>Ga0160429_1000099_pt1 | contig 111376 bp, 121 predicted proteins | sample SolpanmetagenomR_FD_108199 | JGI IMG/M metagenome (GOLD analysis project Ga0160429, IMG submission 108199) | Solar panel surface microbial communities from Lawrence Berkeley National Laboratory, California, USA - R | ecosystem: Engineered > Built environment > Solar panel > Unclassified ...
CCCGTCGTCTTATCTTCACAAAGGACGGATCGCCTGTGTCCTTATCTTTCAATCCATTACGACCTATCACAACACCATTAGCAATATCTTCCCATTAGCAGACGTTGGATCATAGTTAAGATCGAGCATACAGTTGACCGACCGTGGGGCGCGGGCTCGTCGTTTGTCCTGATTGGCCAGCTAGCCCAAAGTGGTCTTCCTTCGCAATTCTAGATAGGAAGTACCGCGATGTCTGTCTCTCCAGAGCAGCCTATCAGGAGAGATGATACACCGGGAGAAGCAGATAGCGCATCTCCTGACGACACTCTTGCTGATGCGCATGACGCGCATGAAGATGTCCCACAGCATGGCACGCCGCCTCCACCACCAAAGAGGAAAGGTGGTCGCAAACCTGTACGTACAATCCTCCAATTGGCCTAGCTGTAATCATCAGGTATACCTTGTGCCATGGCTAACTTTGATAACCTTAAACTAGATCTATGCTACCTCAGAAGAACGCAAGCAACGCAATCGTCAGGCACAAGCCGCCTTTAGGGAAAGACGAACCGAGTATATCAAGCAACTGGAGATCAATATCAAGCAGAATGAGGACTCTTTGAGCACTCTCCGACGTAGTCATCGTAGTGCTGTAGAGGAATGCCATCTGCTCAGATATCGTAACTCGCTTCTAGAACGAATCTTGATTGAAAAAGGTGATGTTACTGCGTCTAGCTGGGCCGCCCTTCGTGCTAACATTGTTTTATTAGGCTTCGATATCCAGGCCGAGTTGCAAGTCCGTGGAGCTAGCCCTACGACGGCCAGACCACAGCACTCCTCGCCCGCTCCCTCGGAAGCGCCTATCGCCCAGCAAGCAATGTTGAACCGCCATCAACAAGCTATGCGCCAACCAACAGCAGCTGGCCCTAAGCTTGAACAAGCTTTTGATCCTTCAGCATCCATGCAAGCCATGCGGGATTCTCCATCATCAAATTCTCACTCACGTAGCGCTTCGTCCTCACAATTCCCGTCACCTGCTCAAGATTACAGAGAATCTCCTGCCACATATAGCAACCAAGCACCCTATCTTCCTCAGGTTCAGGCACAAGCACACCAACAACAACCACAACAACACCAGCCACAACAACAACCCTCTCATCACGTCATCAATGATGGTCATCATCACGGACAGCCACTGCACCAACAACCATCGGCAGCACAGTACTCGTATGGCAACAACAACAACGGTTGGGAGCAGCCTCCTTTCCGTGGCCCAGAACAACACTTCCAACAGCAGGACATGTCGTCGTACGGTGTCTCGGATGTCCACTCATACGGCAATGTTTCTGGCATGCAGGACTCTCATCACTCTCAGATGATGCATCATGGAGGAACCCATCCTGCCGGCAAGCTGACCCGCCCCTTTTCCCTTCCGATGTCGTAGAACTATGTCGTCCTAGGTTTGACCCGTCATGTACAGATCCGGAGTCCGATTCACAGCTTCATCGAACGTTCGTGCGGCAACCGGAGCAACCTCGACACGGTCAGACGTCCTATACCTCACGAATGCCAACACTATACGATGCGCATGACGGCCTAGCACCATATAACCGCCCACAGTCCCAGCTATCTGGTCAGAGTCAGATGTCGCCCAACGTCGGTATGGCGATGTCGCCGGTAGGACCCCGACCTGGACAGATCGTCTCCCAGCAGCAAGGTGGAAGCATTCCACCACCGCCTGTTAGCAGCAGCGCATATGCTGCGCAATTAGACACAAGGTATCCAGGCCAATTTGGATATAATCAGCGACAGTAAAGCTGGGATCACGCTATCAGCCTGGTCCTGCGATTACGATTTCCGCCTGGCAAAGAACCACAATCATGGCGTGAATGATCTCACAAGCAAACGAATCTCCTCTCTCTGTAAAAACAGGCAATCTGTACACAGCAGAGTAGCGATGGTGGATGATGATGGAGCAAAGGAAGGCATTGAGCATACAGTAATGGGCATCAAAATTGGAGGCATATCAGATCGCATCGTCTGGCGTTCAAAGCATAAATGGTAGCATAGCATAGCAAGTAACAATGTGTAATCATAGTCTTCATATAGACATCTTGTATTGTAATTCTCTCAATTGTAACCTAAATTAACCCTAAGGCAATGCAAGTCCGAACGGAATCCACACCACCACCAAATTAGCGAAAATAACGTCCAATCCAGCTGCATCATCTCTGATCACGTCCAATGGCTTTGTGCCACAATTAACTAATACATCCGATTCAAGAACCCATCTCAGGCAAACCAGCGCAACTTTGCGCTCTGAGATCTTGACAATATGAGCGACATTGCGTCCAAGGTGAGCTCAGACGACCTCTTCAGCTTGCCATTGAAATTGAGCACGCACTAACCTGCACGTTTTGTCAGAACCTCTACGAGCTCCTGGGTACGCTTTGAATTTGAGAAAGACTTCTGGAACAGAAAGAGTAGAAACTGATCATATACAAAGGCAACGACCCTGACCAGGATCCCGATCGTGCGGAACCTCCTGTCCCCGTCAAGACTGTCGACAAGCCTCTTCCCCGCCAGAAGCGTGTCGAGCCAGCTGCTGGAACTTCCGATGTAACTCAGACTGAGCAACGTGCACCAAGAGAGGGTGGCCGGGGTGGTCGTGGTGAGGGCCGTGGTCGTGGACGTGGCCGTGGAGGATTCGGTGGAAATGAAGCTGGTATGCAAAAACTGCTCTGCGCACAACTGCACAAGAATACGAGGAGAAAGAATACGGAACATTCGGATGCAACTATGGGGAATAGAATATAGCAATGGCTGACATGTCATTCTACAGCATTCCGAGACCAGACCGCTGGCCGCTCAAGGAATCAGGACAAGCCCACCGAGGATGGTCAGGAACGTCCATTCAGAGGTGAGGAGCCCTGCTGATCTGGAATATTGGCAACACTGACCTTCTTTAGGCGGACGCACTCAAGGTGGCTATGAGGGACGTGGTGGCCGCGGCGGTCGTGGAGGTCGTGGTGGAAGAGACGACCGCCACAGCCGTGGCGTTGGTGGAGGGTGAGATTGATCGACTCAAATAACACAGGAAATCAGACTAACCAATCTCAAGTCCTCGCGACCACGCGAAGCAGGCTGCTCACGGCTGGGGTGACGAGACCAGTGGTACCGCCGAGTTGCAGGACGAGAACGCTGGTGAGGCCATTGCCAAGGACGAGGAATCGAAAGGCTGGGATGCTAATGTTGCCCCACCAATCGATGCTGATGGTGAGACTCTAAAGGAGACCACTGCCGCTCCCGCTGAGGAGGCTGCTCCCGAGCCCGTCGAAGAGGAAGACAAGTCCAAGTCTTACGCTACTTACCTTGCTGAGCTCGCCGAGAAGAAGCTCGGGCTCGGCAACATCTTGAACCTGCGCCAAGCCAACGAGGGTAACAGCAAGAACCAGCCCGAAGGAAAGGCTCTCGAGCGTGCTCAGGGTGAGGAATACTTTGCCGGTGCCGGTGCTAAGGCCAGGCGCGACCGTGAGCGCAAGGAGAAGAGCACCCTCAACCTCGACCACGACATTTCTGCTCGTGAACGTGAGCGTGACAGTGCTCCCCGTGGTGGACGTGGTGGACGTGGTGGTTTCAGAGGTGAGGGACGTGGACGTGGTGAGGGTCGCGGACGTGGAGGTCGTGGACGCGGTGAAGGCCGTGGTGAATACAGAGGTCGTGGTGGACGTGAGGGAGCTTCTTCTTCTGCTCCTAACGTCACTAACGATGCCGACTTCCCCAGCCTCGGCGCATAAGTTGGTTCATTATCCGACAACAACAATAGGCCAATTGGTCATTTGAGAGCAGGGAGTGATGACAGTGCTTAGCATAATAAGGCAAGCTTGGTTCATATGAAAGCAAGGGCTTGCTTGGGAAGGAGAGCATTTTCTCAAGGCATCCATCTAGGAGTAAAGTTTGCAGTAAGAACGCGAATGCACTACATATTGACATGACATCCCTTCCTCTCTACTAGACCATTCTCTGTTTCTTCTCTATGTCTTCGCAAAGAGTCTTCCCATTGTTGTTAACTCCCAATGCATGTATTGCTGCGGTCAAGGAGTTTGAAGAATTAGGGTTAAGCTAGGAAGAGGTTCGTGCATGCCTGGTGCGGAATCAAGCGCAATCCACACTTTGCCCACGACTACTAACGAGAACATTGAAGACATTTGCTTTCGACCTCATCGTCAACTAACCCAACAGCAATTCGACATGTCCACCTTCGAGCCTGTCGTACGTTATACTCCCTAGCATCGCCTGCACAAAATGCACAAATACACAATTCACACAAACCGCCGCACAAGTTCGAGACCAAGAAAGAAAGAAAGAAACAAAGACTGACATTGTTCTTCTGAACAGGTTGTCATCGACGGCAAGGGCCATCTCCTCGGTCGCCTTGCCAGCACCGTCGCCAAGCAGCTTCTCAATGGCCAGAAGATTGTCGTTGTCCGATGTGAAGCTATCAACATCTCTGGAGAGTTCTTCCGCGCCAAGCGTACGTTATCCTTGTTTACTAGCAGCAGAAAAAGTTTGAGCAAGACCGGAAGGGAGAAAAGATCGTGAAGGATTTACTGAAAGAGAAAAATTGCGCTGGAAAGACGGAAGATATTGCGAAAGACTACGAACAAGATTGAAGACGACAGAACAGAAGACTAATGCGACTTCTGGATATAGTTAACTACCAGGCTTTCTTGCGCAAGCAGACTCGTTTCAACGCCACACGTGGAGGTAAGATATTGCCCATTTCACAATCCCCCAACACCTTCTACGGCCAAATATCGATCACAACAAAACGACCATCATCCGCTACCCCACCTACAATAACACCGTCCTCCTCGTCCATAATACTGACGCCCTACTTTCCAGGTCCATGGCACTACCGTGCACCCTCCAAGATGTTCTGGCGCACCGTCCGTGGTATGATTCCTCACAAGACGGCCCGTGGTGCCGCAGCTCTGGAACGCCTGAAGACATTCGAGGGTGTCCCCCCACCATATGACAAGAAGAAGCGTGTTGTTGTTCCTCAAGCTCTCCGTGTCCTCAGATTGAAGCCTGGAAGGAAGTACTGTACCGTTGGCCGATTGGGTCACGAGTTCGGATGGAAGTACAGAGACGTTGTTGAGAGGTATGTTTTGGACTTTCTATCTCACACCAGTATGCTTTCGGTGACATTCGCGCTGACTTTGTGCACCAAGACTCGAGGAGAGGAGAAAAGTCAAGGGCGCTGCCTACTACGAGCGCAAGAGAGTTGTCAAGAGGAACCTCGCCAAGGCTAAGTCCGAGGCTGGCTCAGATGAGACGAAGAAGCAGCTTGCTGAGTTGGGATACTAGACTCTTTGACTCGAGTGTGGTGGGAGATTATGATGACGGGGGGGCGTGTTCTCATGGCATTTGGGAAAAGGGTAACAAACAAAATTCCTTGATGAGCATATCGTCCTGTTGGTATGATGTGAGAAAGATGAAGTACTAAGAATGGCTTCTACCTTTCTGCCTTGCATTTGCCTGTTATGTCGAGGTTTCAGAGATATCCACAAAACGAATTGAGCGCTTCATGACCATCTCATGTTTCACAAAATAATCTCTTTGTTTTGAATGTTGTGAAAACTCATCACCGAAACAGCGTGTAGAATGAAGGCTACTAAGCGATTCATCTGCTGTCAACACATGAACGTCTCGCAAGTTGATTAACAAATCTCTAAGTCCTTACAGCATCTTATGTCATATATCCTTCCCATTGTCCTCCATTCGCATTTCGCCACGAAATACACAATCTGCGGGCCGTCAATATTAGTTGATACCAGATGTGCAGCGAAAGCACACTCAAGTCATCTGCCTCGAATAAGAGTGCTAGTGTGATTGTGAATTTGTCAGGAGGAGGTTCGCTACAATTCTTGCTCTTCCAACAGCAAGTGCTGGCATACCTTCGCTCTGGACAAAGACCATTCGGTCGCATTGACGCGGCCCTTCACAGGTTACCGGTAAGTCTCCCACATCCTTTATTTAAGATCCGTCTGCCCACCTGTTCGAGAGCAAAGTGTTCCACAACTAAGAGTCGTGGAGCTCACATAAACTCGAAGAGACAACAGGCTATCGAGTGTTACAACTTGCTGCTGCACAAATTTCACGCATAGCGGATATTCGTCAGAGGAAACGGAAGATGAAGCAGATTCAACGATGCTTCCCTGGCTCCTCCAGGTTTCCAAGAATACTCCTTCACCTTTACCAGGTGACGACAGCCACGCTTCAGGTGTAGAATTTGCACAGTCCCCAGTAACTAGACCTAAGCGCACATCTTTTAACGCTATATTCTGGAAACTGAGCACAAGGCCCCCAGGTCAAGTGACCGAAAGTATGACTAACTTACATATATTGCGAGACTCCCTGGCTTTTAATTACCTGCGTGAAAATAACCGGCAGTATATTATTTTGACCCTCTTCGAGCTATACAAGACTTTTCAGCTAAGGAATTGCCGCTGGGGCACAATAGAGAAATGATTGGCAGGGAATTGTATCCGTATGAACGGGCTATGAACTGCACTCAGCAGTGCAGGCAGCTCTTGTGGCCAAACGACAACTCGACCTTCTCTCTGTGAGTGATGTCAACTCCTGAAAAGGGGTTAGCATAGGTACAGGTAGCGTGAGTCTACCAATGAGGTATTCATCATTGCGAGAGGTATCTGAGTAAAGGGCTATGTCGTAGACAAAAGCCAGCAAGACAAATATTCGAGGAAGTGTGTCAATATCTCATAGCGATCTTCTAGTTGCTCTGGCGTGGGTGAACAGCAGTAACACTCGATGACCTATTGCCTTTTCGAGCCTCTTTTTCGAGTCTATGTCAGCTTCAGGACTGTCAATTGTAGAACACTTTGCTCTTTCCAAACAGTTAGACGGACGGATCTCATATCTATTTGCATCGAGCTGATTCTTGTATGATTAACGTGGCTGAACGATTAAGGATAGCTAGAGGTAAGAGAAATTATCAGTTGATTATAGCAAGACCTCAATCAGAGATTTGAAAGACTGTTGAAAGGCTGAACCACAACAGCAACATGGTGACTCAATATTTTAGCACAACTTCATCAAAACTTCTTCGCCTACTTATTGTAAGAATCACTCCTCCGCCACAAACACAGCCGCCATACCCATCCCTGTGCCAACACACATCGAAGTGATACCAATCCTCCGCTTCCTCCTCCTCAATTCATTCAATATCGTGCCAATCTGCCTCGCTCCTGTACACCCCAACGGATGTCCGATCGCAATCGCACCACCGACCGGATTGACCTTTGCCGGATCAAGACCCAATTGCTCAACACACCAAACACATTGACTCGCGAACGCTTCATTGATTTCGAAGACGTCGACCTCATCCTTCGTAATCCCAGCCTGTTTCAGGACCTGCGGAATAGCGAATTCAGGCCCAACCCCCATCAACAAAGGCGGTACACCAACCACACTAGCGCAGACAAACTTGCCCAGGATTTTCTGTCCCAACTTCTCCGCTGTACTCCGCTTCATCATCAAAACTGCAGCAGCTCCATCTGTTACTTGAGAGGCGTTCCCAGCAGTGATATTGCCTTGTTCGCCCTGCTCTGCAAACGCCGCTCGTATCCTCCCCAAACTCTCCACTGTCGAGCCCGGCCTAATTCCATCATCTTTAAGCACTTCCAGCTCCACAACCTCGCCCGTCTTGGCATCTTCAATGTTCACAGCAACAGGCACAATTTCCTGCTCGAACCAGCCTTCCTTCTGCGCATGCTCCGCCCGTCGATGGCTCTCAGCCGCAAACGCATCTTGTATCGTGCGCTCGATCATTCTATCTTTCGCCATTGCTTCGCTCAGCACGCCCATAGGCACACGGCAGTTTGCAGCTTCTTCGTGGTTTTCGAGCAGCTCACTGAAATCGCCCACGGCGCCGGGACCGTAGTTCATGCTCATGCTTTCTACGCCTGCGCCGATGCCCACATCGATCATGCCGGCGCGGATAGCGAGCGCAATGTCGACGCATGCTTGTAAACCTGAACTACATTGTCTGTTGACGCTTCTGCATGCCGTCGTGACTGGGAGACCGGCAGCAAGCGCAGCAGCACGGAATTCAGTCGCGCCTGCGCCGGGGCTGAGTACGTTTCCGACGGCGATGTCTTCGATAAGGGCTGGGTTGATGTGGGTGCGTGTGAGAGTTGCGGTGAGGACGGCATGGAGCAGGTTTGCAGCGGGCACTTGACGAAGAGGGCCTCTGCCGGCACGGGTGAAGGGCGTGCGGAGGGCTGAGACGATGACGATATCGTTGGGGTGAGACATTAGGAGGTTTGAGGCGTTAGTTAGAGGTGGTGGAATGATTAGGGAAGGGGCGAGTTGGGAAGTTAATTGGGTTAGGCGAGTGGTTGCTGATGAGTTGGACATGATGGTGTGCGGATTGAGTTAAACAGGGAGATAAGAGAGTAGAGAGGCAAGGGAAGGGAAGGGATGTATGCTTTGTACGACGAGATGTTGACCTCGTGAGTCCACCGAGGTATAAAGCTCAGATTAGATAATCGGCGCCAAGCTCTTCTGCCGCATGGTCAATCAAGAGTAACAGCAAGAGCAATCTTTTGCCAGGGAAGACATCTGAGGTGTGCTAAAGAAAAATAAAAGAAAAATCACACATCAGAAAAATGACCAAACCACCTCGTCTCCAATACTACCACTATCCTGTGTCTCTACGCTCATCTCACATTTGTCAATATTCCTCTCGCCAATTTCACACAATAGCTCCACGTCTTAATACACATTCACGACCACCACCAGCATCATCTTCATCACCGCAACCACAACCACAACCACAACCTCAGCCACCCCACCACCCACATAAACGCACACATTCGGACCCACACTCGGGCCCTTCCCATCGCCAAATCGGCAAATTCTCCCTCCCAGTCTTCCTCTTCTTCGCCTTCACCTTCGCCGCAATAACAACATCAATGGACACTACACGTCCTACTCCGCACAGAAAATCACCACCCTCGCAAACCACAAACAACCCTGACGACGACGCCTCCCCAACCTCCCCCTTCGTAGACGACAACGGCAGTCCTCTCGTTCCCGCCGACAGCTACGACTATAACGAGGCAGATGACCCGCTAGAGGGCAACAAAGGAATCAGAGATGTAGACAAGGAAAGACAACATGACACGTTCAATCGATATGGACGACAGCGACGTGTTCCGTGGACTTTAAAGGAGGTTGCTGAGGCGGAGAGATGGCAGAGGGAGAGTCGAGGGATCGCTATGAGGGAGGACGAACGGCGGAGAGAGTGATTGTTGATGTTGTGGTCTTAGCGCAGACGTGCGGGTGAGCATTAACAAACATGATGCATAATGACAAAGCATCTCACAGCACAGACTATACTTCTCATCCGTAGATGGTCACGTGCATCAACGACATGGATAGCTTCATTCCGAGACTACAAGGGTGGAATCGACTTACATCCCAGAGGCTTGGCATCCAAACTTTTGACGTTCTCAATTCCTTGAGTCAAAGAAAAAAAAGTTGTGGAGAGTGCTGGGGGGCACTTTTGCATGTCAAATGCATTAAGTGATCGATATATCCTTGAAAGACTGATCTGAGAACTTTGTCGAGAAGAAGAATTTGGTCAGTAGAGCACATAAGGCGATCCAACGAATCTTCATTAAAAAACACAATCACCAAATATACAGTACAGCTCGGCGAGACTCTCTCAGTATCTAAAACTGAAGCCTCACGACCTCAACCACATGAATACGCAAGCCGCTTATGCTCAAATCTCGGCAATATAAAGCACGCAGTACTATGTTTTCTGCAAGTCTTATTTTGCAAACTCGCATGAATGTAATTATGTTGTACAGAAATGTACTTGATAAAAGGACAACAGCCACCGTTTCATCCTTGAAACACCTCGTATACGCCGCGCGAAAAGAGTGTGTATAACTTCCACTTCCTATCGCTGCGGCAATGGTTTGACCTGTTCGTTTCTTTCCATTAGGTCGTGTTGCGCAAGTGCATGCGCATTGGTGACAACAAGTCTTGGCCTGGAATCCAGCAAAGACGTTCCAAGCCAGGATGTCTAGTCGAGATACATCTCCTAGGCCTCAAAGACTGTCATGCACCATCGTGGTTGAGTGTCGAAGAAGTTACTAAACAGTGCAACTCCTAAATTATTTTGGAGTCAAGGTAATCATGATCCAAAAAAGCATATAAACATAAAACGCAATGCCCGTCCCATAAAATCTACCAGTCCTTGAAATAGTCTTGTGAAGGAGACCTTGATATGCGGCGAGCGGTTCGTTGTCAGAAGGATTCGAAGCTCGAGTCATATTTCTTCTTCATATCGCTCGTGTATACCGTTCGTCGTGGAGGTTCGTCCTCGTAATTGTCGAAGTTGCGGGTGTCTGTTGATGAGGAGACATGCGGTTTAATGGGTGGGTCGAGCTCGCGGTTGTAGAGTTTATCCCAATTGATATCTTTGAACCAGGGGTGGTTTTTGATGTCCTGGGCGTGACCACGGAGATTGCCGAGACGTTGTGCTGGGTTGACTACGCAGAGCTTGGAGATGAGGTCTTTGGCGTCGGCGGACATGCCAGAAGGGTATTTGATTTTGCCTTCGACGATTCTGTTGCAAAAGTTAGCATCGAAGGCGTTTCATCAAAATTGGTCTATCGTGCTTACTGTTCATAGATTTTCATTGGATTTTGATCCCAGAATGGTGGCTGACCAACAAGGAATTCGTAGATAAGGATACCAAATGCCCACCAATCCACTGCACAGCCATGTCCAGTGTTCTTGATTGTCTCAGGTGCGAGATATTCCTGGAGTTTGTTAGAATGAGAAGCAAAGAAAATTGGGGGCCAATATCATACTGGTGTACCACATAGCGTGTATGTTTGGCCTGTAAAGCAGTCAGTATACAGCCAAATCTGAAGATTCATGTTACATACTGCGATTCAGCTTCTTAGCAAATCCAAAATCTACCATCTTTATATGCCCTTCTGAATCGAGGAGAATGTTTTCTGGCTTGAGATCACGATATGCCACGCCTTGCTTTTCGTGAAGAAACTCAAAAATTAGACAGATCTCGGCTGCATAGAATATGGAAGTCTGTTCGTCGAATCGATGTGATCGTCGAAGGTACGAGAAGACCTCGCCGCCAGGACAGTAGTTTAGCTAGCAATATTCGTTAGCCTGATTCCAATTTTTTATATTTGCTTGAGGCTTAAGCCGTACAATCATATACAAGCTATCTTCATCTTGAAAACTGGCGACCATGGTAGTAATGAAAGGATGTCCTGCGACCTGAGCCAAGATATTGCGTTCGCTTCTGACCTTTACATGTCAGCTTTAGAATTGAACCAAGTCAGGCAAGCTGTTGTCATACATGTTCAATCTGCTTCAGCTTGATGACTGTACAGTAGTGTCAACTCTAGGTGATCTATAGAACTGTGGTGATCGAGCTTACTGTCTACTTTGCGCAAGATCTTGAGCGCAAAGACCTTCTCTGCGTCGCCATCCTGTGGTTGTGCTAGCTTTGCGAGGCAGACTCTCGCAAAAGTGCCTACTAAGGTATAAGCTTTGGCAAGTCACGAGAAGATCTGCAGAGTACATACCAGTTCCCAGTGTCGTGATGATCTTGAAATCTCTCCATTGTAGATGCTTGGTGGAATATCCAATATGCTTCTCTTCAGGATCTTTACACACTTCCACCGGAGTGAGAGGCTTGGCTGATGTTCCATTATCCCATGAGGCTATCAAATGTTTCTCGTCCTCCTTGTTCTTGTTAAACTGCTCGACACTTTCTTTCTTTTTCGGCGCAGTCTTACTCGAAGCACTCGAATGGCGACTGGAGCTGTGGTGATGAAGGCTAGAGAAGAGGTGCTTGGCGGCGGTCGCCATTGTTGCTTATTTTGAGGTCGGAGTTGATCCTATGCACTCATTGTTGTACGCTACCGGCCCATTCGTGTGTCTCTACGTCTGTCTAAGGTCTGATATGGACCTGAGGCCTGCGCGAGTTGTCTTGCTGGTGCCGTACAAAAGCTACGATGACGCAACGCTGCCGAAACCGATCGGTCGGAAGAAGGAAGGGTTGAGTCTGGGGTAAAAGTATGGCCGAGAAAGGCGCTTGCGAGGCGCAAGTGCGATTGCAGGAAGAGGCAGTCGAGCGTCACGATGTATCAGGAATCCAGGTAGAGGCGAAGTCGAGCTTGGTGTGCAGGAGATGTGTGAAAGAAAGGCGAGAAGATTGTTGTTAGAAGGAAGGAAGATTCAGGCCAAGCTCTGCAGAGAAGGCAGATCACGGTGATCTAGCTTGGAAGAGAACCAGCGTCCGCTCACTGGCTGTTCGGCAGTGGAGCAGTGAGCGAAACAGCGACCGAAGGTAAGCGCGTGTTGTCAAGTTCTGGTACGGCTAAGAGGATAAGTTGCAGAGCCCATGACGAATACATAGCGGCTGCGCGGAAGGCCTTGTGAGAGGGGTAATTATTGGTATGAGGACAACGAGCTTGCATACTCTCATCAGACATGTCTTAGTATTCAATGCTTGTAATGCCTCGGACTATGCTGAATAACATTCTCATAGATATTGTCGCTATTGCCACGGAAGATAGGCTTCTATTGTTTGACAGAGTACGGCTATGCCAGTATTGCCTTGTTCCCTCCTAGAGCAAGTCAACCAACCAAGTATTTATCTTACAGCTGGACCTTATGCTGAGCGCCTGGTAGTCTCCCTCCTCCCAGCTTTGGTATGTATGCCTCAGATGGTGCACGCTGCAATAAGCGCATCCTTAGTAAAGCATGAAGATCATCATCATCATTATGCAACCGCCTGTTTCTTGCAAGATAGTGACGTCTAGTTCGATATTATGTCCTTGCTATTACAGATATATTTACAGTTCTCGAGTGCGTGAAAGCGTGTTCTTAGCCAGAGGCTCTGGTGTTCAGGATAAGTGCGACAATCAACCTTTGGATATGTTAGCAGATGATTTCAGTATACTTCTCCAGACAAGACTCACCCGTATAGCCCAAGCACTTCGCCGAAAATGAGTATCAGAACCATGCCGACGAATATACGAGACTGTTGCATATATGATCGTACACCCTGGGTTTGTCAGCGAAATATCCCATCGACTCACAGAGATGTGCTCTTACCATGTCTCCAACAACACCAATAGCATATCCAGCAGCAACACCTGAAAGTCCAACAGACAGTCCGCACGCCAAGTGCATGAACCCATTAAAAAGTGCGTATGTTTGTCCAGGCGGTGGTCCCATGTCACCTGCAATCAATACAGCAACAACCAATGCGTATACAGCAATGATACCAGACATAACGACGGGGATGAGTGACTAGTGTTGCCCTTAATCAGCCCCTGCCTATATCTCGTTGTTCCTACTTTTGCCATACCTTCATAATAAGATCAGGTCGGAAAATACCAACACCGGCAATACCGATGCCAGATTTTGCTGTTCCATATGCTGCTCCAATACCTGTTGCTTCTCTCAGTCATGCTCTTGTCCTTTCCGTGATATTTACAACCACTCACATCCAAATATCATCTGTTGGGGCGGTCTGATTAGTAGAGGCGATGGTAGAAGGCGTAGGGTGAAGGTGGACATACTGCTGAAGCAATACCAGCCTACATATAGTATTAGCATGATCCTGTTGAGAATGGTTCTTCGTAGACATACCATGCCCAAGAAGGGCGCAAACTTTGGCGAAAGTTCCGACTCGGACATCTTGAGTATATCTTTCTAGACTGGGATGTGGGAGTGAAGCAAAGGTGTGGCTGCTATGGTGCTGTGTTTTTCAAAGACGATTGATTCGAGATGAAAGGCGATAAGGGCAGCGGCGATTTCGCCTTGTCTAAACGGGGTATTTGAAGGTGATCAGCACTTTTAAGTAGTACCTACGCAAGCCATCTGATTTCTCACAATCAGCTCCATTTGTAACCACCACCACTTCCCCTCGCAGGTCGAGGCATTTCTTGAGCGTCCCATCGTCGCAGATAATGACCACCGGCCATTGAAACAGGAGCTGGTTTTCTCGGTCCATGTCAAACACTCTTTGCAGACGGTAGCATTCTTTCCCTCATGCTTATTACCAACACATCTTAGTCTATGCGCAACCACCGTCCATGGCAGATTACGGATCGCAGCAAGGACGCAGTAATGGCAGGCAACCTAATGTCGGCCAGGCGCCACCAGACCTGCGAGATGCTGCCTTTTCCTCTATATTCGGCGCTGCACCACCACCCGGTCGAAGCCAGACGATGCCATCTCCTCCACAAAACAACAGGACCCAGACCATGTCTTCCATGTCATCCCAAGCTTCTGGGATGAGCTCAAGAGCACCGCCCATTAGACAACCATACCCACAACCACAACCACAACCACAAGGTTACTTCAATCAGGCGCCAAATGGCTATCAGCAACAACAACAGCAGCAGCAGCAACAGCAAGCCAATAATAATCCCAGCATGCAAACGTCCGCCACCCCGCAACAACCTCAACCCCAGTATCTCCCTCAGCCTGTGAACCCAGATCGCCGACCATATCCACCACAAAGAGTTGATCCAAGAGCTCCCCAAGTGCCTGCGCATTACAATAGGAATCTGCCTCAACGTGGCTATCCTCCGATACCAGCCCCACCACCAGCACTGAATTCGAGTGCTTTTCGTACACAATCTCTAGCTACATTGGCTCGTCCCTCTTATCAGGCTGCCAATAGCTATAGTGCTTCTTCTGCAAACAATTTCCGCCAATTACCCTACGTCAATAGGACATCCCATACGACTGCGCAAGGTCGTATAGTCCCAGAGCGCCATGACGAAAGGTCAATGTCAATGTCAGCTTTTGCTAGAGATGGCGAACACTCTCAAATCCTGAGCGGCAGGGTTATACCACAAAAGCAACGAGAACCTTCAATCCAGGAGACAGAGATACGTCCTTCCATCGAAAGCAACGCATCTTCTCAAACATACGCGCAACATCAAACACATCAGCCAGGAGCGAAGACAAGAACGTCAAGCATAGATACACAATCTACAAGAACGATGTCCATGGCATCCACAATCGCACCATCTATAGCACCGTCCGAGACTAGCCAATCAACGGCATATCGCCCGGCAATGTCATCCAACCGTAGTGGGTCGTCTTCACAGATGACAGCGATACCTCGTAGAAGAGCGCCTGTTGTCTATGGAGCCATGCTGTCAAACGTGGCAGATGCTTTCAAAGAACGAATGGGTATTAGCGACAGGACCAAGAATGGTGTATTGTACAAGAACGCTTTCACAGGCTCCGAAGCGGTGGATCTTCTTTGTTACATTGTACAGACTCCGGACAGGAACCTTGCATTACTACTTGGACGGACGCTCGACGGCAAGAGTCAGAGGCTATTTCACGATGTAGATTACATGTGCCGACTGCGGGATTCACCAGATGAGCTCTACCAGTTCAGGGAGATATTCAGCGATGGAGAAACATTCAATGAGGAGGACAGTATCAACGGTGTCTTCAATCTGCTCACCAGTTGTTACTCGCCTACCTGCACATCAGAAAATTTGTGCTACTCCATATCATGTCCAAATCGGACGGATCAACAGAAACATCTCAACATGAGGGTCCAATCCGCACTGAAACGTGAGGTATCCCGGATCAGTCTACAAGAGGATATCGAGCGGACAGACGAGCAGCGGCTCTGGATCAACATGGTCCCGAAAGCCATCTCAGATATTACTTCGGAGAGAGAGAAGAAACGGCAAGAAGTCATTTGTGAGCTATGTTATACTGAGCGAGATTTCTGTAAAGATCTCGACTACCTGAATAACGCCTGGATGAGGCCACTAAAAGGAGAACTATCACTACGTGGCCGAAGTAACCCATCCAGACCTTCTCCAATTCCAGAACATCGTCGTAAAAAATTCGTCGAAGCTGTGTTTTCGAATTGTCAGGACATACTTGCGGTCAACAATCTCTTTTCCAAGAAACTCAGTGATAGACAGAAACAAGAACATGTAATGCGAAACGTTGGAGATTTCTTCCTAGAGTTTATCCCCCTATTCGGACCACCTTTCATCACGTATGGCGCTAATCAGATGTTTGGGAAATACGAATATGAGAAGGAAAGGGGGTCTAATCCGGCATTTGCAAGGTTCGCGGACGAGGTAGAAAGGCAACCAGAGTCTCGCAAACTTGAACTCAATGGATATCTTACTAAGCCCACAACTCGTCTAGCAAGGTATCCACTACTACTAGAGAATATCCTGAAATACACAGCAGAGGATAATCCAGATTTCACTGACATACCGAAAGCAATAGCTGGCATCAAGAATATACTCTCTAAAGTCAACATCGAGTCGGGCAAGTCAGAGAACAGATTCAACCTTGTGATGCTCGACAAGAATTTGATATGGCGTCCAGGTGAATATGTTGATCTACACTTGTCCGCGCCTACGCGCCAGCTTCTTTTCAAAGGGCCTCTACGCAAATCGCCAACTGATGCAAGTAGCGAAATCACAGCGTACTTGTTCGACCATGCTCTACTTTTCGCCCGTGCTAAACTCGTAAACAAGCGTGAAGAACTGAAGGTTTGGAAAAGACCGATACAATTGGGACTGCTTGTCATGACCTCACCTGATGATTATAATCCGAAGATGGGTTTGGCAAAGCGACCTTCCTCCAGTCTTATATCAAGCACAAGATCGACAACTAGCATGGCGCCAAGATCAGAACCTAATAGACAAGCCGGTTATCCAATTACATTTCGAGATCTTGGTAAGGGTGGGTTCGAGCAAATACTCTATTGTACTTCTCAAGTTCAGCGACAAAAGTGGTTTGAGCATGTAGACGCACAACAAAATGCTGTAAAGCGAGCACGCAGCAACATCTTCACTAAAACTATACTCAACGAGGGCTTCTTCAGTAGTGTGGGCATGAGGATTAATTGTTGTGTACCTATCGGTAAGTTACAAGAACAATCAACACAATAAGAAGAAAATTAACAATATGCAGATGGAGGCCGTAAGCTCGTTGTTGGTACGGACGTCGGGGTCTATATCACGGATCGCAAGCCAAAGGATGCGTCTACCAAGCCGAAGCGTGTATTGGATGTCAAAAACGTCACCCAGATTGATGTTCTGGAACAGCATAACATTCTCCTCGTGATGTCCGACAAGACTTTATTCTCGTATGCAATCGAAGCTTTGGATCCGGAAGAAAGTGTCAATGCACAATCGAAGCGTGGCCGCAAAATTGGCCATGCCAACTTCTTCAAGGTTGGCATATTTGAAGGGCAACATCTCGTATGCTCCGTGAAACCACCAGGGTTGGCTGGCGCTAGTGATATCAAAATCTACAAACCCGAATCCATGCCTAGTGGCAAGAAGAAGTCAGGTCTGGCAAAGATGTTGGCTGGTGGGCAGGAAGTGCTCAAACCATACAAGGTAATCACAGGCCCTTATTCTAATTACATTGCAATATCTGACATAAATCTTAGGAGTTCTACATTCCCACCGAAACTTATTCTGTACATTTCCTCAAATCTACTCTTTGCGTCGGATGCGCTAGGGGGTATGAGATTGTTGAACTTGCGAGTTTGATTACACAGCCTTTACTTGATCAGGCAGACACTTCCTTAGACTTTGTCGTCCAAAGAGAAAACCTCAAACCACTCCACGTCGAGCGTATTAGCGGTAAAGACTTCCTCCTCTGTTATTCCGAGTTCTCCTTCTTTGTGGATCGTTTGGGATGGCGAGCTTTCCCTGATTGGAAGATCAATTGGGAGGGCAATCCGCAGAGCTTTGCAGTATTTCAACCTTACATATTGGCATTTGAGCCCAGCTTCATTGAGATGAGGCATCTGGAGACAGGCTTCCAAGTATATATTCTGACAGCGAAGAATATTCGAATGTTACATTCTTCGACAAGAGAGGTGAGCAATAAAAGACTTTGCAACTATATAATCTGTGCTAATTTTGGTCAAAGATATTGTACGCTTATGAAGACGAAACTGGAGAGGATGTTATAGCGAGTTTGGATTTCTGGGGCAGACCACAAGATGGTGCACGGATGGGTGTAGAGAAGACCGAGAGATGAGGAGTGACAGACATTGAAATGAAACAAAACCTGTCAATCACTCAAAATGCTCATAAAGTGTGCCTCGTGTCTTGTGAAAGGTCTTGGCATGCAAAGCTGTTGATCGAAACTCACGAGGAAGGTACCATACAGAAAGCACTTTCCTTCGTTTGGTTAATGATGCGAAACCCTGACTTTGCGCAGTCGACGACAACAATCATCATACAGCGTCGAACAAGATCAACTTTACTATCCCAGTCTACTTACTCTTATTCATCCACGACGCTGCTGGCATTTGCTCAATTGCTCGATAATCTCATCACCCCTGCTAGCAGTGTCCGCGTCATGCTCCAACGAGGCAGCAGTGACGCAGCAAAGCGAGTGCGAGATGCCAAAAAGCCACCACAAATCAAGCGCGAAAGAGTCCATCTTCCAACCGATCCAGCACAACTCCACGAACAAGCCGTGGTAGCAGCAGTGCGCGCTCACGAAACAGCTTACGGCATCGCCAGGTCATCAATGGACGACGACAAGACTCGAAGCTCTGCACGACCATCTCTCAAACGGCAAGGTTCTCACATCGCTCGGCACTTATCTAATGCCAGTAACAAGCCTGCTCGGCCGAAGAACGTTCGAAAGTCGACTTCAACTGTTCGAATCACTCATGTGCCTGCAACGACACCGGTTGCGGCTAGCAGAGCGAGTACTGCTACTCCTGGCGCCTATCCCTCCTCTCAGCCTCGCTCGAACCCTTACAGAGGTGGCATGCAGAAGTCAAGTGAAAGAGACTTAGACCAGACTGGACCTTCGTTGCGCAGTACACCTTCGAATAACAAGTTGAGGAAGAAAGCATCTTACGCAACTGAGAGGTCTGCTGGATCTGCTTCAGTTGCCACTGTTAACAGTAGCCAGCACTTTGTCGAGCCAACAACGTCTCATGCTTTTCCTTCCCGAAACTCCTACGAACTATACGAGGGACACCCAAGCTTGCAGACTGATGATGTAATTGCTACCTTGGCTGTACAGCCAAGCAGGGATAATGAAGCCGGTTCGACGAAGAGCATCAAAACCAAGAAGTCCAGGCGCATCTCAATCAATATCACGAACACCATCAGACGTGCCTTTGGTCGTCGAAATGTCACGCCTCTTACAGTCATTCCACCTCAACAGGTGCAAGCCAATCGACCTCATTATGGCAGTGAATCCACCATGGCCTCAAGGCGCTTGTCTGTCTCAAGCATGGGCGGTGGCACTGGGCCAGACGCGGGTGGCTCGAAGACTCCTACACCAACTCCCTCCATCTATGAACGCAAACCGAGAACGCACCAGCAACTTACAAGCACTATATCCTCGCTTGACACATATTACACGAAGTCACGCGTTACGAGCTGGATGACCGATTCGAGCAAAGACTACACCACGAGATTGCGTGACATTGACCCTCATCTCCCAAGCATACAAGAGATTCCACAACGCACAGTGTCACAGTCTGGTTCGTTGTATCCGAAGCTAGGATATGATGTATGCGACTATGCTCCACGGACTGCAGACTTGGCAGTCCCACAACCAAAAGCTACAAATGACAGTCCAAGTAAGATCGATAGCAAGCGGTTGCTTTCAGCTTTGAGGACCCATATTAGTGGGCCTCGAGTCCGTCCACAACGCAGCAGTGACATGAGAAATGCTTCGGGGTCGACGAACATGACCTGGCAATCTTCTGACATGACACCAATGCGAAACAATAACGCTGCTCCACAACAAGAGGAAAGGATTGAGATGTCTGCTAATATCAGGGATTTCAGCACGCCTGAGTTTCCATTTGATATGGCTTATATGCCGAGCCACGAGCAACAAACAATCGAGAATCACGATCCGCACTATAGGATGATGTCGCCAAGTGTTTACTCCTTTCGACCCGGTGTTGCTGAGAAGAAACCTCAAGACAGCGCCATTAGCTTGCCTCGACGATCTCCAAGCCCAGGTGTGGCCATCATATCCGAAAGTCACCAGCCTGCACCCAGCAAACTTCCCATCACGAGTGGTAAGTGGCGGTCTTGGGCAGCGGATGAGCTTGCCGATCTTGAGGACGCAGTGCCGAGACCAGTTGTTGAGCCGAAATACAAATCCAATAATCCCTTCGCGCGCATGGCGGAGCGGAGAGCGTCTGCAAAGTTGACTGAGCCAGCCACACCTTCAAGTCCTATTCTTCCAGGCGAGCTTGAACTATCAGCAACGCCCTCTATTCGCCCTAGACTGCTTGGCACGTCATCCGACTCCATGAATGAGCGCTTTCCAATGCTGCTAATAACAAAGAAGGTTGGATCGAGTCCAGCTTCGTCACGAAAAACATCATTGTCGAAGTCTTCTGCGTATGACGTGGACAAGGACGGCGAATCTAGTGTCAAAGCACATTCTAGCCCAATCATTCTTCGTGCTGATCATGCACTTCCGAAGAAACGTTCGAATCTGGCTCTGCATGTCATATCTAGTGACGACGTCAAAGACTTGGGCACAGTCACTCGCTCACGCAATGCTGATAAGCGAAAGGCTGCACGGCAGGCCAAACTTGCCTCCAAGTCAAAGGCAGATCCAAAGCTCAACAAGCAGCCATCTCTGGCCCTCCTCCTTGCTGAAGAACGTTCTCGCGAAGCTGAGTCTCCCCAACGCCTGGCACGATTGCCAGCTCCACTGGATGATAAGTTCTTCTTACGCATTCGTAAAGGACCTTACGGTAGTTCCTCACCAGAAAAGCCAAACAGTAGCGTAGAGTCTCTGGATCTGCTGTCCAGGAAGAAAGGGACTGGGGTCGGTGGCTTGAAGCAGGGAATGAAGATGGGAGGAGATGAGAATGCACGACTGAGCCCGACAAAGGGGCAGAAGATGGTTGATGAGTTTTTGGGCAAGAGATTTAGAGAGTATGGAGAAGATGTGGATGAGGGACATGGTAGTTCACCGAGGTTCTTGTGAGTCAACATTGGTTGCGATGTGCTATCCTGGCAAGGCAAAGGATTGGATTGGATCATTGTGTACTTTGTATAGTTTAAGAAGGTTAGCATGATAATGATGCAGTGAATTAAGGAATTACGAAGTTACATATTGAAATGAATACTTTCCATCCTTCCAGAAACCAAATCAAACGCCAACTATCCTTGTACCTCAAAGTGTCGTATACTCATCAAGCTTCTCCTGTCGCAACTTCTCTTTTCTCACTTCCGACCCTCAGCTTACACATCAACAAACTCTCTAGTTGTTCTGCTGGCTGTTGAGAATCCTCAAAATAGCCAAGAACAAGTTAATAATATCCAAGTACAAGCTAATCGCCGCCGCAATCTCCTCCTCGACATGGTAATGTCTCATAATCAACTGCGTATCAACCAGGATATACCCACTAAACACCAAACTAGCCACAATACCGTACCCCAACTCCATCGTGCTCGAGTACGGGAAAAATGCCGCCATGAACCCGAAAATGATCATGATCCACAATGTACCCGCTAGGTAGGGCACCCAGCTGGTGAAGTCGTATTTAGTCTGGCATGCAAACAGCGTCAAGGCCGCAAAGATACCGAGCGTGAATACCAGTGCTAGGATGACGATGCGGGATTCGTAGAAGGAGGTTATGACGCTGATGCTGTAGGCTTCGAGCGCGGTGAACCCGGAGAGGAAGATGAGATTTTGTGGGTAGGACTTGCGCTTCCAGTAGGTCAAGAACATGAAGGCGATGGCGCCGAAGAGAGAGGCGAAGGTGAGCCAGGCGTGGGATTGGATGAAGGCTTTGTAGGGAGGGGAGTAGAAGGAGACGGTGGTGAGGCCGAAGGTGAGGAGGAGTTGGACGGTTAGGATGCTGTAGACTTTGCGGATGAAGGACATGCGGATGTCAAGGGTGGCTTCTGAGACGGAGCCGCCGAACTGTTGCAGTTGGGTTAGCTTGGTTTCTAGGTCCTTTGGGTGATAGGGGAGGCAAAGCATACTTTGAAGTCATCAGGGACGTTGTCATCTTCGCTACGAGGGGCGGCAAAGGATGGGTTGGTGGAAGCGGAGGTTTCGGCTTGGTAAGAGGGTGGTGCTTGCGAGTATTCGAGGGAGTCGCGTTGAGGCGCTGGCTGGTATTTGGTGGTGGATGACATGGCTGCGTTGAGGTTACGTTGAAAGAGGGGTTGAAGGGTGTGCTAATATAGACGCGCAACAGGAGCTAGAAGCATGCAGAAGGATGAGGTCAGGCGGCGAACTGAGGCTTAGCTGTTTTGCATGTGATTGAGTATGAATGCCCCTTTCATACCAACACTTTTCTGATTACATGTATAAACTTTGTCCTTGTCATCAGGCAAGACAGTCTACCGCTGAGGTGTACTAGGCGTGCTTCCCCCTGTCTTCCTTCGGTTCGCCAATCCAGCTAGCCACTCCAGTTTCTTCTCACTCTCCCTGTCATCATCTACTTCTCCTTTATCATTATTCGCCTCTTCAGCACCTCTCAACGCTGCCCGCTCTCGCAACTCCTTAATTTCGGCCTCGACATCTCGTACGACTCCTCCAACATTCATCAGCATTGGTGTGACAGGTTCCGTGACCTTGGTCGTAGTTGCATCAGGTTCACCAGCAGGTCTTAGTGGAAGTTGTTTTAGAGTCTGTGCATCCGGTTGAGGATGCGGCTGTGATGGTGGGCCCTCTGCATCCTCAGCTTCGAGGCGGCGAAGTATTGGCAACTGCGTAGCTAGAAAGGCTTGAAGATTCGGGCGTGGTTTGGTAGGTTGATCATCAGTTGTAGGTATAGAAGTTGTAGAAGTGAACCGGTGATTGGGATCTTGAATGTTACGGGAGAAGTTGGATAGTATTTCAGTTGCGACACTTTCTGTGCCATCGGTCTGTTCTTTTGAAGGTTGTGAAGAAACATCCTGCACTGCTGAAGCAACCTCTGTCCCCCAATCGCGACCGACTGCCTCCACATCAAACGTCGAATCAAGGGTCTTAATCTTGCCAGAAGTGTCCCAATTCGGTGGAATGAGAATACTGTCTCGTTGTATTGCTTCAGGTTTGAGTATCGTCTTCTGCAGTAAGCTCTGAATGCCCAAACTCGATCGGATGACATCTGTCAATATGGCGTTGGAAGCTTCAGTTGAAGATGTGTAAACTAGTGAACCTCCATGTTTCAAGAGGATGGTACGAAGATGCTGCAGGATGAAATCGAACTGCGTATCTGTCCAGACATGCTCGCGAGCCAAGATGTGTGTCTTCTCAGCATTGAGGCAAACGACGCAGATTGGTATTCCTAGAGGATCATCCCATTCACCTGGTCCGAGTGGCGGAGGAGGTGCTTGTGTCTGCTGATTTCGATCACCGATAAAGTTGGTTGTGCTTCCGTCGACCGCTGGACCGGTCCTTCTTTCTCGCCACGATTTCATGACAGTGTCCATGGTATCTTTGCAATCATTGTCGAGCGAGTCGAGGACAGATTTGAGGATGCTAATACGTTCACGAAATTGGCTTAGCCAATGCCATGGTTCGTCCCAATCGAGAAGGATAACTGCGAGCGTATGTGGGATGGTTTGAGGAGTAAAGAGGGGCTTGAGTAAGGGGGCATATGGTGGTCGTGTGTCAGGAAGGAGATGTATTGACATTCGTGCGAGGATGTCTAAATAAGATTAGCTCGTGGGTAAATATAAAATACCGAAGAATCGTCAAACCTTCTTGGTCAATATCCAATACATCCCGATAAGTATAGCCAAGCGCGAAGTGATTCGCTATATTAGGGCTTTTCCGTTGTTGTCTCTCATATGGTCGACGAGCGGGTTGAGGCAGTGGTTTGGGTGTGATTGAGTCTGTGAATTGACTTTGGGCTTCAATGCTTCCACCTGTTGTCTCGTTGGTAAGAGTGCTTACATAGAGTCAATCATGATATCTACACACCAAGCACGAGCAAGCTCTTTTCCGGAAGTCTTTTATCACTTGACGCGTCTTCTAACAATTGCATCCATATATTCTCTTCCGTTGTGGTGATCTTGGAAGGCATTTTCGAGACTCACAAGACCACGAGACAATACAATCGGATCGCGCGGGATACAACGAAGATAATGCCTCAATTGGCCGGGAGATGACCCAAGTCATAGATGAAACACGAATCAAACATGAAACATCGTGGGCACGCGCCGCCGGAGTTGAGGCCGCAAAATGACGTCTTGCTGTTTTACCATCTTTCGCGATCACTCCGTTTTATAACATACAACATCCAATATTTGTGACAGCAACCAGCAGATATCTAGCATGGCTCTACGAGTAACTCCCGACCACAATCCTACCAAACCTTTCCTCATCCTACTCACTTTTATGCCAGACACTATCCGCCAAGGCCGCAGCAGCACTCGATGCCGAGCTAATGTCCACGTCCGCATACTCCCTCGATCAGCTCATGGAACTCGCCGGCCTCTCCGTTTCCCAAGCAGTCTACCGTCTACATCCACCCACCACACACCCCTCCATCCTCATCGCTTGTGGTCCAGGCAACAACGGTGGTGATGGCTTAGTAGCAGCACGACATTTATACCACTATGGCTACAAGCCTACGATGTATTATCCCAAACAGAGTAAAAAAGACATATACCAAAGATTGAACAAGCAATTGCAAGATATAGATGTGAAGTTTGTGGACGATTTTGATGGCGCGCTGGAAAAGGCGGATGTTGTAGTTGATGCAGTATTTGGCTTTTCATTCGAAGGTGAGGTGAGAGAGCCTTTCGGGAAGGTCGTGGAGGCTTTGGAAAAGGTAGGTTCGAAAGAGAGAAGAACTGAGGAATGTTACAGGGCGAAAATGGATGGATGCTGACTTCAAGTCCTAGACGAAAGTGCCTGTATTGGCGGTGGATGCTCCTTCGTCCTGGAATATCGAAACTGGGCCGCCAGATTCTGGGCCAGGTAGCAAATATAACCCGGCTGCTTTGATCAGCTTGACGGCACCGAAACCACTAGTAAAATGGTTTAGTGGCAGGCATTTTGTTGGTGGCAGATTCTTGAGCAAAACTGTGGCTGACAAATATGATATTGATGTGCCGGACTATCAAGGTATAGATCAGATTGTCGAAGTTAAAGCTGAAGGACAGAAAGATTGAGCGCCTGAGGAATCCCGATCTACATTGGTCGACATGAGCGTCCTGATTTTTATAAAGATCAGCTGATGGCTACTTCGAATATCCCATGTGACTGTGTCTTTGTCCTCAGCGCATATCCTATACCATATAATACGACCTGTGGCTGGCTAAGAGGATGATGGCAGCTGCAGCCTGGTTCCAAAGAATAACCAGAAGCATTTTGACGAGAGAGTCACAGATGCTCATCCACGTCATCAAGTGTCTTCCGCATCCTGCCTCTACTCTCGTACACCCTCTTCTCCCTCCCCCAAGACTACTCCCCCATGCCCATTGATCGAAAGAGGATGTAGACAGACGCACCCACTACTGGGGCCCACGATAGTAATGCCATCATCTGTGTTCGTACACTACACGATCGTGGCCAACCATATACAGTTATTATACACACCCTCATGGACGCCACGACAAGATAAGCAAATTCATATTCCAGCAGGCGTTCTACGGCGTAAAGAACACTGCTGAAAAGGGCCAAAATAACCGGATAGCCGAAACGATCACGCAATATGCTCTGCAGAAGAGACAAAAATGGCCAAAAAGAAAGCTGGAGTGGCTGGGAGCTAAGAATTGTTAGTGGACGTCTATTGAGACATTGATACAGTGAATGCTTACTCGAACCCAGAACCTCTTCCATGTCGGAGGATTAACTCGTTCATGCTAAGGAAGCATCATACCGCTAGACCACAACCCCAGATCGGTGAAGTACAATTTGGCCGTGCCGTTTATCAAAGGTTTTCGCTGTGTGTACCTACCTAATTGAGCATGTGGGGTGGACAAGCCGTCGTACTAACTTTATCGGGTTATATTACGCGAAAAGGGGTAAACTAACAAGGTCGAAGTGGGAAGATGAATCACAGGTATGCAGTCAAGCTACCCAGGATACCGACAGTGATCACCCATCTCACATTCCTAGAAATTCCCTGCTCAAAAATGCTTGCCTCGAGCTCGTCTCGAAGTCTCACACCTTTCGGTTCCTCTCATCAACAAGCAAAAGCCTTTCCAACAGTACCACTGTCATACGCCTCAATAATGCCGCGTATCGTAACATACATTCCCGCAACACATATGAAGAATCCACCAATAAACGTCGCAATTGCCAGAGTCGCTTGAAATGGCTTCTTCCACCACGCAGACATGCCGCGGTCCTCAGTGACAGTGCCTTTGCCATCGGCGAAACCCTCGTGCGCCACGTCGTGAAGCCAGAAGGCGCCTGCTATGCCGTAGGTGTACCAGGATGCAAACTGCATATCGAAATGTGTTAGCGAATATTCTCGAGCAAAAAGATAAAGGTTAGATGATCGCAAACAAGTGGAAGTAGACGTACAAGAGATGCACCGAGTCCGACGACGTAGTTGAAGATGGGTACGCCAACAGCGAGAACGAACGCAGCTCCGTTTGTTACCATGATGAGCACAGTCCATGTAGCCCAGCCGAGGAAAGTATGGGAATGGAGATGCCGACTGTTGCGGAAGAAGCGGACGAAGAAGAGCTTCGATGCTGTATGGGAGTATAATGCGCCCTACATTCGCCTATCTGTCAGCAGGTGCACGATAATCGACGAGGAGGAAACTTATTGAAGAGATGGAGCAATGTACTTACAGCAATCAAGAAATTTGGAATCGCCACACCAAAAGCAATCTTCGACCACAAAGGCGGTAGGCTGATCAAACTAGGTGAAGCTACCATGTCACCCAAGTAGATATAGGCAATCACGGCAAAAGCGATATAAAAGCATGTCGCGAAAATCTGCAAGGTATATGCAGCTTTCATAGCGTCTTGTGGTTTCTTCATCTCGGAGATCAAAATGAAGAACATGAAGTGCCCTGCATAAGCGAATACAGGATTGGTGACGGCGGTGAAGGAGTTGTAGAAGGAGTTTTGTTTGGTTAGGGACCACGTGTGGTCAGGTGTTGGTTGTAATGCGGCGACTAGAGCATATATTAGTCTTGCTGTGCAAAACCAGCGTCAGAGAGGGTAAACTTGTTTCATCACTTACTGACCATCCCAATTATCCCAGCCGCCATGATCGAAAGGACACTCGGAATACTCAACCATCCCAACTTATCCAAAGTCCTCGGGAAACTCAGAATGAGCGTTGCAGCAGCGAAAATACCCGTGTAAGCCATCAAACAGATCTTGTCCTCTGTCAGTATCCCGAGCGCAATCTGTCCTGCCACAAGTTGACTCCCACTGGCAAGGATAGCAAAGACAACAGTCCCAAATGCAAGTACTTCACGTCCGATCGGCCCGGCAATGATGTATCCTGCATCTCCCATGCTATGGACATTTGGATGACGAAGCTTGAAGTTTACCAATAGCCAGGACGTGTAGGTCGCCCATATCCCGAGGAAAGCGATCACGATGACGCCTGGTACCAACCCGATTGCCGCTAGGGCGTAGGGTAGAGAAAGCATTCCATTCGATACAATCTCTGCGATCATGAGGATGGCGACTAATTGCCATGATAACGTGCGATACTTGATAGCATGCCCGTCCTCTGATCCGAACACATCGTGAGCTGTGTTTTTGCCCTCTATCGGAGTATCACCGCCGCATGCTTCGAGGTTGTTATCGAATAAGGATTCTTTCCTCTCTATAGCGGTGTGTTCTTGCTCATAGTGCTTTTCTGCTTCTACTGGCGGGTAGGCTGGTACGTTCATTGTCACGGAGATTCACAAGATAGAGGTCGCTGACAGGCAGACGATGAATGAGGCATATTGGGGACAATTGATACGGGATAGTAAGCAAGGCCAAGAGGTGCATTAGTGCTGATAAGCACCTTGACCACCTTCCTCTTTCGTGCATGTAATAGATTTTAGCCCGAAGGTGGCAGGAGTAATACATATAGACAATCCTCTGCCTGATAAAGCTTTGGCGAGGTGGGAGACAAAAGCATGACAATCAAGTTCGAGATGTCTTGCTTGCTTCGTACTTTGCACAACAGGAAATGTACATCAGATTGAGCAATTCTGCGTTCTAATACGAGAACAGCAATCCAATCTTTTGCCGATCTTTGTGGCAGTCGTGACTTGTAGTCGTCTTTCCGTGACTTATTAACCTTGTTGATGGCAGCAACTTGGTGAGGCTCGAATCTGATGTTCTGTTGATGTCACGTGGTGTTTTCTGGAATTCGCCACTTTCGCTACTTAAGAAGGAACAGGAGGGTTATATATCGCTCTTATAGAGAATTCGCTCTTATAGAGAATTGCATTTCCTTTGCATAGCATTGGAAAACAGTTTCATTGCGTCCTAATACACGAACATCATTAAGGAGCTTTTCGCTCATCACCTTCCTAATAAATTCCGACTCTGCGTGCATGTCTCTGAGTGCATGGCTGACCTGTGCGGCCATCTGCCCTCGCTAACCGTCCGTCAGTCGCCACATAGCAGCGCTGATATTTTGACTGCCAGCACACATTGCACCCGAATCTGAACACTCTGCTTTGAGCTTCTAGTGGGGGCGTCGAGAATCCTTTTGAAACGCTTCTACGAATTGTTATGTGCCTCTTCGAGATCGTCTTCAGTTCGGCCGAGTTGCTCTTCCGTCTCTTTCACCTTTCTTGCAATATTGTCGAGTTCCGCATAGCCAGAGTAATTCTCAGATGCGCCGGGGTCAAACCCACTGCGATTCCAGCATTTTCCGCACATCTTGATCACAGTCCACACGTGGCCAAAATCACAGTATTAGTCTCTAGTTCCGTGTTAACGTCCCCAACATCCCCTATCTTGCCCTCACCCAGCGGCGCCATGACAACCGCAGCTTGATCCCTTTCGTATGGATGACACACCAGACATGACTTAGATTCTTCACCTGAGCATACTGCGCCTTCTGACTGTAAGACATAACATCAACTGAAGCATTACCCGAGGACCGTAGCATGTCCTGCCGCTCATACACGCCTCTCTCCCAACCCAGTCCAAGACGTCCAAAGAAATAGTCATACCCGTCACCATTCACAAAGCTGGAGAAATGGCCCATCACTACCACTGTGCCGCCGGACTTGGTGTACTCGATGACTGTATCCAGGACGTTTTTATTCTCTCTACGACTAGGCGCAGCATCGGTGAGGAGAATGGCGCGTGGTCTGGTGGTCTGCATGTTTCGCATGAATGCCTCGGGCTTTTTGGTGCGCTGGATAGCGGCCTTGGAGCCGACTTTGTCTTTGAGCGAGGCGTACAGTTCGTCGAACCAGGACACGTGCTCCAAGGAGAGGAACAATATCGTAGGTCTGCCGAGAGACTCCATGGCTGTCACGGTTGTTTCGGAGCTTGTACAGTATCAGGCCTTATGGCGTTTAAGCTGCCGCCGTCGATCGTAGCGCGTCGAGCTGCTCGTCGTATCCTGGTGCGGCTTAGGCAGCTCTGGCAGGCCTAGGACTCAAGGCCAAGTGTACTCGATGTCCTACGACTATTTTGCTAACATCGATGACACCGGCGGAATGGGCGACTCCGAAGTGTACCTGTGTATTTCCGATGCGACCACTATGACGGACATCTCATACTCGGGACTAACGATTGGTACTTATGGCGGCACAACAGACAGTAATGGCTATTCCAAACAACAGGACAAGGCTGTCTTTCACCGTGTGAATGCGAACAGCTTCCAGGCGACGTCGGCTTCGACGACGATTACAATTGCGGTCAGTTGTAATCTCGACGATAAATCTCGTACATTGCTCCAATATCCCTCACACTCTTGCTGCCTGCACATTAACATAACTTCGTTATCACTATATCATGATGCTTGAAACTGTGTCCAAGTCACTCAGCGTTGGACGCATTGGAGATACTGACGATCATCATGATACCTCTGTACTTCGAGGACGAACAAGATGAAACCCAGGACCAAAGGAGGACAAACATGACGTGCATAAGCACGTGTCATGTCGAGGAACAAGTCGTTGGGAAACCTGGGGTCGATGTAAGGATCTACATACACCTGCATAGATCGTGCATGCAGTACATACATACACCGAAAACCCTAGACAAGATACGTCGAAAAAGGTATCTATCCCAAGTCGCCACTGCCACCTTTAAGGCAGTGTCCTTGTGCTCAGCTTAATGAGCCACAATACAGTCAGCAATACCATTGTTCGACTGTTCGTATCGAGTCAATACCCACCACTTCAAGCCATCGACGTCAGCACCACCTCATCCCCAGCCACCCCACCGAAAAAACGATCGACCAAGCTGAAACATGACATGTGAAAGCATGGCGGATGGAGGCTTACGCGGAGTACTGGGTACATTGGAAGGGAAAGCGAAACTCTAGACCAACTTTCGTTCTGTTCAAGAATGCCTGTTCGTGCTCCCTATTGTTGCTGTTTCACATCTCTAATAGTCTGTTACCTTACACTCGTTGCTTCTACTGCTTCTACTAGGCTAGGCTAAGCTAAGCTAAGCTGCATCTTACCTCTACATTATGCTATAGCATATCACCATTACCACCACCCATAATTGCATCTCAATCATCACTCGCTCGCTTCAACAATGACACAACACACATCCTCCTCCTCCTCCTCCTCCACCTCCTCCACCCCAACTGGCCCTCTACTCCTCTTCCTCGCGCTCTGCCTATTCTTCCAACTACCAGCCTTTACGAAAGCCAATGCGCCGCCATCAGCTTCAACAAGTCCTACCACACTCGCTCCCATTCTCATACCACAAGAACCACAGCCACAGACGATACCACCTCAAGCACAAAAGATACCAGTCGACTCCAACCACACACACCTAAACGAACTCAAGCTCGAGCTTCGCGCAGCTGCTCCCGAACCACAATTCGTAACCATAACAGCAACAGGCATCTACTCTCAAGAACCTCAATACACACCCTACACCACACAAGTCATAATAACACAATACGTCACCCCAGCCATCACCACCCAATACATCACCCCCGCCGTAGTTCCAGTCACCACCTACTACACCCCTTCGCAACAACACCAAACATCCACAACTACCACCACCCTCCCCGCCGGCTTCATCCCCATTGCAGCAGGAGGATATTACTGCTTCACACTATACGCACAAGGCCCCGGCCTACCAACAACGAGACAGGGCAATTGTGGCAACATTCTGGTCGAGAGTAGTCCTGTGGCTGCGCAGCCGTCAAATAGTGGTGCAAGTGCGAGTAAGATCGTCGGAGAGGGTGTGATTGGTGGTGCTGGGGGAAAGAGTATGCTTGCGATGGTGCTGGTGTTGGCTGTTGGCGTTGCTGGATTGGGCTGAACACGGCTTGAACACTGTTACGGACAGTAGCACAAACATATGCAATAACGTGACTGGACTGGATCGGGAAAGGGAGTGTTCTCTACGAACAGTCAAGACGATGGCTGTCGTGTACACTTCTTCACTGAGTATAATCCTCGATTACCGCGACGCTAAACCACTGCGCATGTCATGCTACACAGCCCCAGCATATACACAGCGAACTGGACATACGCTCTTGCCCTATCACAGCACTTCCTGGAACCAGTACATCAGCCCGGCCCGCGAGCCCGTCTAACTACCGAGTCGCGAGGTCGCGGCAATAGAGCAATTCGTGGCGGTACTGTATAGTGGATTATGACTTCACAAACCATGTTCCGCCAGGACTGGTATGATGCGGAGGAGGAGGAAGAGCGAAGTTGCCGATGAGGTTTAGAGATGGAAGAAGGACTCTTATACCAGAAGAGTGAAAAAGGTGTTCTAAGCTCTTGTGCCAAGCGAGGAGACCAAAAATCTTGTCGTGTCGCTCATCTCGGGCAAGCAACCAGCGGAGAGGAATGAAAGAAGAGTTGCTGTCATTGTACAGCAGCTCCCTCAGCTCTTGTACTAGATGAGAGTGAAGAAGAGCAAGACCTTAAGCTTGATGATGACGAGTTAAAGCAAAGCGTGCTACGGTATGAGCAGAACAAGCATATTGTGCATTCGTCAGCACACGAGTGAGTGCTTGCTTGGACATTTTAAAGAACTGTTGATAATCTAATACTAATACAAACACTCATATCTTGCACCCATTTCTTGCCAGTGTTTCAGTAACCGAGCCCCAGTCCACTTGGCAGTGTTAATTGGACTAGGTGTAACACTACGTTAGTACTCTCACTCGACCTTCTTTGAAATCTATATCGCGCTCCGCTCGTTGTAATAAGTTCCAATTCATATTCATTTCTATTCCGTGTCCCTTTCATTTTGTAACATAAACCTGGTTCTGTCCTTTCGTCTTATAAATATGCACGCGTCACATACATACATACATACATACATACACACACGCAGCTATGATATTCTACTATATCCGACTATCTTCACAACCTTGTTTTCGATTGCACCAATCCAGTATATAGAGTGCCCAAGTACATAGTCTACAAGTAGTTACATATTACCCTCTCCGATGTATCGCCTTTCTTTCTTTTTGTAGACATGTATATGCACACCTCTCCTTTCTATAACAAAACATGCAATAGACTTTCTCGCAGCTACCATCACCACACAACTACCATGTTCACTCGCACGGCTGGAATTGAGGCAAGGTCGCCAGCATAGTAGACACGTTCCTGAGATCAAGGAAGCAAGAGCCGCTGATGTGAATGAAGCATAGCACACACTAAGCTGGCTAGCTAGCTCCAAGGGTTCTTGAAAAAATGCAAAAATGATACAACAAACCTCAACAACAAGCCAAAACCAATTAAAGTAACATAACACAATGTATTCAATACCTAGTCGTGTTCAAGATTATCGTCCCCTTAAGCGAGGGAAGGGAGGGAGGGAGGGATGGAGGACACGTAGGCAAGTAAACAAGAAACACTGCCAAACTGGACGACTATATCTAGCTCGAGGACTATCTCTAACTCGAGGACTCGTTTCGACGATCCAACTCGAATATTCCAACTTGAATATTGGACGGACGTGGCTGAATCTCCATGAATGAGATAGGGAGAGAGATAACAAAAGCCAGTAAGGCTCGCTGGGGAGAGAGTATTTGAGCATGACATGAACTGACAAAGCTTTGTAATAATTACTCGTACCGTATGCTACTACGGGGTGATCTTCGGACATCTACGATTCTCGCACGAACATTCCTGCTCATTGGTGGGTGGGGGAGGTGGTGGCTGGCGGCGTGGGTGGGTGGGCAGACAGACAGACGGACGAACGGGCGGGTGGGCACCCTTCCCTTTCTTTCAGTACATTCGAGGTGCGCACCTAGGAAAGACCAAAGTACTCGCAACGTTAATCATGATCGAGCTTTATTTGCTGCATCTGGCTGTATCTCATGAGTGAAGTAGGAAGGGAGGTAGTGAAACGTAGTAAGTGCTTACATGATGACATAAGTGCAAAAGCTTTGTGATAACTCTGTGCCATACGCTGATACTGTGTAACGTTTTGAGAATCTACGACTACGATTCTCGCACAAACAGTCCAACGGACGGACGACTACGACTCTCGCACAAACAGTCCTGCCATTCCCATGCCTAGATTATTGTGTTAGTGACGCTATAGTTTAAGCCTTTGTATGTTGACTTACCGGTTCCAACGCACATGGACTGGGTGAAGAAAAGTCGTGTTAGTTTTGGTACTTTTTCTGTTGTAAAGAATGGATCTGTGATTTTTGATGTCGTTTCGCGTGCACTTACAGTAATTGCGATATCCTGCTTGCTTCGTTTAAGTTCGGATAGTGCTGTTACCACTTGTCTGACTCCGGTGCAACCTAGTGGGTGACCTAGCGCACTGTTTACAAGCTATATGTCAGTATGCACGCGTCGTGGAGCGATGGCAGATACATACATAGCTCCACCTCTAGGATTGACTTTGCTCATGTCCAGCTCCAATTTCTCCGTACAGTACACACCCTGTGATTGAATCAGTAACGAATTCAAGTACCTTGGCAAACCACTCAAAGAAAACATCTTTCTTACCATAGAAGCAAACGCCTCATTAATCTCAAAAACATCCACATCCTCCTTCCTCAACCCCGTCTTCTCAAGCAACTTTGGAATCGCATAATACGGTCCAATCCCCATAATCCGTGGCTCCAACCCAACAACAGTCGTCTGCACCAGTCTCGCCAGAATCGTCTGCCCCAGCTTCTCAGCAGTCGACCGTTTCATCAACAACACTGCTGCTGCGCCATCGGTGATTTGTGACGCGTTTCCACCTGTAGTGTGAGAAGGTGCCCATTGTGGGAAGGCTGCGCGGACTTTGCTGAGACCTTCGGCGGTGGTGTTGGGTCGGATCCCGTCGTCTTTGTCTACCGTGATGGTGGAGGTAGAGCCGGTTTTGGGATCGGTGTAGTTAACGCGGATGGGGGCGATTTCGTCGGTGGTCCAGCCTGCTTCTTGAGCGCGTTGCGCTTTTTGGAACGAGTTTGCGGCGAATCTGTCCATGCTCTCGCGGGAAATGCTGAAGTCGCCGGCGACGTTCTCGCTTGTCCAACCCATTGGTTGCAGGTTATCCTTTGCCATTGCATGGTTTTGGATTGCTGGGCTTAAAGCGGGCTCTGGAGCGCCGCCGTCGGGGTTAGTGCTCATGCTTTCCACGCCGGCTGCGATGCCAATTTCGATGACGCCGCAGGAGATTGCGGTCGAGATTTGTTGGATTGCTAGTAATCCAGAGGAACAGAAGCGGTTCACCACGGAAGCGGCGGTTGAGGCGGGAAAGCCCGCTGCGAGGACTGCGGAGCGTGCCATGTATGAGGAGCCAGGGCGGAGTACGTTGCCTACGCAGACATCTTCCACAAGGTTGCGGTCGATGTTGGAGGTTTCGGCGATGGACTTGGAAGATCAGTATAATAGGTCTTGGTTCTTTGTTTTTGCGGTAACATACCTTGAGAATGGAAATCAAGAGGTCATCAGCCAAAGTATCTTTGAGACCGCCTTTTCGTGCTTTTGTGAGTGGTGTGCGGAGGGCACAAGTGATGACTATATCATCAGCATGTTTTGCTAGCACCTTATCACGACCACTGCTTGGGATCTCGGTGGCTACGGATGGTGCGGCTCCTACGAGCTGCTGGGAGAGCCCTTTGAGTCTTTCATATGCAGTATTCATTTTTATGGCAAGATATCACTGATTTTGTGAAATGGCAAAGAGATGTCACTAGTTGTTTCAAGATAGCAGATGCTGTTTTGCAAAGCAGGAGAGGAGGTCCTTAAAAAGCCGATGTTGACGGTTGCGTTTCGCGGCAATCGTCTGGGGTCAAGCATGTGGGGCATGCGGGGTCAGTGTCTACCGCAGATCAGCCGTCAACAACATCGCGGCTTGGTGGGGACAAGTATAAGACGAAGGTGTTACCTGCTTCCTTGGTCCCAGAACAGACTCACTCTTGAAACAGCTGTGAAACACTCCATCATGCCTTCCCTCGCAATCTCGGGCACTGCTCCGGGACCTCATCATTCCACAAATGTGGCAGAATGGATCTTCTCCAACCCATTCAATGAGGGTAGTGCAGTCATGAGACATGCTCCAAAAACACTGAGAAATCATACAATACCGATGGTCAAACCCGAGAAGCCTTTGTTCGTGGATCCTACAACAAGTATGTAGTAACACTACTTGACTTGATACGCTGAATCCACGTCTAAAATATAATCTATGCAGACACAGAATGCAGCTGGTCACAAACACGGCAGAACACGCTACGACTAGCTGCAGGCTTGCATGCTTTAGGCCTGAAGCCAGCATCATCGAAAGATGTCAGTGCACAAAACCGCAATGCCATCATCTCTCCTGTCGTCATGATACATCTCCCAAATTGTATCCCAATGGCAACCACAATGTTTGGTGTCTTCGCCGCTGGCCTAACAGCCACTCTCGCAAGTCCTGCACTCACTGCCACGGAACTTGCTTGGTTGATACAGAGTAGTCAACCGAAAGTGATTGTTACGGCGAGTACAACGTTGAAAATTGTTCATGCTGCTATTGAAGCAATAACAGATGAGACTTTGAGAAATGGACTCAAAAATGTCAGGATATATGTGGTTGATCTAAACCCCACTGCAAGTCAATTCTTAAGTCCTTCGTCATGGGAACAGCTCTTGCACAAAACACCTCTGAACAGCCCCGTTTCGTTCAATTCAGAGCAGGAATGCCGTAAACGAACAGCAGTCATACTATGGTCCTCCGGCACCACTGGTCGCTCAAAAGGCGTACTCCTTTCCCACAACGCCCTCACAACCTCGGTCGCATCTCTCTGGCACGTCTTCCCAACTTACAACGGCGAAGAGCGGTTCCTAGGAATAGCGCCTTTCTACCACGTTTTCGGTCTCGTGTGCGTGTTGTTGCTTGCGCCAAGTGCTGGAAGCACCATCTACTGCATGCTCAAGTTTGATTTCAAAACTATGCTCGATTTCATTGCTACATACAGAATTACGTTTTTACAAATTGCGCCGCCGATTGCAGTACATTTGGCGAATAATCCATTGGTTGACCGGGCAGATTTGAGTAGTGTCAAGGGAGGGATGAGTGGTGGTGCACCGTTGCCGACGGCGATAGTCGATCGAGTTCATGAAAGACTTGGTATCGGTATCAGACTTGTAAGAAAAAAACGGTTTCGTCCTTCCTCCTCCATGGAAAATGATGATTGATTGGTTTGATAGGGCTACGGTCTCTCTGAAACAGGCGCAGTATGCAACCAAATCGGTGCGACATTCGACCAGATCAAATCACAACATGGATGCACAGGTCCACCACTGTACGGTGTCGAACTTAAAATTGCATCCCCAGAGGACAATCGTACCCTGCAAACAGATCAAGAAGGAGAAGTGCTCATTCGGTATTTATAACCCACAAGATTCTCTGGCATATATGTTGTGCACTAACATCACAATGCACAGCTCACCAGGTGTACTAAACTGCTACCTCAACAACAAAACAGCCACAGACGAAGCAATCGACGAAGACGGCTGGTTTCGTACCGGCGATATCGGCAAGTTGGATAAACGTGGCTATCTATGGATCACAGATCGGATAAAAGAGATGATCAAAGTCAAAGGGTACGTCTCATCACCTTCATCACCACCATCACATTATAGTATACATATAAGAGCAAACTAACCTCTTCCATCCAAAGCTTCCAAGTAGCACCAGCAGAACTAGAAGCCATCCTCATCTCCTCACCCAATGTATCAGATGTAGCAGTAACATCAATCTACAACGACGCAACCGCAACGGAATTACCACGAGCATACATCGTGCCCGCGGACCCGGCCTTACGTTCGCAATGTACCACATCAAACCACACAAAAGAAGACGTGCAGAAATTTGCCAAACTAGGCCAACACGTCAAGGAGTTTGTTGAGAAAAGAACTGTACATTATAAATGGTATGTTGATTCCCTTATCTATCTATCTGATATCTATCCATCCATCTATCTCTTGTCAATATCAAGCACCCATCCCGCGAATCGTCCGTTCGTCCTACTAACAAAATCAGGCTACGAGGCGACGTCGTCTTCGTACACGAAGTACCCAAATCTCCAGCCGGCAAAATTCTAAGACGAATGCTCAAGGACGTCAAAGGCGGTGTGCCTGTTACTATATATCCGGCGAAGCAGGTGGAGTTGGCCAAGCTGTGAATGTTGCTGTGTTGGGCTGGGATTGGCAGATGGGTGACTGCTATAACAGCGTTCGTCTTGTCACATGTCCTCCGTATCGTCAGAAGTATAGCACCTATAGCCAGACAGACAGTTTTAAAAAACGCGAGTGCGAAGAGACAACCATCAATAAACCACATCTACTCGAGGTGCATCAGAGTCCAGTAGTGGCAATAGTACGAGAAGTCCTGGTCGACAAGAGCAGGCCTGGCTGAATTACGGATCCTGGGGCAGTGGCTAAAAAAAAAATCGTCTCTTGTGTGCTCTCGCGGATGTGGTCTCTACATGCGAGCACGTAAATATTGCCCCGTTGAATGATTGCCGCTCTGACGGCACTACTGATTTTCAATTAACCTATGTAGAAGTCGTATTCTACTCCGGCGTGCGCTATGCGCGCTACTAACAGAACAATGAACGGCAGATTCGGCACAAGGTACATATGGCCTTGTGTTAAGGATGTCTGATGCTCTTGATATCTGAGGTCACGAGAGCCAAACTCGACGAGTTGCTTCCATTGTGTTACGTCTTCTGTAGTCGTAGTGCCATACGAGAAACCTTTTCCGTGTCGTCCGTGTCGAATGTGGCATCGACCCGGGCGTCGTGACGGTCAAGCTGGTGATAGGGTCGCAACTCTTGGCCTCTAAAGGTAGGGGGCATACGTGGTTGAATGCGGAGGCCAGCTCGCAACCTCGCACGACGCTTGATTGCTAGCTCGTTGAGTTGAAGATTGTCTTCTTTGTCTTGACATTTGTGATTCCACCACAATCGACGCGATATTCCTTGGCTGAACTAAACACGATCGCCTTGTCAATTGATTTGAAGTATCGAGCAGCTAGGATCAAAGCAAGATAGCCCCGATGGCCGAAATTAAGGAGATCTTCTTCGTGGTTAGAGACCATCCCAAGCGTTAAAGACTTCATCTTAAGACGTTGCAGTTCGTGGTCTAGCTGTGTGGCAAGCGCCCCGCGCATACAGATTCTAATACCATCCTTTCGGTTGACAGCACGACGGATCTCTTGTTCAAGTAGACATCCAATCAGTAACCACACCCATTTTGGTTCCTGCTTCTTGGACGATTGCTCGGTGTAATCCAGCTGGATGAGCTAGATCATCAAGCCTACCGAGTCCCAAGGTGAAGGCCATGCAGTAGTCAAGAGCTTCTTGCATGGTCTGAGCATTCCCACAGCGCGTCTCACCTGTGCATTAGCGGCTGGCGTGTTGACTTCGCTGGTCGATTCAATCGTTATCAGTGTCCTTTATACCACGTCAGTTCGTCCAACACCCAGAATCAGCACCTCAGTCGAATGTGTTCAGAGGGCACGAGTTCTTGTTATTAGTGTAGGCGTGATTGGTGCACGCTCCACCAAAGACCGCACCAACAGTACGAGTCGTCAGAAATCTGTTCCCAGAACCTTCACAACCACTAGGATGGACAACAGCAACAACGTAATGATGCGGCTAAACAGCCGCAAAGTAGTTGGTGTTTGTCTTTGTCAAGTTGACTAGTCTTCCAGAAGCAAAGTCTAAGACACCCTGACTGATACGAAGTTGCGCATCAGGAAGACTGATCAAGATTTGAGTGTTGGCATTCTTGAACATAGTGGGAAGACCACTCCAGATCAGAGGAATCTCAGAGCAGTAACAACCATGTTCAAAGTTCATAACCATCACGCCGGTTTATACTTGGCCGTCTACTTGCCAAACGATGGTTGAGTTCGGTTGTGTTTATCGGGCTCAAGTTGTTGGTTTGAACTTCGTTGACAAGGAGGCCGAGGTAAATGGGCCTACAGCGGCGTAGGCAAGGAACATACTGCTGCGTACCGAGGTGGACTTGAAAAGCAATCACAGATGGGTGGTCGTTATATATATGAAAGGACAATTGGGTCCCCAAGTCGTCCAAGTCCCAGATCTGACTGTACTAGCTCCTCGACGTGGGTAGGACCATCGAGCTTACCATAATGGAGGATGCATCATGAGTAGGCGATGCGGCACCGAGAAGACTAGGTTGCGTTTATGTAGAAGAAGGCTTTATTATCGAAGTATAGCTACTTAAATTAGATAATCATGTCGTACTACTCCTAGTAGCGAGCCTCAACGTCGTTGTTGTATTTACTAATAAGAGCTAGTCGTGCGCTGTTATTATCGCTAAAGAGAATACGGAGGTCGCGTAAGTATGTCAGATCATCGAATCGAATACGCCCTAGTAGTGCGTCTAGGATAGGCCTAAGGCCACTAACTTAAAAGGCTCTAGGTAAAGCGTATAGAATCTTGCTATATAGGTTGGCGTAGCTAGATGGCGTCTTTTTAAACGCGGTTTATATACGGTTCGATTCGTAAAGCATTGCGTATATTCCAGCTGATGGTATCTCCAGATCAACCATGTTAGCACTGACTGCAATGTACCAAGGGAGAACGGTGACGCGAAGAGGATTGTGTGGTAAGCTGGGTTGTGCTCCATGCGGCAGTTGAGGGACTGACAGTCTGATAAAGTGTCCCATCGTGGAGGCACATCTCGAATAGCGAGGCAAAAACTCGGCAGATACGTATTGAAGCTTGATGATCTCTTCCAAGTCCGTGAGGAGATAGTATGCGACAAGAATTGTGAGTGCTTGTTCGACTATTCTCTGGAGAATCTAGTGAATTGACAGAAGCAGGCATCTATCTTGAGATACTTGCGCTTCTTATGTCACGCTCAGCTTCAGGTCCCATGAGAAGGTTCGCGTTACCCCAGATCTGCCAGGGGCTATATATATAGATCTGCCACAGAAGTGACTAGGTTGGCTGATTTTGCGCGGTTCACGCCTTGTCGACCATAGCCTGTATCACACTGAGTGAGGCAAGGGGTGTGACTGTGAAGGTGATGGGTGGACATAGTCTAAAGCAGTAGTTGATTGCCGGATGCTTTGGAAGGTGTACATACACCATATCGTTTAAGCATACCATAGCCGAACAGAGGTGGCTGGAAAAGGCTGGTCCGTGACGAAGCCTTGATCCATCTTCATCTCATGGGCCGTGAGAAGTTAACAATCCGCAAGTCTAAGTATGCTTGCATAGCTTGAGTCGCCGGATCCTCGGATTTGATTGACGAATGTCTGAAGACCACACAGCATTTGAATCAGAGTCCTTCTCAACTTCCTCCTCGACAGACTGAGATGCAGAAGCATCGGCAGCACGACGATGCTCAACACTGTTGTGACGTGACAGTTGGCGGTTGAACTCACGTTGAGACTGAGCCGCGTCTGTCATCGCACGCCTGAGGTTCACACCTCTTAGAGGAGGGGTCTGCTCCTCGGCAGCATGGATGAGGACAGCAGCAACAAACCTAGCTGAAGAACGTCTTCCGCCCATTCGCGGGCAATGTTGGCGATAGCGCCACTGATTTCGCAAGGAGATATGCCACAATATTGGTGTCACTAAGCAGCTCAAGCACTGCACAATCTTGACAGATCTTTCTCTGGAGATTCTGGTCTCAGCCTCTGTCCCAGACGACGAGGTGACTGCATGAATTTGCCAGCAGCAGTCCTTGCCCTCGGCTCTGCAGCGACACGCACGGTAATCTTGTGAGTAGCCTCGGTCACCTGCTTTTTCCCATAACCGACAATTCGCTCGAGATCTTGAACTTCATGACGTTCGTCGAGCTTCTCCAGGGTTGTTTGTATCGTATATATATTTCTAGATAATGCAGTACCTGCTCTTGCTCAGAGGACATCTTCAGACTGCAGTATGAAAAGATTAAGAAAGAGCTGTTCGAACAACGAGCGGAGTTGGCCGGCGCATTGTACTCTCGTGCGTCACGACAAGCACGACATTGCCTTCACATTTGCGCCATCCAAGCACGGAGGAGTCAAATGTCTTCTTTGGTGTAGCTGGAGGCTCGTGGATCTTTGTTCTCTCCTTCGAGGTCTGAGAGACAGCTTCGTTCACAGCAGGAATAGTGAGTGCGGGACTTACGAGCTTCCAAATTCATTAGTCTCGACGAAGGGCGCAATATTCAATTCCACACTGTAGTCTCCGAGAGTTTCGCCCATGTGGTCAAGCATGGGCGGCAATGGTGTAAAGTAACGCAGATCATCTGCCATATCCGTGGCGTCCTTGGGCCAGCAACCATACTTCCCAGCATAGTCCTTTACGTATTTGACATCGTCGGCTGCCTGATGAAAACCATATTTCGGATTGAGGAAGAGCCTGAGCTGCGGATCTTGTTGAAGAGAACCAGCTTCAATAGGAGGAAACAGCACCACGAGCATGATGGACCCACACAACCGCGATGGATCATCAGATGTGTTGTGGCTGACTTGAAGCATCGTCTTGAATGTCGTAGATACCTGGACGGGAAGAGTGCTAGAAGGTTCGAGAGGTCCTTGAGTAAGAGCACCATCATATGCGAATGTATTGAGCCAAGTGAGCAGGTCTACTTGAGCTCGATTCTTGCGAGTGAGTAGGCAGGTGTCGCGCCCTTCTTCGAACATCCTCGTGACGAGAGACATACTATCACGCGTTGCAGATTCGTTGAACATGGTCCTGCCATTCGAAGGAGGAAGATCTGCTGCCACGACAGCAGCGCGAGCTTCATCGAGAACCATGTCGCCTGCCAACAGGTCGAAGTCGAATTGGTGCCCGGCGCTGTTATATTCATAGACCTTGTCCAGGTATTCTCTCACTTTCAGCTTGTCGTACCCACCGATCTCCTTGTATTTGGGAAGGTCGGCGACGGTGGGCTTGGTGCTTGGTTGTCGGCGTTGTCATGGTAGGTCTTGATCTCGTCGATTTTCTCTTGGGTCATCTTCGTGAGCTCCTGATAGTAGTTCTTTTCCATGTCCGGAGGTGGGAACACCAAATCTTAAGCAAGGGATCTTGGAGTTGTCAATGACGTTGATTGAGGCGATTCGTCGTTTTCGAGCGCCGCCATTGCGTTGCTGTACATGTTTGCATATCCAGATAGTGTCTTTTCAGGTGCAATCATGTCTCGATTGGATGACGAGAGTGACTCCATGTGCCACCTTCTCTGATCTCCAAGTTGGTCAAGTCAGGGGTCGATACAGTAAGCCAAGGTAGGGGTGGTGGGTCAAGTTGACTACCTCCTGGTCGAGGTGGAGGTGCGAATGCAGAAAGAGCGGGAGGTAGTGCGCCGCGTCCAGGTAGTCCAGGAGGAGCAGTACATGCAGGCGTGCTAAAGTTGTAGGGACCTGAATGTGGTGTGTACAAGGTTGATCCAGGAAATAGCGATGCTGAGCCTAATCCACTTCCAGGAGGACAAATACGTGCAGGTGTGCTGAAGTCGTAGGGACCTCAACGTGGTGTATACGAACTGGAACTAGGAGGTAGCGAGCAGTAAGGCGAGGTAGGTCTCCAGGCTTTGCGTCAAAGGCAACATGTGCAAGGTGAGGCTGGGTAACACGGACTTCTCCTGCTGCACAGGGCACAGCTTCCAAGCAAGTACCACTATGGGCAGAAGACCTTCACTGGATTCTCGTAATTAGTCCCGAGTATCTCAGCAGGGCTCGCAAAGGTGGTTTCATGGACAGCACAGCAAGGAATATCGTGAATGTCGGGCGGCGAGAGCATACTCATCGATCTGGTTCATTATTTCACGCTGATTGTGACACATAACAAACTCGAAGTCACTGATGCGATTCGTGTCCATGGCCAACCAGCGTTTGGTGTCGACAGTCTTGGCAGCGTTCAAGAGTTTGCCAACGTTGATGGAGGCGGCCTCAGAGGCACCGCGAGGGCGTGAGACTGAGCGAGAGCGTGTGGCTGGAAGGACGTCTTTGCCATGTGCTGCTCGTAGCAAATATTAGGTCATGTTGGAGACCGAGTAGAACCTGGATTTTCGTATACGGCCAATCGGCGGTATCGTATGTCATGAAGGATGAGCAGCACCAGCAGCGTTGCCCTGGTGAACTTGCATCGTCAAACTTCATATTGAAATCAAGTCCTGCCAGACGAGCATCTTCATGACGCTATCATAAAGCATAGAGTCGCACTTGTGTACTCTTCTTTCGTTTATATATATAGTTGCACGATGCGACGCTGGGAAGAGTTGATTGGTGGGTGGTTCTGGTCTCCCCGGATAGTAAGGCATCCTAGAACGGGTATGACCGTGGGCGAGGAGTCGATCGTGGTGTTGGATGTAGCTCGGCAGCCTCATCTGGCCACCCATTATGGCGAGTTGCGCATCTGTCAAGCCACCATGCAATTCTGACTGTCAGACGAAGCTCCAGAAGATCACGATATTCAACTTATAAAACCCTTCTTGATTCTTGTACTCTTTGGACATTCCCAACCAGATCGATTTGTCGGCCGCTTTCAGAGATTTCTTGACGATATCGGTTAACCTAGCGTTGTTACCCAAGGTGAGGGCGTCGGAGTAACTGGCTTTTGCTGTTATTTCCATTAGACAACGCACTACTCTATGGATCGCCCTTCTAGGTTTTAACGTACCGGCAACAGGCTCTTTTTCTTGGGTATCAATCATTTCTTCGTCACTTTCAGAGTGCTCCTCTGTGCCAGCAGGAGGAAGTTCCGGCATCAGAGGTTGTTGAGGGACCGCGGGACCGAGCGGCTTCGGAGTCTTCGTAGCCTGTGAAGTTTTCGGAGTTTTGGATGACTTCGAAGACTTCGTAGACTTTTCGGATTTCGATGAGTTAGCTGATTCGGTTTCGAGGTCTTGCTTAACTAGCTTTTTGAAAGGGGCGGAGGAAGGAGTTGATTGGTCGTCTCGGGATCGCTTATGTCCCTTCTTAGACGTTGATGTTTTGATTTTTGAGGGAGTTTCGTCTCCCTCGTACGTCTGGCCTTCCGCCGCGAGCAAACCACCTTTTGATAATCACGAAAGTCTCAAAGGATGGAACAAGAGCTAGATCCAGTTGAACATTTGTGCTATTTTGAAGCATAAACTGTGCTGAGGGCGTGCTGTTGTTGAGGGGAGATGGAAACCAGACACCATAGTGCTAAAACGTGAAACAAAGCGTCCAATAAGTGTAGAGCTCAGACCACCCCTCAGCAGTAATGATGCAAGTATGCAGGGCCTAAGCGTCTGCTCCTAGAATGATAATCACGATGGCGAAGCTCACAAAGATTGCAAGAGTCTCCCAAGAATGCGTGCAGTGCACTGAGTTCAGCTTGGGAGGAGTTCCTGGTTGTCGTTAATCATCTGCTCAGATGCTCTGTGATGAACATATCTGTAGCGAATAGATGTTGACGAAATGAAGGCGTGTTGCAGTCCAGATTAGATCTTGCGAACGACGGTATTCCGAGAATGTGGTGCAAGCTCCCAGATCGCCTTGTCAGCTTGACGAGCAGTGAGATATAGGTCATGCGTATCTGCGACCAGCTTGCGAATGACTTAAACCTCTTCCGTTTGCATAATCTACTTCAGCTTAGCACATACACTCAAACTAGTATGAGGATAGGTAGGACTGACACGCAGGATTCTTCCCCAAGCCTGCGCTTCCAGGGCTGAGTTACGCGCTACTGCTGAAGATCAACCCCTGCTCTTACAGTCTAGCCTAACCCAACATTGCAGTGAGTCCACCGGGCACGTGAAGACCGTCCTGTGACCGAAATTGCGGAGCTGCAGCTCACATACTCTTCTTTCGTGTATATATATAGTTTCAGGAAGTTCATCTCTTCAGTATTCTATTTGCCTTATCACCATCCCATTCTCTTCCTTGACAAAGGGTTCTCCGTCCTCGAAGAGAGAAAGTTGCAGCAATGTACAGAAGCAAAGATGTCGGAGACGAGAGTGTTATCGTGATGGATGGATGACTTGATGGACGTGTGAGACCAGCAAGAGGGTTGACAGATAGAGGAATTGTCGTCCTCATCTCCTCGCCGTTAGCCCATTGGTCTCATTGCTATCGTACTTGTTAGCGAGCACATCGTCTGTCAGGAAAGACTGTGTGTTTTCCATCCAAGACATCCAAGACAGACGCTCAAAAACCACTTGTTTTCTTTGATGACTGTTTGCCATCTCCTTCTTTCCGCTAGCAAGCCATGATCTCAATCAGGCCGGCTCCAGATGATTGTAGCCAGTGTTTGATCAGCGATCTTTGACTGTTCGTGTGATCCATGTCCAGCAAGACAAGCAGTCATCATTGCCATGGCGCATCATTCGGTGTCGTTTGATGAGGTGGATGGTAGAGCAGCATGATGTCTGCTTTTGTCTGTTACATGCATATCAATAGAGTGGGATGTTACCGTCGCTTGATATGGGTGGTGCTGATAGCTTGGGCTTTAGGAGGTAGAGGTAATGAAGGCTGGGACAAGACCAGCTTGTCCAATATAATTAAGTCGGAGGTCTGATCATGCTGAATGGTCAGACGCTATTGGAGTTGCCGTGTTGTTCGTGTATTATCGAGAGGCAGTGTTTCCTTGGAGAGATATGGTGCAACAAGAGGAGAAGGAGGAAGAAGGAGGTGGGAACGCGCTTCGTTTATACATGAAACAGTCATCAAACAATTGGTGATGATCATTACCGGGTTGAAGTCCGTCGGCCCAAGTAGCAGCGACCTCGGTGCAGTGATAGCCCGACCATGGCAAAGTCTTCTTCCACTTGTCTTATTGATAATGGTAGGTAATGCGTTACTGATAGTGATCATAGAACATTATCGAACAGCGACAGATCATGATGCAGAGATAGGCGTGGAAGGAAAGTCAATAATGATGATCAACTTATATTATGATTTACTCCAAGCTATGGTGTGGTGGTGATTAGATACACTGATTATTCTCCAAAAAAATTCGAACCCAGCTATGCTGCTGCTGTACAAGCTCTACTCCACGCTGAACAACCCTCCTAACCAGAGCATACGTAAAGGTTGAGGTCAGCGTTAACATCAGCAACCTTGACAGCTCCAACATTGGGGCAGTTCTGAACACCAGCACTGCAGAAGTCCCATGGGGCACCCACTTTTGAGTAATTAGCTAAGCTCAAACATTTCTCATAATCGTGAAATACTTACTGCTGGGAATGATACCGTAGCCGGTGGAAGTAAAGGGAGATGCGTTTCCAGAGCCACCAAGGGAGTAGTAGAGACCCTGGTAGTTGCCGGTGTTGGTGAGAGTGTAGTCGAGCTCAGTCTGTGGTCCAGAGGTGTCGGCGGTAGCCCAGACCTTGATGGCGACACCGGGGTTGGTGGTGATTGCTTCGCGGTATTGGCCCTTTGATGCGACTGTGGTAGAGTGTTAATGAATAACGAGTGAAAATCGAGGAGCAACTTGAACTTACTCTGCACAACGCTGGATGATCCGAGCTGGTCCACGTGCTGAACGAAGACGGGGTAGGAGCAGTCATTGGTAACATAAGCTGAACCGGCTGCGAGAGCAGAGGAGGCGAAGATGGTGGCAGCGCCGATTATGGTGGTGAACTTGGTGAACATGGTGGATTTGTTGTTGGTAAAATAGTATTGAAGGAAGGGTATGGAAGTTGTTGATGTGGTAAGAAGGTTGAGTCGGTTGGTTGTGTTGTTGAAGCTGAGTGATGAGGAATGAGACCGAGAGACTGAGAGAGGTGCTGACAGCCAGCTTTATAGACGGATTGTCTCTACATGGCTGCGATGAGGCCTAGTTGCCAAGCGTGAACCACATCAAGCTGTAGCTAACAATACACCTTTGTCCCAAATTGACATCTCATGGGGTCAAGCCAATACGACCCCGATTAGCCGTTTGAGCATAAGTGTAGTCGAGAATAGCAAGGTAGCTTGTGCGCCAGAGAACAGGAATAGCAGGGTGCAGGAAATCAGGGCAACGGCCAGGAGATGACAGTAAGGTACGATGAAAATCACAGCAGAACGTGGCTAGCATGGACGAGCATGGACGAACATAGTTCGAGCCAAGACCCGAGCTACTGCAACAGACACACACCGCTGACTGTCAGCTCCGCAGCTTGTGTTCCGCCCAGCTGAGGCCTGCTATGACATCCGTATAATGCATGGATGCGGAAGGATTTCCACCATATGCGATATCGGATCCCTGGTCTCTTGAGATATTATTGGCATGATCAGCTTCATCCATTAGGCGATACGGCAACGAGGCTGCACCGATGTCATTGGCATTGGCATTGACAATTTGAAATAACATAAAGTATCCATAACGTTGTGTAAAGTCAAAAGCCGAGAGTAAGACGAAGAAGGAAGGAAGGAGTTCTATTCATAGACCTTCGGTTTCGGTGCGGAGTAAGTACTCGGCATACCTTTTCTTTTTAGCGTCATTGTATTTTTGGACCGAGTATGTGACCTCATCTGACTAACACGTTCGTTCTGTGTTGTTGTGCCTTGTGTGTATGGATCGGATGTCACGAGCTTATACAATTACGAATCGTTCCGCCTAGACTGCAGATGACCAAGATACTATTCCACGAAGAGTTGTGTGTCCTATTTGTGATCTGTAAGATTATCGTCAAGAAGCAACATCGATCACGATCTCACCAAAATAGCTGGAAAAAAAGTTAGATGATTGAATCAAATTGACTATAGCTCAAGATCAATGCTACTCCACACCTCTTCCGTGCTGATGTGTAGATCCTCGGGTTATGGTTGAGTCCTGCCAGCACATCTTCCATGCGCAAAAGCATAGTGAAGCAACTCCGATTGTGCACACTCTCTTGCACTATCATACAGAATCCACCACAAATTCATCTCTCTCACTCGTTCACTCACTCCCCACCACCACCAGGTCCACCACCACCTCTAATCCTCTTTCCATCACCTCCCGCACTATCCCCCGCAGGTCTCTTCACCGGGACACCAGCACCAGGCACAAATCCACCCGCTCTCGGATTCATAGCACCAACACTCCCTCCTCCTCGCCCACCATTCCCGTGCTGTTCACCACCCGGACTACCAACCTCAACATTTCCATTTCCATTCCCACCAATACTCAGACGACCGCCTCGACCTACACCGCGCATGCCTGGATTGCCTCTTGGTACAGGCAATCCACGCCGAGTTCGAGGGTCTTGAGGAGCTCCTGGTATACCACTACCAGCGTTTTGAGCTGTAGCATTGGCATTAGGGTCGTGTGGTACAGGGATACCGCCGCGTCCACCACGACCCATTCCACGCATATTTGCGCCGCCACGTGGGATACCTGTGCCTTGACCTAGTGCGCCACGCAATGCAGCAGGACCTGTGGCGAGAGGTGGTCGAGCTCCTAGACCGACAGCTGCTTGACTTGGTAGTGCGGTTGTTCCTGTTTGTGGTGTTGCCGGTGCAGATGACTGCGGTGCAGACGATGGAGCTGGTGAGCTCCGGGCCTCGACTGTATTAGGTGTAGCTGTTGAAGTGGGTGCGGCAGGTGTGGGATTCTGCACAGTTGACGCACGTCGGGTGTGCGGAGTTTGTGGACGCGGTGATTGCATCGTCGCAGCAGGAGGTGCAGCAGCTGATGTGTTGACAGGTGCGGCCTGTGGCTTCACATCCTTAGCTATGTTCCACACTTCACCAACAGGTCGCTGAGGTGTTTCAGTCGCGACACCCTTGACATAGTCAAGCTTAGCGTTGGCCATCTTGACACGACCTTCGAGCAAGTTGTTCTTAAGTGTGTGCTTCTTGCCTTCCATCAACACAGCTTGCTCCTTGGTCTTATCAGCTTGACTGCGTGCTTCTTCCAACTTCTCGGCGAGTCGTGCTTCAGCTTCTTGTCTGGCTTCTTGCAATTTTTCGTCGAGGTCCAGAGAGGGTTGTTGTTGCTCATTCTGATGTTGCTCCTTGAATTTGGCAATCTCAGCATCGAGCTTTGAGCGGATGTTCTTGACCATGATCTGCTTGAGTGGTGTATTGTTGGCAATGAACGCTTGAGCTTGTGGTAGAGTCCAATTGTCAGCATCCGCGACTTCTTCTGCTTTGACTTTGATGGTGGAGTCTTGATTGAAGGCATTCTCGGTTGCAGGTGCGACAGTTGAGCTTGGTGTTGGAATGGCTGGAGTTTCTTGGACAGGAGGCGTAATCGTTGTTGCTGCAGCTTTCAGGGCTTCAATTTCCTGTGCGTGTTGCTGCTTGAGGCTACTGATCTCCTTCTCGTGCTCCTGTTTGAGCTCGTGTAATGCCGAATCGTGCTCTTGTTTCACCTTTGTAGCAGTCTCTTCTTGTTCTTGCTTCCATGCGGCACGTCCCTCGTGCAATTTCCTCGAAAGCTGCGTCTTCATGTTGTCAGCGCGTGCGTTGAACTTGTCTTCTGCTGCTTTGACCTTGGCATCATGGTCTGCCTCGAGCTCGACCTTGATCTGAGCTACTTGCGCCTCAACTTGTGCTGCAACAAGAGAAGAATTATCACCAGTAGGAGCAGTGTTTGCGGCGGTTGACGTCTGGCGCATGGCTTCAACCTCACGCTGTACAGCTGCTAGTTCTTGTTTGACCTTTTCGAGATAATCACTTTGGCCATTTTCGATGGTTTGTGGTTCTTGCTCTTGCAGTTTTATCAACTCTGCATTGGCAGTATACAGTTGTTGCTCAAGCTCATTCACCCGCGACTCCAGTTCGGTGATGCGAGTGCGCTGTGCTTCAAGCTCGGATTGTGCAGTTTGAGCCTTGTCAGTAGCATCCTTTGCTCTTTCCTCCGCGTCCTGAAGCTTAATCTGAAGTCCTGAATCTTGCTCAATTGCACCATTTTCCACGACCTGACCTTCCTCGACACCGTTCGGATCAGGCTCAGAGACTTGTGTCTTGTCTGCTGTGGGCTGAGCCTTCAAGGTTTCGACTTGCGCCAAAGCTTCATCTCTAGCGGCATTAGCTGCTTCAAGCTCATTCCTGGCTGCGTCACGCTCAGTGGTAATAGAAGCAAGTTCAGCTGTAGCCGCCTCGTGTTGTTCTTTGGCAGTTTTTGCAGCTGCATTGGCTTCTTGAATCTTGCTGGATAGTTCGCGTGATCGAGCCTTGAACTGTTCTGCCAATTTATTCCTTACTTCCGTCTTAGCCTCCTCTTTGGCTTTTCGAAGCTCTTCCGGAGTAGTGTCGATTTGTTCTTGTAAAGTTTGCTTAGCAGAGGTAAGCTCGTCACGTTCAGTCTGGAGCTGCGTTATTTGTTCCTTCAAGCCTTCGAGCTCAGCTGGGTCGATGCGATCATACTTTTGCAGGATGTTTTGAGTACGCTGTTGCCAGCGATCGCGGTCTTCCTCTAGCAGCTTGAGCTCTCCTTGTGTGGTTTCCTTCTCACTTTCAAGCTCACGCAGCGTCGTCTGAAGGGGCTGCAGTTGTGATATGAGCTCTTCTGTCTGTTTGGTTTTGTCATTGAGCTGAGCCTCGACCTGGTGAAGTTGGTTTCGTAAGGTGACATTACTCTCTCTAAACACGTTGAGTTCATTGATCGTGTCGAGTAACTTGCTGTGATTGAACGCACTACGCTCTTTGTCTGACTGCTTTTGGTGCTCCTGCTCAAGTTTGGATTGTGCCTCCTCAAGTTGAGATTTTGTGTAGTCGAGTGTCTGTGTCAACCGCCGCGTCTGCTGTGTTTCGAGTTCGAGCTTCACGTCCACCATTTCTTTTTCACCTCGCAAGTACTTGATGACCTCTTGCAAGTTCTGCATGCCTGAATCAGTAGAGGTAAAAGCGACCGCTTGGTTCTCTGCATCGGATCTCTTATTCTGCAATGCACTGATCTGTTTGGAGAAGTTCTCAAGTTGCTCATGTAACACCTTATTCTGCGCAGCAATATCGTCACGACGGCTTTTAATCTCGGTAAATTCTTTCTCGTACCTCTCTTTCGTGCTGATCCAGCTCTCCTCACTCTGATTAAGAGTCGCACGGGCAGCTTCAGCGTCAGCTTTGTATTGTGATACTTCCAGCTTAAGCTGGTTGAGCTCAGCTCGGGAGGAGTGCATGTGCTTTGTGGTTTCGCCATGCTTGACGAGTTCATTTTCGTAACTTTGTTGAGCTTGTTGAGCGATTTCAGCTTGCGCCTTGAGGTCTTCTTGGTGAAATGTTGCTGCTTCTTTGTGCTTCTCCGCCTCGTCCTTGACCTGGGAAAGCTCGGCTTCAAATGCAGTACGTTGTTGGTCGAGTCGACTTTGAGCATCTTGTGACGAGCTGCGCAGTTCAGACAATTGTGTGTTTGTAGTGTTGAGCTCGGAAGAAATATCCTGTAGTCTCTGTTCAAGATCGCTAATTTTAGCTTCCTTCTCCGCCACAACCTTGTCCATCTCTTCCTTGAACTGATCATTGGTTTCGTTAAGAGCTTGCAACTCTTCCTCCGAGGACTGAGCAATAGCCTTGTACTGCTCGACTTGTGCATGAGCGTTTTCAAGCTCATTCCTCGCAAGATCAAGCTCCTTGTGCAAATCAGCAATTTCCAGTGACAATTCCTGCTCGCGGGCCAAGGTTGTAGCGTCCGAATCTCCGACATTACCAGCGGTCGGTCGAGGTGTAGGTCGAGGCTGTAGCGCTTGAGCACGCTCTTCAGCACTTCGGAGCTCGATCTTGAGCTCATCAATGCGTGCTTGGAATTGATCTCGTACTGTTTTCGCGGCAATGAGCTCCTCTTTGACATTGCTAACCATCTTGGTCAGATCGTCAATGCGGGCGCGGCTTTGTTCAGACTCGTAATCTCTCCGCAGCGCTGCAGACTTGTTGAACTCCAGCTCGTTGTCGAGTTTCTGTTTAGTATTGCGTAGCTCGCCTTCGAGGAAGTCAACCTGAGCTTGTACCTTTCGTTTAAGCTCCGCATCCGTGAGTTCACGCTCATTGAACATTCGCTGAGCTTCTGTGAGTGATGTGCTGAGTCGAGATCGCTCCTCCTGGAGAAACTTGTTGTCTTCCTGTAAACGAGCTTCAATACGCTTCGCGAGGTCTTTCTCGGCCTTCAGATTCGCATTCTCATTTCGCATGCTCTCTGTCTGACTTCTGGCTTCGACCAATTCCTCAGCAACCTGCTGAGTCTTCAGGTCTTGCTTGGCGGCAGATTCCATAACAGATTGAGCACGACCCCGAAGTTGAACGTTCTCGCTTTGTAATTGCTCGAGGTTCGTCTGTAGCATGCCGTAACGTTCATGTGCTAATGTCAATTGACTGCTAATACGCGCCACATCACCTTGCAGATGGCTCTTGTCTTTTGACAAAGCCACATTTTGATCCTTAATGGTTGTCATATTAGTACCAGTTTCTTGTCTGTACGCATCGAATTGGCTTTGGTACTCCTTCAACAGTTTTGTCAGATCTGCCACTTCCTTCGAGCCAGGTGTTTGATCGCCGTCAGGTCGTCGGTTGGTGTGGGGTGTTCGAGGCGTGCCAGGACCATTGACAGAAGCACCGAACATTGATTCCAGATCACCATCTACAGGTAGTTGGCCACGATGTGCCAGCATACGTCGGAACATGTCGCGTTCACGGATGTAGCTCTGAGATTGTGCTACCATCGACTTCATCTCGTCCTTGTATCTCTCCAGGCGTTCTGCAGCTGCATCTCGTTCCTGTTCAGTTTGCTGCAATTTCTGTGAGGTGGCTTCTGCTGCTTCCTGCTGCTCGCCAATGTCACGGACGATGCGTGTCAACTCTGCATTCTTCTCTTGCAGCTCAAAGATGTTCTTGAAAGAGATCAGACGCTGGCTGATAAAGCGAGCGGTATCTGACATGCCTTCCAGAGCGTCCACATCAAGCTCTCCAGTAGCCGCTTGCTGGAGTTGGAGTCGCTCCGTAGCAGAAAGCTCAACACCATTTTCGCGAATCTGGACTTCAACTAGAAGAACCTTGATCTGAGCACTCAAGTCACGGAGTTGCTGTTTCAGCAGATCAGTCTCGCGCTTGAAGGCTTCTATCTGACTTTGGAATCTGCGAGCATCCTTTCGAGCAGCGTCTTTCTCTTGTCTTGCAAGAGCAAGCATGTTGGCCAGTTCTCCATTCTCTGACCTCAACCTTTCATGCTCCATCTCAGACTCTTGTGCTTCTGGTGCCTTCTGCTCCAGTTCACGAATCATGTCGTCCAAAGTGGTGGCTAGCTTCTCACTACGACGCTTTTCTGTTTCCAGCTCGACCTTGATATTGTTGAAGTCTGTGTAGAGTTGCGTGTAATTTAGGCCACCTCTGCGACCGCCGGACGGAGTAAAAGGTGCAGGAGAACCGCCACGAGCAGAGCCAACGAAGGACGCTGCAAAGTCATTTATTCCTCTGGGCGTTTGAGGTGACTGAGCTTCTGACGCAGCCTGAGCTGTACGTAATTGCTCAAGCTCCTCCTCGAGTTCTTCCAACTTCTGCTCCGCTGTCTGCCTGCCTTGTCGTTCCGTCTCAATTTCGGACAAGCCTTGGCTGATCTCCTCCGCCGCATCATCTCTTGTCTTCTCCAGTGTTTCCTCCAACTCTTGCACCCTTCGTCGAGCAGTGTCTGCACTTTGCTTTTGCAGGTCCACCAATCTCTTCGAACTGTCGAGTTCCAGACGAAAAGATTCTTCGCGGCTTGATGCATCCTCCTGAACCTGCTGTATCCTCGTAAAAGCTTCATCTGCCTTTTGCCCAACTTCTTCCAGTCTCTTCCTCAGAGTCTGCTCAGTCCTCTGCAACCCTTCGATCTCTTGAGCAGCATCCTCATTCAACCTCTGCAATTCATTTATCCTTGCATTCTTCTCTTTTCGGGACTTTGTATGTTCTTCAGCTTTGGCTTTGAGTTCCAAACTGAGCCAGTCATTGTTCCGCTTGAGAAGTTCTACCTCACTCTGTAGCGCAGACTCTCGGAACTTGGCATTGCTAACAGTGTTGTCTGCTGTCTGGGCTTTCTCTTCGAGCGTCGAAATCTCCCGGCGCAGGTTAACCGTCTTCTTGTGCTGTGCTGTCAACTCCTCCGCGAGCTTATCGTAGGCTGTAGATTTGGAGTCAAGGAGTGAAAGTGTGTCGCGATTCGATGTCTCGAGTTTGGTGATGTGAGCTTGCAGGCTTTGCGCCTCCGTAGATGTTGTGGCAGAATTTGATTTTAGTGATTCAAGCTCTCCTGCAAGTTGTTCATTGCTGGTATCTGTATTTGACACAATTTCAGCATATTGCCATTTTCTGTCGGCGATATCTGGACGTACGCTGCTCGTTCACTTGTGACCTCAGCTTTTCCACCTCTTGAAGAGACTTCTCATGTGTTGCCTTCAATGCCCGTACTTTCGCCTCGCTACCTCGAACGGCATTCTCCAACTCAACATCTAGTCGCAGTCTATCTGCCTTGAGTCTATCATGTTCTTGCGCTCGCGAGATAATAGCTTGGAGGAAGGATGTGACCAGGGCGGGTGTAGGTGTGGTGATTAGCGATTGGATACTAGGAAGAGCGAGGCCGGAGTATAAGGCGATGTAGGTGGCATCTGGACCAGCAGTAGCCATGTTGACAAGGTGATGTCCTCCAGATATTTTAAGAAATGTGAGCAGCTACAATACTGTGTCTCAGGTCGTGAAGAAAGGAGTGACGGCGCAGATTGCGCGTACTCTGGCGAACAGTTTGTCTATGGCATCTACGACAGTGATTCCTCGCCTCTCTTCATACCAGATGCGCCTGTTATAGTAAGCGTGAATAAGCGCGTCGAGTCGGTGATGAGAGTCGTCAAAGAGTTGATAGAAGTCGGCCCGAGAATTCATGATTCAACACCAACCCCGTCCTTCCTCTTCCTTCCTTTTCTTCAATCACGACTCTGCTGGCGGAGACAATAGTCATTTCCTGTCCTCCGTACTCACGATCCATCCACGAGAGAAATAAGCAATTCGCGTGTTGAAAACCCAGCGTCCACTCTATTCGAGGCCGCCGGCAGAGCCAGTCTTGCGCTCAATAATCCAGGCTACAGACGAACGCTTCGTGCAAACTATAGCTACAGAAATACATTCAATCCGCCCCATCGCTTTTCCCACATCGCCTTCCCCAGTAACATACGTTCCCTGACCACCACAATGTCTAGTGAATTCCTGGCGAAGCAGATGGCTGCATTCGCTAGTGAAGCGAAGAGCGCTTCGACCAAGGTCTCGCAAAAGAGAACGACAGCTCCGAACCCTGCACCCCGACCCTCCCCTGCTCCTTCGACCGCGTCAATAGCGAGCAAGGCGGCTGTTGATCTCAAGCGGAAACGTCCTGAAACACCTGTACATGTCGTCTATTCTCAGCCTGCCGACACTGGTACTGGTCGGAATCTGATGACTCAAGTTACCTACGCTGTTGAGTACCTGAAGACAAAAGAAAAAGCCATCAGCTTTCAGGACATCTTTGACTATCTATCTGTGCCGAATCCTGAAGACAGATCAACACTTGAGAACATACTAAGTGCTCACGCAAAGGTGGAATATGACCCAAGTGGGCTAGGCGGCAAAGGAGTGTATCGATTTCGTCCTCCTCATAATGTACGATCAGCGGATGAACTCGAGGCATACTTGCAACGACAGACAACAGCACAAGGTATTCAGGTCAAGGAGCTGAAGGAAGGATGGCCAGGTGCACTTGACGCAATCGATGCATTAGAAGCTCAAGGAAAGCTGCTTGTGACTCGAAACAAGAAAGACAACACGGCGAAGATGGTGTGGCCGAATGATCCGTCGTTACAGCATGATGTAGATGAGGAATTCAGGGAATTATGGTACAAGGTCAAACCACCAGTAGAAATAGCAGATCTCCGAGCACAATTGGTAGAGTTTGGCCTGACACCGACAAGCCAGGTCAAGGCAGTGGTGCAAGGCAATACGAGAGAGAAGAAGAAGAAGGCATCAAGAAGAGGTGGCAAGACGACCAACACCCATATGCTGAGCATCTTGAAGGACTACAGTCACAAGAGGCCGGTGAAATGATTCATGAAGAAAACTGTGGCATGGCGATGAATGGTATGGTATTATTGCATTAGCGTGGCGTCAATGGCATTACTGGTGGAAGAACATTACTGGTGGAAGAACATTACTGGTGGAAGAACATGGGCAAAACAGATGGATGGGCAGGACCATACTTCAAAGCAATCGAGCATCATTTGACCAATTTTAAACATGCCTGAAGCACCACTTGAAACTTGAAACCCCCGCATTGAGCTAGCGCCTTGTTTTGCCGCCTCCCCACAGTTCTCAGAGCTTTTCTTGGCCTAGATCGTCATCGTTGGTTGGGATTGGCGATGTTGTATATGTGTACTCTCTCATCTTTATACCTTGCCCTTCCACATCCAATCTTGTCTTTCTTGATCTCCTACAGACCTGCCATCTCGCACACTGGGTCATACTGAACCCACTCCCCTTTTGGCTCTCCATCGGAAACTGTAATAAACAGCTACCCAGTGCATCTTAGGCAGATTATCATCACAACGAACTCTCTTAGCTACGGATAAGCAACACGACACATCGCTTGCGGCGCCGTCATGGCGACTGAAGGCGGCAAGAATGAGATGAATCCATACGTCTACGACATCACTCTCTGGCTTCTCTCCATCCTACTCGACCTCTTTTTCCGCGAAGTTCACCCTCGCAGTTCTTGGAAAGTACCCAAATCAGGTCCCGTCATCATCGTCGCAGCACCACACGCAAATCAATTCGTCGATTCCCTGATCCTCTTCCGCGTCCTTCGTACCGAAGCAAAACGTCGTGTCGCATTCTTGATCGCAGCAAAATCATTGAAGAGAAAATGGGTTGGCAAGTTCGCGGGGCTAATGGGGTCAGTTGGCGTGGGAAGAGCATTGGATCTGCAAAAGCCTGCAAAAGGACGGGTATACTTGCCAGATGCTGAGCAGGACCCATTGTTACTAAGGGGGGTCGGCACGGACTTTGAGAAGGAGTGTCAGGTTGGAGGACTGGTCGTATTGCCGTCCGTTAAAAACATTGCTGCAAGCACAGAAATAGCGGAAATACTAGGACCCGAAGAATTGAAACTGAAGAAACCATTCAAAGGGGCAGTCGCAATGAAACAGCTTACTGGAAGGACGGCAAATCAGGGTGAGAAAGAACTCGATGAACAAGCAGAACAGCAAATTGCCCGATCAATGGACAAGCAAGGCACGAAGTACAAGGTTGCCCCAAAAGTCGACCAGACGCAGGTATACGATGCAGTGTTCGGCAAGTTGTCGGCTCAAGGTTGCGTAGGCATATTCCCTGAAGGTGGTAGTCACGACAGGACCGAGCTATTGCCTTTGAAAGGTAAGACTGAGAAGCCTAAACTCAGCTGATGTATTGCTGACCGACTGTTATAGCTGGCGTGGCTATCATGGCCCTAGGAGCGATGGCTAATGACCCCAACTGTGGTCTGAAGATTGTGCCTTGTGGTATGAACTACTTCCACGCGCACAAGTTCAGGTCACGGGCAGTGGTTGAGTTTGGCACGCCTCTAGAAGTACCACCGGAGCTCGTAGAAGCATACAAGAATGGAGACCGTCGGGAGTCAGTCGGGAAGATGCTCGAAATAATCTACAACGCTCTTGTGGCTGTGACGGTGACCAGCCCTGATTACGACACACTCATGCTCATCCAGGCCGTACGACGGCTTTACCACCCTACCAACAAACCTTTGCCTCTTCCACTGGTGGTTGAGCTCAACCGCAGATTAGTCAAGGGCTACACGCAATACAAAGACGATCCTCGGATCATCAGCCTTAAGAAGAACGTCATGGACTATCATCGTAAACTCCTGGCATTGAACGTCAGAGATCATCAACTAGAGTATGCCAGTTTCAGCATTCACCAGGTCTTAGGCATGCTTCTCTATCGAATAACCAAGCTTCTTCTCCTTTCGGCAGGTGTACTTCCAGGTCTCGTCCTCTTTGCACCTGTCTTCATCGTGGGCAAAGTGATCTCCATCCGCAAAGCCCGGGAAGCTCTCGCGGAATCTACAGTCAAAGTCCAGGCTCGCGATGTCCTAGCAACGTGGAAGATTCTCGTCGCAATGGCTCTTGCTCCGACACTATACACGTTCTATACAGTCGTCTTAGCAATCTGGACCTACTACAATCGAGTCGGTGGTCGTGTGCCCGAGTTCGTCCCGCTATGGGCCATCGTGATATTCGGCTATATCTTTTTTCCTACCATCACATATGCTGCTCTTCGTTTTGGCGAAGTAGGCATGGATATCCTCAAGTCGCTCCGCCCTCTTGTTCTTGCACTCAATCCGTCATCAGGTAACACATTGGTTCAACTACGATTGAAGCGTGAAGAGCTTTCGAAAGAAGTCACCAACCTCATCAACGAATTCGGTCCAGTACTGTTCGACGACTTTGAAGCTCAACGCATACTACACTCTGGAGATGGGCTTTGTAAACCGAGAGACAGAAGTGAATATATGTCTGGTACTATGACTGAACCTGCCACGCCAGATGTGAGCCGCAAAGAACCATTCTTCAGTCTTCGCAATACCGAGGACCATCAGCATGGCCACCTACCACCATCAAGCCAACTATCGCGCAACGAATCATACCGCAATCTGTCAAATGTTGGCCTATTTTCATCACATCCCCACACCCCCACAAGTCAAGACAGTAGAAGCAGAAGTCAGAGTCGACCAGGATCGAGCGGTGGCCGAAGTGGCTATTTCGGTTGGAATCTGGGTTTCACCAAGCTCAACAATAATGACAACAACGCTTCGACTTCAGGCAGTGATGCTCGACTGAATGGTCATGCAGCTTTGAGCATGGACGACGTGACGAAGAAAATCAGAGGTGCTATGCAGGAGAGGGGTAGGAGACGCGGCAAGGCAAGTACGGATGAGGGAATAGAGAGCCTGGTAGTGGATGATAGTGATGGCGAGAGTGATGCAAGTACACCAGCGAGCTCTATTGATGGTTATGGTGCCGAGTTCAGGAAGAGGAATTGAGCTTGACGTGTCGAAGCTCATATGATTCAGTGCAAAACGACACACTCCGTGACGGCACACAACAAGGCAACAAACGTTGTGTCTTGATATCAGTGATAATACATACACAGTAACAAGACAAATGATCTGCAATGCAGGGTGCCGATGGAATGCAGGGATTATCACTCTTTGGTACAAGCTTGAAAAGTCAATCTGTTTGTGCTGTCTTGTTGTGGTGGATAACTGTGTACTACCTTCATGTTTCAGATCTCTTTCCAACCTGAAACAAACGGTCGCGCTCCGTTGTGATTTGCCACAATGCGCGGTCAGCCGATGTGGTGACGTGATCATAACAAAGCTCTGTTGTCGTTTGTTTGCTCTCTCTCTCTTCTCCTCTTTTGTGTCTTATCCATGGCGTTGTCTTCATACCTCGAAATACGTCCATCTCGTCCTACACACTTCTACGTAACACTATCGTGAGACATTCGCATGACAAATCCAATCAGCTGTTTGTGGTGAGTCAACAGGCGTTGCCTTCACTGCTAGCGTAACTATCGATCTGTCTCATCTCGTGCTGAAGTCAATACAAAAAAGACCTCCTGCCTCTGCACGACAAGAAACTGATGCGATTAACCCAGAATAGAAGCAGAACGTAAAAGATGACAAAGTTCAACTACCTCAACGTCAGTCAGCCGAACCTGTCACCAAGACCAAGCAATAGCTAACCAGAATATACAGCGCAAATCCGAAGGTCTAAAGCTAGGCCAGATCGTTGCCAAAGACCTTGTTAGTCCACTCAAAGTCAGCTCTTCGCTTTACTTACTCAAGGTACTCACAGAGAAAACGATGCAAACCTTCCGGTCACAAAGACACTTCGCCACTCGAAATCATGCTCGAAGCCAAAAACCTTACCGACGACGGACTCAAAGAAGTAGCAGAAGGTCTTCAAGACGCACTTGATCAGCCGGAAACGACGAGAGTCGCAACACTCAACCTTGCTCGAAACGGTCTTACAGCACGATCTCTTTCATACCTAGCCCCAGCATTATCCGAAGTATGCTTGGATCTGGAAGAGCTGGATCTTTCTGGTAACGACATTGCTATTACGACTGATGATAATGCCATGGAGTTGGAAGCTTTCTTGACCGCTTTAAAGCACTGCAAGGGTTTGGTGAAGTTGAGCTTTGCGAACAACAGCTTCGGTGGAATCAGAGCATTCGAAGTCTTTGCGAGGGTGTATATGCAGCAGTTCAGGAACAGTGTCGCTGATATCGAAGGCACCAATGAGGAGGATGATCAAGCCGATGTCAGTCCACTCCTGAAGGTCACTGAAACAATCCAAAATCTGTCAATGAGTCCAGAAAGAAGAAAAGGAAGTGCTGCTGGATCTTCGTCCAAGTCGAGATCACCAACAAGGTCAAGTGCTCGAGGCTTACCTACAGTTTCTCTCATCGATTTCTCGTCCAGCTCAATTACTGATCCTGGTGCCCTGTGGTTATCTTACATTATACCGAAGCACAACTGGGCTAATTCAAGGCTGGGTCGACATATCAATACAGATGCTGGCATCTTGTGCTCTTACAACAATGAGTCGTTGACATCCATTGGTTCGAAGCTTTTGCATCAAGCACAGCTAGTGTCGTATGATAGCTTCTCCGCTAGTGAGATCAATCTGAATGAGAATAATGCTGGGCCAAGGTAAGCGCTGGAAGTCAATGCTCTGTTATGGGATTCAACTTCTTGATCTTGTGATCAGAGGACTTATCGGCACAGTCACTGACCCGTCTTCGTTTCGCAGGCAAAGAAACTCCTCTCCTACGCATCATCGAAAGACAAGCAACACCACACAAACTCCCAACACAATCGTCAAGGTGCACCATATTGGTCACGATCCACTCGAAGAGCTCCAGAGTCTCCGGAAGAAACTTCAACGGACCATGATTCAAGATCAAGGAGCCACAACTGTAGCTATCTGGCGCACAGCTCTTCGACTGTTGAGATATGCTCGACAAATCATGCTGAATGATATCACGGAGGAACAGCAATCACCACATGTCGCCAGCGCCTCGCCTACTCACAGTGTTCGTGGTGCTGGCCCACAAGATGGTCACATACCTTTCCAGCAGCACAACACCTACGCTTCTCGCGTCGTCATCGATCCTGCCAGTGAGAGCGATAGCATACTAAGCATCACAAACACCTCCAACTCCCCAGTCAAACCAGCCATCTTCCGCCCACGAAAGCGCCGCGACAGTTTCTCTGTTGGCTCAGACGTCTCCATATCGGAACATTCGCCTAGCAAGACCTTGTCGCTGGATGCTCCAATTGAGATGCAACCCAACACGCCAAAGCAGGTGAAGATGATTGGGCCTCTGCCTGATGTTGCTTGGGAGATTATACTGGGCATGCTCGTGGACGAAGAAGGTATCTTGAGCAGAAGACAGAGACAGGCTGTGCTGCATTATGGCAGGGATAGAAGAACGTTACTGGAAGAGGCTGGATCGAGGGGAAAGGCGGACAGTGTGCAGACGTGGAAGGTGTTGGAGGCTATGAGCTGTTTGAGCTATGACGAAGTGATGTGAGCGAAAAGGCAAGCCTGCAATCTCAGCTGGACTGAGTGGTGATCAGAGCGTGGATGAAACAAGGACCATGGACACTCCTGACATGTATCGAAGACTTGATATGGAGCAAGAGAAGATGGTGTATACAATGGCTGCAAGATAAAGGTCAGACGTCATCTTCAATGGCAAGCACATCACGTGACATGTCAATATCAATGCTTTTTCTTGCTGTGAGCAACTACCTCCATCGTCCACCTACCGCTTAGCATCCTGGCAAACCGCTATCGTCGTCTTCTCATATTCCTCACCATCACCCTTACGATTACCAGCTGCCTCCTCCACACCCGCCTCACCACTATGCCACGCCTATTCTCCTCCACCAAAATCAGCGGGACACCCACGCCATCCTCGCCCTCCGCCTCCTCCCCCAGCGCTACCACAGACACCTCCGCCTCCACCACCTTCCTCCACCACCACCCAACCCTCCCCTCCACCTTCACAGACTCCTTACCACTCCCTAAAGTCCTCGTCTTCGACCTCGACTACACTCTATATCCATTCTGGGTAGATACCCACTGCACTCCGCCTTTGAAACCAGTAACAGGCCGTGACGCAGGCCGCATCGCAAAAGACCGGCATGGCGAGTCCTTCACCTTCTATCCTGACGTCCCTGGCATTCTCCTCGCTGCCCGCATGAAAGGGATCAAAGTCGCTGCCGCGTCGCGCACACACGCTCCAGACGTAGCGATGGAGTTATTGAGAATCTTGCATGTATACGATCAAGTTGGCGTATCGAGAAGTGGGGAGGAAACTGGAAAAAGCACGGTGGGCAGCCTGAAGCCAGCGAAGGATTATTTCGATAATTTGCAGATTTATCCAGGCAATAAGGTGCAACATATGGAGGGCATCAAGAAGAAGTTAGGAGTGGAGTACGCGGATATGCTGTTCTTTGATGATGAGGAGAGGAATCGCAATGTTGAGAGGGAGAGGGGTGTGTGTTTTCATCTTGTGAGAGATGGAGTTACGAGGGATGAGATTGATGAGGGGGTGAAGAAGTGGAGGAAGAGGAGGGGTGGTGGTGGTGGTGGTGCTAGTGTCAATCAGTGAGCACGGGGTTCTGACGTTAATCGCTGGCATGCTGAAGGTCACTTCTTGGCTAAGGACTAAAAACTTTACACGACCGCCGGATGCTGCCTGGCATACAACACCTCTAACATTGTCGTCAGCTTGTAATCACGTCGGTCTTTGCATGTCGGAACGTCATGGTGATCAGAGCTTCTCTAACATTTGCAAAGTCTTTTCAATTACTCGTATCTTCGACATTGGACAGTCATAATCAGTTTTCTGGGGATTGTAGTGCTTGGTCTGATAAGCTGCAATAGCTTCCTCCCAATTTCGGCGAGGTTGCAGGATGATGCAGTCGTTTGTACACGTGGCTGGCTCCCTTGGAGGAATTGAGAACAAGGCAAGAGCGATCGTTTCGGATCGGTTTCAGCGACTGCCAGCGCAGCCTCGTCATGTGATCTGTGAGCTAGACCCTTATTTTCTCTCACTTCTCGCTCTTCTTCCTCCTCACATCCGTTCTTCTCCCTTCAACTCAAGAGCGGGTACGCCAATCCTCTCATTTGTCACTTGATGATAGCGGCTGCCATCAAGTTGTCCGGTTTGCTGCCTAGGTGTTTGACACAATGGGCGAAGAGATGGCCACCTCCGCCGCTCGCATCAGACTGATAGAGATCACACCTCAACTGGAAAAGATTTGCTGGACGTGTGGCATACCGGGCGCGTCGATTGGCGTCCTACACCATGGTCAGATCCTGCATCGTACGGCCATCGGTATCGAGAATATTGACGCAGGAAGGCCTACTCGCCCAAGCACGATCTATGGTATCGGATCACTGACAAAGGCTTTCATTGCTGCTGGAATCGCTATCCTCGTGGAAGAAGAAAAAATGGAATGGACAACACCAATCAAAGACCTGCTGCCTGATTTCAGATCAACTGACAGCTATGTGCAGGATCATGCAACAGTTGTCGATTTGTTAGCTCACCGAACTGGATTGTCTTTTGCTGCAATGGAGGCCTTTCAGGGCGATGGTGCTTCATTACTGCCATATTCACAAATTCTACCTTGCGCTAGTACCTTGACAAGTGTTCGATCTTTGCGGGAGGAGTGGCTTTACAACAGCTGGGGCTACTCCATTGCTGGGTTGATTATTGAACAGCTCAGTGGAAAGCCCATCCATGCTTTCCTAGACGACACCTTCTTCAAGCCACTTGGCCTGAACAAAACCTCGCTCTGTCCAGATTTTGAACGCCTTGGGAACGCTGTCGCAAAACCTCACGCAGTATTGTCTAATGGCATACCAGTCGTGCTCAATCATCGTCAACAGTTTACTGACAATGTGTTCGAGGCAGCTGGTGGTATTTTCTCAAATGTGGATGACCTCCTCACGTGGTCACGTTTCTGGCTCAGGTGTGGTCCTAAAGACACAACTTTTCCTAGCTCGCAACTTCCTGATTTGTTGAGCGCTCAGATTCCTATCGCCCAGCCGTCACACTTGGAAAAGTCTTATGCTCTCGGAGGATGGATTCGGACCCAGCTTCCAGGCTCGATTGGTTTCATGGGGGACAATGCATACATACTTGACGATGAGCCCATGCCTATTGTTGGCGGAGGCCTTCCGTCCCAGTTGATATACTACCACCAAGGATCGACGGTTGGCTACTTCTCAAACATTGCTCTCATTCCAGAAACTCAATCTGCGATTGTAGTGCTTACCAACGGCATCGGATCGGCTGACGCTGCTGATTGGCTTGGTCAAGCTGTACTACAAGCGCTCTTGGAACCGACAGCGCAGCCCATAGATTACCTCGACTGGAGTGAGCGAACTGTGGCGAAGCTTAAGGAGTATTACGCGGGGTTGACACAGCAGATTCGCGAAGAGCGGAAGCCGGGAACTCGACCAAGAGATCTCAGGCAATACGAGGGCCGCTATTTCAACGACCTGCGGAACTTCTTTGTGGAAATAAGGCCGTCCGAAAAACCAGCTGAGGAGGAAACACTGGAAATGGCCTTTCAGGGATTGGAGTCCCAGTGCTACGAGCTACGCCACCTCCACGATGACACTTTCGAATGGAGTATGACTTGGGATGAAAGGGCGAGGAGGGGTAGGTATCATTGCCTCGATCCAGACTTCTACAAGTTCACGTTCGAAAGTACCGAACCGAGCTCTGAAATTCAGCACCTTGTTTGGGCGAATACTCCTGATACCAATTATGTCTATGTCAAGGACTCTTGAGCGTGGCAATGGGTGGGCTCACACTATAGAGAGGCGGAATGGACAATCATGACTGTTGCATCGTCGACCAAAAGGATGATGATATGGGGAAAGGCAAGGAAATGTAGCAGAAAGTGCACGACAGTGACTAGGCCGCGGCTATCATGCAAGAGGAAAGAGTTGGACTTTCTCGTCAACATGCACGCTCTGCTAGTACGAGAGTGACGAGGACGAAAGTCCGTGGCTGGCGAACTGATAAGGGCGAGAAGAGAATAGATATTATGATACTCGAATGCCTCCACTTCATCAACTTACGATCACGACCGCACAACCACACACTTCTCTCACACAAAAGTGAAGTCCACGTTGTTTATTGAAATGAAGATACCATATCTAAGCAGCAATGATAGAACAGCCTTCTACAAACGATAAAAAAAGAACCTATACTGCCAACGTTATCGTGAATAACTTTCGCCGACAGTGCCTTCGTGTCTGTAACAAGATTATGGTTATGTGGACTTGTGATGTGTGACTACCGGTGTTCTTTATATTCTGCTTGTCAGGCCAAGACATGCATTCGACCGCTCGTCTCGTCGATAGCCACTTTTGCTGAACTGGCCGTCTATTCGTCTATAAGGATGAGGCTGAGAACTATGCCATGTCCAACATCCTAACTTGACATACAACAAGATCTAAAGCGTGAGTAAGTGGACTGGGACGGCATCAGGTGAGAGGGAAAGTGTTCTCTCTATTGCGCTCGATACGTATACAGGATATTTGAGTATGAGATGGACCTTCCTTTGCATAGGAGAAGATAAAGACACTTGTGTGGGAGGAAAGGAAGAATGGTGATTTTGGAGATTGGGATTATATCTTCAAACGAACTAAATTATCCAGTAGTATATCATCGTAAAAAGAATGTCGTTATTCTTGCATCCAACATTCAACCAACATCTTTCCTCGGCCTCACCAGATCGAGCCGGTTCGTTCCCTTCATCAGCATGCTACGTTTGACTTGCCTTGCTCTCAAACCTCCATCTACCTTCCAGCAACAACCCCAAACAGCGCACTTCTTCTGCCAACTCAAGTAGCATGCTGAACGACATCCGCCCTCCACGTCCCTCCACACGGTTGATCACCTGTCAATCTCATATTAGCAAGTGTACCCAAGTACGCCACATCCCCCCCCCCAACCACAACGGAAAACTCACCATCACCCGTACAAGCCCTAGAACAATCACTCTCAGGCGCCTTCTGCGGCGGCGCCGCATTCCCACACCAACACTGGCTACTATACTCCGTTCGAGACAGAATACCCCGCCCCCGTACAAGCCGTCGCACAAAGCGTCGGCGTATTAGTTCCGTTATCATAAGCTTCATACGCCAAAAACCTCGCTCCACTATCATTCTCAACATAACATCCCAAATTGCTATATCCAAACGGCAGCGGGCTCGCGCTCAACACCGGTTTGGGGTTCTGTTGCACCGGGGTAGGTGGGGTTGGGAAGTCTTCGAGCACGACTTCGTGGCCGGAGAGGCTGAATGTGAGTGTGGCGAGGGCGGGGTTAGTGTCGATTGAGATTTTGTAGGTGCCGGGGTACAGGACTTTGCGGCCTTGGGCGTCTGTGCGCGCGAGGTTGCCGAGGGTGAGCGGGATTTGTGCGGATTGGGCGGAGTTGATGGCGATGGAAGACATGCGGGTGTAGCCTCCTAGACGTTGATTGGGTAGGGAGTGGGACCGTGTTTGCCTGAGATGAACAAGAGGGCGGAGTAGTCTGACATGCGACCGCCGGTGTTCGTAACGGTGACCTGAAGATTATGTTAGGATGGAGTTGTGAGTCGGAAGTTGTACTTAACTCACGGTGAAAGTACGGAAGGGACATTGGTCCATGAACTCGACGTTGCCGGATTGGCGACACGCAGCGACGAGGGAGTCTGTGCTGAAAGCGACATTTGAAACGATTGCCGGACCAGGGACACTAAGCGCTACTTTGAAGGTGGTGTAGTGCTTGCCGTAGCCGAAGTTGTAGACGGCGTCTGGATACCACATGTACGTTCTTCCAGGGTTGGTGGAGTTGGTGGAGCCATTGGAGGGACGGAGGTTCATGTCGGTCATGGGAACTTGGTTGACGTAGTTTGCTGGGTATTGGGTTGCGACGAGTCTGCCTGCTGGTGCTACTTTGCCGAAGACGATGTCTGCGATGGCTTGACCACCGGATTGTCCTGGATATCCAGCCCAGATAAGAGAACCAATGTTTTTCTTCTGCTTGATGAAAGTGGAGTCGAGTCCACCACCTAGTTTGAGTGTCAGACTGTAGGATTCTCGATTGCATATACAAATTTAGTACTCACCACCCATCTGGATGACAGCCATAGGCTTCTTGAATGTGGCGAGTGTGTTGATAATGCTGGTCTGAGCAGCACTCCAAGTAATCTGCTCGCGATCCCTGCTCTCGGACTCTATAGACTCGTCGATACCACCAATAAAGACAATGACATCAGAGTCTTCAGCAGCAGCATTCACGCTGGCCATATCAGTGACATTGGAGCTAGAAGAACCAATAATGCCAGCTGCGAAGTTGACAGTGACACCAGGTTGAGCAGAGAAAGCTTAGAGAGGTGAGATGAGGTAAGGTGCGGTTCCTGCCAGAAGTTAGTAGAGGTCTTCAATCGAACACATTTGTGTGACTTACCTTGGTAGTTTCCTTGCAGCTGACCGGTAGCATTGGCCCAATCACCGATAAGTGCAACTCTGAGAGGTTTGGCAGTGCTGAATGGGAGAGTGCCGTCGTTCTTAAGAAGGGTGATACCCTTGACAGCAGCTTCATAAGCGAGAGCTTGAGATGAGGCAGTGTTGACATCGGCCCAGCTGAGTTGACGGTATGGCTGCATGCTTGGAGGGTCGAAGTAGCCCAATTTGGCGAGTAGTGAGTATCGACTTTGGGATATATGTTAGCTTACGACGACATTGACAGCTGAAGCATTGAGGATATCTACCGATTGGTGGCAAGGTCGAGCTGACTGGTGTTGTAGAGGCCAAGAGAGTATGCAGGACCCAAAAATTGAGGGTATGTATTGCCACAATCGTAGTCAGCTGTCGTCAGGATTAGCAAATGTTGGATATACATCGAGCATTGTACGACTCAGTTCCTGCATTTAAAGAAACAGCAGAAGCGTGAGCGCCATCCTTGACGTAGTAGTGATCAGTATAGATGTTGGCAATAGCATCACAGTCAGAGGTGACCCAGTGAGCTTCGTCAGTAAAGTTCCAAGTATCACGAAGAAGTGTTTGGAGGAGGTAAGGGCTGGCACAGGTTGGCACGCCGTTGATCTAGATGAGAAAGTAAGCAATGATAGAATGGACAAAGTGAAGGACCTTCTGCTTACAGCGTTATAACTGCACATGATTCCTCGAACATCAGAGTCTCTGACACAGGCTTCGAAAGCAGGCATGTAGTACTCTGCCAAGTCCTGAGTATCAATGACAGCATTGAAGCCGTAACGTTCATTGCCTTCCCAGTCTTCGATATCATAGCCAGCTAAAGAATTGAATATCAGCAGTGAGCGAACAGGAAGTGCGATGACATACACAACCTACCAAAGTGCTTGCAAGTTGCAGCAATACGAGGATACTTGTCACCCTTTTCTCCTTGAAGACCAGGAATGAGTTGGCGAACGTATTGAGAAGTGCGGAAAGGGTCTTCTCCAGGTGTTTCTTGACCACGACCCCAGCGAGGATCTCTGAATCCGTTGATGTTCGGAGTCCTAAATGATTGTTAGACTGCCACGTAAAGCCATTAAATGCTTTAATGCCAAAGCATCTTACCAGAAATCCAGTCCACCAGCGCGAGATCCGTTAACAGTGGCGTAGTTGTTGAAGGCTCTGGCCTCGGTCGACACGACAGTAGCAACACGCTTGATCATTTCGTCGTCAAAAGCAGCAAGTCAAAAGGTTGGTGAGAGCATTGGCACGAGCCCATGGCGCTAGGATTATTGGTTAGGGAGATAGACTCAAGACTTGGACGATTTGACATACTAGCATTAGGATTGCACACAGTAGTGTTGGCGAGAGGACCATGAGCACAGTCGGGGAAGAGTCCTTGAGCATCACTGACAGCGGCCAAGGTGGCCAGGGTCGGCACAATGGTAGAGGTCTTCATGATGATGATTACTTGATCTTGCTCCTTGAAATTTCATGTTTCATGAGCTCGACGACGTCCGTCTTATAGTCACACAGTCGAAATACCCAGCAACTCTTTAGCCTGAGTATGAGTAGCACAAAAGGTGATCAGGTAGCAACATTTCGTTCAGACACTGCAGGAGGGAGGAGTACAATGATTGAGAAGCGGGGGTAGTGCGGGGTGATATGCATGAAATGAATATAACCGTTGTGTGACAGTCAGGGACGGAGAACGTCTAGCGTAGTCCGTGCATGAAGTGACCGCTAAGGAAGGTGGTGGTGGGCGGCTGACGGTATGGTTGATTGTTGCCTGCATGTTTACTCCTCTTTCTTCACGCCACAAGCGCGCGGAGGTGATGCAGTGCATACGTCGATCCATGCACCTCATCACCGGCTGATTCCAGCTACCCCTGCTGCTCCTCCGCCCTTGTTCTCGGCTGAAAGATGCAACGAAGACTTCTTGGGGAAGCTTATGCAGCTTGGCGAGGAAGCTTAGGCAAGCTTGCTGTCTTGGTGAGGAGATGCCAAGAAGTGCACTGGTCGTGGTGTCCTTGATTTCGGTCATTAGGTCCGGTTAAATTGTTAGCGGTGACTCAAGGATCCTAGCTCAATACATCTCGCTTGCTTTTGTGTCTATTGCTGCAGAAAGTGATCAAGAGGGGTAACTGAGTTTGTCGGTCAGGTGAGGGTAGGGGTTTGGTCTTCAGTGGCGTCTTCGAGATGTTTGCCTAAAAGATGTTGCGCAACAAGATAGTGCTTGTGAGAGCAATTGGATCAGTCCATTCGTCGTGCTCGATCGCTCGCTGCTCCACCACCAATCCTACTACCACCACCACCAAGCATACTCTCAACGCCCCATCCCCTCAATCGTCCTCCAGCGCCTGCTCCAGCTCCCTGCACACTTGCCGTCGTAGCTCTACCCTCGCCATCTTCACCGACAGCTTCACTCTCCATCCTCCTCCTCAGCCCTTCAACCCCTTGCCCTGCTCTTGCGCCTGTTTTTGTTCCACCAAGAAAACCCCACAATCTGTCGCTGATGCGCCAATCGCTGCCAACGGGATATGGCAGCATCTCCCAACGCCAGGCATAGCCTATCAACCAGCCGGTGATGGCGGGGATCAGACTGCCTGGGAGGGAGGAGAGGGCTAGTTGGAAGGCTGGGAGGTAGGAGAGGGACTTTGAGGAGAGGATTATGCCTATGCTGTTGTCGTTGTCTTCATCTTGGTTTGGGGTTGATGGGTTAGACTGTGCGTTTGTGGGTGTGTTTGTGTTTGTTCTGGAAGCAGTGCTTAGTGGGGATGCGAGTGGTGATGAGACTCGATAGCGGTATGCGTCTGGTATAGCGGCGTGGTATTGGGCCAGCAGGGCGAAGATCAAGGCTGTAGGTCCGTTTGGCAGCGTGGTGAAGAAGTGGGTTGAACGGAGCGTGAGGAGGTTGAGGGTGTAGAGGATTAGTGGCGGTAGGATGATTGTGTAGGGCAGTGTTGCGAGGATGAATGACTGGGAGATGGTTGTGTTAGCTTTGTACCCATGTCCTGATGGTGTTTGACCGTGTGATTCAATGGAACAATGGAGTCTTCTCGCATACGCAGGCTTCCTCGTCATCTTCTTCATCTTGCCAGCTCCTCCCTTCAATCTCTTGCAGAATTTAAAAAACCTACCAAAGTCTTCCTACTCCCCCAAATCCTCTCAACAACTCTCAACTGATACACCACAACCCCCGCAAACAGCACATCCGCACTATTCGTATAACACATCCACCAACCTCCCAGCACTCGCCACGCCCATCCCGTCCACCCAAGTCGTGAAAGAAGTGGTAGGGAGAGATAGAAGTGGTGTTTGATGTCGAGGACTGTGGTGACGAGAGCGCTGGAGATGATGGCAATTAGACCAAGACGGACTATGGGGGCGGAGGAGAGGCCGGATGTTGTTGGCATTGTTGGGTCAGAGGTGGGAGAGGATGGAACGGGGTTGAGATAGATGTGATGATGTTTGTTTGGATTCCGGACGGCGTTTTGCTGAGATGTGAAATTGATATTGAAGGTTAAGAAGCACTTTTCGAGAGATTTGTGTGATTCTCGAGCGCCAGCACTCGTCAACGTCTTTTCGGCACTAACGACGTTGGGTAAACGAATGTAGAAGCTGAAACACAGAAAGGATGTTCTGAAACGCAACGGCTATCATCATGACACGTGTGCTTCAAGCAAAGGAGCGACGGCGTATATGGAACTACACAGTATCTGTCCTCCATTTTGCACGATCACCGCCTCACACCCTACCGCTCCACCCCTTCCCCCTTCCTCGCTTTCTCGTCTAGCCTCCTGATTACATCCTCCACCCTCCCCTCCCACTCAACTCTCAACTCCTCCATCCTCTTCCAAACCTTCCTGCCCGCCTCTTCAAATTCCACCCTCCGCTCCTCGGTCAAATCGACCGCATCTCGCCACCTACCGAGTCGATTACTTTCGATATGCTGTACAGTACCATCATAGCCCCACCCATCAACTTCTGTGCGTGAGACATATTCGGTGCCGAGGCGGGTGGTCGCAGAGCCATATTTGCCTTTGCTTTTGGTTTTTCCTGATGCGAATGTATCTTCATCTTCATCTTTGCATTTGCTGTTACTGTTACTGTTAAGAGTATGAGCCCGATTATCATCCCCAAACCCCTCCAACATCTCCGCATCAGCCAAAGCAACCCAAACAGCACTCACGGCGCCTTTGTAGGGTTGGATTGGATGCCAGATTGAGCCGAGGAGACGGGCGAGCCAGAGGATGAAGAAGGTTGTGATTTTGATGTAGATTGGTTGGGGGAGGATTTCGGACATGCAGATGCCGGGGTGAGTAGTATACATTTTGGGGGTGTGTTGTTGATGCGTAGCCTCTTCTTCTCTTAGTCGTCGTGGGAGTTGCTTTTCGTGCGAGGGGAGTGGTGGCTCGTCTTGTTGTAGGAGTTGATTTCGTGATGTGGTAGCACCAAAATAGCCGTCAACTGCATGCGTCGTCCCCTGTAAATCTGCAGTCAAAGCTAACAAATCTACCAACCTCTTCATATCCTCATACACAACGCTACTCTTCAGTCCCATGATATCGGTATCGACATTGGCATCAAACGCACCTAAGTCAGCTTCTAAGGAGGAGATCCAGATGATTCTGCCACCGCTTCCATCTATCCCCCCAGGACAGCCTTTCGAGATGAGGGGAGAGAGGTAGTGGCCTAGCATATAATGGCCAAAGACGTTTGCTGTGAAGATTTCGCCTAGGGGTGGTTCTGGTGTTTCTTTTTCTGGTTGTATAATGGTGGTGCTGGGGTGTGTCTGTTGCGATTTTTCGAGCATTCCCGTCTCCATCTCCATCTTCACTCCATCCTGTCTTTTCACGCCTGTTCCTGCTCTTGATCCAGCGCTTGTAGTGACTGGATACCTCTCACACAACGGCCTACAAACCTTTCCCAGACTCCCAATCTTAAACGTCGGTCTTGTCACAGTCTCAACCAAATCAGTAGCCATCCCCCAAATGCCTTGAAGCGTATTTATACCCAACCAACCACCTATTCCCGCATTCCAAATGACGACGTCTAATTTGGGTATTTTTCCTGCCGCCTTGGCCCCACCATCACCATCACCACCACCACCTTCGCTCGCTTCGCCCAACAATCTCCCCGCACACCTCCTAACACTCACCAGATCCGTCAAATCAACCAATTCAGGCCGTATCCTCACCCTCTGCATGTGGTACCTAAGTAGTTCCTCTTCCTCCTCATGGTCATGCTCATCGTCACTATCACCCTCACTATCTTCCCCAGCATGTCCATCCAAATCAAAGTTCCTCAAAGCACTTGCCAAATGTACTTTCAATCTTCTCACTGTATCTTCAGCTTTTGCGCGTGTGCGGACAGTGGGGATGAGATGGAGGTGGGCGGACGGAGGGCGGGTGGAGAGGAATTCGTCGATGAGGCGGGTGCAGATTGCATAGCCTAATCCGCTGTTGGCGCCGGTTATGAGGATGTAGGTGTGTGTGTGGGTTGAAGGATCGGGGATGGACATTTTGATGTGGGAGTGTGTGTTGTGGTTATGGAGGGAGGAGGTGAGGTTGGGTGAGGGGAGGGAGGCGAGAGGTGGGAAGTCGTTGTCAATGCCAGGTCGGTGGAATAGAGTGGAAGTGAGAGAGTGATGGGGATGGGTTTGAAAGTGAAATGGTGTGATGACATTTGTTTACGCTATTCGGTCCGAGAGCATTGGGTTTCAGGTGTACTAACAACAATGCCACAATGCCGCTCTGTCGAGGTTCAGTACTGGTTATAGCTTCAGTCACAATTCCTTAAGCGGCCTCCCATTCAGCTCTTTCTCTTCCATCATCCTCCTCCCCTTCCTTTTCTCCTCCTTCCTCCTAACTTTCTCCTCCCACTCCCTCTTCCTCTCTACCTCCTTTACCCTCCTCCTCTCCGCTCTCTCCCTCTCCTTCCTGATCCTCCGCCTCTCCTCCCCCATCTTCCTCTTCTCCTCCATTTCCAACCTCCTCACCTCTTCCTGACTAACAACCCACGGTTTACTCAACACTTGACTACAAAACTCAGCATAGCCTTCCCATACCTCGACTTCGGTATCGATATCTTTGACGATGAAGGCGCGGAGGAGATTGAGTTGAAAGGTGTTGCGGAAGGTGGAGAGGGTGCCTTTTGCTTTGAGTGTTGTGCCGATGGTTATCTCCTGGTGCGAAGAGAGAAAAATGCTGTTGGAGGAGAAGGGGGAGATGTGGACTGTTATGTCGGCTGCTTGGGTGCGATGGATTGTTGTTTGTTCGTTGGCGTGTGTATTACTGGGTTTGGCAGATTCGACCCAAAATGCATCATCCTCGTCGCCAGCATATTCCTCTGTGCGCGCAACACTCACATCACCGCCCGTCTTCTGCTGTTGCTTATCCAAAACATGCACAATCTTGCACTCGACACTCTTCCCGCTCGCGTCATCCAGCGTAAGCAGGGTAAACCAGTTATTCAAGTACTCAATCTCCGTCACAACGCCACAAAGATAAATGAATCGTATGGGGTGATTGAGGTGAAAGTGGATATTTTGGATCTCGAAGCCGGGTTCACGGCGCAGGGCGTGGACGTCTGTGGCGGTGAGTTTGACCCATTTGTTGTAGGTTGGGGAGGCGCCGAAGCAGTGGGCTGGGTAGAGTTGGTGTTGTGTATCTTGAGGGCGAGTTGGAGGGGGGTTGTTGGTCATGTCATGGTTGTGATGCTGTTGTTGTTGTCGTGGGTGTCGAAGGATGATACAGAGAGGTCTTGGGCATTGAAGTGTGTTGTCACGTGATAGTGTATGATCATTATTTACACTATCGCAGCTATGCGTCTTTCATCTTTTTTCATTGCATCAAAGGTCATATATCTTCATAAACTCATATAGTCATCAAATCCTTCCACCAACAACCTCTTCCGTGCCCAACACAAGCACCTCTCCACTGACCAATGTCTTTCTCTTTTCCACGTACCATTTCCCCTGCCCAGTCTCATCTTGCTCATCCTGCACATATGCCACGCTTTCCACACCACCGGCCTCCTCGTTTTTCTCATCTTTGCGTTCAGCTTCTCTTTCTTCAAATGTCTTGCTACTTGCTGGTGGACGTGCGGCGAATTTCTCAAGTAGTGATGGTGGTGGAGGTGGAAGCAGAGGTAGGCCGATTGAAGAAGAAGATGACATTTTGATTGGAACAGGTGTGGATGTCCGCGAATCAAGTGGCAGCTCTCCCAATTGCACGAGATCCTCAGGAGAGATTGGATGAGAACGAAGTGGTGGGTTGATGCTTTGTTTATCTGGTGTAGTCGGCAAAAGGCTGCTGGTGATACCGTTTAGTGCACCAGGCTGGTGTGGTGGCGTTGTTGACACTTCTGGCTCATCTGTTTCGTCAAACTGATCGTAATCTGTCTCTCCCTCTTCGTCTTCGCCTGCTCCATGCTCGACATACTGAGCGTAATAATCATTATTGACATCAGAAGTATGAGAAAATGGCGATGAAGGACTGTTCGGAGCAAAATAACCACCGTCAGCACTACCGGGTGATTCCAAGCGTGGTGGAGATGAGTTGACAATAGCCGTTCCTAAAGAAGAAGACCTCAAAGTCTTTCGCCTTGCACTATCAGGCACAGACCCAATCTTCACATCATGCTGGCCAGCCATAGGGCTCAAGGTCGGCAAGTTGGCTGACCTCCCAGCTAGAGGCGAAGATGGAAGTACTCCGCCAGCGCCTGCAAATTGACCGTACACTCCAAGGTTCGGGGAATGAGGTGAGTTAAAGTGTGCCGTTACAGGACTCATACCGGCTGTTCCAAGGGCATCTTGTCTTAACTTCATCAATTGCTTGAGCGTAAGATCGTCGTGATTGAGTCCGACACGACCCGCCAGCTCTCTCAGACCAGGACTTGGTAGTGCAGGTGAGCTAGGATGCAGGAAACCATTCTCACTGTGGAAAGGAATGCTCGGCAATGCAGGACTGTTTCCTTGTGGACCATGCACAAAGCTTGAAGGCCCGAATAGTGGTGAGCCCATTGACATGAAACTTGGTGCTCTACTGAACTCGCTACGTTCCGTTATAGGCGTCAGGATTGGTTCACGCACAGATCGATTACGGTTAAGGCCTGTGTTGTTAGCAGTATTGCCAAAAAAGCTACCAAATTCGCGACCATAGAACCCTGATTCGTCTGCTGCGAGTGCTTCGGCATTTGCTGCTGCAATGTCGTCAGAGTTGAAATTGAGAGACGGATCAAAGTCGTCGTAATCGTTGCCTTGCCAATAAGGTTGATCATCATCATCGTCCAAGGAGGGTTGCCAGTAGATTGGTGCTTGTTGTTGGTCTTGTTGGTAGTCATATTCGGAATGCTGAAACTGCTTGGGACCTTCCTCATCTGCGGCAACCTCACCAGCATAGCGTTGCAGAGGACTCATAGCTTCATCGTTGAACCTACCACTTGCTTCGGCTTTCGCAGTCGCATTAGCCAAAGCGTTGTGGTATGCATCGAGTTTACGCTGGTTGATCGGAGTGTCCTCACGATGATACTGCTTGTCCTGCATTGGTCTTTTGACTGGCGTAACATCACCATCTTCTCCAGTGGCAGAATCGTGAGGATCGAGGTAATCTGATGATGCTACCCTTGTTTCTTGCTCACCTTCCTCTGTTTGCCCAGGCTCGAATTGTATGTTGCCAGACTGTTTATTTGCAAGGGGCAACCCTTCACCAACTCTAATATCTCTATCAAAGACAGACTCGTCGAATGATTCTCCCTCCAGCGGCGAAGGTTCACCAATTAGCCCATCATCAAAGTACATATCGTCGTCCAACGCTGAATGATCTACCGCATCATTGTGATCAGGCTGCATATAGCTAGGAAATGTTGTCAACCCTCCATCTTGACCCAGAATTAAGCCAAGACCATGCTGCATAAGCTCCATAGAAGGTATCAGAGGTCCGGACTCCACTGCCGCAAATTGGGTGTGGTCTGTCACTATTGATCTTGGCAGATTGACATCTCTTCTCACAGTCTGATCCTCATCCAACATACTATCACCACCAATCTCTGGCACAGATTCTTCATTGTAGAATGACCCTTCCTCGCCATAATCTGATACGTAATCTTCATCCGATTCTTCATCTTCTTGTTCGTCGTCATCTGGTGCTGGCGCAGCCGGTCTATTCAGTTGCTCTTGAGTTACCTTCTCCATATGTCTCTGCTCAAGCTTCCTTTCTTCTTCTGCAGATAAATCGCCGGGCATAAAACTGAAACGGGAAGTGTCCGAAGCTTCACTAGGACGATGGAGACGAGGTGTTGGCGTTTCGAGTTGCCAGTCTTGCTCGACTGGTTGTGTTTCATTATGACTGTGATTCCCTTGCACGAATCCAGGAAACATGCGAGTAGTATCATTCTCCGGAATTGGTGTGCCCTCTATAATGTTAATTGCAGGTGGATTCGGCGTTGATGCTCTAACGGGTTCTTCAAGCTCCTCTGATTGAGCTGTTATGATAGGTGCAGAAACCTGTGCTTCCTTTGTCGCGGGTAGAGGCGGACTTGGTGACGCAGAATCGCCAGATACCTGTTCGTGCACACGATTCAGGAATTCCTGGTTTACCAAGTCTTCTCTCCTCAAAGCCAATCCAGTCTGTGTGCCATCATCCTCAAAGTGCTCCCTAAACATCGGTGCATGCTGCTGCTCAGACTGTTCTCTCGCTGTCTCCATCACTTGTGTTGGCGGCATCTCAGATGTCGACCATGGAATATCAATACGTCTTTTGTATTCTTCCACGGGTGAAACGTCACCTCTTGAATATGCATTATATCCATCGAGATCATTCGTAGATAGATTTCGACACGGTCGAGGCTTGTCGAAGTCGTGGACGCCTTTTCCTCGTATCACAGTGCCGAAGGGAGCGAAGTCGACCTGCGGATCTTGATCTAAGCCTTGTGATGTTCTACGCCGCGAGAGTAGATTCATTGGGTTGAGAATGCTCTTTCTCTGTCTCACAGGCTTTATCGTTGTTACTGGCGATAATTGAACGAACGATGAAGAGTCGGGATTGAGTGTGACTGCAGAATATGAGCGGTTAGCAGAAGATAAACTGGATCCAGACGATCCATTGTCATCAGAAATAGGTCGACGTGAAGGAACTACGGTGGGCGCTGCTGTCAAAGCTGGTAGTGTCCAGTGTTTCTTGGGTGAAGCCGACCGCTTTCTTGAATGAATTGGTGGTGCCGGCTGTGTTGGCGATAGTGGCGTTTCCTCGGCTGGACTTTGGAGATCGAGACTGTGTAGTTTGAAACTGTCATCAAAATCGATACCGAAGCCTGAAGTTGCGATGAGTGGCTCATCCAAAGGCTGGCTAGATATGTCTCTTCCAGCTTCATGACCAAGCTGTGAACTGCTCTGTTCTTTTGTAATAGAAGCCACCTGGAATTGAGGCGTCACTGTTGATGCCAAGAATACAGTCTCATTGTTGGACCCAAAATCTCTTGCTCCAACTTTAGATTGCTGCTCTAGCTCCTCTTCTTGCTCTTCTTCGGGCACATCCTCGAATGCCCATTTTCTAGGACTTTCAGATGGCAGTACAGGACTGGTAGTCGATCTCGCTCCTCTTGGTGGCCTTCTTACTGACCCACCTTCATTGCTTCTTGACTCGGAAACACTTGCGACCCTTTGAATGGGTGGTAATACTGGCGGCTGTGCTGATATTGGTGAAGAGTTGGTTGATACGGGTCGAGGAGGATGAGGACTTGGTGAAGCACTCACACGCCCTGCAGAGGAGGATGTTGCGAACTCGGAATGGGCTGGAGATGACGGTGGTTTAGGAGAAAAGCCAGTCTGAAAATGTGCAGACTGTGCAAGGAGAGGACTAGATCCTGTGCGGCGATGGTTGCGGAAGTAAGAAAAGACAGACGTAGGTGCCATGATGGCAAGCCAAGGTCTGAGTGGGTAGATGACCTGAGAGATCTGGTAGACAAGAGTGGATGAAGATATGGCCCTAGTTTACGGACTCATTGTATTCTGTCTTGAATCAGGAGCTGGCCAGCAGGAGTTGTTGCGTCGGTCCGTATATTTAGAGATCCTGCTCTTTAGCTCTCAGATAAAAGCTCCAGACAGTCGAATCTATGTCGAAGCTAGGAAGACAGCAATCTCTTCACGGTAGACCCTACGAATCTCGGAGGTTTCGAGGTTGCTGCAGTGTGACGCGAATCAAAGATGTTGTTTCAGGGATGCGATCGATTGTGACAGGGGTTTAGTTGAGATGGTCGTTGTCGTGTACGTCAGCTTCCAAAAGTGGTAGTCTCGATGTGGATATATGACAACAACAAACACAGACACTTAGAAAAGACACAGTCCAGTTCAAAAGACAGACACACACGACGCAAAGCGTAAAAGGTTGAGCTTGGTGAACGGCGATCGCTTGTTTCACATGGAATTGAGGCGATTTTAAGGTTAATCTCAAGCTTAAAAGTCGAGACCGGGCTGATCTCGGATGAAAACATCTAAAGACGACTATCCTCCATGACTATATACTCGTCCTGCGTTCACTCTTCCAAGTGAAAGACCCTTTGTCGCCGAACACCATGGCATAGAGCGAGTGGCGGTAACCTCCTCTGACGTCCTTGTGCGCGCAATGAGCCTGTTAACAATGAGCTGTGCTGTCCAGAAGACGTATTGCCCGACTACAAAACCAACTACGCCTGCATGCCCAGTTATCATGGCAAAGGCGCCAACGATCACGGATACAGACATGTCGCGACAAAGGTGTCAAAGCGGAAGCAGGGAACCATTCTGGGCCATTGGCCAGCTGGTGAGATGGTACTCGAACAATAATATGCGAGCAGGGAGCCTACAGCATGAAAGCTGAACCTGCGCACCGTGTCACACTGGTGACAGCCGACGAAACTAGAGCTACCGGTCTACGCGTAGTAGACTTGAGCTCAGTGAACGCAAAACAATACTAATACATCGGGTGGCCTTGTGCAACTACGCCAGCCTAGGCTCCTTTATACATTCGTCGCGAATTTGAATCTTCAGGCGGACTTATACGCTCATCATTTTCAGGCACTTTTGTCACCTGGAAACGTGATGACACGACGATCACATCACTGGGTCATCAGGACACGCTAAAGACTGCAATTCGACGACCACTTATCTCCTCACGTAGCATGCCCTTTGAATCCTACGGCTCATACTTCTATCGGTAGACCCGAACGTACTTGGTCTGCAAAAGCTTGGGATTTATACCACCAGGAAGTGGACCGACTAGTATTCCACTCGAACAAGCAGGTTTTGACTTGCCGGAGAATTGTGCGAATTCAGGTGAGTTAACCAGCTACATAACATGTTCTTCGATTCGATAGTTGAGCCAGTAATTTACGAAAAGGGAATATTCGACTTGATTCACGAGGACGTGTCAAAACATCTGCAAACAGGTCGCTACAAGATACGCTGAAGATTTCAGCATTTCGAAACATGCCCTCACACCCCTGATATCCTTCAGTTGTTACAATTACGCGAACTTGATTCTCATTTGCATCGAACCTTTGACACGATGCAGAATTCCAGGCGGAACACAAAATTCTTTGGCATTCCATGGTGGAGCAAGCCTTGGCTCGATTATCCTGAAGTAGCAACGCTTGAGCGGCTACAGGAAGTGGCGCCAGGTTCGTACTAAATTATGACATTGATTTCCTCTCTGCCACGAGTACCGCAGATCAGGCTTTGTGTTCGCACGCAGAGATGACAATGCCTTGCAAGTGCGTGGGGAGTCTCAGATCCAAGATCCAAGTTCATTCCAGAGGAGCACTCAAGATGCAAGACCAAGGTCGGGTGCACGTGCCGGATTGGTTACAGGATCAGAACGATGAACAAGCCGCGCTGGATATGCAGAGCTCGGCCACCACTCAAAGACGCGGAGATGCTATTTTCAGAATGATTCACAATGGAAGGTGTCGACGACTTTGAATTGCTGGACTGACTACAGCCAGTGTTCATTGTGTAGATCAACCATGCCGGAAAATAGCAGGCAGGTTTTCGATCTGGTGGTGTTGAATTGGTACCAGTTCCACAAATACCAGGTTCAGATGCAGAAACGACAACTACCATCAATAGTGTAAGCACAGACGAGACACTGTCAGACGCAAACTGACCGAAGAAGATAAAACGTGTAGCACTCAGTTGTGCTGCTGTTGCTCTATGCACAATTAAGCAGAACGCTAACTCGCGACAACAACCTCCGAACACTTCCACGGTTCAGCACTATTCAAGCACTTTTTAGGCTGTTTGAAGTGTGCGGGGTGCGGGGTGCGGGGTGGCGGCATTTCCTCCGGCGTTACCACTTCTTACAACTACCTATCTTCATCGCTCTTACTCTCGCATTAACCTAGCGCACACACAGCACCACACCATCGCACGGAATCCTTACAAAATATTCGCTACTATGGTCCTCAAAACATGCCACTCTACCTACCCACCCTTCGCAACCGGTCTCGCAACCGCTCCACTCGTCTCCATCTCCCTACACGACCTCGAAATCAACAACGCCTCCGCAGCGAGCGCCCTCTACACCGCCTCCAAAGATCTCGGCTTCTTCTACCTGGACATGGCCGGCTCCGCTCTTGGCGAAGAACTAGTCGCACAAGCCGAAGCACTGCACCTCGTCCAAAAGCAATTCAGCGCTTTGCCCAACTCCGTAAAAGAGACCTATCTCCGGGAAAAGATTGACAAATTCTTCGGCTACCGTATCCTCGGCGGCTGGCCACAGGCAGATGGAAGCATAGGCAGGAATGAAAACTATAATATGCGGAAAGATGACCTCTTTGGCAATAAAAACCTCGCACCTTTGCCTCATCCACCACTTATCAAACACCATTGGGACTTGCTGGCATCCTACGCACGCAACTGCCGCAAAGTAATCGACGTCATGTTTTTGCATCTGGAGCGCGGCCTCGGCCTGCCAACAGGTACACTATTAGCACTCCATCGCAACTCTCACCTCAGTGGTGATCACATCCGTTTCAACAAATCCGCGCCAGGCACGTACGACGAAGCAAAGGTGAAACTAGGCGAACACACTGATTTCGGGTCATTGACGATCCTGTTCAACTGGCTCGGCGGGCTGCAAATCCGACATCCAGAGACGGACGAGTGGGTGTATGTGCCGCCTGTCCCTGGCTCTGCTGTTGTGAATCTGGGAGACGCGCTGGTCAAGTTTTCGGCGGGCGTGCTGAGGAGTAATGTGCATCGAGTGGCGCCGGCACCAGCTCCGCAGGATAAAGAGGATCGGTTTAGTCTTGTTTTCTTCTCGAGGCCAGAGGATAGTGTTGTGTTGAAGAGGCTTAAGGGGGGTGTGATTGATTTGCAACCTGTGCGGGAGGAGGAAGGGCAGGAGATGACGAGTGAGGAGTGGATTTTAAAGAGGAGTGTGGGGACTTTGCAGGGGGTTTATACGCATAAGGGCGGCTTGGAGTTGAGGGAGTTGTTGCCTGTTGTGAAGGTGTAGATTGGTTTGTGATAATGATGATAATGTTAATATATGTACCTAGGAAGATTTCAAACTAACCTGGGTCAGCACCTACCCCGTTTAACAATTGAGTATCTGCCCAGTTATCTTCACAACCTAAGATATAGCCGAATTTGTACGTTGATGGGCACCACATCCTAGGCCTACCTAATTGAGAGTGTAAGAGGATGGATGGGGTCTAGCTGATACAAAAGCACCCCAGCACTCCGCATACTAGGGTTTCGGCGAGTAGTATCGAAATCGGACATCGACATCTCAACTGGGGTAGGCAGTCATAATCTTAATTACTTTTCCTTTCAATTTCTTTACCACGTTCCTTGCGTCCTTTATTCAGGATTCCCACAATTGTTTCACCACTCAGATAGTCGATTGCTAGCTACAGATCTACTTCCACACCATCTAACGGCATCCACTCTTGCCATGCTTCCGCCATAATACACCAAAACCCATTCGAAGCACGAAGTCTGCTGGTGATATCGAGCAAGAGTAGAAGATATACATATCGCCCACGCGTCTGTCCGGAGCAGGATCGATCAAGTCGAAGCTGTTTATGTTGTAGTCCTGATGGTGTGTGTGGTCAGCGTCGTGATGGTAAAGTTGTAGGTTGCTTAGTGTCAAAGCTAGAGCTCCCAGAAGTGATGTTTTTAAGAAGCTACTGGGGCGTGCCTTCCTTTAGGTGCTCTTGCCTGGCTCAGCACGCCCCTCATTTCAAAGTAGCGAACAAAAACGTGAAGAAAAGCACGAATCTCACTTACGTTGTGTCAGCGAGATGTTGATGGTGGCAAATCAGTAAAATCAGGTCTGAAGATCACCGAGGTGTAGAAGGAGGAAAAGTGATAATAGAGGGAAAGGTGCAGGAAGGAAAGATGAGGTTGGAATAAAGAGAGAGTTGAGGAAATTATTCCCTGTTATAAAGGTGTAAATTGGTTTAGTAGTGCTTACAAGGCAACTTGTTTCGTTCTTGATGATAATGTTAACATGTACTTAGGTGACTTTCAGCTGACCTAGGCCGGTAGTCATGATCTTAACTACTTTTCAATCCCAATTTCTTCACCATGTTCTTTGCGTCCTTCCACAATTGTTTGACCAATGTAAATGGCCACTCCGATGTATCTACTACTCGCTTTGAGGCCTTGCCCTCCGTGCGATATATGTTGACGATCTACCCGAAGAAGGAAGCCTGCTGGTGCTACTGAGCGAGATAATCAAGAAAACTTGTTGCTGGAATTTGGACGCCCAGAAATGTTTGGGACTCCCCAAAGGTGCTTGAGGTAGAGGTTTGCTACACTATCTTTGGTGGAATCGATAGAACCAAAGAGAGAGAGAGAGAGGGCTTGGTGATGTGGAGCTTTTATTGAGGAGCTGGTGATAACAATGACGAATTACATGAATATTACTATTGCTATTGCTTCGTAGCAGCAGTGCCTTCCCAACAACACATAAAGCCAACTCCCCTCTATCACCACTCCTCAACCCTTCTCCCCAAATCTTCTCCACCTTTCCTCTCCCACCAAGTCACAATTCAGATATACCACGACCCAGCAAAAGCAACCACAGTATACCCCACCACAATCACAACAAGATGATCACTCCACCTCCCCAATCGCTGCCTCTCCGGTCCCACCATCGCGGGCCTCGGATATCTAACTCCAGTCTTCTCATCAAAGTCACTCGCTTGCTCCAAGGTGATCTCATCCGGCGGGAACAACATATACTCCACCGGAATCAAACAGGATACACCTTGCGTAAGCCAATACACGGGCGGCCAGCCAATACGCGTTAACAGATATACCCACTTGTCGTGGTCTGATGTGAGGTTGATAGGGCCGTAGGCAGAGCGGACGTTTGCGGCGCTGTCGAAGGTGCGGATGAGGTTGAGGATGATGCCCAAAATGCAGGCGAGGAGGAAGAGGACGTGGAACCAGATTCCTTGGTGAATGAGCATGATGCGGATGCGTTGGAGGAGGGGGGTGCGGGTGTGGGGGGAGCGTTCGGAGAGGCGGGTGGACATGCTGCCGCTGGGTACGAAACCTGAGGTGCGTCAGCTTATGGCTGGCAGGTTTGACAACGAGAGAATTGAGATTATGAGATGATCTCTTGACTTACCTGGCTTTGTGCCGCCAAAGTTCTTTGGCAGAACGAATCCACGTAGAGCTGAGAGAGTGAAGTCTAACGAGCATGATTAGTAGACGATATAGCAGTTGTGAGTTGTGCCAATACGAAACACTCACAAGGAAATAACCATGAATCAGCTTGTTCCCATCTCATACCATCACGATAGCCAACAAACAGCGATAACGAGACTTTATGCAGAAAGTCGCAGAAGACAGAGATCGACACAATGCGTAATAGCCAGATCAAATGCCACGTCTCGCTGTAGACGACAAAAGGGTAACCGGAGAGCAGTGCGAGTGGCAGTCCGAAGAAGCCGAGGATTGATAGTGACGAATTGATCATGGAAGAAGCACCAAAGACGAATCCGGCAAGACGCTGTCTTATAGTGCAATTTTTCACTGCATCACCCCATAGACGGAACTTGATGTGGCAAGCCATTTGTATATTTCCTGGGGAAGTATCAGCTCGATGAAATATGGTAAAGTTAAGTAAGCTTATAGTACATACCTATTGTCCATCGCGTCCTTTGCTTGACGTGGCCCATCAGCGTGTCTATTTGGAGAAGATGTCAGCGTTGAAGAACTGAGTGTCAGCATGTTAAAGGAGCCTCTTGATCTTGGAAGCTGGCTCAATTGCCATGTTCCTGGTGAAGGATGTTGACATATTGGTGCGATGTGAGGAGGAGATGAGGATGTGTAAGGTGTGCTGGAGAGAGAGTGCTGTTGATAGGTTGGAGAAGAGGATGCAGAAAGTTGCGAAAGGAAGAGAAGTGAGAGGAAAAAAGATTAAGTAAGTGAGAGAAAGGAAATTAGGCTGTGTGGAAGAGGCTGGACATGTCTTGGCCTCAATGAGATCTGAAACTTTGCTTACCAGGCATCTCTCCCACTTGTAAGATTTCGTCAATATATGCTACAGTCCAGCCTTTACCTAACAGCATAGCAGAGGTGCCAGTGTCTTCGGAAATCGAAGCCGTGGGAATCCCTCCAATTTCTTCAATCGCTTTTCGACGAACAATGTATCCAGAACCTGCCCAACGATGATCAATATTGAGTCTCTAGATTGTGCTGTTAGATCACTCACCGACACAATCAGCCGCATTGAGTCCTTCGTGTATAAGCTCTGTGATAGAATAGAAGTAATCCAGATCCTGTCGTACATGATCGTTGGGGGGGATGTTGTAGAAGTACTGGTAGACATTCAGCGTATGCGCACCGACATTGTGCATGATTTCGACTTACTTGTGGTGGATTAGTCATTCCAAGTTTCTCATCTCTTATCAAATGAGGAATCATAGACCGCAACCATCCCGGCTTAACAACCATATCCGTATCCAGGCCAGCCACAAAAGGCGCTGGCGGCGTCCTCAGACCAGCCGAGAACTTAAATCCAGCGTTAAGATTGCCCGCCTTGTAATCCGGTTTTTCTGGCTGTTCACGTGCATTATAGTAGACGTACGAATATTTTGTGCTTTGCAGGCGGCTGATAGCATCTTCGAGTTCTTTTGAATGACCGTCATCTAGTAAGATCACCTGGAGACGGTCCTTGGGGTAGTCGGATTCGCAAGCAGCACGCACGACGTTGAGGATGAGGTGATTCTCCTCGCCACAACAGGTAATCATAACGTCGATAGCAGGCAAGTCATCGCCCTCGGCGTATAGTATCGGTCTTCGTGGTCTTTTCCAGACGCAGATGCGTAGCAAAAAGAGGAACAATGAAGGAACTATTGTCGTCAGTCCTGCACGACGTGCCAGCCATATATGTATAGTTACGTACCAAGTGTGAATAATTCAACAACGATGAAGAACCAAGCGAGACCTAGCTAGGAGATAGTGAGCAATCATGTTAACAAATAAAATAGTCACGAAGGCTTTGAAACATACTTGATAGCGTCCTGTCGATTGAGCCACAGCAGCGGCGTATATTCTGAAAACAAAGTATGCCAACAAGGAAGTTGATGCTAGGATAGCAGTAACAGGCACCAAAGGCCAGAGCCGATCTGGAGCCGGGCCTTGTACCATTGTCGGTGATAGATAATGCTATTCGAAAAAAAGATGGCTAGAGATGAATGCTGGATTATGATAGAGGGTGAGGGGTGCTGAGATATATGGCATTCGCCATAATCTTGGCGAGCTCACCATAACCATCATGGTGAAACATTCTGTTGTCAGTCCGTCATCTTGCAGAAGGTACATCTGCACCATGTACCTTATCGCGATCGTCTCTGTGCGCTGTGACTAAGACAAAAGGTGTAGATCATCGGAGGAGAATTAAGCAGTGGAGAAATGTGCTGGCAATTGCACCCCAGTTCTTGCTGTAAGCTCATGCCGATACTTTCGAGGTGATAGCAATAGTACAGGTCTAGCTTCGAAGCCTCAACCGGGCAGAGGATGCTCACGAACAGTTTGAATCGACCGCCGTGGTGACAGTTGAGGCGAGGTGTAATCACAAAAGGCGTTGAAGTCTGATAACACCCCAATGGCTTCATCTAGAAGGGGGATCTTGATTGTGAGGAGAGCACGACACGAACCATTTTGCTGCACGACTTGCGTCACGGCTGCATGATGATGTGCCGGACAAGGATGATTGCAGAAAAGATTGGCGATTGCTTGCAGATCGATGGAATCTGTTGGTTAAAGCTTCGTCTCCATTGTCTCAAACCTTAAATTACGCCATCGCGCCTAAGTCAGCTGAATGAAGCATTACAAATGGTGGAATCGACAAACGGTGGAAGTGACAAATGATAGAAGCGTTGTTTCTAACCTGATTCGAGTCTGAATGGCCTCTGCAGTCAGTATTTGTGATGCTACGTAAGTTTTAAATAATCGGTCCGACTAAGGACGAGCAGGACGAAGGCCATTTGCGATATGTAAAGCTTCTTCAGCTTGATAACCAAGTATCATTGTGCCCATATTCTGTACATCTGCCATAGCATCAATGACATCGGAGCTCAAGACAATAGCGACCCCGTGGTTGGTAAATATAGGTCGATGTGAAGATTCTTGATTATCAGTGTAATCTGGCGGTGGTTGGGCTGGGCTGGCTACGTTCGTTGTGTGCGACGGTGTCTGGACTGCAGCTATGCCACGAGCTTGTCTCACTTCTCCAGCTGGCTGAGGTATTTGCCGCTGTGGGTTGCTGATTACTATGCCTTGTGGAGGCGGTTCGTTATTCGTTATATTATCGTTATTGGCGTTAGTCATAACAGGTCGTTCATTGAGCATCTCTGGCTGTGGCGCCTGATCTGTGCTGGATTGTGCTTGCGCTTGTGATGTTGGGTGTGTTGTAGGTTGAGGCTGTGTCCCTGCACTGTGACCAAATGGACAAGTGCCCCCAACAGGTCTTGTTCGAAATTCGACCACTGGTGCAGGACCTGGCTCTTCGATGACGGAATGTAGCAGAGTGCTAGGCTGTCTCTTGGCGCCCATTGGTCGTACCGGATTGCCTTCTGCTGTGTTTGCTGTACTGTTCTGAACAACTTCATCGTGTCGAGCAGGTAGCGTGCTCGCTGTACTGATTCGACGGTCAAGTATATGAGGTGGCACATGCATCCCCCAAGGACGGGAAGGGCTCTCACCTACCCTCACCTCTCTCAAAGATCGGTCGAAACGGGACTCTCTTCCATCGTCGTCCTTGTTTGAAGCTTCGTCGTCGGCTTCTTCTACATCAGCTGCGGGATTTGACCCTTGATATTCACTAACAGCCGAAGCCCATTTTTGTATCTTTTGCTTGGATTCTGTGTCGTCAGACTCTTCAATGATATCAGGCTTTGGCTCATGTGACAGCATAGATTGATGTTTCTGCCCTAGGCCTTGTATCATGCTGACTAGATTGCCGTATTTCGCGTCCAACGCACGTATGCTCTGGTCGTTTGCTTGGAAGCGCTGTACACAGATCTCGTGAGATCGTGGCAATTCATGCTTGTGCTCTTCAAAGTATTCTGCTATAGCTTCTGGCGAGTGCTGGTCCAGGAAGCGAATCGGACAAGTTTGGAGATTAGCTGATCCACTAACAGATGCTGCTGGTGCTTCTGTCATGGGATCTTGCTCGGCCGAGGCAGCAAAAGAAGCTCGTTTTATTTGCGAATTTGACGAATCAGCTTCCAGAGATGCCTGCTTGGTCAGTACTGGGCATGCTGCAACACTAGCTACTGTTGATTTTTTCGATGCTGAGCCCGCGAACGGACATCCTGCTGGGACTTTCCCGTCGGCGAACAGTCCAGCCTTCAAGCAAGGACATGAGCTGTTATTCGTATTCTGAGCAGGTGTTGTATCTTGAGTGGTGGATGGGTTCTGTTGCGTTGATGGTAATGGCTGGATTTGAGGCCGGCTCACTGGACATGCTTGCTGCGCTTTCCTGACTGCTGATATGTTGTCGTTGATTGAGTCTCTTGTTCCAAAAGCTTCAAGCCACTCTAGTAAATTCTTGTTTAATCGGCTAGCTTTGTCGTCCAAGGTGAAAGAAGTTGCTGGAAAGTCATCACGAACAGCTTGAGGGAGTAGAGATCTAAGAGTGTCGTACTAAAACAGAATCTGTCAGTCTCTGTCCGCGACATTTTGTGAAAAGCAAAGATCGAGTAATCGCAGAAACAGTAATCAGGACATATGGTAGGTTGTCAATCAACGCCGACTTTGCAGCTGTTGGTCTAGAGCTAAGGTGTATCATCATAAAATAAGGAGAATGCATCATCTTTCAGCATTAGCGTTCACCTACCTGTTCTTGAGCATAGGCCAGCTTGGCTTCTAGCTTCTGATATTTTCCTGCTAAGTCTGCGTACTCCTCACTCAACACCAAGAAACCTGCTGAGAGTCGATTGACCGACGATTCCATGTTGTTCATGTCATACTCCATTTCGTGTTGAGGCAATCGTGCTTGATGACTAACGCGGGAAAGGTCGCTGACGAAGATGCTGAATGTCAACTAGGACCTGCCAGCTCGTAAGAGCAGCGTCGAAGTGCGACTGCGGCAGAGGAAGTGGATGATGTCGGGATTGGGTTGGGGACTGTGCTGATGAATTGGAGATGTTGATGATGAGGAGGAGTCTTCCTGCTTGGCCTGGCCTGGCCTGGCTTGGCATTGCGCGGAATTGAGAGAACTGCTGACAGAACTAGAGAGTTCTACCGACGACCTTTCCGCATGTTTGGAAAGCAATTGATACAAGTAGAAAGGAGATTAGCATTTCTCTTCCCTCTGATATATAAAGGAAGGCTCAATCATCTTTCGTGCGCTCTCTAAGAAGATATATGTTCTCTGTCAAAACACTCGTGACTGCGTTCTTGGTACTCATTGCAAGTGTCATTGCCGCCATCTTCTTTCCAATCCTTCCGAAAGACATCACACCAACGTGGATGAACTTGAGATCACGAATCCCTGCATTACTTAATAACACAAAGACCACTCCCCTAGCAAGATCACTTTCCACCATGCCTGCCCAGGTAGCCCACCGTCCTTCTTCTACTCGTGGTCATGCTGACCATGGCTGGCTCAACACCTATCACTCCTTCAGCTTTGCCAACTGGTATGACCCGAGATATGAAGGCTTTGGGTCTGTTCGTGTACTCAATGAAGATCGTGTCGCGCCTCAAACTGGCTTCCCTACCCATCCTCATCGCGATTTTGAGATTTTCAGCTACATTATCAGTGGCGAATTGACCCACCGTGATTCCATCAAGGGCAAGAGTGGCAAAAGTGACAACAAGAATGACTTTTTTGTTATGGTTAGTTTTTCAGCAATAACAACATGATGATGATCTGCTAACATACTTTGCAGAAGCGTGGAGACGTGCAGTTCACAACTGGAGGAACTGGTATTGCTCATTCCGAGCAGAATGAAAACTCGAATCAATGGGTTCACTTCCTCCAGATTTGGGTCAAGCCATGGGCTCGTGGTTTGCCTCCAACCTATCACACATCTTCCTACACAGAGGAGCAGAAGAAAGCTGGTTTTGTCACAATCATCTCGCCGTTGAAGGCAGGCAGAAATGCTAGTGCTGAGGTCGAGAAGGAGGCTGTAAGTATAGCTCAGTTGTCACAAAGTCATATCAGATTAACCGACCATCTATAGACTCCAGCGATTGCAGAGACTATCCCAGTCCATGCCGATGTCATATTTTCAGCAAGTATCATCGAGCCAGGCAAGACACACAACCTGAAAATTGGGGCAGGAGTTGTTAGCAAGACACAGAACAGGAACGTGTATGTCCATCTCACTACTGCAAAGGACGGCGCACAAGTCAAGGTTGGAGACAAGCTTTTGAAGCCAGGTGATGCTGCTATGATTACGAGGATTAATGATGGAGAAGAGTTGTCTTTCGAGAGTGTTGGAAAGGTGGATGCCGAACTTGTTGTCTTGGATTCGGATTAGGCGTGTTGCTACATTCGAGCAGGGTGTCGAGATTATGTCAGCACTTTGAAGTAGATAGATGGCATATCTTCAGACTCTATTTCACTGTTTCATCTCATCGCGTACATCAGTCTCGGGCCGGTCCAGTCTTGGCGTCCAACAATTACGTGTTTCGTTTCATTGTGGTTTCATCTGTAACGCATCTTCACCCACGTCTGTCAATCGACTTCTCCAACCACCTATTGTTCGGAGGCTACAGTACATCGTCCTCTCGCTACCAACAAACCTCCTTTCTTCGAACCGAAACAATGACAGAAACCTCCTTACACATGTCCAAATTCAGACGATGGCTACTACAATCACCTCCTGCAGAATGGGCACTCAACCAGTTACGTGAATTACTTATTGGATCACTACGGCAAGGTCCAATACCCCGACATGTTGCTTTCGTCATGGATGGAAACCGGCGATTTGCGCGAAACCACAAGATCGAAACAGTAGAAGGACACAACCTAGGCTTCGAAGCATTAGCAAGAGTATGAAAATCATGCACCATGTCGTGGTAACTTTCCAGATCAGCCAATTGATGACGTGTTTTAGATACTGGAAGTCTGCTATAAAGCCGGAGTGGAAGTAGTGACGATATACGCATTCAGCATTGAAAACTTTAAGCGGTCGAAATATGAGGTGGATGCGTTGATGGATATGGCAAAGATCAAATTATCGCAAATGTCGCAACATGGAGAGCTTCTGGATCGGTATGGTGCGAAGATTAAGATTTTAGGACAGAAAGAGCTGGTACGGCCGGATGTGCTTGAAGCTATAAATCATGCTGTTGAGTTGACGAAACATAATAACCGGTATGGATGTCTACTTGTCATATCACGTCTGAGCGCATACTAACATAGTGTTATAGTGCCGTGCTCAACGTGTGCTTCCCCTACACCTCTCGCGACGAAATCACCACAGCCATTCGCTCAACCGTTTCAGACTTTTCGCAACCATTACAACCCCTGCACTCCGCCAACAAGCGTCCATTCTCAGAATCCTCGATAGCACGCAACATCCGGTCTCGAAAACTCTACGCTTTGCCAGATGTACCGGAAGTGTCAGAAGACAGCTCAACAGAAGAACAAACATCACACATCAGTGGTGATGCACAGAAAAGAACAGGCAGTCCCGTACCGTCAACCTCATCAATCACAGAATCCACCGGCTCAGCAGTCTTTTCTTCGTCGGCCGCCGCACATGAACACGGTGGTTCACCAGACTCTTCCTACCCACACAGTCCAGAGGACGGCGGCAACGATTCGTTAGCCAATCCAACAGCAGGACTATCATCCAAGATTTCCAGCTATCCCGACCCAGAACTCATCACCGCTCGAACTTTGACAGATCATATGTACACCGTAGGATCTCCGCCTTTGGATCTACTAATAAGGACGTCTGGGGTTCAAAGATTAAGCGATTTCATGCTTTGGCAATGTCATGAACACACGAGTATTGTGTTTTTGAAGTGTCTTTGGCCGGAGTTTGATCTTTGGCAGTTTCTCCCGGTCTTGGTGGAATGGCAATGGTGGAGGAGGAGGGATGATGTGGTGGACAAGGAGGTGGAAATGAATATGAGGAGTGGGAAGAGGTGGTCGTTGTGGTGAGAAAACAGATATGACCTGGACGATTGACTTCTACGACGGGACGAAAGATACGAGGAAGACTGCCTGGCCTTTGCTGTATCCTGCGGCTCTTCTCTGACGATGCTCATCGCTAGCAGGGTACTCAAAAATGACATAATACAGAAAGTGGCAAAACTCAAAAGTACCTCTGCATTCTCCATCCCAATCCAACATTGCCATATCAATATCTCCTCTCAAAATTTGACCATTGTCCAACCAACCACAACTCCCCCTGTATGCCCCGACTTGCATCTGCCATCTCCTACATCTGCGCTCATTGCAGAGCAGAAGCACTTCTTCCAATTTCAACCCAATCACAATCACTCCGAGGTAGGGCGTTCACTAAAACCGCAACCTCGCCACTATCAGCAGGTCATGCTCGGTATGCCAGTAGCAATGCCTCACCAAATGAACCAAATAAAGAGGAGGAGACAGAAGAGGGAGCAATGTCACGGCGTCTCTCCTCCATGAGCGAAGAAGCGCTAGAACAAGGCAACAAAAAAGCAGTAGAAGAAGCCGGTTTCTCCGACGAACTCAAGCAAAAACTGCTCAATCGGCTCGCCGACGCCTCCTACAAAAGCCAGAACGCAAGCGCACTCGCCACAGCAAATCTACCATCAAGCGCCGGACAAGGGACGCGAGATATCGCATCTGCAAGAGCTTGGAGCGGGACGGAGAGCCTGGAAGACGCTACGTTGCGGATGCTGGATGATGCCGCACCGCGGCCCATACGGACACCATTCAAGATACCCACGCCTCGAGGCCTACCAATCAAGATAGAAACGGGACGGAAGCCTGCAGTAGCGAAGGGAACGCGGTTAGCGAATGCACGGGACAAAGCATCAAGCTACTCGTATCTCAAAGACGAGACCTTAAAAGCAGAAGAGCGCGAGAAGTTTCGCAAAGAACTGAAAGAGCGCTTCGGCACTACGGGAGCATCACGATCACTGCCCGCCACAATCAAAGGACTCCAATCCCTCGCCAACGAACGCATCGAAGACGCCATTGCTAGAGGGCAATTCAAAAACCTACCTCGCGGCAAAGCCCTCGAGCGTGATCATAACATGAGCTCGCCGTTCCTCGACACGACAGAGTATTTCATGAACAAAATCATTCAGAAGCAAGATATCGTACCGCCGTGGATTGAGAAGCAGCAGGAGGTTGTGAGCACTGCTACCAAGTTTAGAGGTCGGTTGAGGAACGATTGGAAGAGGTATGCTTCGAGAATGATTGCAGCGCAAGGAGGGAGCTTGGAGACGCAGATTAGACGCGCCGAGCAGTATGCGGAGGCTGAAGCGGCTGTGAATCCGCCTATAAGAAAGGTGGAGACTATGAATGCTGTTGATAAAGAGGGACAGGTGTCGCAGATTACGCTTTCGGCTGAAACACAGTCGTCGGGTACTGGAAAGATGGAGGAAGTGCAGGAAAATATCACAGTTGCTGAGACGGCACCAATGTCAGCAGGAGAAGCAATACCAGCGTCAACGACAACACCACCACCACCACCACCACAAACAACATCAGAAACAGCCTCCGCACCCACACCCAGCAACCCCTACATCCAAAACGGCATCGCCACCCCCTTCCGCGACCCAATCTGGGAACGCAACGAATCCTCCTACCACACCCTCGCAATCGACTCCCTCAACAGTCTCACCCGCAGCTACAACCTCATGGCCCCCAAAATCGCCCAAAAACCCTACTTCTTCCTCCATCGCGAACTGCTCGCATGCTACCGCGACGTCGCGCCGTTATTGGCAGAGGAAATCGCAACCAAAGCCAGGGCGCCGCCGATTAAGGCAAGGGTGGAGGTGGTCAGACATAAGCCGGGAGGCCTGCTGGAGAAGTTTGGAGGCGAACATGCGAGGGTGCATGATGAGGAGAGGAGGAAGGAGTATGGGTTTAGGCAGTTTTGGAGTGATTTGTTTGCGAAGTGAGGGGAGGGAAAGGGAGGTGGGATGTGCCTCAGGAGGTAGGATGTATATGTTATGATATGATATGATATGACTAATGATTGTGGCACTGTTCCCATTAGTTCGTTTTGTGCTGTTTGTTTGAGACTGTTGTGATTCGAGTGTAGTGACTGCTTTTGCTTGCTCTGAAAGAACGAGGTGGTCTTCCACATCCTGACTTCTTGACACCCACCACCCCATAAACGCCAGGGTGATATGTCAACATTGCATCTATACCAATTGCAATGACGATATCTTTGACACAAGGGCGTACAACGGTTTGGTACTACACAACATTTGTTGTTTATTTCTTGCGAAACAGACATCATTTCAATCGTCTTGGAATTCCTCCACCATATATATACTACATGCCAATGTCGCCCTTCTGCGACATGATGTCAATGCACCACACCGTGTGAGAAGTGAAAGAAATGTGGAAAAGAGTAGCATTGATTATGAGCTAGGCGTAGCTAATTTGAATTCATCATTCATCATTACTTTCCAACGCTACTATTGTCGACTCGTGACGCTCTTCTATCTGGAGCGTTGCTGTCATTTCTTCCCATAAGCTCAACACCCTGCCAAAGAAAGAAACAACATGCAAAACTATAGGGAGTCTAGGAAGAAGATGAGGATGGTAAGGATGGGGAAGTTGAGGAAGGCGAGGGAGAGGTCACCGAGTTAAAAAATCTATAACCCTTAGGGTAACCTGAATAATGAAAGTCATCGTCCTCGTTGCGGGTGCAAGTTCCATCAAGCTTGAGGTCGTTTGATCTTGTTGGTGGGTATGAGAAAATTCTCACCCCCAATACTGGCATCACTCTGGCTATGCTGTACGTGGGGGATATTGGACGATGCTGAAGCTGCTGTGGCTCCATTGGGAGATTTGGCAGAATTGAGGCAGCAGATGTGGTGGAACCTTCAAGCATCCTTCCCTCAAGAGCTAGCTGAGGAAGGTCATGTAAGCGATGGAGATGGAGCTGGTCGTCTAAGGAAGGCCATGTAAGCGATAGAAGAGGGAGCTCGTCATATTGCAGCATTCCGATCCTCTTACGCCTGATCAGCACGGTGACTGTATCAAGTGTGCATTTATTGGCCCTCCATCTCGGTCCTTGAGTGATCTCGATGCTGGACACTTGGATTCGTTTGGAGGCTGCTTAGGTCGCCTCAATACTTCCTGATTCTCTACCAGGAGGAAGGAGCGTGGTTCCCCCTTGTGAAGGATCTGACAGTGGCTTCGTACCACACCGATCTCACCCTTGGCAACAGATCGACCACTACTAACTTCGCCTTCAATAGGGTTGTAGGTCTTACGAAACGCATGTCTGGGGTAGTGTGTAGTTTCGTGACAGAGAGAATTGCTTCGAGCGCAACCTGGTGAACGCTATGCAGGTGCTGTAAAGTTTGCTGGTCTGCCTGAACTCTGCCGAGATCCATATCATAAAACAGCATTAATGCACAATCGATTGCACAGGTATTTGTTACTCTTCCAGGTAAAGCCTTGGTGCCGATGTCGCTGGCGCAGATCCAATAACGATGTCGTGATCAGAAATAAAGTCCCGTGCTGCTGTTGAAGCCTCTGCTTGGCGTGCTACCGCAGCCAAAGTCACCTCGCGAGATTGCTGTGTCAGCTCTTCGTAAGCGAGGCGAGTAGTCCTAAACACCAACGGATGCGCTGTGCTGGGTATTCCGTATCTTTTGCGAAGTTTCTTCATTTCCTTCCTCAGCTCCAGCGAGAGTGTTGTCGAACGAACAAGTAGCATCAGTAACAAGACCCGTCAACGCTTGTGTTGTACGCCAGGTGTTGTCTCGAATCGTAAGTGAGTTGTTGGCGGACTCGGTTGGCTGTACAGCCGGCGAGCAATGCTTGATCATGCGCACGACAAACACAAGGGTACCCAATAAATTGGCCCGGCACCTCACTTAGGGCTTCGGCCTAGTCGTCTTTCTCGTATCGCTGTCGTAAGATCTTTGGCCAGGTGGATTTGCGCTTTTTACTATCGGGTTTAGGCTGAACATCTTCATCCTCTTCTTCCTCATCCTCTCCACCAGCTTGTTCTTGCCATTTGGCTCTTGGTCAGCACGCCTCTAGTCAGCGTTACCTTCAACACGATTGCCGATGGGTTCGATTGGCTGGGTCGGCTTGTCGTTGTGGTTGATGAGTGATAGGCTAAGTTGCTTGCGTTGGTTGGCGCGCTCAGTTGTCCCAATTGCCCACGCAGCCCTTCCACGTCGAGCTGTAACGACGCGAACTTGCTGTTTGTCTCTTTCCGTGCGTCTTGTGCTACCTGCGCTTCTTGTAAACGACCTTCGAGGTAGCAGCCTGTGCAAGTGCGGCATCCTTGACATTCATGAGCTCGTCGAAGCTGGTTTTCAACCGTTTCAGCTTCATGTTCAGTTCCATGTTCTTGTGGGTAAGGCCATGTTTACTGCTGTCGATGCTGTCCCGGATACTTGCACTCTACGTCGAACTTATGGCGGTTGTTCGACTGTTCAACAGCAGCACGCTCCACAAATGAGTTGTGAAGCTCGATATTTTTCAACCGCAGTGTATCGTTAATGCCTTTCGAAGCCTCGTTGAAGCGGACCTTGTAATACCTTTCGGTTGCTGCTAGAGAGACTGCGTGCTTGCGTTTTTAGAGCGACCATCTGCTGTTCGATTTCGTGCTGTTTCGCCGTAGTTTGGAGGTCGAGAGCAGTGCACTTTTCACATTGATGCACCAAGTCCTGTCCATGAACCAAGTCGAGGTCTTCAAGCTGATCATTGTGCCAATGTTTCATTTCGAGCATTTCATCACGAAGGTCGTCCACCTCTTGATGACTATCCCTCAACTCTTTGGCTGCAGCATCCTTCATGTCTTGGATTTCGGCTTCACACTCCTCTTCGACTGTATAAAGGTACGTGGAATATTCGTTCTCCCTGTAAAGAAATCCCCATTCAGTAATTTCCTCCGCATCTTTGGTGATGTTGCGGGTCAGACGTTCACGCATGTCCTCCTGGGACAGATCCCTGCCGATCAATAGCTTGTCCATGTCTTCGACGCGGCCCTTGAGATCATATATCCTCTTTTGTCGTTCGGCGACATCGTACTGGTGTACTCGCTTGGCCTCGGTCAGACTTTCGTGGTGTTCTTGCTTCAGCCTTTCCACAGTCTCGGAATGGGACAATGTTAATGCTGAGATTTGCTCCTCAAGTCTTTGCAGGTCTTGAGTATAGTCGTCGACGATAGCTTGTTCATGACCTTGAAGTTGGGCCTCATATTGCATCACCAAGCTCTCCTGTTGCGACGTAAGTTGTTTATCTCTTTCTTCGTCAAGTTCCTCAATGTAGACCTCAGCTGCCCACTGATGGCGCAGCTGTTCTTGGGCGTGCTTGTATATTGACTTCTGAACTTTCTTGGCGTCGTTGGTGGACTCCATAGATGCGAAGTTGTAAGACTCCTCGAGCCTTTGCAGGTCTCGAGTGTGTTGTTACGGTGAGCTCTTGGTATTGCAGCAGGAGGTCTTTGTGATGCTCGTCTTTGACGTCCTTCAACAAAACCTGCAAAAGTGCCTCATCCTCGACACCTCGTTGTTCCTGCTCCTGCGCATTCAGAAGACGGTCCTGTGCGTACTCCTCAGTGACTCTGTCCATGATGAGATCGTGTTGCTGGGTCAGGTCGTTACAAGCAAGTGTAATGCTCTGGTCATGCGCTGCTTGGAGTTCACGAAGTGCTGCCTTCCAGGAACCCATCTCTTGTTTGCCGTATTGCTGAAGTTCATTGGCGTGCTCTTTGCGAACGGTTAACGTGAGCTATCGCTCGCTTCTTGTACTGTGCAAAGTCCGTGGTACGCTTCTCATAGTACAGGTTGGGACGGGAGGTAGTTCATGTCCTCCTCATCGTCAAATGCACCAAGAACATCAACATATCGACCACGCTTCGCTCTGGACGTTAACTTATCTGGCTCCTCTTCATCGACCTCGTTAGAGGCGTCCATCAGCCTAATATCTGGAGAAGCACGCTTCGCCCTGGAAGATCACTCGTCTGGCTCTTCTTCCTCGACCTTGTGAGACGCGTCCCTTATGCTGATATTTGTAGAAGTACGCCTCGTGATATTCGTCCTAGAGGACAACTTCTCTTGTTCTTCTTCCATCGACCTCATCATGATCCTGAATACTGCCATTTCTCGTCCCTTGACGATGCTGAGGGGAACTATGTATTGCGCCATAATCTAACCAGGAGCGGAAGTACTCGGGGACTTGGGAGTGTAAACAATCAAGGTAAACCAAGTCATTAAAGAAGTCTTCACCCCTGGCGATAGACCTGGAGGGATTGCATGCCTTAGTAGTGCTTCCGATGTATGACCATATGTCAGATTGAAATGGATCCGAGATCTTGATAAAGATGTTGACACTACTACCTGTAATAGATAATTTATTGGTTTCCCATAAAGGATATTGGTCCGGCCTCGTATGCCCGCTACGCTTCGAGTTAGGCTCACTCTGCAATGTCGTAGGCTACGTGATCCGGCGGTGCGCTGGTTCGATGTCTTGGTCTAATCTGCCGGCGTCGATGCCTTCGTTTGCCTCGGACTCTAGTCTACCTCTCTCGAGATCTGCTTTACCTTCCTCGGCATCTGGTTCACTACTCGATCTAGGAGAATTTGGATTAAATAGAGGGACGGCGTCGTCGTGTTTGATAGATAGCAAAGGTTAGGAAGGAGAGTAGCTCCTGTCCGCCTCGTTATTATCTAATACATTGAGAACATCAGCATGTCGAGCACGCTTGGTTCTGGAAGATGATTCCTCCGGTTCTGATTCATCGATTACGTCGTTGTTACACATATTGACGGCTCGACCCTGATATGTCTCTTTGAAGTCAGTACAGCGACAAGGTCGCCTAACGTAATCTGAGATGCTTCGTCTACAAAAAGGATTGTAGCAGGGGAGTCCAGATTGATCGCTTGTGTCATAGTGGTAACGTAGACGTGAGCAATGTCGCGGATTGTCTTTGCTACAGCTACACTGGCGTCCTTGAAAGCACGTAACGCTATTCTGCCTTTGTGGTCGTTGGCTGATGTGAGGGAACAATGAAATCCCATCCATAATCATCGGCACCATGTTGGAAAGCGCCTGATAGTGGGAAGCATGACTCGGTCGTGGTCGCGCGAGGTATAGACATGTTGATAGAGTTGTTGTTGAAATTGTTGAACTACGAGTTTCCGTGAGCAGCACTCGAGATGAAGAAGAGGTTGGTTGCTACAAGTGTCCCTAAGAAGCACTTGGATTATCCAAGAGGTTGCTTGTTGAACTACGAGTTTCCCTGAGGAGGACTCGAAATGAAGAGGGTGGTGGTACTCGAATAGTGGGTTCCTGAAGAACGGCCCAGCTGAAGACGTGATGAATTGAGGAACGACAAGTGTCCTAAAAGAGCACTTGTGATGAAGGTGAGTTGAGTTGATGAACGACAAGGATTGGGTAGGTGGGCCATCTCAGATCACTATGTTGTTTGCAAATACAAAGAGGGCTCCCCAATCCTGCCATCAGGATTAAGCCTGGACAGCAAATGGTTTGTTTGAGTTTTGTTAGGAGTGCATTCCCCTCCTAGGACTGTCCGGCCAACTGTTGCTGGAGGACGGCCTGTTTCAGAGCATGGTCATATTCCTGGAAATCGCGGATGTCGACGTGTCCTCCGTTTCCTGTTGACGCGGCTGGAAAGCGTTTCTTGAGCAGTTGCATATCGGCTTTCGTGAATATCCCAGCGTCAAAGAGGAACTTCTTGTCCTTGATGTTGGTGTAGAAGGGATGGGCAATCACATTGTTCCAAGATGCAATGAAGTTGGCTTGAATATCGGGGAGGGATGGCCATATGGCAGCTAATTGCTGGCGGCCTTTCAAGTTGGCAATGTAGAACTACAAACAAGGTTAGCAAGGTAGAGCGCACGTTCGTTGACACATAAAGACATACATAGATCAAAAAATCGATCCATTCGTCGCTCAAGTCTGCTTCATCAAGGGATAGTGCATCTGCCCAGCCTTCATACACCGTGGCACAAGCAGACATTGCTGAAGGTGTTCTGTCTCGATGCTGAAACCAGCCGGTATGTACTGGTTATACTGCTTTTGATATAATGCAATAAGTGTGTCCACGGTCTTCTCTTCCTGTTTGATGAGGTTGGGTACCAGCCTACTGCCGTAGACGGGCCAACCAAGCTGAGCCAAGTCGTCATTGGTGATGTTGCCTAGGAGCCTTTGTTCCAGATCGATACCACGAGATGACGGAGACATCGTTCGTACACTTTAACAGTCATTGCTTCCGTGGGCGTAATAAGTCTGCTGCGAAATGCTCTACCAAGTGCAAGCACGACCTGCAACCGCTTCTTGGCGAGTGCTTCATCGATTTGGATGTCGTACGAAGGCAACATATCTGTGTTCGGACGCTGTGCAGATAACCAAGTGGCCGGACCTTCGCCATAACGATATCCAACAGCGCCGTAGCTGTTGGCATGCGCATAAACCATCGTGCCTGCATATGCATAGACCTTGGTATCCCCCTCGGCGGCTCTCTTGTCCTTGTCTTTCTTGCCCCTGTCCCTGACCATATGATTTTTCGCTAGCTTGCCAACTGGTTGCCCAAGAATCTCTTTGGTTCGAAAGTACTCCATTTGCTTCTGGAGGTCGGTTACGGAGAGTAGTGATAGGGTGGCATTGGCGGAGTCTTTGCCGCCTTTGATGGTGATTGCCAAGGCTTCGCAATGTGCAGTGTTAATGATGAAGTCGTCGAAATGCGCATGCCAGGTACTGGTATGTTCTTCATATGCAGGTTGCCATGTCTATCTTTGGACACACCGGCGATTATCATAACATCATTTTAGCGATAGTCAACCATATGGAAACTGCTCTGAACATACCTTTTTTGCCAGATGGAGTCTTCCCAGAACTGAAAAATGCGTCCGTGACACGTCTTGGAATCGTCGAAACATTAACATCATTCTCCTCGACGTCAGTGGCGTCAAGTTGTGTTTTCTTGATTTCGGATACATTTTGTTGGGTGCGAGGCGGTTCATCGGCCATCCTCTTTCTTTTTCTGGGTTCGGTGAGGCTCATTTGCTTCTGACCAAGTGCCTGAAATTTCGTGGAGAGAGAGTGAGAGTCACAAGAGGATTCAGGAGCAGAGTCAAGAGGCGGTTCCTGAGTAGGTCCAGTACCAGATCCATGGAGAGAGTGAGACACTTCACGCGATTAGTTTGTACTGAGAGGACAAGCACGATGGGACGGTACTTACTCTTGATTGCGAGACTGTTGAATGAGGGGTGATGACAATGAAATACCTATGAAACGTCCTGAGACAGTTCCGTTGAGATCAGTCGGGTGAGGAGTGAGAACCTACGAAACGTCCTAAGACTGGTTCGTGATGATGACTTTGAGATGTCTACGAAACGTCTTGGGACGGTTCCGATCGTGTCTGATTGATTGTGTTGTTTCGTCAGAGCGCCCAAGATTGAGGTTTGCTTTTGTCTGCTATGATGAGTCGGAGGCTTGCGCTGGATGATGATCGATGGGCAGTGGAGGGTTTGAAAGGATTGAGGGGTACTCTGTATCGTGCAGGAGATGAAAAGTTGCGATGGATAAGAAGAGAAAAAGAATGACAATAACGAGAGGAAGTAAAGACCTTCTTATTCCTAGTCATGTCCATAATTCGCTGAAGATCGACTCTCTACCTTTTTGTTGTTTCCTTCGAATCTGGTGGAGCTCCATGTACAATTTCTTTCAGAGTCATTCAGATCTTGTCCTTTTCTAAATCACATTGCGAACATTGGCGCTTCACACAATCACTACGCAAGCTGTATTTGCCAATCCGGACCCTTTGGCACCGTTGTTGTTCGATATTATCTTTAGAGCTACCTACCTGCATATTCAAAGTGTACTTCAAAAAACTCAAGCATCGACAACCCCACAGCTCAATTATGCGCCGAGCGTAAAGAAGACTTCATGACACTGATACAGAATGAGATCGTGTACACCAGAAACAAGAGCAGGACACTGTCCAAGATTCACAAATCAGAATGAACAACTAAGTTTGTAGCCGATCTCGTAAGGAACGTAATCGGTCAAGCTGGGATCAAAGATCTGGCTCATCAACCCACAATATGGTGCGTCTACACCAGCACAACGTTGACATTTCCAACATTCACGTCAAGACCAAACGCCATTGTGCCTAATGTACGAGACATCATCTCGCCTCGCCGAACAGCAGGAGCCGCAACATCATGCGAATTTGGACCAGCGTATATCAATGGTATAATTCGTAATCTGGAGATGGTGTCGGACAATAGAACCGATCTCGAGAGGTTCCACCAGGTTTTAGAGGTGACCAATAAGAGCAAGTCAGAGATGATGACGGAAGAGCTGAATCTTTTACGTATTTGCACCAGAACCGATCAGGATGAATGTAGAGCCGGGAATTCTGAGGAACAAGAGTAATCCTTCCAGACATTGCTGCAATAAAGCATGATATGGACACGTATGGTTGGAGATGTCGGCCTGTGCATAGATGATTGTGTCTTGGTTTTAATAGACCATGGCGTCCCTTTTCGCGCTGTCTTGACCTTGACAATATGATCTTGCTGACTTGCTCACACACTGCCCGAGGATCCTATGTGTTGATAGTAATCCATTTGCTACGGATTCCAGTTGGAGAGGTAGGTAGTAGAGTGGCATTGGCTATCGCCTTGCTGGTGGTGATTGCGTAGGCCTCGCAATATGCATTGTCTCAGACTGTATGTTCGAGATAAGAGGCGGGAGGTATCAGTATCTTCGTCAAACGTATGACTATCCGCTTTGTCTTTGAACACGCCAGCGATTGCTAGAGCATCAATTCAGCGATTGTTCACCATGTAGCGGCTATTTGTTGGATTGTCTGGCGTCACGAAGCTCAATTGGTTACCCGTCCCGCTAGGGACCGGCGATAACGCCTGATTGGGCCACTTCGGCGCCGCGGCGTTTGATCTCCTCTCCGCCAGCCAAGCCGAGCGTGTGATACTGGATACTGGGAGATTTTCACCGTAGATTTCTTTGCATCAATGTGACAATGTACTGTTTTTGTAATAAGCCTTCAAAGGCTCGAAACGCGTGTCAGAGATGTGCTAGATATCCTCCGACTTTCAGCTTCGGTGTATCACATCATATCCGTTCCCACAACGAGGTGATATGTAGGGCTTGCCGACCTCGTCCTTAGGTATCTGAGGAGGATGCGCGGTTTGAGTTGGACGAAGAAGCTCCTATTATGGTGTTTGTTCCTAATCCTCTGCTGGCTTGTCACTATCACAAGTATCTGGTCAACATCTCCGTCTTCAGCTGTGATGCTTTTACGGTTGACTGACCATACTAGCAAATGGCTGCTGCTGGCCTAAATCGTGAGTATGGTGGATCATGGACACATCGAAAGTAGTAGCTTCTTGGTCCGAAAAACTGGTTCTGCCAAAACATGCTGTGGGCTATTTCGTAGGTAAAAGCTGAAGCAGTGTTGCAATCTGTCCTACTTTTTCCGAAGTCGTGGTGTTGTTATCGGCAAGATGAGAAAAGCTGTCGTAGTTCTGTCAACGCCCTGTCCGGCTCGAGGTGAACTTGCCCCGGCTTCGCGCCATGAGCTTGCTACATGCCATGCGTTGGGCCGCTTATGCCTTCCAGGGTTGCATCTCCTTCTCCTAGCCGATATGTGACGGGCGTTATGTGATGGATTTTGCACATCACCTCCTCTACACTTGCCGCTGAATGCCAGATGCGACTTCTCTTTCAGCTCATCTCATCCCGTCACATGCGGGTAACACTTGTTTAGGCATGCATACTACAAGTCGTCAAGTTACATCCATCTACAATATGTATCACATCTCGTGTTGACGTTGCTGAGGATAATGAGACTAACATTCGCGCTTTGGTTCAACACAGCCAAGGCTACTACAAATATCAAGCTATCGACTGCCTAGAAATCAGCATCGACAAAACTCCAACCATCCGCAAGCGGGTTTGAGGAGCCAGAGCACCATTCGCTACTTTCTTATATCATAGTCACTCGTTTTTCGTCACTCGTTTCAAGTTCCCTGTTTATTGTCACTCACTCGTTTATTGTCACTTATTTACCACCTACAGCAATGTATATCAGTCATCTTCTTTCTAGCCTCGTCCTCCTCAGTACGGTCGAGGGCAGAGCGACTAACCTCAAGACATCGGTCCAATGTTCTCTCGGGTTGAAAGCTAATCCCAGTTCGGGCATGGCCTGTGGGGTCTTCGGCTCGCTTCGTAAGCCTGCCGCTATCAACACTACCACTGCTGTTGATCTGGCCACTTGTGCTACTGCTTGTGGTAGCGGCTGTGTCTCTTTCGGTTTCTCTCAATCAAGCCAAAGCTGTCAGCTCTACGGAAAGACACTCAAGAATATGGCTCTGACCACAGCACCAAGTGGAGATGTGGCTTACTACAACATCGGTTGCTGGAAACAGAGCTGTCAACCCATCTCAGTGTCTGCCTCTTCTTCTGACTCTTCCTCTTCTTCCTCTTCTTCCTCTTCTTCCTCAGCCTGCGTCTGCACTCAGAAAGCCACTGCCACTGGTATGTTAGGAATATTCGAGATCCCATAATTAAACTGAAGCTCTACTAGCAACGTTGACTGGTGTCGGGTCCACAACCACTTCCACGGTTTATAACAATGCAACTGGCAAACCCCATACCACGAAGGTCATCGTTACTCTTACTGTCACGCAAGGTATGTTTTCGTTAGTATGCTATGCGCCTATGTTCGTGGAGACTAATGCTTTAACAGACACACTCTCTCAAGCCTTCGCCAACACTACTAGCCTCGTCACATCAACCATCTATGATACGCTTACAACTACAGCTTATCTCCAGACTGTTGTCAACACGCTTCTTTCTACTGGATTCATTCAGCCTAGTTCGATCCCGAAGAGAGACATCAACATCGTCGAGAATCGCCGCGCTTGTTCTTGTCCTTCAACGTACACAAACTTTGTTGCCACACACACGACTACTGTTCCTGGACCAGTCGAGACTGTTTTCGTCACAAAGGCTAGCAGCACTTTCACTCCCTCGGCCATCACTCGCACCATTACCAAGAATGCCAACACTCAAGTGGTTACAGGAACTACCACAATCTACAGTACACTCGTAGAGACGACCACTTTGGAAGCAACTACTACTATCACCAATGATCTTCCTCTTGCCTTTTCAACGACCACAATCTTTGGGTCAGGACCAGCCAGCACTGTCACCCTTGCTGTAAAGGCAAACACTAGTGTCGCAGAGGTCGATGTGTATTTGCCATCTGCTACAGACTTTGCCACGGTTACTAGCTTCGGTACTTCTGCATACACTTCCACCATCGCCCAACCTACAGACGGCGTAAATGGCACCGTTATAGTCGTGGCGGCAAGTGCTGGTACGACCACACTCACATCGTACTGGAAGGCGGACGCCATTTCGACAAGCACTGTTGCGAGTGCCACTGACACTCAAAGTGGTACAGTTCTTGTGTTGCTACCATCATCTACTGGCTACAACTACACCACAGTCTTCTACCACGGTACCAAGCCTAGCGCTACCATTCTCGCATACCCCAGCGACAACTCTCCTGGAACGATTGAGCTATTCGACCCTTCTTCTACAGGATTCGCAACACAAACTTCTTACTATGCCGACTCTACAACCGCGTTCTCCACTGTAGCACAACCCACAGATGATGCTGTAGGCACCGTGGTCGAATATTTGCCCATCGCTGGATTTGTAACACAAACGAGCTACTACGCCGATTCCACCATGAGCGTTTCTACTGCAGCACAGCCAACAAACGATGTTCCGGGCACCGTTGTTGAGTATCTGCCCAGCGCTGGATTCGTGACACAAACATCATATTTGCCTGCTACAACTACAAGTCTGAACACCATCGCTATGCCGTCAGACGCGGTTCCTGGCACTGTTGTGGAGTATCTGCCTCAAGCAACGGACTATGCTACAAGAACGAGCTACTGGACAGGCAGGTGGGTACAGACTGCGACGTACACCGACCCAGCTGGAGGCTCGAACGGTAGTGTTCTGGTAATAAGACCCTCATCCACCGCATACTCGACTACAACTGGTTTCTACAGCGGAAGCGTTCTTACGACAAGCACAGTCAAACTCCCTTCAGGCGGATCCAATGGTCTTCTCGAGGTGCTTACACCATCTGCTACGGTTTTCAGTACTTTGACTTCGTACCACAATGGCCCATTGACCACTTCAACTGCAGTACCGATCAGTGACGACGTGCCCGGCACTCTTGTGGTCTACTCTCCAAGCGCTGGAACAAACACTGTGACCACCTTCCTTCCCGTCATCGGTACACTCACAAGGACTATTACATCGGCTGTCGATGGTGTCAGCGGAACTGTTCAAATCATTCAACCTTCAGCAGGAACTTATACCTCTTATTTTACGTCTGGTCCGTCAGCCTTTACTACCTTGATTGCTGGCTCTGGCCTTACTAGTGGTGTCGTTGAAGTCGTATATGCAGAGCCTACCGTAACAATTACCAGCTATCTTTCCGCGGGCGCAATTCCAACAAACACTCTCGTGCCCGCTTCAGGGACAGCCCTGGGCACGTATATTACTGCTATACCCAGTGCTGGCTATATTACATACACTCAGTTTTCCCTCATGCCAGCAACCCTCACATACATGGAAATATTGACGACAGCTACCAACGACGTCCTTGGCGCTATCGAACTTATTTTACCATCTGCGACTGCATACGTTACCACCACCATCATTGCAACGTCTGCTCTTGGAGGGGTCGTTTCTGCGCCTATCACAGCTACTCTAACACAACCCGTCGATGATATATCTGGTACTGTCGCTGTCTACTTACCAGCAGAGACTGTTTCGGTATCATCAACACAGTGTCCTGCGGGAATTTGCAACGGAGTCTGTACACCGCTTGGAAGCTTTTGTCCAGTCTTAACGTGCACCACTGGAGACTTAACCTTGCTCTCGCCTTGTGGCCAAGGCTGTATCGACCCATCTAAGACTGTCTGTACTAATAGTGGTCCTTTGCCCATATGCACTTGCCCACTTAAGGTAAGTCAAATTATCCACTAATGTCACTCTCTTACTAATAAGCATAATAGGACAATGATGGAAACAATGTCATTGGAGTCCCCTCATCGACATCAGACACATTCACATGCACTTACACTTCGGCACTTACACGTCGGATGGTGGCTACCGAATCCTCCTGCACCTATAAGAACAGCAATGGTCTTATTGCAGAAGGCGGCGACGACGACAACGGCGCGTGCCCTACAATGCCGGTAACGTGCACATATCCAGTGTACTAAATCGTTGTGGATGACACGGGTATCACAGTAAGAACCGCAATTTTCAAGTCTGACTACGTAGCTAATACATGCAGTGAGCAGCAAGCTCTACATGGAGTGATTCGTCAACTTGAACAATTATGGGCGATCTAGGCCGGAGTGGCTAGCTTAAGGCAGCAGTGTTGTGCTTTTTGAACGGTGAAAAGGGTTATGAGGTGGACTCAGAGTTTGTTCTGTTTTATCTTTCTTGATCTTGTCTTACTTAGCCGAAGGTAGCACTGTTGTGCTGATTGAAAGGTTGAAGGGGATGTGAGGTGGATCTGTAGGTTGACTTGTTTTGTTTCTCTTGATTTGTCTTGTCTTAGATAGCTGAAGGGATAGTGTTGAGAGGATATGAGATAAGGTGGATTTGTGGTTTGCTTTGGTTTATCTTTCTACATAGGAGTTTTCATATACACTGCTCACACATCATTCCTCACAGTCAGCTTGACCATCAAAGGCTGCTTCTTCCAAACGACAAAATCTTTCTGCCTCGGCCAGGTGTCGGGACTCATCGCCGCCTCTATATCAAAGTGGTAGATGACCTTAGCCAGGATAGTTACCATCTCGTGGTAGGCCAAGCTGTGAAGAAAGTCAATCTGTGACTTATGCGTCTCATTAGCAACAACACTTACCTCCTCCCAATACAGTTCCTTGGTCCAAGCGAAAACGGATGGAAAGCATCGCGCATTTCGTTACGGAACTCTTCAGCACCAAGCCATCTTTCCGGTACAAAGCTGTCAGGACTCCTGAAGTGCGCCGCAGAGTGATTGGCGGAATAATTAGCAACGCTGACGTTCGTTCGGGCTGGTAAAATAGTGCCATCGATGATTGTGGTCACTCAAGCGTTCGATTGAGAGCCCCTGGTGCGGAAGAATAACAACGCATCGATTCTTCGATGACGGCTTTCAGGTATGGCAATTGTAATGCTGTTGATGGCACAATCTGGGAAGTATGACTGAAGTGGGAGCGAACTTCTTCTTGTAGCTTCTTGAGACAGTGTCTGTTCTGGAGAAGGTGATATGTTATGCCGGATAACGCTGTGGCCGATGTTTCGCTGCCAGAAATCTCTGTCAGTATGTGTCCGCATTAAGGTCACGTTTGTTGTTATGGACATCTCAGAGATGTCCTTTTGCAAATCCGTAAATGAAAGACGTGAAAGCAATGCGAGGGTATAGTGTGAGGGGTGCTGGTCTGAAGGAGAGATGTTTGAGGTAGGAAAAGATTGTTGCGATCTCTTTCTCTACTTAAATGAGATCAAAGTCTGTCGAGGATGTAAGTTGAACAAGGACACACCTTCCTGCAGCAACTAAAATCTCCACATTCTCCTCCAATTCGACCTGTGACAAGCCCTTATCCCCTTCGAAGCTCATAATATGGCTCATAAAGTCCTTCTAATCAGTATCTTTTGCTTGTCTCTTCCTAACCACGTCACCTATAAGCTTCTTGAAATATGTTCTGACTTCTTGACCGACTTTTAAGAACTGAACAAGCCAGCTGCAGAACCAGCCAAGGCCTAGCGTTATACTAATGGCAGAGGTGACACTTTAGGGTCCTGAAAATTTAGGAGAGACCTCCGGCTCGGTACCTACTACCTATAACAATGGTACCCATCAAGGGTACCATCACTTTTTAGTAGATAGGTACCAAGGAAAAGTTTTCTCTATAGTACCTATGATTTTTAGTAGAGAAAGTAAAAATCGCAAGAGACAGTCTTATAGAGCGTATCTTATTGCATGTTTTTCACTATATAATTACCCGATTAGGACTAGCCCCTAAGAAGTTATACTTTGGGTACCAACGAAAATGCCTAACTACAATCCCATGATCCCCTAACCATAATCCCAGATTCCCCTTAGGGCATAGGGGTTTGATTTTTAGTAACAGCTGAGTTTAGGGTTAGGTGTTTCCGAGGCATAGGGATATACCATAACGTGGCATAGGGATTTAGTAAAAAATGCGTGCATCGTTCCAAGATTCTGACAGTAGTATGTTTGAATTATTTCACAACGACCATTATTAAAAAAGAGATGGAAATCGTCCATGAAAGCGTCGTGTACGGGTTAAGAAAAGTCGGTAAGAAAGTTATGTTCGAACAGTATACACGGACCAGGAGGTAAAATTTAGGGTTAAAAGCATCCATTGTTTAAAGTACATCACGCACGCGCGTAGAGCACACGCCAGTTCCCGGAGAGTAGAGGCACGAAAGCAGCTAAGTACCGAATAAGATGTCCGATTTCGAGCGCACATTTAATCATATCCCAGAATATCGCGTGATAATATATCGAACATGCGAATTTGCAGTCGTACTAGACTAGGCCGAGTGTCACATTAGAGTACATCACCTAGTATTATTAATCCAGCAAAGACGAGAGATCATTTTAATGATTAAAGGATTATCAGATTTAGCACGTTCTAAGGGAGAAATTAGATATCCTAACCCATTATCAGAAGCGATTCCGGGATTACTAGTATATAGAGATGGTTTCCGATGTACATTCACGGCGTGTAATTACATTTGCAAGGCATTAAAGCATATTCAGAGGCATTGTCGTTTAGAACACGGTTGGGTAAGTACACGGGGAAGAGGTAGGCCCGTGAAGGGGGATAGAGAGCATATACAGAGGAGTAAGATATAGATAGAAAGAGTAAGCCATCAACGATTTTTCCAATATGCACAATGGCAAAAGTATTTCGAGATAAGGGAACATACAGAGGAGGAGGGTAATAACAATATAGGTAAGAAAGAGTTATTTAGTAGAGCGTTAGAGGAGGGAATACGTAAGGCAGACGAGGTAGAAAAGAAGAGGGAGATAGAGAGAAATGGTAGTAGATATCAGCCAAACGCATGGTTAGATTTCACGGGTTAGGAAGGCCATTTAAAAGGTTTTGAGAAAGAGACTATTTTATCCATAATCAGGCCAGCAATCGACGAGGGAGTAGTAGAAGAAAAGATAGGTAGAAGTTTACAGGGGCAAGAATCATCATTAGAACCCGCCGAGGAAGAGGGGGAACGAGATCGAGGGTTAGCCGTAGCATGTACGGCCACGAGACGGTTAATCTGTAAGGTAATACATGTGTGCTAACTCGAAATCGTAGGGAAGAATGCGTTAATGTACGTCAATAGGAGGGAGACGGGTGAAGCGGACAACGAACGTCTATTTTACGTAAAGCAGAAGGTTAACACCATACGAAAGTATACGGATGTATAGTTAAAGATTTTACGATACATTTGGAGGACGAGTGATTGGGTAGAGAAGAAGCGACTAGGTTACGAGTTAACGTCGAGCTAGGATAGATATTTACGTATTATAAAAAAGACGGCGAGAAGCATCGAAAGTAAAGAGTAGGGAGATAG
>Ga0160429_1000100_pt1 | contig 109953 bp, 117 predicted proteins | sample SolpanmetagenomR_FD_108199 | JGI IMG/M metagenome (GOLD analysis project Ga0160429, IMG submission 108199) | Solar panel surface microbial communities from Lawrence Berkeley National Laboratory, California, USA - R | ecosystem: Engineered > Built environment > Solar panel > Unclassified ...
ACTATAGATCCTTTAGATCCTCTTTCTTTCCTTATAGATCGTCCTAAGTAGCAATTATACTTAGCTTTTACCACCCAGTTCTAGTCCTTGTTAATTAGTTAGTTACTTAATTAACCTTTATATATATAAAGTAGCTCTAAATAACCTTTCAATCCAACAGTTATAGGCTACGGACTCTAATCTACGTGGCGTTAATTTTACTAGAGGCGTACTACTATAGAATAGTACGTTAGTACTAATCTATCTTCTTTACTACCTATCTACTTATGCTAACTAGCTAGCTATAGATTCTTTTTCTTAGTTTAAGTTAAGAGTGCGAGAAAACTACTAATTCCCTTATAATGTTCAATACTATATAAGAGCATAACACTATATATAATAACTTCTTGCCACCGTCCTGTTTACATATGCAATGCACCTACTCCGTCATGCTATTGTTATGCTACTATTAATGCTATGCTCATACCCTTCGTTTCATCAACCAAAGTCATCAGTCATTCAAAAGCACGTCCTGAAAAATCTCGACGAAAAGAAGCGAATGTACAAGAAACGAATATACAAGAAGCGAATGTACAAGAAGCGACTATACGAGAAGCGAATATACAAGAACCGAACGAAAAAACGAAAGAGTATCATGAATCCATCTCACGAGTTCGTGAAGACATCTAGCAGACGCTGATGTACATTCCGATAGGGGAAGGGTTGTAGTCTAGAGGCCATGTTAGTTTATAATCAATCTCCAATGTCATCAGTAAGTGACTTACCTTGGAAGTAGCTCAAAGCAAGGTCGCCAGTGGCGGAAACCTTGAAAGAGATCCTCTGACCAGCACCACAAGCGTGGCTGATAACAGAGTAGCTGTTCCCCGGAGCCACTGATGGGATCGTAACATCAACACCGAGAGGAGCAGGGACGTTGTTGTAGGTCGTGCTCTCTGTAGCAGGAGAAGAGAGCTCCTGGAGGTGCAGTCCGCCAGACCCTGAAGTGGTGAAGTCGGAGGTCTCGAGCTGAGACTTCTCAGGCCAGAGGAAAACGACGGTGCAGGTCTTGCCTTCGTCCGCGGATGGGATATCGAAGTTGAAGATCGAAGAGACTGTGCTGGAAAACTCGCCGTCGTATTGCGTGCCGAAAGCGGTATCGGGCTGGCTACTATCAATAGGGACAATCAAGTGGGGGAACTGTCATGGACGATTAGCATGTCAATCGAGGATCAAAGCATACATGATCCTTACCTCGTAGGTGCCACTAAGGATGTCGGTGGTGCAAGAACCAGCGGATGGGGCAGGAGCACTTGATGCTGAGACTGGAGAACCAGTAGCGCTACCAGATACAGTCGAGACAGGGGGGGCCGTCGTGGCGGTGGTCGAGGCACTCTTGACAGTGCTGAAGGTGGTGGGGATCGTAGCAGTCGAGGTGAAAACGGCGGTGGTTGTGAGGGTAAGAGGAGAGGTGGCAACCGACGTGGAAGAGTTTGTGAAGTAGGTGAATGGCTTGCCAGTGCAAATCTCGTAAGAACAAGGAATGTCGCTGGTGATCGTGACGGGGATGGTGAATGTGTAACCGGATGGATGAACCGCAGTACCGGTCGTGGTCATGACGGTTGTGGACGTGAGAGAGCTCGCTGGAGCAGAGCTTGCTGGAGCAGAGCTTGCTGGAGAAGAGCTTGCTGGAGAAGAGCTTGCTGAAGCAGAGCTTGCTGGAGCAGAGCTTGCTGGAGAAGAGCTTGCTGGAGAAGAGCTTGCTGAAGCAGAGCTTGCTGGAGCAGAGCTTGCTGGAGCAGAGCTTGTTGGAGCAGAGCTTGCTGGAGAAGAGCTTGCTGGAGAAGAGCTTGTTGGAGCAGAGCTTGCTGGAGAGCTTGCTGACGCAGAGCTTGCAGGGGCAGAGCTTACAGGGGCAGAGCTTGCAGGGGCAGAGCTTGCAGGGGCAGAGCTTGTCGGGGCAGAGCTGACTGGAGTAGAGCTGACTGGAGTAGAGCTTGCTGGAGAAGAGCTAACTAGAATAGAACTTGCTGAAGCGGAACTGGCAGAGACAGAGCTGCTCACAGGAATGCTAGACTGGGTGGTGCCAAAGATGGAGGTATCAGTCGATGAAAGCGAAGCTGAGGTAGGAGTGAAGATAGCAGTGGTCGCAGTGCTGGACGGAGTGCTCGTGGCAGTGCTGCTCGAGCTGCTGACGGCGGAAGAGGAGATAGGGCAGGTAAGGTCGAACAGTGGGCCATTGCTGAGCTGGCTACCAACGATACCGAAGCTTGGGCTAGGTGTGGTAGGGTATGAGTCCTGAAGAGTGTACCAGAAGAGATTGTACGCGCCCTGAGCAGAGCATTTGACCTGATCCCAGTAAGTCTTTGCATTGGCGATGCTGGGAACGGCGAGGTTCTCCGTAGGACCGCTAACAGGAAACCCAGTTTCAGTGATCTGATGGAGGAGGAAGCAATTAGCGAAGGAATTCTTGGATCCTCGTTCACACGGATATACGTACCCAGACTGGCTTTCCTTGAGAAACAGCAATGGTATTATCGAGAGCCGTATAGAAACTGGCGTTTTCGGCACCAATGGCGTTGTTGTCATCGAATTGGAAGTAGGGATAGGCGTCCATAGAGACAAAGTCAACAGCCTCGATCACAGCGTTGTTGGATCCATTGACCCAAGCAGTCCAGGTGTCAACATGGGTGATCTGGGCCTGTACATTGGCAGCTGCAAGTGCTGAACGGACCTGGCCAATGTAGTTAACCAAAGTAGCAGGTCCAGCACCAACACCAGCCTTGTTCTGAACACCAGTGGCGGAGTCGCGGTAAAGATCCTCAGAACCAACAGAGACGCCAGCAATCAGGTTTGTAAAGGCAGAGCCGTACTGTGAGATGGCAGCGTTAAGCGCAGCAATCTCGTTATCGAAATTAGCCTGGCCAGCTGATGCCCATAGACCGAGAAGAAGGTATGTGTTTGTGTTGATCGCAGCTGGGATAGCAGAAATAACGCCGTTGGCAGTGCCAGCTTGCACGGTCGTGTATAAACGAGCAGCAGTGAATTCGCCATTCGTGCCGGGAAGATTCTTTGCTGTATTGAAGAGGCTTGTAAATTCCTCCAACGTGACAGCAGAGCCATCAGTGTTTGTAGAGCCGTAGTTGAAGCCGGTAAATACAGCTGATGCGGTGGCCGCAAGGAGGGAGAGCTTGCTGAGCATCTTGAGTGGTAAGAATAGGAAATACAGGTCGAAATGAGAGTATGAGATGAAGGAGATGGACCACAGGAGGAAGAGGATGGGAGTAAGGTATATATTTCAATTTCAATGGCGAGCCTACGTAGGAGGTGGAGCGAAGGACAGAGCTTTTCTCTGGGGCATTGACAAGTCTCCACAGCGGATGGCCAAAATAGCACCAGATCGTCGTGACTTAAGGCAGGAACGACAGGCACAGGATGCACAGGAACGACAGGAACAAAAAAAAGCTCGATCAAGAAAGGTTGTTTTCAAGCTTTTTTCCTTGCCCAGCACGGACTCGCGGCTTTGCCACGCACGAGCGACGATTTCGTCCCGTCTTTCTCCGGTGGGGGCGTGAATAATGCACACCCCTCACCTTATCCACTACATACAAGACCTAGACTGTCAAGCACATAGGCAGAGAGTTCAGCCTCGAAAGAACCACGGCGTATATAAGACCATGAAAACAGCATTAATGTACGATCCTTCAAAGTGGCAGCATGCTAGAAGTTCACAAGATTTTCGATACGCTCCTCGGGAACTTGCTTCTGCTCGTTGGTTGGGACAGATATCAACATATGCGTGGGGGCATGACAGTATGGACGAGCTGAACGTAATTGTAATGCCTTTGAGAGCCGAACTAAAGTGAGCTACAAACTAATGAATGTCCATCCTAAGCAATATACTAAAATGAGCGTGATGCTTGCATTTCCTCATGCACATCAAGAACTTCCTACTTGTATAGAACATATACTCCCGCCCACTCCTCTCGTCTCCAACCTCGTCAGCTCATGCTGCTAGGTCTATTACATCACTGCCCACATTGACAAGGCACTCAGTTGGTGCCTTTGAATTGAGCGCACACAACATTGACAAGACCGGAACCAATCGTGCCAGCCGCGCCAAACCCAGGATTAACGGCACCAATTCCTGTGGCCGCGTAGTTCAGCGCGGTGCTTATCCAGTTACACCACGCGTCATCGACCTGTTCCATAGCGATGGAAAGCTGAATCGAGGCAACTAGAAAGTTGGCTGGAGCCGTGCCTCCCCAGACGTGCACGCTGATGCTGTCAGTTTGTTTGCATGTCGACATTTTGCTTCCATTACCCAGTGTCGTGGGTGCAGACCATTGCGTCCCTTGCGCGACTGCGCCGTTTAGCAGAGCAATCATGTTCTCCATCGCGCCAGGAATCGGCGAGAAGAAGTTTGCATCCGTAACGCTAAGTTCCAGAAAACGTTGGTCGGCAATGTAGTATGGGTTCTCTCTGTTGCCATTAAGGATTGGTACCTGTGTGGAAATGGTTGCAGGATCAGTTGAGCAGCCATCGTCTGTGCAGACCTGCGTAATTGCGCCAATGGCCTCGTTAGGGTTCCTGCTTCCGTATAGAATTGTGTTGTTACCGAGATCAACCTGGGTATAGAGTCCATTGCCGTCACGTCGAGTGAGGTTTGCTGCATCGTGCACGAAATGTCCATGAGCAGCGAGGACATCAGCGAATGCTTTGGAGCCATGTTCATAGCCAGGGCGGATGCGGATTCCGGTGCCATTTTTGCCGTCGTAGGTTTCGCAATTGAAGGCAGCCTCGCAGTTGTCGAGTGCGGTTTGGGACCAAATCTTGGTGTTGCGATGGACGGCGGAGGTCTTGTTACCGATGAGCCTAAGACAAGTCAGTAGGATGTTCTTTGCTGGGGGTCAGTTGAATCATACCGTTCAAGCGTAGCAGCTGGGGCAGCTGAAACTACCATGGCGAAGATGCCGGCGATGAGAGCTGGGCGCATGACTGCTGTTGAGATTGTGGAAGCTCGGAAGAAGCAGAGGCTACGTGTACGAAGGATACTGTATTTGAAGAGAGAAAGAGTTCGATCTGAGTGGAGATTGAGAAGTCGTTGTGGTCTGGGTTGATGGTTATTGTTGCTCGTTGGGTAGTGATAAAAAAAGGAAGAGACTACTCCTGGACGTTCCAGCTCTTCTTATACTCGATCTCGCCGCTTGCATTTGGCGTGCGGGCTGTACAAAGCATCTTAATTAAGATTCCAACTGCGCCATGCTTAGGGTCATGGATACATAAGCCTGATACATGTAGCCTGATACATGTAGCATGATACATGCAGCCTGATACATGTAGCCTGATACATGTAGCATGAGACATGCAGCCTGATACATGTAGCATGATACATGCAGCCTTGCAGTCGTTCTGTCGCTCTGCACATCATGATAAACATATATGAAACTCATTCCGTCACCGCATGCTGCGCAACAAGGCTCAGATATCAATCGTGTAAACGAGAGCTGCTTGATATTTAATTTAACAGACTCTGGATCTCCGCACCAAGGCAGGAACTGCCAAGGCTCGACTTCAGCCAGGCATCAGAAACAGAAACGCCACTACGCAAGCATTCGAGTGATAATTATATTTATAGCTTTTACTAGTCGAAAAACCCGCCGACACAGCAGGCAATAAGATCTGTTTTCTCAAAGGTTGAGCAGCTACCTGGTGTTGACGTCTACCCATTTTAATCATTAAAGTCATTCCATTTCGTGCCACTTTCTTCTGCCATAGCATCTCTAGCTGATCACAGTTCCTTCTTCAAGAAGTGTTCGGGTGCGTGCGTCGTCTCGAAGTCAACATGCACATATGCACGATCCACATCAGGCAGACTCTCCAGCTTCATTTGCAAACTCTCCGCCACGTCATGTGTCTCCTTTAGCGTCTCATTTGAGTCCATGACAATATCCACTTCCACAATCAATCTCGGTCCTGAGTGCCATGCTCGGACTGTGTCGAGGGCGATAATGTCCTGGCTGTGTGTCATGGAGATATATGTGATGAGCTTGAGCATGCTTGTATCTGCTGTGACGCCAATAAGAAGTTGGAACTCGGAGTATGCTGTACGAAGCCAGAGAAAAGCAACAAGGACAGAGAGGATGATGGCGCCCATGGGATCAATCCACCATGCGAGCTTACTACCTCCGACAGAGGTCAGGAGACCAAAGGAGTTGATCATGATGTCGTTACGGTGGTCCTCCCAGAGAATGCGGATTTGACTGTATTTGTTGCGTAGACTAAAGCAGTAGATGAACAAGCTGAGCTTTGTTGCCAACGCGACACCAACAGCGATGATGGAGGGAATGTGGAAGCCAGTAGTGTCGCCATGGTCTGGGTCATTAACGCCGGTGGCGATGTCGCGAATTGAGAAGACAATCAGGATAAACGAGACCGAGCACATCAAGAAGCAGAAGACAATGTTTCCTGCTGTTTCTATACGTGCTTTACCTGCAGGAAACTTGCTTGCATCGACCTTCTTGACCGCTCGTGCTGAGAGAATCAACATGACATTGGACAACGGATCGAAGAGCGCGTCGGCCATGGTCGTGAAGAGTGATAGCGAGCCAGATGAAATAGCACCGTAGAGTTGAAGTGCTGCAAGGATGATGTTTGCGACAAAACTTCCAGTGACAGCAATCTTGTATTGTAGAGAATCTGCGTCCGCTTCTGCTTTTGCTTCTTGTCTGTGTCTTGATACTGGCTTGAGGAGTCGCTCAATGTTGTCATTTTGCTCTTCGTAGAACTTTTCAAGCTTTCTTGCTCTTGCAGCCTCCGGTGATGTCGACAATGGGCCTAGCGTTCGTCTTGTGGAAACGCTCTTTCTGATGTGTTCAAGCTCGGCAGTAGATTTGACCTTGGCTGCAAGGTGAAAGGGATCCTCTGTATAATCGACGCCATCGTTTTCTATATCTACGTGCTCAGAGCCATTTGGACCGCGTCTTGACGCAGAACCCCGATCTTCAAGCGGTGGTGTGATAGGCTCGAATGCTGTCGTCGCGCTTGATGGCCCACCGATTGCAGCTTGTCGCTTACTGTCTGCTCCGGCGCCAGCACCAGCCGCAGTAAGCTCGATCCAGGGGTGATGAGCATGCGTTGCAGGATGACGCGCTGGTGATGGTTCGCAGGCCGTTCGCGACGATGGACGTGATGATGGACGCGACGTTGGATGGATCAAGCTGTGCGCAAGAATGGAGGCCGACATGGTAGACTGTGAGAGGAGATGGAGTAGAGGAGGCGAGGGCTTGCTTCGCTCTTATCAAGGAATGTTCATAGGCGCAAAGGCGCTGCGCCAAGTGTTGATCTTTTAGGCAGAACTTCTCAGCCGCTCTGCGATGAACACTTTGGTCAAGGGGAAATCAATGTCGAGGTAGGAATGATGTTAGTTGTGGTGTAGACGCGCCGACTGTTCATGTTCGACATCGTAGGCTGAAAGTTGAGGTTGAGGTTGAGGCATCGGATGGTGGGGCCTACGACCAGCTTCTTTCACCTGTGCACCTTCCTGTTCATCTCATCAAGAAAGAAAGAAAGAAAGAAACAGAATGTATGTATGTATGTGCAAGTTGTCTGGTTTGTTTTGATAATATATACGTCTTGAGGCTTTTGATTTACAATTTCTTGCGGTCATGTGCACTACCGTCCAGTCGTCCATACCATCCTTCTGTGCATCGGGGTGATCCTTCACTTTCGAGACCAGCTCAGTAAGAGAAACCCTCCTCGACAAAATCAACACTTCCCAGCTCAACCTTGCTTCTCGCCGCCGACCTGACACTATCCGCAAATGCACCAGGACCACAAACAGTTACCACCATTGCGCCAACCCTATTCGCAAACACTTCATCGACAACCTTTTGCGCGTTACATCTTCCAGACGATATTGCCACAGTACCTTGGCCAGATGAGAGATGTGGAGGCGAAGCCGTTCTGGTCACAAAGATCTTAATCTGAAGAACGTCTCTGTATGCAGGCATGTGTAGCATCTCATCAAGCCAAGGCTGGACCCATGAAAGACATTCCATGTCAGGAACGGACCAGACCAGGACGATCTTTTGTGCTGCTACAGTCTTGTCATCATGCCCTTGAATGAGATGACGCACAAAGCCAAGTTGGTGAGTGATGCCAACACCTGCTGCAAAGAGGAGGACTGTGCCGTATGCATCAATATTGTCGTGACCATGATAAGGACCGTCAATGTAGCCAGACATCTGGAGTCCATTCTTCCCTGACTTGGTGGCGAGGTCGAAGAGTTTGCGGGTCATGCCGTTGCGTGCTCTGACAATGAGGGAGACTGATCGACGTGATATTTGTGCCTTCCCCAGCTCTTCGGTGGTTGTCTCGACGTCCTTTTCCAAGTCGATTGACGTGAACGATTCTTCGTCGTCAAATGGGTTTTGTTGCTGACCTTCGGAAGACCAAGCCACGGAGAAGGGATGCATAGCGAACCACTGGACTTGTGGTAAAGAGATGTAGACATGACCGCCGGGTTTGTAATTCCAAGGCCGCGCAACGTGGAACGTTACTCGACAAGCTCCACCTGCAAGTGCTTCCACTAAAACATCTGTCTTTTCTCGATGGCCATAGTTTCTGAAAATCATCCTCATTGATCTGAAAAACCATTCTGCGATCCAGAGAAACATGACCGTCCAGACATATGGCAGCTGTGGCAGATTGTCCTTGTCCAGATGAACATATACACCGATAATGGCGAGGAAGACCAATAGTCTATGACCGGCAATAAATGTTTCGTAAGCAGCTCGTCGCACTGGACTCCAGCTTTGTACAGCAATCAGCAGCATTGTCGCCATAGCCAGAGTCGCCCAGCTCAAACTAGCATACGAAGTGATCAGCTTGCCGACCATCACTGAACCACCTTGATCGACCGTGTTCGTACCCCAAGCACCGACGTGGAGGACAGACATGAAAATGACGGTTCGTGCACACCAGCGGTGAAAGAGGTTGAACGTGTCGTAGCTGATTTTGAGAATGTGAATGAGAGGATTGTTACGTAGTGCGAAGAGGACAGTAGGCACCAGGTTGAATGCAGCAAGAGCGCCACTTCGGCCTCTAAGCTCTGCTAATGTTGCTTTTCTGGATTGGCTGTAGTCGAGAATGCAGCAGTAGGCGATGTTGCTGGCAATATAAGCAATGAGCAGGACTGTTTGGAGGCGAAGAGGAAAGGTGCCAAAGTTAAGAATGTGACCATTGCGAAGTGTGAAGGTCATCTCCCGATTGTGTCGTGTGGTAAAGAGCGGTGCCAGAAGTACATTACGTTTCAGCCAGGGAACGAAAGACGTCTGGTTTTGCTTCAGACAAGCTTGAGTTGATGCATCCGATCCTGCAGCGCGAAGATAGCGAAGGTGAGCATTGATTGCGGTTGCGACACGGTAGATGAGAGCGACTAGCGCAATGACTGCAAAGATAATGACCAGCATGTTGATGCAGAAATAGTTGAGAGATTGATTGACTCCAGCAAGACCGCGAACGTAAGGTGAATAAACTGTGGTTTCTGAAGTAGCAGCACGCGTGGATCCTGCCACGAGTGTTTCGAGCGACAAAGGCGATGAAGACAAGGTCGACGCAGTTGGTGTGGACAATGAAGGCGAGAAGGAAGAAAGAGAAGGAGTGACAACAACAGCGAACGCGTCTGGAGGACCAGCCACCATGAAACTCAAACCCCTCGCTAAATCGTTGGTCATGCTCCTGCAATGTTAGGAGGAATGTAACGAGGAAGTCTTGGCACGAACGAGCACGAGCTGTAGGGGATCATTTGTCTTTATAGATCAAAGAGGATGTTGTATCCTCGCTATTGTGTAAAATATCGGTTTAGTGAATCTTGATGGCCTCTCGTTTCTTTCATCTACGACACTGTGCACAATAAATGTCTATCAAAAGAAAGGAAATCTTGTTGTAAAACAAACAATAGATCTGAAACACAACACAAACGGCTAGATCGGGACAAAGCGTGCACGCGGCGCGTGGCACACACGGGCAGTCGGGACGATCTGGAAGCTCGTGCTGACGTGTAGTACTCGTTCATTGTCGCAGACGGCAAAGTCCTGATGGTCCGAACGAAGCTATCCGACCTATGGCTTCTTCATTTTTAAATAGCTCAGGGGCAGAAATCTGAAACACAGGGCAGAGCTTGGCGGCTATGTGTTGCAGATCTGAGGCGCGTCGATCAATCTTATTTTTGTACCTGAGTACAAGGCTGAGTGTTTCATCGAAGTCACGTCTTTGAAGTCATGTTTCAGGCTCGGACTCTGGTGGGTTAGCTCACTTCCCGCCTCATCGCATGCGCAGCCATGGAGGAAATAATCAACCCCAGCCTCTATCTCCTAAAATGGGACAATCCAACAAGCCCTCCAAACGCGCGAAGAGTAAGCCAGACATCGCCAACAAGAAACAAGCACAACGCAAAAAGAATACCAAAGGTTCGCCAACGATAAGCCTGCCCTCTCGCATCACAACATACACATTACCACCCCCCAATTGGCCATCCTCGTTGCCTTATCTGTCAACATCGCACCTTGATCCTTCTCTCACACCCAGTCAACATGCTCTCGTCCATCCTCTATCTCTCCCACAAGATCCGACACCATATGTCATTCAGACTGCAGTCACATACAGCCCCACAATCAACCCTCTGATCACAATCACGCCAATCACCGACCCATCACACCCAGCATATTCACAGCACGGTCTTTTTACCACTCGCTTCCTCCCTTCCGGCACACATATCCTTGACTACACAGGCCTACTACATTCATGTCCACTTCCTACCTGCAGCGCCTCCGACTACGACCTCGCCTTCCTCTCCCGCGACGCTAGTATCGCCATAGACGGGCAAAGCATGGGCAACGAAGCAAGATTCATAAACGATTACCATGGCGTCAATGACGCAGGTCCAAATGCAATATTTGAGGAGTACTTTGTCAAGGTAAAAGGCAAAGGGGGAAAAGAGGTGTGGCAGGCTAGGATGGGTGTTTGGGTCAAGCCGGGTTTAGAGGCGGGTATTGGAAAGGGTGAGGAGATTTTATTGTCGTATGGGCGAGGGTATTGGAAGGCTAGAGGCTTGGGTGGTGGTGGTGATGTGGCAGAACCTGCTGATCAAGACAGTCAAGGGAAATACTTGAGTCAAGAGAAGATTAGATGAGACGGACATACGCAGTCATGCAGGACAGTCGTGCTTGGAGGAACTCATCAGACACAGCTGTAAGCCTCGGTTTCAACATGACATTGTGCAGGGGTCGTCTGCTGAGCTCTAACTACACGAACCTCCTGGTCGCTACTTTCATTGTTCCCTGCCTTGAGGCACGAATATCTTGCGGCTTGTTCGCGGACCAGTTGAAAATATCGCTCGGAGATACATGCTGCAGAGTAGTATTCAAAGTACGCCAGCAGGGGGGCTGTGATCGTCGAGAGATCGCAGGGACTACATGTTATTGAAGCATCTGGTCTGCCGGATCGCCTCACTACCATATGGCGCGACTCATGCTTCTACTGTAGACCTGACACTTGCAACTGGTTCCATCAACACATGTCGATGCTGTGACGACGATGCGAAACAAGCTGTCACATATTGCAAGCAGACGCAATAGATTCTGAAAACCTCAATGTTCTACAAGATAGGCTGCAATGGTGCATAGAACACTTTAATATTCTGCCCTCTATCTATCCATCGCCAAAAGCTATACACAAGAATCGAACAAGAAATACGAAAAACATGCGAGAGCTCTCTAAGAGCAACAAAGGCCGAGTGTCTGCCATGTAAAGTGCCTGCCATGAAAAGTATCACCATCAAATGCTGTTTTCCTGATTGAATTTCATACTCCAAAGACACCTTGGTTGGTCATCCGCGTGTGTAGGTTAAAACAGCAAATCTACCAAATCCCGATAGCGCCTGAACAATGCTTTCTCTAATACCCTCCCTTTGTTATTTCGTTTCCATCTGTGCAAGTTTGTGATCTCAACGTGTCGTGCAATCAAAAGACACCAGCCAAGTTCTCAATCAACATGTTGTCGACAGGCGAGCTGACACGCTTGAGGTTGACCTTGGCACCCATAGTCATAGTCGGGCCAGCAGTGTTTGAGCTCGCGGTTGTAGTGACAGGTGCAGCCGTGGTGGTGGGCGTGGATGTGTGAGTCGGCTTGTGAGGGTGGTGCGATTCCTTGCTGTGAGTTGGGTGAGGGTGTGGCTCCTTGCTGGAAGTTGGGTGTGGGGTGGGGACCTTGGACGAGGGTGAGTGGTGTTGGTAGGCTGAGGAAGAAGTAGCAGAGGCGTGGCTAGTTGTAGATGCCTTTGTTGACGTAGATGCAGCGGATGATGTGTGTGCAACTGATGAGGTGTGTGCAGCTGATGATGTGGTAACAGCAGCCTTAGATGTTGTGGTAGCAACTGGTACGCGGCTGTATTCTGAAGGTGTAGGAAAGTGCCAGATACCAGTGGGAAAGGCCCAGGGATTTCTTGCGGCAGATGACGTTGGTGCAGGAGCGGGCTGTTCCCATCCACCGAAACCACCCCAGCCGCCAAATGCCTTTGTCTCAACAGCAGGAGGGGAGAATAGTGCTTCTTCCTTTCCACCACCAAAACCCCAGTCCCAGCCTCGTGCTTCTACTGCAGGTTGTTCTACTGCGGCAGGAAGAGCATATGTGCTGACTGTGAAGCTGAAGGTGGCAAGGACGATGTTGGAGACCCTCATGATTGTGTTTTGCTAAACGAAAGACTGCAAAAGAACGAGTGTGATGACTTGAAAAGTCCAATGTACGAAAGCGTCAGAGAAACGAGTGTAAAGACAGTAGTGCTAGTACGACGAAGGATGATAGGATGCAAGAACATTCGCAGCCATAGTCGGGAGACGACTGCTCTTTTGTCCTAGCATACTGACTAGCTTGTTACCGAAGAGACGTGTAACACTTTCCGAAGATGAAATGGTCAAGCTAGTAGAGCTCCTCTGTGGCTTATTCGGCTAGTGAGATCCTTTGGCCACAGAACCCACAGGGTCCAAGCTTAATGTAACCATGATAGGCGTTTGATGGTGGTCTGGCAAATTGTGATTACCGTTCTCCCATCTCTTACGCAAAGACATGCTCATAGTACGCTGCTTCGGTCTGGTCATGGTGGATTTATAGCCAAGACAGCGACAAACCGACATGAAACAAGCAGATCGGTGTGGAGTTCACGTACGGCCACAGACCCCATCCTATGGTTGACACAAAGATAAGAAGACACAAGCGCCGAAACACCATCTCAACGCAGGACGGGAAAAGGTTATCTTGCGGCTTGCCCAAACAGTGGTCAAGCTAAGGGTACACCATGTCATGTCAGCTTCTGAGATCGGAACAACAAACGTCTTGAATCTAATTGCCGCGTAGCCTGTGCTCTCTAGCACAAGCCTATCGGAGTTCGAGTAATCATGCAAAACACAAAAGTGGTTGAATTTCGTTTGTTTTGATAAGTGGCCGTCCGGCACCTTCGGCTTGGCGGGTGGCGTGCATGGCCCCCTTGAACCTAAATCCTTCGGGATGGTACTGTAGAGAATCTGCCTGATTGGGTCTTTCAACTTCAACTTTACGCTAGTCAAAATTACCACATAACCCTACCAGGTGGAGGCCACACTCGCTCCCTTTGCGGCATGTTGTGTGCAAGAGTCGTCGAATGCATGATTACAAACCGATCATGGTTCGTGCTGCGGGAAAAAGTGCTCGTGCGGCTGCTCGTCATACGATGCCCTAAACATCTTCTGAAACATGCCCTCTACGGTGGCATTCTGCGTGGTCTCATGGTGTCGTGAGTTGCTTGCAAGCATTCGACGCGTGAAAAGAAAAGGGGACAAGCTTCTTGCAAGCAAAACTTAACATTTGATATGAAACCCACTTTATATTGTGGTCTGTGCTTCCCACAATGGCGTGTTCCGGCTTGACGAGGAACCAAAAGCAATAATACCTCCAGGAGCAAAAGAAGAGGCCAAAAAGGCAAGAATATTGAATGTGCGCTGTTCGGCTGTGTATTTGTTAGATATGATCGATTTGTGGCCTACCATAGCATGTAACTTACGAATCGAACCCGAAGCTAGTCGAAACTATGTTTGATGGCAACGACCAAGGTTACCATTACCCCAACAGCGCTGTTGGGTTTGCACTTTGCATGTGATAACAAAATTCCTGGGGCCTAATAGACCAACATACCATGCTCAGGTTCTGTGTACAAGATACTCAAGGGTACCATATATATAATGGACCATCACTCCTCTTGTTCCGTAGCTTACACACACAAAGTGGGTTCATATCTATCAAGCAAACAATAACAGGACATCGGAAGATGAGGATGATAATGAAGGCTCATAATTCGTAAATGTTACCAAAGAGTTCTATCTTCGCCATGTCAATCCCATCCTGTCTAATGCTATATGCCTATTACGCCACCAATCCCGGACGTGATACCATGTTTCTCCCCCTCAAAATTGAGGTTCGAGATCATCGTCCAAGACTTCTTCCACAAACAAATCTTACACCACTTCAAAGACACTCATCTTTCTCCATCCGCTCTTTTGGCTGACCACTCCACCACGTCGTCGCCACATCCAGTATCCAGCCAGAAAACCCATACCAAGCACAGCAATCACCAAAAAGTTGACTGAGATACCATGTTCAAGTATATCAGAGCCAACATTAGCGATAGCAGCGGTAGCAGGCACACCGCTACCTTCAGCCTTCTGCTCAACAACAACATGCACACTTCCGTCTCCATGAAAAATCCAACTGCCCAGCGTCTTTCGATCACGGCCAATAGCAGTTAGTCTGAAGCTATCAAATTCGCCAATCGCTTCTCCCGTTTCATGCGACACAGTAGCGCTTGCAGGAAGTTGTACTGATGTCTCGAATCCGGCATGTCTGAAAACACCAAATCGTGTCCATGGTGTCCCTGCCTTCCGACCAAGTTGGTTTTGGATACTCGATTCTTGCTGGCCTTCAAGTCTCCAAGAGTCGATCTCGGTCGCGCCATTCCATGACCATGCTACATTATTACCGTCACGAACGAACGATGGTGCTGTGGTAGGATGGCCTATCCATTGACTTTTGTATACACGGTGTGAATATGAACTGAGCTTGACAGATGCTTCTGTTTCTTCTACTGCTGTGAAAGGTGCATATTGTGTCTGACATAGCAGCTGGCCACTTTCTGTAAACTCTGCGAAAGCAGATTGTGACCCGTAGCCGACGAGGTAGTTTCTACTGTCGAGTTTTGATACGCTTCCACCTTGAAGGACGATGCCAACACTGCTAGGGTTGATGAATAGAGCGAGGGATCTGGCGACGTTGTTCCCTTTTCGTCCTTGGTAGTCTAATTGAAGTTGAATCTTAGAGGCCATAGGATAGCTTTTGCCAACATCTTCGCGACCTTCAAGGAAATGTGCTTCAGTGTCGAAAACTGTAAGTATGAAAGTATTGTCTTCTGCCTCTTCCAGAGTCGCATGATGCGGATCCACGAATCTCGTAGCATTTCCCTGGCTTATATCTTCGAACGTGCTGTTTTTACCACCTAGTTCCCAAATGACCTCGCCATCTTCGCCGCTTATATATATGACGCTTCTGCTGAACTTGGCCGAGATGAGGTAATTTCTTTTTGCGTCTTTGCTTGCACTATTGATGTGGAAGAAATCCCATGGATCAGCCTCGACGCCAGTCCAGCTCGACCAACTATCGACAATCATGTCATCAAATGCGAGATGCTGGGATGCACGCCATTCGAAAATGAGTGCATTGGTGACTACATCAATCTCTTGCACAACACAATCCCATATCCAGCCCTCCTCACGCCCTCCTTTAGACGTTAGATTCCAGGGTGTCTTGACGTAGGCGGTAATAAGCGCGGTGTCATCAGCTGTAATGCTAAAGTCGTGGTAGTCACCTGAGATGTCCTCGCTGTCATGACCAACAGCGGTGATCACGTAGGCAAGATTGTAAGAAGTGTCAAGCATTTTGTAATACCCTGCGCCATGATGCCAATTAGTCGAGGCATCGCCCGTCCAGAATGTCAAATGGGGTGCCGATTCATATGTTTGAATACGGAGGTTGGAGATGGCACCTGCTTCTTCGTGTGCGTAGATGAGGCTCCCTCTAGCGTCGAGAAGTAACGCGGTATTTGTGTTGGAAGGTGTTAGGAGTGTCAGTGATGTGCTGTCACATTGTGGTGAGTTTTGAGTAGTGTGGAAGAGAGGTGAGGTAACGTCTGTGGTTTTGTAGGTTACTTGCGGATTTGGTCCTTTGGCTCCGGTTTCATAGTCGTTCCAGAAAGTTTCGTCTAATTGATTTACTTGTGACACTGCGATGCGTGTTGACGGGATCAGCGCAAGTGCTTGATGTGCTGAGAGTGTGGCAAGCAAGAATTTTATTAGTTTGAAGTGTGCCATCCTGTAAAGACAGTCCAGAACGCAATGCTGGCTCGAGTTGTTAAAATGCTGAAACTAGCACTGACGCTATTTCGTCGATAGACTTTGGTTGGGTGTTGAAAGTGTCTTGATGTTATACGTCAATGGCCCTTGATGTCTTGGCGGAGTATCGACGAAAAGCATGAACGGAGTTAGTCGTCCGATGATATACCAGTGCTCATCCCTCCCATATCTCAATTCATGGTGTGTGGTCAAATATTGACAAGTGGAACCACCATGCAAGCCTGAAAATGCTTTCCCATCCCGAGACTCCCTTACGCATGCATAGCCCTAGGGTCAAACTTTCACACCGACTTGGACACATGGCTCATGCTTAAACTTGAGCTCGATCCGCTAGTCTTCCGCACTAGTATACGCTTGTTTAGATTGAAATTGAAATTGATTGACGTCGTCGGAAAGCTTGACTCGTTGCCGGCCGTGCCTGCCAAGGGAACGGACCGGCGCCCACACCGTTGTGGACGAAATACTGTAACCTAATCTCGAGACTAGATTTTGAGCCGCACGCAGATCATGTTCAATTCAGCTGATCACCAGGCTCAACTCAGCTGTAAACAGAAGCAAATACATGCCATCGTTACGACATGTCGGTCCTTCACGCATTGCATTGACCAGAACACATTCTTTCCTGCTCTTCGGACGTTGCTTTCATCTGGAAAATAGTCATCAAACGGCTCACGACTCACACACTTTCGACTCGAGACGACATACACTTTCCGAAAGACGAAAACGTGCGTTCCCGGGGATGTGTAGGTTATGGCATATCGGCGCCTGCCGAAGTACTATTTGCCATGCTTCTAGCGCGATGTGGCTTGCCCGAGGCGAAAGTCTATTGCTCGCAGGCATTCAGTCTGTGAAGAAGGATACGCACTTTGGCTTAGGTGGTAGGGAAGAGGTTGGGTATGAAGAACGCAGATTGTTCGAACCACTCACATCGCTACTATATACTCTATATTCAAGATACCGTGTCCAAATATCGACAAATTTTCTCTTTATCCTTATCACCATCCAGTTGGAGGCACAGGCAAGCTCCAGTAATGAATAATGCCCTCTCTGATCTCCCAAGTCTGCTGAGCCAGACCCTCCAATCTCATCGCCAGACGATCAATCTCTGGTTGAAATGCTCCTTTCACCTTCTCAATATCTTCTTCACTCACCCCTCTGTCCCTCGAGCTCACCACCCTGGTATCCAATGCGTCCTTTGCAAAGTTAAGCTGCCACTGTACCTCCTCCCTTCTCGTCCTGAGTGCGTTCCATCGTTCCAGCTCGTTCAGGTCTTTGTTCTCCTGAATACAGAAGTTATACGTCTTGCAGTAGCACTCCTGCATGCTGGGACAGAACTGGCCACGGCCAGCAAATATGTACGGCCATGTGTACTCGAACACCCGGCCTGATTCTTCGTCGTCGTTTGCAGGATCAGTCACCCAATTGAGTAAATTGATGTAGTAGGCCTTCGGATGTGTACGAATGGCTTCGGACGAAACGGCAAACTGTGAGCAGCACGTTCCGGCGAAGAAGGGAGGGAAGTCGGTCTCATTTGGAAACATTTTGGCAAAGGTAGTTGGGTTGAAGAGTGATTCCAGGCGATGCGGATCGAGACGGTCTTCAGCGCGCGAAGGATCGAATCGAACCCAGTATGGACAGCCCTTGAATAGTATTAGTGAATGGCGATTGTGGTGAAATAAGTGTTTTAGTTGTGCATACCGGCCAGGCATCGCAACGTGAAGGTGCATAGCCAGAAGCGATGATGTTATCACGGTCCATACGATTGATGCTGATTGACGAGTTCCAGCCCAGTAACATATTGTTATGCCATACTACATCATCTCCATGCCAGAAGAAGCTGATATCAGGTAGATTATCGTAAAACTCAACAATATACTTAAAGTACACTGCAGCCTCACGACCGTGATTAGCATCTAGATGAAGCTCTGAAGTGGTGTTGTCGTCAACAATATATACATAAGGCTTGACATCGACGAGGTTGTCGAGCCAACGGAGCTTTTCTGTTTCCTCCGCTGTTCGTCCTATTACAATGCCTGCGCTGTATTTCGATTGTGCATGAGGCACTTGTTCGTGGATGATTGCTGCTCTAAAGGCCGAATTGGGATCATGTGAGTCACTGATGAGGCCGTGGATGTATTGTCTATCGAGGGCGTTTGCTTTTGCTTCCGCTGCTGCATGATCTATAAATGGTTCTGAGGAAATGTCATGAGTATGGCAGCTATCTCGACGTCATAATTTTTTAAAACATACCCGAGTATTGATTTTCATCTTTTGACGTGCGCCAGAACGACAAAGCATACAACAGACCAGCGATAATGGCAATATTAATGACAAGCTTTCGAGTGAGTCCCATTTTGCCTCAGCACTGCTACTGGGCAGACTTAATCAACTCAGAAACAGCTATTCTTCGATCAGAGATTCACATAGTAACACAGTATCACGACACTGCCTGTTTTTGACATTCTTCATACAGTATGGGAATGGTTTGTGGTTGCTGTTGCTTTGTGTCACCTCAAGAAATTGATGGCCCATGATTCGTTAAGCGAGGGCCCGCATTTATCCGGCACATCTCGAGCATGTTCCCTTTGACCAGCTCCCTGCTCGTTAAGTTATACAATGGAATTGAGAGCAATCGTGTGGTATTGACAAACTACGTAGGCACGGTCTTCGCCAGACCTGAGCACCTCTGATCACTTAACTACACCTTACACACCATTATTCCTAGTATTCAAGATTGAGCTTGCCGAAGCATAGCAGGAATCTCGTCCTCGTGGAGACTCTCAAAGACACCCTTTTCCTGTGGCTTCCATCCTAATTCTCGTAATCTGACAGCGCGAGATCTCGAGTTGCATCCAACGACACTAGGTGTTACCTCTCCCTATGTGTTGTTAATCGGCAAGAAGCTCTAGATCTGCATGAACAAGCAGACATATTGTACTTACACAAACATCAGGATACAGCTCCTCCGGAATCGTCTTTGGTGCAGGATCCTTGACTTTGCCAGCTTTGTGTAGGCCTTTACCAATCTCCTCAGCAGCTTCACCCCACGCGAACTCTACAGCATTCTCGCAGAAGAAGTAAGGATTGTCAAGCACGTAACTTGGCGGACTTGACTCCAGCTTGTGCTATATTGTCATCAACTTGTCAGTAGTGTGTCGTTTTCAACTGAATTCACGTTTCGGGTGAGTCCCTGCGATATGCAGACATGTCGCAATCTCAAACTGTTTTTGCAATCTTGTACATACCAGGATTGTCATATAGGCTCTTCCCAAATCATTGACGTGCACAGTACTCCACACGCTCAAGCCTTTGTTAACTTGTCCAGCAAAACCATGCTTGATTGCGAATTTTGTCAAGCTCGGGATCTGAATCGATAGCCTATCATTCCACTCATTATATCCATAGATCAAGGGTGGTGCCACAATGGCAATCTTCGCTTCATCTCCCAATTCCTTTTGCACGCGCACAATTTCCAGGTCAATCGAGCGATGTGGTGCCTCATTGGGTAGCGAATCTATTTGTGACCGATCTTCGTCAGAGTAGATTTTGTCAGACTTGAAATTTCCAGCAGCGCCATCAGCCAGAAGAGAAGTGCCACTGGTGTGAATGTAGATTGTGGTTCTGCCTTGCTTGGCGCGTTGTTGTAAACCATCAAGAATAGCTTTTACAGAAGGCATATCATCAGCTGTGGCAGTGTGGAAGACGATGTCACTCGATGCAGTATTTTCTGCAATAATATCATGATCATGTAATTGACCGTAGACAACTTTGGCACCATGCTTCTCTAGGGCTTGTCCGTGCTCTTTGCGGCGGACAAGGGCTGTCACGTCGTATTTTTCTTTAATGAGGAGGTCGAGCACGACCCAACCAATGAAGCCCGGACCAACGAGAAAGGTTTTCTTGCCAGACATTCTGTATGGATGGTATTCTATGCAGGGAGATTAAACCTAAGCAATAACTGTCTTTGTACTCAGAAGAGGGGCATTGCATCACCCGGAGCGGTCCGACAGTGGCGAATCTGAAACACATAAGGCGATAGAGTGATACTTATAGATGGCTCGAAGAGAGGTGAACCAACATTGTTAGTCTGTTGATTGTCCTCATGCTACAATGTCCACCTCGAGTACGAGAAACAATGGCCATAAGCTTGAGAGCCACCCTCTGCTGGTTTCTTAGTCATACAGCGGAATCCTCTAGCACCGTGTGCGTCGAAAAAGGATCGGACATGATGAGATCTGTGGCCGCAAATTTGACGACTTGGGCATGCTACTTTGGTGGTGCGAATGAGGGATTGATACTTCCCGTAGATTCAGCTTTCAGCACACTTTTGAATACCCTATCACGTGCCTATAAGGGCCTGGCACCGTCGTCACGACCGTCCAGACTCCAACCTGAAACTTGCTGAAACAGATCAACTTTTGCGTCCAATCTGACTTTGGCTCTCACTACGTGTACATCCTAATTATCATCGACGACATGTATCCTACTTCTTCATCACTCTCCGCCTCTCTTCTCCCTCTGCTGGTCTCTCTACTATCGACGCCTACTACAGCCCTCACTTTCGATTGCAGCCAAGTCGTCATTGGAGATTTCAAGTTCGATTTGTCACCACTAGGTGGTCCTCACTCCGTGATCAAACTGGATAAGACACCAGTATCAATACTCAACACAACATTCACGCTAGACATCTGCAAACCTCTGGCGAAGACTGGAGACAAGTTCAAAGACCCTCCCACTGGCTCAAGAGGTAAGTCCAGTGTTGCTTGAGTCGCTGCTGGAGTATCGTAACCGACGAATGCTGACATGCCGTCCTGTCCACAGTATACGCACTCGAACGTTTTTACGATGCAGACGAAAAAGACGAGCCACGACCAAAAGATATCTGGGCGATAGCAGGAGAATTCATACATAATGGACGAGGAGGAGAACTAAACCCAAAATACACACGACTGCGAAACTCTGCGTCACATGCCGACGCCGATCGAGAAGGCTTGCGAGTAGAGCTGAATGGCGGTGATCACGCAGGTGTGAAGCAGAAGGCAATTGTGGAGTTTGTGTGCGACCAGGATAAGACTGGCTTAGAAGGATTCAAGCCGTCGAATGTGATTGATAAGATTAGACGAGATGAAGACGGTGGCGATGATCAAGACGAGGAGCCGCTGCTACCTGATCCGAATGCAGGCAAGAGTTTGACGTTGAAGAGTTATCGAGTGGAGAATACTGGTGGAAGTGGTAGTCATGATGATGAAGAGGTCGGTGTTTTGAGGTTGGAATGGATGACGAAGTATGCATGCGAGCAGAGTAAGGGCGGAAAGAACAAAGAAGATGATTCAGTTCCTGGCGCTCCGGTGGACAAGACGAGTGGCTGGGGATTTTTTACGTGGTTTATCGTGATGTAAGTCTTGTCAAGGATATCTTCAACAGACACGACTAACTCTCTACCACAGTATTTTCCTTGGTATTGCGGCATATCTCATCTTCGGATCATGGCTCAACTACAGTCGTCATGGAGCTCGTGGTTGGGACCTGCTACCTCATGGAGACACAATCAGAGACCTGCCATACTTGCTCAAGGACTGGTCAAGACGAGTCGTTAGCACTGTGCAAGGTGGCGGCGGGAGAGGTTACAGTGCGGTAAGTCTTTCTCCCATTGTTTGACTTGGAGCATCTGCTGACATAAACAGATATGAATGACATCCGAGCTTGAGATACTTGCTGGCAGTGTACATATGCATATAACAATACAGACTCTCGAAAAGTCGTGGAGGACTGTTGCAGAAAAAGAGCCTACTTCTTGCACTTCCTTTATAACAGATCATGATATGTCGAGCTGCTTAGGCGTCGAAAACATTGTCCATTCTAGGCTTCATCGAGGAGGTCGCCAATCTCCTAACACTTTTTAACTCCTCCCTAGCTTTCATCAGACAGATCAGAGCTTTTCCAAGACTGGCACTGCCTTATTTTGGCGCAGTTGAAGTAGTGCTCCATCTACGTCTTTTAATCAAGGAAGCCATTGCAAACATCAGGACACTAGCGTACAGCAAACGCGTCAATAACAGCGCGTCACGAATTTTCGCTCTCGCTCTTCTTTCCCATCTTCGCTCTTTCACTTTCAACCATCCAAAGTATCAAGCCAACCCACCTTCTTCGTTCTCATCTCTTCACTCCTACTTTCCATTTCTTGACACAGCTTGATATATCCATCGAGTACTAGTCAATACAAAAATTCTGCCGCCATCACAGACCTTGCATCAGGCTCTGTTTCGCCTCATTCGTTCCCCTGACCTCGCTCTTTACAACACCTCGCCGCGCTCAAGGGTAAAACAGCAAAAACCCTGTTTGTGCAATTTCGGCTGACACCATCCCACCTCTTGCATCTGTATCAAGAAACTCAATCCCAAGAAGTAAGTCTCCAGGATGCCTCTTCCTCTACCATCTTCAAGCTGACCTGATACAGGTCCCGGCATCACTCACATACTCACTTCAAACCCAAGCGCCTCGAGCACACACATTCAAGATGACGAGCTCGAACATCCAACTCCCCAACGAGATCTGGCTCAATGTTCTCAAATACATGCCCTACGCCTCGCTCAAAAGAAATGCTCCTTGTCAGCAGGGTTTTTGGAAACATGCTCGTTGCCCCATCTTTAAATAGTGCCCTCTTTCGAGCGGATGAGCCTTGGACTGAGGAACACTGGAAAGACATCAAGCCCGATGGCATTCGCGTTCATCCTGCGCTTGCTGAAATGAGTACGTACATTGAATACTATCCCCCACCAGATGACAGCGATGGCGACGCTCTTATCCTTGTTGTTCCTCTCTTGCCCACTGCCAATACTATTATCGGTCCACATCGCTCCACTCCCGCAAAGCGGCACGTCAAACAAACGTCCATTTACATGGAGTCCGCAACTTGGCCTCCAGTCAATACCGTGAGTTTCAAACATTTATGTCCTGGGGAGGACTACGTGACTTATGAAGGCCATTATGTCGTGACTGTGGACAACTTCCTCAAAACTTTGCCGGGCTATATTTTGTACTGTTACGGCCGCTTCTATTGTGATGCGCATGTAATTGGATGGAAGGCTAAGCGGATCATTATGACGGCCGGCACCCCAGGGATCGAGTTGGCCGCTCGTTTGGGACGCCGTGTCGGAGCGAGGTCGTATATCGAGGAAAGCGCGATTGATAAGTACGAATATCTTGACTTACTCGAGGGATATCCTGAATATGAGAATCCAAAAGGAGACAAGCATAGAATGGAAGCAGAAGCATGGACGAGAAACTGGCGCTACTAATTCAGAGTAGTCAGGCTGGGAGGGCATTCTACGAGACAACGTTATCGGCCATGTTATACTTGCGATGTTACAGATACCTGGTACTCAACGGTGAGATGAGACAAGAACCCAACATGGCAGTCAAGAAGACAATGAAGTGCATACCTAGACAGACAAGTATGAATTTTCACCGTATAATAGATTCGTCACGAGCAAAGCACTTCTTTACTTCCAATTCTGTTCCGCAAGGAGCACAATACAAACAATCAAAATGATACTTGATACAACCGCCGCGGAAGATATCTTTGTGGCAAAGCTTTGCTATTTCATAGTCCAGGCCAATCTGAAACAGCAGCATTACCTTTATCTTGGATATTGGCCCACCAGTCCTCTACTGTATTTTTATTTCTCGTTCTCGTCCTTTCCCTGGCTATCGTCCTTGCTTATGTCCGTAGTTCCTCAGAACTCGAGTCGAGCACTGGAATCAGACAGCCGGTGCGTAATATAGTCCTTTGAATACGTGAGATATCCATGCTAGTCGGGCGTCGCAGGTACAGCTAAGTTTTCAGGTTTGATGCCATAGCAGGCTCCTAACCTACATTCCGTGAAGTACACATGCTGCTTGAACTTGATGAACTCAGCCTTTTGGAGGCACTCTGTGCTGTCTCTAATGAAGAGCACCAGCTCCACGATTCACCTGTGCAGACACATCATTAAGATAATCCCCAGTCGAGCTGACTACCAGTACTAGTGTCTTGCTCAATCGAACAATAAAGACGATACTTGAACATAATACAACTAATCTCATTCTTGAGAAAAGCTATGCAGTATACAACATAGGATCTGCTTAACGCTTGACCCAAGCCGGCATGGCTCTTGCACCACGCTTTCCTGGCTTCTTCCTTTCCACTCTTCTTGGATCTCTTGAGACACACCCAGCTGGAAATACCGTTAGCACAAAGTCTCCCTTTATCCTAGACGCTGTTACTCACCTTTCCTCAAGTAAAGCTTCAACCCAGGCTCGTGTGCCATCAGTGCCTTGCTGACTGCCAGCGTTAACGCCTCAGCCTGCCCGGTAGTTCCTCCTCCGTGCACAGTCGCCCAAACATTGTACTTATCCACTCTATCCGTCGCCTTCAGCGCCCAAATCACACTCTGCCTGTCATGCACTCTTGCAAAAGCCTGATGTAACGGCTTTCCATTGATAAGAATTTCACCATCGCCCTCAACCACCCACGCCTTTGCACTACTCGACTTCCTTCGTCCCACAGCCGCTGCTCTTCCGAAGCTATCCACCAGAATTGGCGCAGCTTTGTTGTCATTAGGCTGACTGGTACTTAACCACAAATTAACCGCTCGCCGTACATCCACTGGCATCAATTCCGGGTGTATCCGATTCATTCTCTTCAGCATGCCCACCATGCGCTGATACTTCGACGTCTTCACCATCTCATCCGCCATTTTTCGATATGTGGCCAGAGAGCGCCACTTTACTCTTGGTGATTCGCCTATGGGAAGCGTTATATACCGCCGTAGTAACATTCGCAGGTAGAGGTAGTCATCCGTGGAGTTTGGCTTTGCGTTGAAATAGGCGGGAGAGTCTGGGACGATGCGGAGGCCGCGGAGGAACTTTTCTGCTTTGTCGTAGAGTTTCTCTTGTGTAGCTTCTTCGAAGTCGATTTCGGGGGCGGCGGTGAAGTCGTCGTCTTCGGAGAGGAGAAGGGAGTCATCGGAGGTGGAGGCGTGATCGATGCGTGCGGAAGGGGGTGTGGTAGTGGAAAGGGCGCGGAGGGATTGTGGTTGCAGGAGAGGTTGTCGGGTGGCTAGATGTCTATTCCATAAGCATGTTGTGGGCTGTGATTTAAGGACCGGTAGTGCTCGTCGTAATGAGCCCAGTGCCCATGGAGAAGTCATGATATGTCTGCGAGGAAATGAGCTTAGTGCAACTATCATTCCATCCTCAGAGCACGATGGGCATTGACGAGAAATGTAAAGGCTTAGGTTTGAGACCCTGAATAGTGCTCTGCATTGAGCTCGAATTTTCGTCCTTTGCAAACAACAACAACCAAAAACACCAGATCATCCCATACCACCCACAAGTCGCAATCATGTCTTTCGGAAAGCTCTATGGATTCGCGGGTAACCCCCGTACCAACTGTCTCATGATCATCGCCCAGATGAACGACCTCGATGTTGAGCTTGTTGAGACCAACCCCAACAAGGGCAACTTCGTTCAGGACTACAACTCCAAGATTAACCGTCTTGGAAAGATTCCCAGCTTCGTTGGCGCCGACGGCTTCGTCCTGAACGAGGTCCTCGCCATTGCTGTCTACTGTAAGTTTCTGCTGTTTCACTGGCTCTGTTCAGTCTTTCTTCCTGCCATCATATTCGCAAAAGGATGAGTCATATTATCAATTTCAGTTATCCCTGTCATAAACACAGTGTTGAGGTTAATACACTCTGATATCGCATCAACATCATTCGCGCAATTATAATACACACCCCCTGCAACAATGGCTAACTGTGCCATGTTCAGTTGCTTCCCAAAACGAGAAGACCACTCTCCTCGGCAAGACCAAGCAGGACTACGCTTCCATCCTCCGATGGATCTCCTTTGCCAACATGGAGGTTCTCTCCAAGCTCGGTGGCTGGTTCCGCCCTCTTGCTGGTATGGACCAATACAACAAGAAGAATGTCGAGGACGCCGAGAAGGCCACCAACAAGGCCGTCACCGTTCTCGAGGACCACTTCCTGATCAACACCTACCTCGTCGGTGAGCGCATCACTCTCGCCGATATTGTCGCTGCATCTCTCCTCAACCGTGGTTACCAATATGTTTTCGATGCTGCATGGCGCAAGCAGTTCCCCAACGTCACCCGTTGGTACCAGACCATCACCAACCAGACCGCATTCAAGTCTTTTGCTGGTGAGCCCACTTTGATCGAGGAGGCCATCAAGTTTACTCCCCCCAAGAAGGAAGAGAAGCCCAAGGCTGAGCCCAAGAAGCAGGAGGCTAAGCCCAAGGCTGCTGCCAAGGAGGCTGACGATGATGAGGAGGAGGAGGCCAAGCCTGAGCCCAAGCCCAAGCACCCTCTTGAGGAACTAGGTCGCCCCACATTCGCCATTGACGACTGGAAGCGCAAGTACAAGAACGAGGAGACCCGTGAGGTTGCTCTTCCTTGGTTCTGGGAGAACATGAACTTTGAGGAGTACTCCATCTGGCAAATCGACTACAAGTACAACGACGAGTTGACCCAGACCTTCATGACATCCAACCTCATCGGCGGCTTCTTCGCACGTCTCGAGGGTTCTCGCAAGTACATCATGGGTTGTGCGTCTGTTTTCGGCGAGTCCAACGACTCTGTTGTCAAGGGTGCTTTTGTGATTCGTGGCCAGGAGGCGCTCAAGGCTTTCGATGTCGCTCCTGACTGGGAGAGCTACGAGTTCACCAAGCTCGATCCCAAGAAGGAGGCCGACAAGGAGTTTGTCAACGACCAGTGGGCATGGGACAAGCCTGTTGAGGTTAACGGAAAGAGCTACAAGTGGGCTGACGGAAAGATCTTCGTTTAAGAATATCGAGCTTTTGCAAGATATGCGGACTAAGCAGAATCACTTCAAAATTGTAGCGCTCTTGTAGTTTAATGACCAATCATGTTTGATGACAATTGCGCTTCTGTCCGCCTCGCTACGTTCGTGTATGCTGCTGCTGCCACTGCATTATGATGGGAGTAGACATTTCAAGTACCTTGTACCTCATCCGCCTCACAAAAGCCTAGACTCGTCACATGGTTCTCTCCAGGTGGACTCGATGCGGCAGACACAAGCAGCTTTTAGATACCAGGTAGGAACTTGCGCATCTGGAGGATATCACAGCACAAATTCAAGAGCTTACATCCCTACATCCCCTTCATCCACATAATTCGTGGCGCACTGATCCTTCTAGAACCCCTCGCATTCCTCAGCCGGACATTATTCGATCTTCCTCGATGCATTGAAGCACTCACCTGTCTGCTTCCTCTCGACGGATCTGAGCACCATTGACACCTCTTGCTTGCCGCGAACTGCGAGAGCGTCTAAATCCAGCGCCAAATCCTCGCTTGTCAACAAAACAACCTCTACGCGTCGATCCATCTTCGAGTCTTACGGAGTGGACCTCCGGCGGCTTACTTGCATTGAGCAACACGTCACACGACATTGTATACACCACCTCGAGCAAACTGCTATACACTCCCAGACTCAGGTTGATAGGGAGGGAAGGGCACAAATCACGGGTTCCAAGCTCATTCGAGCACCACGCTCGACTGATAACGGTCATAGCGACCTCACCTCCTCGAGTACCATGAACGGAGATGTATCGAGATCACGGCGCGGTTCTGCTGCTGGTCCTGCTTTGCAGATAATCTGCCTGGTAAGTGGTTCGAGACAGGCGCGTCCTTACGTAGAATGATACTGATATGTTCACTTCCAAGGCGTCTGGTGGTGGACCCAACGAAGACAACATTACAGGTTTCCTTGTCCGCTCCATTGCTACTAAATGGGCTAAGAATTCCGTCCTCGCAGTAGATGCCGGCTCTCACCTTGCAGCCATCACACGACTTCTTGAGAAAGACTTCCCACTGGTCTCGCGACCACCCATACCACGATTACCAAACTCAAGCGATACTCTCGACGATGCATCTGTAATCGATGAGGAAGAGCTGGACGATGGAGAACCTGAGGAGCCACCAACAACTACATTGACAGAAGGACCTTTTGCTGGACTGCCATTCCCAAATGAGAGCGCTAGGGCAAATGCACTACATCTCGTGAGAGAGTGTATATCAACATATCTCATCACGCATCCACATCTAGATCATATCTCGGGCATGGTCATCAACACAGCTGGTCTGGCTAGTACGACGAGACCAAAAAGACTCACGGCATTGCCGAGTACTGTCAACGCAATCAAGGCGCACATCTTCAATGATATCATCTGGCCCAATTTGACGGACGAGGATGGCGGAGTTGGCTTTGTCACCTTCCAGCGCTTGCCTCAGGGTGGAAATAATATGCTTGGTGAAGGTAGAGGCCTGGGTTACATCGAAGTCTGTGACGGATTGTGTGTAAAGGGAATGAAGGTTAGCCACGGTCATTGCATGCGTGGTCACCAAACACAGATTCAACATCATCGCGACAGCGAAGTGGGATTGTCTGAACCGCATGTGCCTCTGATCAACGGCCTCGGCCTTGAATCACCAAGAAAAGATGCAGGACCGCTTGATAGGAGAACTCCTAGTATCTCGCAAGTGCAACATCTCTCAGCGCCCGGGACACCCGGATTGTTCTCGCAACCCCAGATGCCTTCACAGGCGCCGCAAAATGGCGATCCAATGTTGCGTCAGGCAGTAGTTGATAGTACGGCTTATTTCATTCGTGACGATCCAACAGGACGTGAGGTGCTTATCTTTGGTGATGTTGAACCAGATATCGTGTCTTTGAATCCACGAACGGCACAAGTCTGGGCAGAAGCAGCTCCAAAGATAGTGGCAGGAAGCTTGAGAGCTGTCTTCATAGAGTGCTCATACGATGATAGTCAAGCTGATGCGGTGCTATTTGGACATCTCGCACCACGACATGTAATAAAAGAGATGGTTGTGCTAGCCAACATGGTGAAAGCTAGAAGAGCAGAAGAAAGAGAAAGAAGAGAAGGCAGGAAGCGAAAGAGGACTCAAGCGAAAGCCGCCCAACAAGCGGCGACTGGCGAGGCGACGGCTGTTAACGGTGTCGAGAATCACAACAAACACTACATGCGGACGAGAACCGACACAATGGATATGGCAGCACCTAGCAGTGTTGCAACGACTGACGACGACATGCCTGAACACGTTGTTAATGGCTCTGGTCTTGCAAAGAGGCGAGTTACGAAACCACCACGATTAACGAACAGTTCATCAAGGCAATATACGTTGATGAACAACCAACAGCCCAGCTTTTCTCCAACAGCAAATGGTACTAATGGGAGTCATCACATTGCTTTTGTTGATGGCGCCAGACTTCCAGGACGATCAAATCATGCTCCAACACCATCGGTAGATCATTCAGGTCCTTCGGAACCACCGACACCTGGTCTACATCACACCTATACAAACACGATCGATGCTGCTGCACCGCCTTTGGATGGTTTGAAGGTGGTAATTATACACATGAAAGATACGCTGAGAGATGGGCCTTTGGTTGGTGACAGCATTCTAGCACAACTGAAAGAGCATGAGGCGACGATGCTGGAAGTGGATGGAGTTGGTCTGGGTTGCGAGTGGATTATTTCAAAGGTTGGTGAGAGCTATTGGGTGTGAAATGCTATTCCTTCGTGCACGAGAAGAACGCTGTGCTTGTGCTGTATTTGTTCTGCAGGTTGTTGGAATTGGCCACAGCAGCATCTGAAGATGAAGTTAGGACGGCTCAGCTAAAAGCAAAGAAGACTGGGCGAGGACGTTGACGAGAGCCTCTCTCAAAGATCGGCCCCAACATGTTCTTTTACATATCTGGTTTGCGGTCGTCTACAAGGGCTGTAAAAGACATAGCCAACATTTACGTTGGCAGAGGATACGTGACAAAAGCAAGACATGAGAGACTCTTTGTTATTGTTGGAAGATCTCGCACAACTCCTGGTAAACTCGACGCTGACTGTGCAATGTCGCTTGCTGACATCTGCATAGTCATCCTACCCAATGGCAAGACTGCTCCGTCACTGTTGTCGCTCCCAGAAGATATTTTACGGCGGATCCTGTGCTTCCTGCTCAATGCTGCTGACGTGCGCGTCAGTGAGACGGAGCGAAAAGGTCCAAGAGTGTACGTCGACCAGAACGGCAAACCTGTTGACGCCGCCAGGGAAAAAGACGAAAACGTGACCTGCATATGGTCACCACCTACGAAGAGAAAGTTCGAGCCGTCTTACGACTTCTTGACTGCAATCTTGCAAACAAACAGGCTTCTTTACGAACTCGGCTCTTATGTCTTGCAGCGTACTCATTTCGTCCTCGTCTCAACAAACAGCTCTCTTCTGCTTCAGGACCTCGCCAAAAACCTTGTGTGGCATCGTCAATGAGCGGATATCTCTGTACAAAGCTTACCACCTGCGACTTCATATTCTATTCAAGGACCGTAACACTTCTGAGCACGGCGCCCTTCAAGGTGCAAAGACCGTGTTTTTCGTCGTCTGCGCTGACGTACTACCAAGGCTGGTATATGTACTGAGAATGATAGAAGTTCTCAATCGTCCCACGATGAAACTCAAGTTCGAGTTCAGAGCGAACAGCATTGGTGTCGCTCTTCCTGTCAAAGTGCAGCACGATCTTTTGGAACCGTTCGGCAAGTTGAGGGGCGAAAAGCAAACAACTCAAATTGGTGGTGTGGTCGACTCACATCTGGGCCAAGATATGGCAAGTCGATTAACGCCACGACTTCATTGGGCGCAGACAAGATTCTGGGAATTCTATGACATTGTAGAGCACAACAAAAAATTTGCAGACAGTCTCGTTGTCAATCGACCCATCAATGCATTTGTCCAGTATGTACATAGCCTTCGACTTGCGTACGCTGCAACGACAGAGGAAATGTTCGCTACGACGGACGACTTCTCTCTTCATGACAATTTCATTGTCATGAACAGTAATATCACGCTCTGGGCAGCCAAATACGCCCTGATTATTGAGCTTCCTAGTATAAATCTCGCCAAACCAGGAATACGAGCAGCGGTGTCTCGCGATAGAACCTTGGTCAAGAAGCGCACTGATTTGTTCCTTGTGAATTCTGTTCAGTCTGCTTACTACGACCTCTGGACAGGATTGTGCCTATTGGTTTTGAGTGACGATCCGACGCCAGGTTTAGCCGTAATAAAGTCAGCAGCAAAGGCATGCCCTGATTTTTCCGCCGATATTGAAGCCGGCCCAGACATACGGAAAAAGACCTGTCAGTGCAGAGTGCTTCACAAGCAGGACGAGGGATCTGGTGAACGTGGCAATCAGGCTGACGCTACACTACCCAAAGGAGACTGGACTCCCATACAAGCTGCAAACGGAAGTCAGTGCAGTTGATTTTGAGCGCTATGTTTTGCGAAGAGTTGGATACACTGGTGACCTTTTACTCGACAAGGTCATGCAGAAACCTGGATGGTCTGTCGATTTCACCAAGAGAGATTGCGTAAATCGGGTCTTCGACGTCGAAGAGGCTGAGTGTCTCATTGAAGAGATGAAGAAAAAGCTCAAAGAGAACTTAACAGGAGCGAAAGGGTCTCTACCCAGTCTTACTTGGGGTGTTGAGGTCGAGAATAATGCTCGGAGTGGAGGGTACGAGGCGATACTCAGTGGACCTCAACAGCGAAGTGAGGCTGTAACATTACCTAACTCACTCCGGATTGAACGGGGTTGAGATAAGCCAAACGGGACATGAGTCTGGGGCCTGAGTCTCAAGGGAGATCTAGACTTGGTCATTTGAAGTACGACAAGGATTGAGATTGGTATGAAGTGTGGATTTTCTTGGTTAAGACAGGTTCATCCAGCCAGCAAGATAGCCTGGCATGATCTCCAGATTCTGTTTTGAAAGGTGATATGTGGAAGCAGACTTTGAGGTTACGGACTCGGACGCAAGGGTCAACGGCAAGCAAGTCTCAATGGAGTTGTGCCAGATGCATGTACACTATACGCTATGGCAAACGTAGAAAGATCGAATGTCAAATTCCAACACCTCTGTTGCTACACACAATAATACATCCTTTACCAGTAGGGAAGTTGTGGTTAACATAGCGCAAGCGCTCCATCCTCCAAGCACTACGCATCCAGCAAGAATAGGAAAACCAATCAATCTCGAACCCCACGTCGTACATACCATCCTAGCGAAGCATTCCAGACCGCTTCCAAAGCCAAGCGTATTGTGTCACATTGTCCATATGACATGATCGTGTGTGTCGCAGTGTCGCACAGTATCTTGTACATCAATATATCAATCTATACCACCATTCTATCCTTCACCGCCCACCCTTTCTCAATTTCTGTCAATTGAGCACGCTGTATTGCTATGCCAAGTCTACCTGAAGCATACTTACAATCACTTCTGTCTTCTCACTCCTAAACAGCGTGCGTTTCGCTATTGATATTCACACGACTCTCCTATAGCAGTTCGCCTATCTCCTACTATAATGACATTACGAGCCGAAGCAGAAGCCGCTGCTAGAGAAAGGAAGGAAGCTGCGGAGAGGGCGGCTAGAGAGCGTAAAGAGGCATCTAAGAGAACGCAGAGGGAGCGCAAGGAGACTTCGGAAAGGAGAGTTGCTGATAAGCCGTAGATGGGGTTTCGGTAAAGCTGCGAGGAGGGTGGGTGTGGCTGTAAAGGGTACATGGGTGAGGGGAGAGGAGGGGAGGCTGCGGAGATACGAAGGAGAAGATTGTAAGAGGATCGTGAGAGTGGTTGGGCAAATGTAGGGAGAAGAAAGTGGTTGGAGTTGGCCTCGGATGGTTGGTGGAGGACTGTGCAACGGAAAGCAAGTAGTTCTGCATTGCGGTAAATACGATGGCTTATGATTGTAGCTCTGCTGGACCCGAAGTCTGTTGAGAATTGTTTGTCTTGGTTTTGTTCACAGAGCTGTGAAACTGTGCTCTTTCGATTAGGAGACCATGTGTTGAGTTTGATGACGATTGTTGGGACAGAAGAATCGTGCTGGGAGAAGTGTGATGGTTTGCTACCTAAAATGTGCGTACAAATTCTGACGTAGAAACATTACTCTAGGACTGTACGTCCCCCCGGAACGAGAAGACCATGGGCTCCGTTGTAAATCAGTCTTTGTGGTACTATTCTTGAACGTTATCTGGAAGATAACGTCCAAACTTTTTAGTCTTGAGGTGACGTCTTGTGATGTCTCATGGTGGTCTAGCATAAATGATATGTATTTCGTGCTTACAGGATCATCTTTGCCTTGTAGCAATCGCATAATGTGCAATTTGATTCGTATTGTCTCCTTCCATGCGAGTCCGGTCCGTAGGCTGCTTCAGTCACCTGGAAGTAAGAAAAGCCTAAGCGTGTTGGGAACGGCAGCTCATTTGGCGGAACCGTGAGAGACGGTGACATATGGCTCGGGCGATGTGAGGTGACTTGTCGTCAACCTGCGACGGTGTTTGGGACAGATTCGAGACGAATAGAAAGCTCTGGACAGTTAAAGCTGAGGTCTGAGATGCACCAATCATCTAATAGCTCCAAGACCTAAGAGGCAACTGTTTCAACTTCTGCTCCCGCTGACTACTCCCGTGTCGTTTGAATGTCGGGACCGGACCATGGAACGACGCCTTGACCTCTCAACTTATGTCTGAGGCAAGGCCCCTCCATGGGGTACGTGCTTGTTACGAACCTTACGAGGCGGGCTTGCCTGGAACAAGTCTGGCACAATATGTGTGGCCTCGCCACCGGATTCATACTCGTCTGTTTCGATGTCTACAGTAAGCGCTCTTGTGAAAGTAGGTCTCCAAATTCCGCGTATAGATTTCCGTTCTTTCAGCCATGCATTTTGGCCAAGTCATTCGGCAATGCAAAGTTAGGCGGCAATTTATACTGCCCTTTACATTGTCCAGCACTAGCGCATTGCAGGTCGCATTTGCCGTACAGCCTACAGTAACAATCGCCCGCATATGGACAGGCGAGCTTGTTAAGCATAGCAAGCTCAATGCCATGATGATGTGTCATTGACAACTCATGCTTGATGAACAATACATGCCAGATTTGTGATAATATCCTGCTAGAAACTCTGTCGTCATTTGGTGCTGCACCGTCAAGTAGCCATTGTCGCAATGCGATATACTCGTCTCGCGTATGCTGCAATACACTCTCGCGCGAGACGACGAATTGAGCACAGCATTGACTCCGCAAGATGTCGTCATGACCTAACAATACCTGCTCGTGCATATCTTTGGTATTCGAGCCAAGGATCTCAGCGAACGCTCCGGGTAGTAGTGCATCAGCGATTGTCCTAAAGTCCGCGGAAGATGCTTTCGCCTGCATCTGATTCTTCTTGCTTGCTTGTGGTAGAACATGCCCTCCACACGTCCCTGCACTCCAATCGCAGCGCATATTGTGATAGCCTTGTGTTGCGATCGCTTCACTGAAATTTAGCGTTGCGAGTAAATCAGCATTGTCGTACTCGGGATGATCATGATGCCAGCTAAAGCGGTCGCCCTGAACGAAGACAGCACCAGCAGTAGGAATTGAGGCGTAATTGTCAATGAGGAAAGTTAGATACACCATCGCTACATGGCCCCGATTGGCCGGTATTTGGGGCTGTTTCGAGGTCTTGGATACTACAGCATCGGCTGTATAGATACACAGGTGATATTTCTGAGAAAGCTTGTCAAGCCATGTTGTGTCATCTTTGGATACGCGAGCAACGACTAGAGCAGGTTTTGTGCTGGACTGTAAGCCTGGGCATACTCCTAAGGCTGGAGGTAGCGATGGCGAAGTGCTTTTATATCTTACTGCTGTCCATGCGAAGATGCCAGTGGTCGGCCTTGTACCACTTGGTTGATTGAGGTAGTAGATCAGGAGCAAAGCAGCGACGAAGAGGCAAAGGTTAGTCAAGATTTTACGCACTTGCCGCCGCATAATGAGTACGAAGATCAGAACCACAAAGGCAATGTGTCACTCCAGGTCAGAGCAAGAGCAAGGTGTATGTTATATCTTGGCATCGCGCGTTTGCCGCACCCCTGAACCCCTTTTCCGACCTGATAAATACTCCCACTTAGTCTAGATTAAGAGCATAATCAACTTTTGTCTCGCAGGCGGAAAAACTGTATCAAGGCGACGACGAGCTTGATGAGATTACTTTAAGCCATCTAGGTATGGATAACAAAAAGAAGGTATGTCACGACTTGTGCTGGAGCATTATTGCCTGATGCTCAATGCTTGCGAAACGCTCTATTAGAGTGTCGCCAATGAGGACGGTGGTATCTATCTTCGTCGCGTCGTCCAGAAGAGCGCAGTTTCTCTCGAGATGGGAGTTCGGTGGGCCTGGTTTGGGAACGGCGTGATCAAGTATCTGCCTGCAGAGTGCCAAGGAGACAAGTTTGGTCATTAAGGTCTAACGAAGGGCTGTTTGGTGTTTTCGATGACTCTGATGACTTCGTGACTTCGTCGTCCATGTCCATGTGAACGAAAACAATCTTGAGCCTGTCCGGGAGATCATTGCTGGACATCTTGTGTGGCTGTGAGAAGGCCGAAAGACTCGTGCTTGAGATGTAAGTAGAAGGACCCGAGTACGTTATATGTATTACTTCGACTAGTAATGTTGTAATGCGTCCTGATTGACCTCGAAAAAATGATTGTTTTGCAAAACTGTGCTGACGAAGAAGTCTTGACGATGGAGACTCAAGGCGAAGGGATAAACAGTCGATAAAGAGTTCTGTTCTTGCGTCGCACTTCCCTCCATGCCGTGACTCCGCTCATGCCAGAAGTCTTTCACATGCTGTGAACACCTCACTACGCCTCAAAGGCTAGTAAATTGTGTTATAGGCCGACGAGTTAGCTACATTTTGGCATCCATCCATTAAGAAATATCAATCTTGAGATGAATCTTGCTCTTGAGCTACTGATTGCCTGACTAATAAAAGGCGGAAAGTGGGCAAAAGCAAAGGACTGCAATTGTTTACTTTAAACGTGCGCCCATCCATTTTCAACCAGTACTTGCATTTCATTAACAGCGCAGAAAGCACCCGGCTCGTGATTATTCATGCTCTGCTTCTCCCACGCACGCACTCTTGGATGCACATACCATGACGCCGACAAATCTTTTGTTGTCCAGCACAGTATTCGCGACCTCCATATTGCTATCAAGCTTGGCAGAAATGTTTGCGTCGCATGTTTCATGATATCATACGCCCTATCGTTATATCCCACACGTACGTCTGGGTTTACCCAGACACCTTTACCAGCAGAAAGAGGATTGTCAGCATGGATGAGGCAACATTCGGAGGCCTCGACGTGAGATAGTGCAAGATCATCAGGTAGGCCTCTGAATCGAAGAGGTGCTGACGCGGCGTAGAATGGTTTCGCATCAAAGACAACTATTGCTAATCAGTGGGTCGAGACTAAGTAGATGTGCTCCGAGACGTACCAATGCCATTCCAACAACTCCTTACAGGCACATGTTCGTTTCTCATGATTGCGTTTCGACTGGTTGGTGACCGGAAGTATGGCCAGCTCTGCGTTAGAAGCTGTGCCCCATCACTATCCCTTAGCACAAATGTGTCATATACATTCGGCGGTCTTGCAAAGTCAAGCGAGCACGCCGCAGCGTATTCACCATCGTTCGTAGCGAATAGTCGCCGGATATCATTGTTCTTTACGCTGATCAGCTGGTTGTTTGTGGATGGATCATTCAGATATCAGGACTTATCGTACATCGAAGACTACGTCGTTGAGAAACAGAATCTTGTCAAACTTTTGCCCTTTCTTTGCCATCTCCCACATGGGCTTCAGGCTAAGGTTACGTAGCCGCGAGAGGTAAGGTATCCTTCGCAACTCTTTCTTGCCTCGTGGGGTGTCAATCCACCCATTCGGTCCAGGGACCACAGCCATTTCATCAGCATGGGTGGTTACATCTAGCAAGACTGTTCGCTGAACACCGAGCCTTTCCAGATCGGCATCGAGTTCTGCCAGTACCTCCTTCGAATCATCCCAGCTGCCGCTCTCAAAGACGCTGATGTAGATATTCTCGGAGCCGAAAAGAGTAACAAGATCTTTCACCGCCTGATTCCAGTGGGCACGCAAGACTGGACCATTGTTCCAATGTATACTTGCTACGTAGACACGTTCATTTCTCGCCAATTCTGGTGCCGGTCGGCGCACTTGGTGCTGTAAAACTGTGATGACCGTGCTTACATCGACTAGAAAAAGCACTAGACCGATGAGAAAGACGACGCGGAAAAGATATTGACGCCACCGTCTATTCGAAAGCAGGAGACGTGCCATCAACAGCTCACATCTTCAGTACTCAAATGGAGTTCAAACCGGACAAGAAGACGACAACGACAGCGAGGTGAAAAGCTTGGCACTAACATTAACCCTATCTGTAAGCTCGTCTCGGGCTAATCCTTCCCGCCTTACTCCTCTTCCTTCCCGTCTTATCTTTGCGCTAGGCATGCACGCGGTGTACACAAGGTACTTCAGCCTGCTCGGGAGGAGGATGGGATCCTTGAATATGCGTGGCCTGTCACCTATCCACGAACGGCAACTTTCTCAGTACGGTTGCCATCCTGCCTTACTTGCTACACTTCGTGAAATACAGGCACCATGGCTTCGTCAGATGGCATAGCTCTACATGGCATCAGGAGGAAACCGGTGCCTGGTCTTTTTGGTGCTCAAGATACGATCTACGTTTCCTCTCTGAATACAACCCCGTCTCTTGCATACGATATCAACAGCAGTGGGCGACCAAGGTCACGTATGTCCAGCCGGACCCCATCTCCATCGATTATCGGCCGGGCTTCAACTTCCGGCATCACAACTGGCGCTATCACTCCGTTGTCTGAGGTATCAAGTAATGATACTGTCCCAATTAGTCCACCGCCGCGAGCTCAAACGTATGTTACGGACCTCCTGCTGCTCGGCCTGAACTGACTGAAACAGTGTTGCCAATTCTGCCAGCGCGCCTCTTCTTGTGCACTCTCCAACCCAGCCTCGGCCATAACAAACGATTTTACCACCAAAGCCGTCCAAGTTACAAATTGCCAAGGATTTGTTTCGCGCCCTCTGCAATACGCTACATTTAGAAGTCCTTTGGCTCTTGGTGCTAAAGTCATGGAGTGAGACTAACGAAGAGCAGCCTAAAGTAATTCAACTATCAGGATCAACGCTCTCAGGCGGCAGTCCACTCTCTAGTTCATCTTATCCCTGTCTCGGCTGGTGCTGTGCTAATTGCTTTCAACATACAGTAGTACTACATTGGAGGAGAGCTTGCAGGCGTAATATCTCAGGATGACCAGAAGCTTGCGGCACTCCAATTTACCGCTAAGCTTCATGAGCTCCTGCTACTTGCTTCGATTGGTACTATCATCTGGACATACATTCGCTGGGCTCTCATTTACGGCACAGAAAATGAAACTGCCTCTGGCATTCCACTTGGCGTAGTCTTTGCAGGGCTTGGTTTCAACAGCATCTCTTTCCTATGGTCGCTTGAACTATGGGGCTTTATTTACCAGAGATGGTATGGAAGAAGGAAAAAGTGGCAAATGCTATTCCTGATCGTGATTTGCTGCTTGTTAGGAGCGAGCTCAGGTCCGTCGACTGCGTATCTGATGATTCCTCGGCTAGGCGACTGGCCTGCGGGGGGGACATCCTTTTATGTCAGTGCTTCAGAGCGGACTTTGTACCCCACCGTCGTCACCAATGATTCCAGCCCGTCACACTGTATCCTTGAGACAGGCAACACCTCATGCCCTCATGGTGACTGGAAGGCCCTCAATGACTACCATTTTCAAATGAGACCCAGACTTGTGGATGGCTGGGATACTCTACCAGAGACGTCCTATGTATCCAGTCGGTTTTCTATGCGTACACTGACGACATTCTCCAGAGACATAACCCTCTACAAACATCCTATCACGTTCGCGACTATGCCGCTCGCCAGTATAGCGGGCGGCCTTTCTGAAGTTGGTCGCCTGTGGGCCGTAGCTGCAGGTAATATCCTGCTAAGCAAGAGATTCCGGTATCGCAAGGATGTTAGATTTGTGGTTTCTGCGTTACAGCCTTGGGTCGGCGCTCGGTGCGATATGCTGGATGGGAGTCAATTCACGAGTAACCCTGGTTCACTGGATATAAACCTTATGAACGACTCTTATGTGGCTTATACACTCTCGTCTAAACAGATGACGGACTTCAATCGCATGCTTTCTGCACGACTTCCTCCTTCGATCACATGGTTTGATAACAACGAGGTACTTCGAAACTGGAACAAAACTCTGACTGCTATCGTGATACTGTCCGATGCAGCAAACCCGAAGGTCCTTGGCTGCACTTTCGACAGTCGATTTCGTCCCTCAGACTACGTATTGACTCGAAACCACTTAAAACAAGTGTCGTATGACCTCACTGCAGGCGATCACTTCCAGCCTCTCGGTCAGGCAGTTATGATCGATTCACGCTGGGCACGCTACACCAACCCTTTTGTCCCAGCCCTCAATTCTAGTGCGTTTGCTTATTTCGCAAGAACTGCCAACATCTACCCCACCCAAAATCAAACCGAAGACAGTCGTTTAACGCCCAAAGTCGAGATTATTCTTGCGATGATGTTAGGTAACGGGCTTGGACGTGTAAGCTATGGCATCTCTATGGCTGGTGTCCTCAGAGGCGATCCTGAGAATCCTGATGACTGGGGTCCACACTTTTTGCCAAAAGGTCTTCAAGGTCCTGGTGGAGACGCTTATATCTTAGAAGGCTACAAGGGACCAAAAACAGTGTTTACAATGAATGCGTTTGTCAATGGCTACGCCTTCAGCTACAAGGGTGCAACTGCCAAAGCTGCACTGGCAGTCATGACACTATACATTCTGCTCGCCGTCATCCACACCGTCTTGATGATATGGAATGGATGGTATACGCCGGCATGGGATCGTTGGACACAACTCGTCGTCCTAGGTTTCAAATCTGAACCGCCTCCTACAGCGCTCGAAAGCACGACCGCTGGTATTCAGACTATGGCGCCATTCGAGACAGAAGTTCGCGTGGTTCAGAGGAACAACCGGGTTCAGATGGTCTTTCGCGACCGAGAAGTTAAGTCTAAAGTCAAACCAGACGTTAGCGTTGTTGAGATTGTTGATACAAAAGTTGAGTCAAATCAAACATATGCTTGAACAAAGTCAATCATGCTTGTGAGGGATGACGCCCATGCGCAACTATACTGGGACAGACGACCTAATGACTACCGAACCAGGAAACGGGCTTGCAGCAAATCGACTGTCATTGAAAACCATATATCAGTCAAATTGCCAACATCGTGGCTTTACGCACTAAAGATTACTGCTAGATCTTCTGCATGTTCCGAAATATGTTGTAAATCTCGCGAGGACTGTCGCATATCATACACTACTCGATACCCACGCAGCCAGCATCCAATTGCTCTAATATAGATAGGATTGCGCGGAACATAGGTAATCTTGTCTAGTATGGTTCTGTTTATGGATGAGCAATGACTGTATGCTATGGAGATATTGCTCAGTCAACGTAACTGCTCTCTAGTAGGCCCGCCCAATCCCTCGTGATTAGCGAAGCATGTGTGAGAGAAGAAGAAAACGATGGTGTAAGGATTATAGCGTGATGTTGACTTATTGCTTACATAGGTCGTCTCGCTCAGTACTATTCATTAACTACTGCCATTACATTAAGCTCATATACACATGCTATCATTATATACAGAAGATCCCCACATGACATGCATCACTCCAACTACATATCACCAAACATTACAGACAATCCAGCTAACATTACAACATATAACCAAGTAACATATCTTCATCAGCAACCACCAACACTATAAGCATCGTCCGGATTCGTCGAGATGATACCCGCTGATACAGCTAATTGGTAATCCCAGCGTGGATCATTAAGGCCGGAAGTTTTCCATGTCCTAGATGTAAGAAAGGAATGTCAGTGAAACATATCACGCTTCACGTCAGCATCTGATGCCTACCAAAAAATCCAGCCATCCTGCTTCTCAAACTGCCTCACAGCCGCACCCCACCAAGTTCGATAGAAGTCGAAATTGCTTGAGGGATCCCATTCATTGTTATTCGTGCTCAAGCTCCATTCGCCAACAATCTGTGTCCACGTATTAGCACTTCCTCGGTAGTGTGTACGGATACCGTTTCAGGTCTGTCAATGACTTACAGTAGGCCAATTACCGCCGCGATCATCATTACACGCCGTGTTAAGATACCAGCTCTGCGTATCTTGCTCACCATACGCCCATTTCAGGTAGCGATGGTCGTCGTAAGCCATGAAATTGAGGTTTGTCAGAGCTTGGTTGGGGTTGCCACTTCCCCATTTCTCGTTCATGACTTGGATGTGTAGGAGGTTGTTGGAGGCTATGGAGAGGGCGGACTCGGCGGCGCGGATGCGATTGTATGCGCTGGAAGATCTGGTTAGCGAGGCTAGACACGAGCAAGGGAGCTTGAAATGGGGTGATACTAACGTTGGGTAGAATGTGTTTAGCATGCTTTGTGTCTTTGACGTGTCTTGGATTGGCTCGTTGAGGATTTCGATCATGCCGACGTTGCGGAGTTGGGGTTGCGTGTGGATGAGGTTGGTCATCCATTCGAGGAATTCTTTACAGTAGTCAGTCATTGTCAAAGTAGCCAAGTAAGGACTATGTGGTGGCTGGACATACGATAAGTTCGCTCAAAAGCATCAGAGTAAGTGTAGAATCCCGGGTTGGTGTATTGTCCAGTGTCTGCGTTGGGACTGGAGGCCTGGCTGTAAGGAGCTCCGTGCAAATCGATGATGATGTAAAAGCCTTGCTGTGCAGCCCAGTCACAGACTTGGTATAGATAGTTCAGGCCACCTTGAGGAAAGTGCTCGCTTGAAGTGACTAGGGATTCGCGCATCCAATATCCAACTTATAAACGTTAGCATCATGAGTACTCTGCAGTGTAAGAATATGCATACCAGGAATGCGAATCGTATTTAGGCCATACTGAAGGTGAATATTAGTGTGGTTCAGATATGAAGAAGATTGAATGGTATAGACTTACACTTGCCATCTTTTGAATATCGGCTTGTGTGATCCACGTCGCCCAGTGCTGCTGAAACACTTGATTCGCCTTCGACTGACCAAGCATGTTGACGCAGTCGAATTCACTGTTGTAGCCATTGCCGGTACAGCCCATGGTGTTTTGCCAGTAATCAGAAGCTTTGCATCGTCAGCTTATATGGTACACGCACATAGTGATCATAGTTAGACGGTACTAACCAAGCCAAGGCTCAAAGACAAACAGTGATCCCAGGTTTACTCCTCGGATAGGAAGATGGCCAGGAAGCCATCGTTTTGTGACGCTCATGTTGCGTTTGAATAGGTTGTGTCCTTCGCCTTCATGCAGGATGGTTCTGTCATAGCCGGGCATCCACGCAGATACACCTGCGGCGAGGGCCACGGAGAGAAGAAGGATGGGAGACTTCATGATAGAAATATGTCGCAGTCAATGAATGATATTGATAGCCAGGAGATAAAGAGAGGGCGAATATATAACATTTTATATCCACGACTGATCTGCTTCTCCTCCAGTGGATGGCTGGGATGTAAGGTCAGAAGGTGGTCCCATTGTGCATGACATGGTGAGCATAGCCTCTCTTTGAAAGGTGATATTGATCAGGCTGGGAAAAGGAATGGGGCTATGTCTTCATGCATTCGATAAGTCTGCGGAGAGCGTGCACGAAGCAATATGATCCGCGACCATACAGGCTTGGCAGCATTGATTTGAGGGGAATAAGCTTCACATCGTGGTCGATCTTTTTTTAACTGTAAATGCACGGATCCATGATCCGAGGTAATAGCAGAATAAAGAGTCCTGTAGTCACACCATTTCACGTTTGTCTTGCCGCGGTATAGAGCAGCAGCAAACTGCGATGAAGGCTGTATGTGTTAGAGTGTCGAGGCGTGTCGCCACGCGTGTTACCACGCGTGCAGGAGAAGAAAAAGCGGAAGACTTTAAGACATCGCGTGCACTTGCATCCGTAAGGGAGATCACAATCACCCCGCACCTGCATATGGATGATGTGATGAGCAACCAACCACTAGGGGAAGGTCGGAAGAGAGGTCTCATGGTCTCATGGAGAAGAGGGGCATTGATTCATGCTTTTTAGTACCACAAGAAGTAGTCAACCTTTCAAGAGGGAAGGTCGGAAGAGATCAACGACATGGTCGGAATGGATGCTGGTCATGTACAGTATGTAGTCATCAAGCCTGAGCGCTAAGTCTATTTCATTCCTGAATGCCGTACTGTGAGTTTGTGGTCGTTGCTCTTCAGTGTTCTATCCTATCCTTGTCATGCTATGTACGTCCTCATGCCATGGTAATCCATTAATCATTATTCCTTTCAACGTATCAGTCAGGCTTCACCACCTCACTCATGTCCTCGCTTTCTTCGCCTTCGCCTTCTGCATCCTATCACCCATAGCTTTGAAAGCCTCCTCAGATGGTTCATCCATCGGCTGAGCACTTTGCCCATCCTCGTCATCATCCTGCTTCCTCTTCCGTCCACCTTTTTTCTTCTGCTTCGTTTCAGCCTCTTCACCAGCATATTTCGCTTCCAGTTTACCCAGAAAATTACCGCCCCTCTCCGCCTGTCTCTTCTGTATCATCGCTACCAAATCATCATCTGCATCACCTGCCTTCTGTTTCTTGCTCGTGCCTCTCTTGGCTTTTGTGCTCTTCTGAGCATCACCGTTCTGTGCCTCATCCTCCTCGGCCTTTGTTTTCTTCTTAGCTCGTTTTTCTGCTTCCTTTTCTGCCTCTTGGGCTTCTTTCTCTGCCTTCTTCCGCCTGCGCTCTTTACTCTTCTCGCTCTCATTCACATACTTATCGAAACCTTCCACCTCACTCTCTCCAATCGCACCATCAATGATACCTCGAAACCGCTCATCATCTTCCAAGACATTGCTTCCCATCACACTCTCATACACCCTATCCATATTTCCCTTGGCATCCACATACGCTTTAAGCAGATCTGTGCGCTCCTCATTGCTGTTTTTGTAGTTTGATAGAAACTTTTCAAGAGCAGAGACAGTAACTTCTTCATAGCGAGCGCGAAAGAAATCGTTCCAATTGAAATCATCATCCTCAAGAGCAGATTCGGTCGTCGAGCCCGTACGATCGTAGTGCGAGCGGCGAGAGGAAGAGGAGAGAATACTATAGGCAAAAGCGATGCGTTGGAAGTCCGTATGTGCGGTAGCGGCATCTGTGCCTGTTGCTTTGTCTGGAAGTGATTATTGTCTTGGTGTATGTGCTTTGAGATGATTGATAGATAAGCATTGCTAACCTGGATGATGGCGCAATGCAGCTTTGCGGTATGCCTTCTTTATTTGGTCGTCTGTGGCGTCTTTTGGTACTGAGAGGACTTCGTATGGGTTGATTGAGGTTGGAGGTTGTGTGTTGGCGAGCTCCTCTTCCTCATCAATTTGCTTTGCTGGTTTTGCGCGAGGCATTGGTGAGGTGGTGGTTGAATTCTTCTTGCTTATCTTGATTGTCTTGATTGTGCTCTTTTCGTTGTCGGTTCGAGGATAGTCTTGCAAAGGCGGGAGGATGATCTGACCGGACGACGGAAGCTAAGGTTCACTGAGTTGATTCGCAGACCTTCTGGTGATGTCGTTTTTGGTGTGATCGATGTGGTGGTTGAGGAGTTCTTCTATCAGAGGAAATGTACGATATTTCACTTTCCGCTTTTACTTCTAGGGCAAGAGGCAGATGTTTGAGAGAAGCGCTGACAAACAAACGCGACTTAGCGCGGCAGCCACGCGTTTCGGCACTTCACTCCGTCGACCCCGCACCTAGAGTCCATCATTGTCCTCTGACATCACAGGCCCGCGACACTTTTAACCTCATCGTCCTCTAAACCTCGAAGCACTTCCTTTCCCATAGACAACACCCTCTATCTGACCTCTACAATGTCTTCCACAGCACCCTCGCGAGACCGCACACAACCTCCCCGCCAGCCCTGGTACAAAGCCCAGCTCTCCCTCTCCACCGCCCAACTCTTCCCCCACGACTTCTACGGCTTCACAGTCTCCACGAACAACGCAATCCCTGACCCGCCCCCTCACGTCGAGATCTTCGCCCTCAGAGGCGGCAGCGGCCCTCCTCTCCTTCTCCTCCACGGCTACCCTCAAACGCACCTAATCTGGCACAAAATCATCCCCGCTCTGCGCGAGCACTATACGCTCATCATCCCCGATCTTCGAGGCTACGGTCGTTCGTCCAAACCAAGGCGAAAAGACGACGCTGATGCTGACGACCACAGCTGGTACGCCAAATCAGCCATGGCCGAAGACCTAGTTGTCGTGATGGATCAACTCGGTTATAAAGATGAGCCATTCTACGTCCTCGGCCACGACAGAGGCGGCCGCGTCGCACACGCAATGTGCGTCAACCACCCCTCTCGCGTGAAGAAAGCAATGCTACTAGACATCGTACCCACACTCGCCATGTTCAACGCCACAGACAAAATGCTAGCAACAGCGTACTGGCACTGGTTTTTCCTCAGCCAGGCGCGGCCGTTCCCCGAAGACGCAATCCTAGCTGCTCCCCAAGCGTTTGCCGAAAAACAGCTCACGCGCATGCTTGCGGCATCAGGCCGTAAACGAGAAGACGTCTTTGTTGATGCAGCCTGGGAGGAGTATTGTAAGCTTTTCACCGATGCGGACACAGTGCATGGTATGTGCGAAGACTATCGTGCAGGGGCAAAGGAGGATTGCGAGGAGCAAGAGCGGAATTTGGAGGAGGAGAGGAAGATTCAGTGTAAGATTCGGGTTTTGTGGGGCAAGGATGGGGTGTGTGAGAAAGGCTTTGATGTGAAGAAAGAGTGGGAGAAGGTGTCTAAAGATGGATGTTGGGATGAGAGAGGTGAAGCGGTGCCTGGTGGACATTATATACCAGAGGAGCAGCCGGAGATTTTGACCAGGCATGCTCTTGAGTTTTTCAAAGATTAGGTAGGTATGGTAATGAAATTTTTGACGTAGAAACAACCTAGCAGCAAGGCTTGACCTATGCTGCATTCCCTTGTATGGGCGTCCTCGACCTCGTGCTTGGTGCTTGAGTTCCTCTCCTCCGTGTCTTCGTTGTCGTGTCATTTACATCCACGCCGTTATGAACTCGCCTTGCCCAATCACCTACCATCTAGTCCCTCCTCAACTTATCCAGTACGCAGATCACGACCCCCTAGGCATCCCGAAAAACGCACTCGCCTCCTCCAACTCAGCATCTCCATTAGCAAAATCCCAGCCAACAATAACCGGCTGCTGACTACAACAAACGATGAAACGTGAATTGAATTGCAGCTTGAACACTCTGCTTGCGCCAATGAGGTCGTCTTCTATTGGTGCTGGGGGCCGACGGTGGTGGCGGTGCGGGGGATGTCCTTGTGCTTGTGTTTGAGCGTTTGGGTCTGGCTGCTGCGCACGTGCGGCTTGGAAGTGTGCGGAGGCGTTGGCGGCGGATGCGGCGGTTGGCTGTGGTGTAGAGTTTTGATGAGGAGGGGCTGATGTTGTATATGGGAGGGATGTTGTTGAGTGGTGCTGTGCTGGAGCTAGTGGCTGAAATGGGTGGAGTGCGGGTTGTGCTGAAGTCTGTAGTGTGCTTGTTGGTTGCACTACAGTTAATACACGGCCTGTGTAGGCCAATGTATGTGGCGAAGCTTGTGCCGTTACTAATCTTGACGTGAAAGAGAGTGCCTCTACTGGCTCTGCACTGGGTGGAGCAGAGTAGGCAAACAATGGATGTTGAGGGTTGAGATGAGCCGGGACATGAGCTTGACCCTGGATCTGCATAGTCGTTGCATCAGGCATGGCAAGATCATCATTTTCTGCTGGCAGTGGACCAATCCCTGCAGAAGCACCACGCACGGTTGCTATGCGGCCAATAGACCTGGGCATGCCACCTGACTGATGATGTGTACGCCCAGAAGGACGTACAGAGTCGACCGGACTGGCGCTTTCGTTGCGAGTGTCTGGAAAGATAGCATCAGGAGCAGCCAGTGGGTTCTGTATATCGACACGAGCTTCTTCAGGGAGACCGGGGCCTGCAGTCATACGCATAGCGTCTTCTTGTCGTAATTCACGGATGACATTCCACTTGCCACCCCTGCCTTTCTTCCAGATCATGACTGTTTCGTCATAAGAACCAGAGACAATCTTGCTCCATTCGTTACCACCACCTCCAAAAGGTAGATCTGCTCCAGATGGCAGAAACATGGCTACTCTGTGCCTGCCTGCAGGTCTGAGCCGAGCAACCTCTTGACCATAGTTTTTGGCCTGGGCTTTGTATTCTTGTTGTGAATCAGGAGCATCAGCGAAATCAGCTTGCACAGTACGAACCAAATCCCTGTGAACTGCAAGCGCTGCCAGCTCCACTCCAGTCTTGCTATCGAAGACTCGCACAGTCCTGTCACTACTACCACTCACAATCCTCTTGCCATCATATTGTACACACGCAATGCCCTTTGTATGACCCGAAAATTGTCGTAGTAATTGACCTTGACTGATACTCCACAAAAAGATCTTGCGGTCACCGGAAGCAGAGACGATCTCATTCTCATGTATCTGAATTGCGTTTACCGCTGCGTTATGTCCATTGAGTGTCATCACTAGGCTATATCGCTCCAATGGCTGTATTCGATTCAGTGCAGCTGAGTTTATAATGTCCGGCAGATTGACGATGTAGTCTGGGAAGTCAGCGTCCTTTGCTTGATTCGAAGGAGGATACTCTGGATGTGTTGGAAGTAAGCTTCTTCGGTTCCATAGCTTGATAGTCTTATCTTTTGAGCATGTAACAAGGTACCGATGATCAAAGCAGAGATTGAGTACAGAGTCTGAGTGAGCGTTCTTTAGTCGCTTGAACATGTGTCCGGTGGAAAAAGTCCATACGATTACATCAGAGTCACTGCCTCCTGAAACGAGCACATCTTGACCAGGGCTTTCGTCAAATTGCAGGCACAACACAGATCCCCGATGACCTGTGAGGGGTTTTATTTTGAGGCGTCTCGTTTCCAGATCCCATATTCGAACAGTCCTGTCGCGACTACCAGTAACCACATGTTTGTTGGAGAATTGCATAGTATATACGCATTGAGTGTGTGCTTCTTCGGGATGATCATGTCGAGGTAAGCGGAAGTTGGTGTACCGACCAGTATTCCAATTCTCCTCGAGCCGCCTGCGTTGTTTATACAGATACCTCCAGTCGAAGCGGGGATTACTGGACTGATTGTTCAGGAGGTCATGCGAGTCGAGCAATGGTGTGTAGACACGCCGAGGTTCTTGATCTTCTGATAGACTTTCCCCTGTGTTGTCCATATTTCCATCATGGCTGACTATTGATGAAGGTCTTTGCTCGGCAGTGCTTCCTGCGCCTTCACCTATTTGTACAGGCCTTTCAATGCCTAGTCGTCCATTTTTCGCCCAGAGTCGAAGCGGTCCTTGGTGGTGTACGACGTGCTTCAATACTGTATCTTGTGTCTCTGTGTCCATGTTGGTATCTTCGTCGACGGTTGTATCATGGAGGAGGCGCAATGATGCGATCTGACGTCGAGCATTCGCCTCAAACTGCTCCAAATACTGTGCATCATATATCCACCCTTCCTGTATGAACAGTCTCCGCCACAGTCGTGGTTCGCTGGATCTTTGTTTCCATGCTCTTGAGACTATTGCTGCACTAATGAGGGTATTGGGGTCGGCGTACTCGAGTATAGTGGAAATGATCTCGTGTGGTAAGTACATGACAGGGTCAAAGTGCAATCGTGCATGAGCATCCTTCATTATCTCCGCCATAGCAGTGTTGGGTAGTGACAATAGTAGTTCTCGTGCGATGACTGTAAAGCATTAGCATTCTCCATCGTCACTGATAGGCCAACCAAAGGCTAACTTACGTGCCCGGAAATCCGCAGGTTGCGACAGTAGCCATTGTCGTGCTCTCGAGTGATGTGCTTCTTGCTCGATCTCATCGTCCAGCATCATGACCTCACTTCCTGTTCCAGATGGAGTTCGAGGGTATTCCGAGTAGCCTTCATCCATCTTGAACCGACTGGGTGACATCGAGCGCTCAGATGTAGCTTATTTTGTTGTCATTTATTGCCAATTACTAATGCAATGTTGCTGTAGTTGGCTAGAATTGGAGTGATCAGATTGATGTATCAGGTGGCACTGCTGGTTCGAATTCGCTACATGTAGTATTGAATGTCGTCACGAGCAGATAGGGCAGGTTTACCTGGTAGGTTAGCACTTTGTTGTTGTTGTTGTTCCGGATATCTGCATGAAAGCGCCAAGACTGCCAGAGTACAGTAATGGACATGTGAAGAAGAAGAAGTAGAAGACGGGAGCAATGGCAGAGACAGAACTATCAGTATCATCATCATCATTATTGCCTAGGAATTATACTAAATTATCATCGCTATGCGGAGTCTATGGCTGTAGCTAGAAGCTATACTATCACTGGACTTCCAAGGGTGGTTCGTGTTGGTATTGATGCTATTCCACTTGCTGATCGCTTTCCACGTCGTTGTCAAGAATTCGTGCCCGGGGAAGCCAATGGTTAGGAGTAGCCTATGACAGCTGTGAAGAGTGCCCATAGGCCTTCTAGATCCAACGAGTGTATTAGATCACATATGTTAGTCGAGTAAGAGCCTAGGATATTAGAGAAGGGCATATAGTAAGTAGCTCGAAGAAAGTTAGGGTACCCTTCATAGCGGTCCTAGTGCTCGAATTCTGACGAAATCGGAATACAAGGCAAGGTGTCTTAATGGCGGCAATCAACAGATGGATGGAAGGTGCGTGTCTATCTGGCAAGATCTCCCACCTATGTTGGTGCTAGAGATAGTGTCGTCGATGGCACAGTGTCGATGGTCCGTGTCCGTGTCCCACTTGCTGAACCTTTCGCGTGATTGGTGCGGGTCGTCTCGCCGTCGATTGGATTTATTCCCCTTTTGCCCTTTGCCTCTCGTGCATTCCCTGCGACTGCCCTCTGCCTACATTCCTTGCTCTGTGAAGTGTCTAGCAGCCGCCCGTCTCACCACACAAGATCATAAGGTCATACAGCGTCAAGGTCAGCTGCAATCGACCCCAGCGGCTACGGACAAGAGTCGCATGCTCCTCAGCTTTAACGTTCAGCCCCACAGCTGACCCTTAACCAGCGAACAGGCTTTTGGCTTGTGCTTCTCATCTCTTCTTCTGAAACACAACTCTGAAACATTTCTCCTCTCATATCCTTCTTTTGCCTACGACACAAGAACCCATCAACACGATCTGCGCAAGCGTAGACAAAGCACAAATCCACTTCTTTCTTGTCGATGGTCTGCCTTCTGCCTGCAGCATGGAAGTAGCTCCAGGAATACTGGCCCGCACATTTACCGCCCCAATCTCCTCACACTCGCGTATGAACAACTCACAAAGCTCTTCCGCCAATCCCAACACATACTCCACCGGCTCAATTCTCTCAAGATCATCTGGCATCACTCAAGATACTTCCTTCAGCTTCGCCTCAACCACTTCCCCTCCACCCAGTGCCTCTTTCATTGAGCCGACAAACAATGTCATCAACAGGGTTGCGGATAAGGAAACCTCGCTATATCAGCAATGCATAACACTCCGAAACAGATTGCGAAACGTGCCTGGATTTGATGAGGAATTCAAAAGAAGCGTTGACGCAGCTACGCAAGCCAGAGAGAATCCTAGTCCTGTCGACCTGTTGTGGGCGACTTTTAGAAGAGGCTATGCACTCATCGCCATCTTTAACGCCTTACAGCCACCTACGCCGCTCGAAATAAATCGTCTCACCAAAAGCGAATCGAAACGGGAGAAAGATGCAGCATACAAGTTCGTAGAAGCTTGCCACCACCAACTGAACTTCCCACAACCGGATTGTTTCATGATTCAGGACTTGTTCAGTGAAGATACCTCAGGCTTTGTCAAGGTTAGTAAGAGTTTAGCTTACTCTGAGCATCACCTGCTAATAGTTATCAGGTGGTCAGTGTCGTCAATAGAGTCGTAGATATCCTCGTCCAACAAGGTCACATTGAGGCGCATGAAACCGATTCAGTCGAAGCAGAGCGACGCAGTCAGCGGCTGTCACACACGAAACGCACTCATCGACAGCACATTGTTGACGAACTAGTACGAACCGAGAGAACCTATGTTCAACATCTCGAAATCCTTCATGAATTCAAGGTGAAAGTTGAACAACAGGGCTTAATATCTGGAGACGCAGTCCATGACATTTTTCTTAACTTGAAGCAGCTACTTGATGTACAGCGCAAATTCCTCATCTGTGTCGAACAAGAAGATTACAAGGACGAAGAAGAGCAAAATTGGGGACAGGTTTTCGAAAAGTTTGGAGACTCCTTTCACGTATATCAGCCATATATCATCAACCAGACAACCTGCGAGGAAACAGCTATAGCCAACTTTGAGAAGCTGAGGACGATTCAAGATGACGCTGATTTACGTCAGATAGTTGAATCACCTCCAATAGTGACAGGCTTCCTTCTCAAACCCTTTGCTAGGCTTTGTAAATATCCTCTTCTGCTCAATACGCTGAAAGACAAGGGCGAGCTGGATGAGGAGAAACGCGCGGCAATTGAGAGGGGAACTGTTGCCATAACTAACATCCTTGATTTCACAAACTCCTATCTTGCTAAGCAAGAGCAACACAAGATTGTGCAGGATCTGAAAGATCAAGTCGAGGATTGGAAGAGCCATCGTGTCGAGGCCTTTGGCGAGTTGTTACTGCATGGCACATTTGTTGTGATCAAGGGCGATGGAATGAACACTGAGCGTGAGGTAAGTAGTATTCGTTCATGCAAGAGTGAACAGCCAGCAACAAGAACTGTAAAGCTAATGCAGATACGCAGTATAAAATGTTCCTTTTCCACAAGATCTTGCTATGTTGCAAAGAGATTGGGACGGGCAAAAAGGGTAAACTAGGTGGCAGAGCACCACCTCCACCGACACGCAATGGCAAACCTCGGCTGGCCTTGAAAGGCCGGATCTTTATGGCAAATGTGACAGAGACTGTTATCATGAAACAATCCGGTAAATCTGCCCTGAAGATTGGTTCAGACATGAAGGTACGCAATATCACTGACTTTATGAACCTTAGCTGGCGCTCACTCATGTCAGATATTTTGGCGTGGCGATGAAAGCATAGAATACTTCATCATCCGTTATCCATCGGAAGAGGTGATGAAGAAATGGATAGCACAGATTGAAACACAACGCGTCTTCTTCGCCGAAGAGTCCCGTCGCAATGCTCTCTCCACTTCGGAGATGCAATTCAAGTACATTCAAGATCAACAAGGCGAGCTCATCAACCCATACAGAGAAGAAGATGGCGACGATGAATACTCAGATTCAGCATTAGCCCGAAATACGTCAAGCCTCAGCTTACGCTCAAGGTCGACCACAAACGAAAGTATAGGTCCCGGCATGAAACATGCTCCGTTGACACTTCGAACGCAACAACTTCACAATGCAGTCTCACCGCCAGAACGATATGGGAACTCCTACTTCTCACCCGTCGCCGAATCCCCACAATCCTACTCATCGCGAACTAGCTCATCCTCAGGCGTTATACCACCATCGTCGCGAGTATCTGGATCACTTAATGGACGTGTCGAGGACAATAACCGCTTCACTGCCCCTGCTGCTGGGTATCAGAAGGACTTTGCCTCCTACCATTCAGTAGTAGACCCTAGGACTGGCAGATATGTTTCACCTCCCCAGGCTGCTATCATGGCAAGCCGTATGCGGTCTGCCAGTAGCCCAGATGTTCACACTCTGAATTCGAATATAAAGGCGGCTGGACAGAATGGCCCTCCGATTCCAAGCGTGCCGGCACATCTATCGAATTCAATCGTGAACCGGAGTCAGAACAATTCTCCGCTATATAACAACAACATGCGTAGTCAGACAATATCACCACCACTAATGTCGCCAGCATCTTCCTTTGGTGATGGAATAATGCCATCTCAATTGCGTGTCCGAGTCAAAGTACCCTCTGAGGGCAGTACCATGGTGTTGGTTGTTGGCATTGCTATCACATTCCAACAACTAAAAGACAGGATTGATGCAAAGTTGCAGCGACATACAAATCTATCGCTGACCAATGGCTCGGTCAAGCTCAAATATCTGTATGATGACGAATTTGTCACGATACAAACAGATGAAGATGTTCAAACTGCTTTTGAAACCTGGCGGGACCAGCAGCAAAGTCCCGGCACGCCTGGACAAGTTGGCGAGATTGAACTTTACTGTCATCGTTGATAACAATAACGACAAGGACGACATTGACCCTTCTTTCACGTCTCCATGACGGCATATATTACGAAACATACATACTGGGCATGGCCATGTCTTTCCACACCCTTTTATTAAGTATTTAGGATACGGGAAAACACATCAGCATATCCAGCGGGCAGAATGACGAGGTCACAAATCATAGTACAGATATGGCAACACCTCGACTGATGGTGCACAAAAAGGAATGATGCAGGAGTTTGGGCGACCTTGGGATTTGAACGATCTTTTTTTACGGGATATGCAAGATTAATGATTGATGCGTTAACGATGGGATTATGCAGGTAACAATGGCGGTCAGGAGTGCTCAAGAGTTGTGAGCAGTAGCGAAATGATATGTTATATGCTATTGTCAATGCTTCGAGCTAATCTTCAAATCCACGCTCAATTGTGCATGACCGTGCGATGACCTTGCGAAGATCAGCCCAACGAGCGTGGAACTATTGTCTCTCAACTATGCTCTCGATGTGCCCTCTTGAAGATGAAACAATCGCGACAGTGACACGACACGGACACGTCTTTCTGAAACTCAAACGGCGTTCCACCAAAGACCCCACTTCTCCCAGCCACACCACATTCTTGACCTCTTGAAGTCTTCTTTCTTCTTAGCACAAGCACAAGCACAAGCTGTATTCCTTCCCTGCCCGACGACAACCGCCACCACATCCACATTACAGGTAGAGACTTCTTCATCTGCAGCAAGATTACCATTTAGACAACCGCTTGAACGATTACCTTGCCCCGCAGCCAATACTACAACTGCCGCCTGGTACTTTGACCTCTACCACGATTACCACCGCCTTACCCGCTACCATCCTGCATCGCTGTACCCTCCCTCGCATACATGAAACGAAAACAAAAGACGGCGACGAGTTCCACACGGATGGAGTACATCCAGCGCGAGTTCAACGAACACCCATCCTTGGCATCACTCGACGACTACGAATCCAGCATAAGACAATCACCTGCCCTTGAACTACCCTCACAGCACTCTGGCTTCCGATCGCATGGTCCTCCCTCAGACATAACTTCAGACTCCGAAAGTCCTTGGTCGCCTCCAGCATGGCGTCGACCGGCTAGTGGATGGTTTCAACCTGTCGATAGACTAGCAATGGCTCAACGGCAAGGAAGCGCATACATCAAAGAAGAAGAGGACGAAGATTTGGATGTGCCTGCGAATGTACCACTACCTGCAAGTCCTGAAAAAACGCCAAACCCAGAAGAAAACATCAAACAAGAAGAAGTCAAACACAACATCAAACAAAAGAACATTCCAGACCTGTCAAAGACGGTGACATTGGAGCCTACGTCGCAAGATAGTAGAAACAACTGTATGTTCCACTACAACCACCACACCTCTATTATATACCCCCTACTTACGACGACAGATATCCGCTTTTCCGTCCGCGCCGACGTACAGCATCGAACAGAGCCCATCGAGGCAATGGTGACATTCTTTTCATGCCAATACAAACGAATAACGCGATCAAAAAGCTCAATCTTCACATTCTTTACCCTCACAATCCTGCTCGCTGCAATGGTAAAAGCGTTGTTTGAAACACATGAGTCTGGACCTGTGCCAGATTTAGTCAAAGTCGCTGGCCTGGCGCGTAGCTTTGAACCCATCATTCACTATTCAGAAAATGGTGTTGCGCAAATCGGAGAGCTTCAGGAAACTGGTGTCGCTGTTTGGGATCTTGGTGAAAGTGTCAGATATTCGAACATGACATCTGCTTCAATCATCGTCCGAGAACTGGACAATCTAAGCGAAAGCCTGAAAACACTCGCGATCGAACTGACGCGCTTTTTTGCAAACGTCGATGGCGACATTGACAGGTAAGTCTTGAATTGAACAACTCTTCACACAAAACCATACTAAACTTCCTCCCCAAGCATCCTAATCGTAATGGAATGGGCCAAGCGCGAGCTCTCCCAAGTCTCCTCCCACATGCCCAACCGCCTCACCGCCGTCTACGAAAACATGCACACCTACATCCATCGCTCCCTCGGCTCCAGCGCTTCCAAACTCCTCACCGACTTCTTCGGCCAAACCCACAATCAAGTCACCAAGTCGGCGCTCCAGCGCACCTTTACCGAATTCTTGAATGTCCTCGAAGAAAGCATCAACACCGAACTCACCTACTCGACTGCGCTCTTCGGCCTCTTCGAAGCAATCGACCGCCAATTCCTCAACTTGCAACGCACCGTGATTCGCGAGACGGACAGCCAGGAAGGCAATGAAGCAGCTGCTAATAGTGAGCTTGCAGAACTCTGGCGCCGTCGCATCGGTAGCAATCGCGCGCGGATTGCCAAGTTTGAGAAGAACAAGCAGTTACTTGCCAGCATCAAGGACAAGACTGTGCAGAATAAGCTGACGCTGGTGGACCATAATGGCAAACTGTTGAAACTGAAGAGTAATCTGGAGATTTTGAGGAAGAGACTCGTTAGTCCGCTGGTTAGGAGTAATGATAGTAGTACGTTGAGTGTGGAGGAGCAAATCAAGGGATTAGATGGCACATATGAGTATTTGAGGGTGGCGAGAGAGCAGCAGAAGACAAAGTTTATGGAGAGGTTGTATGGAGCGGGCAGGAGGGGTGGGATTGGTGGGGAGGGGAGGACAATTGGAGAGGAGAGGGAGATGTGAATATGAGGATGAAGACGATGATGATGATGATTGTGAGATGACATGATTTTTGAAAATGTGACGATGGTGGCCATTGGATAGGTTTTGGTATAATAGGTAGGTAGGCTCTTTTGATTATGCTCATGCCATTTTCGTATTGAATGATGATCTGAATCCTCTTTTCGGGGAGGCTTTGGCATTTTTTGTGTCTAGCAGATGTACTATGACAGCCTGTCAGCACACTCACTTGCACATGAATAGGGTAGTGCCTGATATATTATATTTACTCATACTTTATTCAAATTGAGAGATGGATGCGGTTGTGAATTCTTAACTTTTAACGAAGGAATGATGAGAATACTGCTTTCTGTGCTTGAATTCAAGATTACCGGGTAGTATGTAGCGTGTTTTCGTAATAAGGTTGGTAGAGAAGGATTTCGCGGCTGCTCTTGCCAATATGTTCTTGTAATTTGATGTTTATTTTCTGGTAGGGACTCTTCGTCTGTCTGCCATTTCGTTCTGTGCTCCTCATGTTATTTCTGTGCTCTTTCTGTGCTTCTCAACTTCTTTCTGTGCCCCTCTGCGACGATCATGTCTTGGTGTCAACGAATTTCACAGTCAAGCTGGGGCAGCGGCAGCTTGGGATGGGATATTTGTCACTACCTAGGTATCGTATGGTCAGTACATTAGCAGTAGCAGCACCTTGACTCGTTATGTCGTGCTTCATAGACGAAGAGGTTGATCTTGTCTCGAATACTACAGTATCTTCCACGAGCGGAGGAAGTTTCACAATGCCGCGGGAAGAATATCATAATGTCGCAAGAGCAGCTGCTCGGTGTACTGGAAGGGAAGATCATGGCGTGTGCTACTTTCATCTCCTATGATGTTGAGAATGATTTGGTTTGCTGAATTCGATTGCCGTGGCCAGAAATCTGATGAAGCTGGACAACAGGACAACAATAGGATGAGGAGAGCGTGATGATCACTACTGTAGTGTAAGGAAACAACTGACGAGGAATACAATGTCACGGAATTGAGTGAGTTCAGCTTGTCCTCTCTTAGCTGCCTTCACTGCGACACTTGCTTTTTGCTTCAGCAGGCTTACATTCAATCTGCATTGATGCGACATTGCTGTGCGATGTAGTCACATCAGCGTCAGCGTGAGATGTGCCCTGGTTACAATCACGATATACAATCACATTCACATCTGCCTGGTACACGCGATTGCTGTTGCTCCTGTTTTGTCTGAGAGAGCAGATAAGAGCCTGCCTGCATTATCCACTCGTTGGACATGTCAACTTGATTGCTCGTTCGCGATACTAAAATGAATCATGCATCGAATTCAGTAAAAGCACAAATGAAAATTCAAATCACAAAGCGAAACTCACCACAGACCACGCCAGCAGATTAAAACAACACAACGCGTATCCATGGAGAACATCTTCATTCCATTATATCATAACTCTACACTCTCCCATCTATACATACGTACACAACCCCCTTCCACAACTATTCAAAATCCGCCATCTCCTCCTCCAACACAAGATTGAAATCAAACGGCTCAAACGGCACACCATCACCCTGGAAATGCTTACTCATCGCCTCCACCCAATGCAATCTCAAACTGTGCAACATAGCCGATGTTCCCTCCATAACAACCAAGATAGCAATAGTGAGGACGAACCAAAGGTAGAAGAGGGCAACGGTGGCGATGACGCCCATGGCGCCGGACATTCCGAAGGCGATGCCGAGAGTCATGCGCCAGAGGACGATGGAGAGTTGTTGATGGGCGAGGGACAGGGCCCAGAGACGGAGGTAGGAGGCGGTGTGCGAGACGCAGTTGAGACAGAATTCTAGATTGGAGGGATGTGTGTTAGTTGATGCAGGCAGGCAGGCACGAAAGAGTGGTGAGAGGGTTACAAGGACGTACCAATGGTGTGAATGACTTGATGAATCATTTCCTCACTGAACTCAAATTGCTCATGCTCAGAATCACCGTGACCGATATCCTGGGTAATCATAGCGACGTTTCCGTCATCGTTCTCGAAACTTTCTCGTCCACCAGCATTGTGGGCGTTGTGTCCATCCTCATCGTCGTCCAAGGCTGAGCGGACGAGAGAGCTGTCGCCGATCCCGCGGTAGCCCTTGGCTAGGACCTGGTTGTGCTCGTAGCGGAGGTAGAAGGGCTTGAGGAAAAGCATGATCGGTACACAGACAAGTGCCATTAAAAGTAGTATGACCTGCACTGTTGCCTGACCACTGTATAACTGCTCGTCTATCGTTCCAGGCTGCAGGAACATGTAGATGAGCATATTAAGCAGAGATGGAGGACTACGACCGACGGCAGGCCAGTCGACAAACCATTTGTAGAAGATACAGAAGACGAGGTAACCAAAGATAGACTGGAAGAAAACCATACCAGGAAGGTAGTTACCCCAGAAATCTATAGGCTTCTTGAAGTTGATCGAGTTGATCAATGTCCATGTAAGATTGTAAGTCATGTGTGACCAACCGAGAATGATACTCAACTTCATCTTGTAACTGTTGGAGAACAGAAGGTCGTTCTCTGTGTCGTGCCACATCCAGTCCATACCGAAAGGATATGTGTAGCCGGGCACACGAACTGCCTCAACCGACATACCTTCCTTAAAGTTCTGTGGAAAGTCCCACTTCCACATACTTGGGAAGAGGGGAATGTCCTTGGAGAAGACATCACAGTAAAGAAGACCAGTGTACATAGAGAAGATACCCATCATCAAGACGATATAACGACCGAAGAAAGCCATAGCGAAGAGCTCGTCCTGCTTACCCTTGGATAGTGGCTTCTCCCAATAGATCATAGCGCAGGCAGCCAAGAATTGAATGAAACCGTGACCGAAATCTCCAAACATGACGGCGAAAAGGAAGGGAAAGGTAACGATGGTGGGTAGACCGGGGTTGACTTCTCTGTACTTGGCAGTACCGTAAGCGTCAATAATGGTTTGAAACCCAAGTGTAAACTTGTTAACCTTGTTATATGTTGGGGGTGTTTTGGTGGTCTTGATCTCGTTAACAATGGTTGGAACGTTAAGACCGGCATGATCGTTAACATCCTGCAAGGTCGACCTGATCAAACCCAACGCACTTGTAGGGATCCAGCCCTCGGCAATCAAAGTCTTCCTTGCTTGGTCGTACGAAAATCGATTGAGCGTGGTGTAGATCGCCTTCTCCTTCTTGATGACGATCATCCAGGCAGCCAGGTTGCGGCCAATTTGAGTCAATTCTGCGTCAAGAGTCCTCTTGGTGTTGTTAAGGACGCTGTTGAGATCGCCTAGCCTGGTGTTGACCTCATTGACCTGATCTCTTCGGAGCTCGCTGTTTTCATCCACGCTATACAAATCAGCGCCCAAGGATTCTGAAATCTTTCTGATTTTTGCAATAATCTCCTTTCCATGAGCGAAGATGACAAAGACGTTCTTTTGTACCTCCTCGTTAGTTTCGGGATTGATAATAGGTTCTGGAATCTCGCTCTGGTTCATGTACAGGTTACCACGGAGAGTTCTCCAAAGAATTCTTTCAAATGCAGCGATGCGTTCGCGAGGAATCACACCAGCCACGAAACCAATATTCATGACTGAGAATGACCGACCTTCGCCACCATTACCATTAAGACCATGTTCTGTGTCCTGTAACAAAGGCGCATCGTCGTTTTCATTCTCTTCAAGTGATTGGCGGATCTCGTCCGTCTGACCTCTAGCACGGTCGAAGAAACCACCAGCCTCTCTCAATACCCATCGCCATTCTGTCAATTCCATCTCCCTCTTTTTCAAAGTTTCGTAGCTGTCATTCAGGGATTGGATACGCTGCTCAAGGTTCTGGCTACGATCGGAGAGTTCATCAATCTCTGACGCAGTTACGGACGAGCTGTGGCTATCAAAGTCGTGGACGGATCGCATAGGTATGGAGTTTTTGTCGATTTGACCGTGGAAATAACGAAGCTGTCTCTCGACATTGTCCAGTCGTCTGATCTCTTGCGTGAAGGTCCGTTGGAAGGCAGTGGTTTCGCCATTGAGCTGTAGTCATGTATAGTCAGCACAGCTCTGAAGACTTATACCTCCTTATCAAAGCTTTTATTGACTGCCACCTCAAGCTTTACATGCTCCAGCTTGGACATATCTTCCCTGGTTGGACTCACATCACGGAAATCAACAATACCCAGCTCTCCCAAGGCATTAACAACCTCTCTACCGATTTCGTTGGAGATATACAGCTGCGTTAGAGACATCTCCGCTGAGCGGAAGAGAGTGTCCTTGCCGTGCGCCATGACTGCGGATGGCGTACGGGTTTCAAGTGTGCTTCACTGGCTAATCGCAGTGCCACAGAGTGATGTCTGTCGTTGTACCTTGTGATATGGTCGAAGGGTATTGACGATATCTTTGATGCGTGGCGCTTGAATAGAGGCTCAACGTTATCAGGCCCCTGACTCGAACCATGACGAATCTCGCCCCTTTAACTCCTCCCTGAAACACAACCTGAAACGAGCCGCAACTGCGTGCGCAGGATTTGTGACGCCCAAGAAACGACTCATCTTGGAATGACTCATCTTGGGACACAACGATATAAAGCTGAACCCATACTCAGATATTTGTGACATGCAAAGTGCTCGCGAAGATGTCAGTCACCAAAGCATCTACGCAATACCAAAAACAAGATGGAACTCTGCAGTATGACACTACCAAACAGGCCGTGACCTGGACCGCCACAGCATCTGGGACTGCTAAGCCACTGTCCATAGTATTGTCGGACATTACCAACCTGCAACAAACACCAGCAGACAAACCCAAGGTGGCTCTACGAATAGTGGTCCAGGCTTCTACAGCATCTACTCCGGAAAATCACACCTTCAACTTCACATCGAAAACTGCCGCCCGTGATGAGCAGGTCGCAATCACGGATGCCTTACGCACTGCCATATCGGCAATTAAGGCTGGCAATCTTGCACAAGCGACGGATGCGACTTCTGGTCCAGGTACACCAGTTGGTGGCGAAGGTCAATCCGCATCCATGGCCATGGCTTCTGCTGTCAGATCTTCTTCTCGTGCCACTGCTGCTGCAGAAGCATGGTATGATGATCAAAAGCTGAAGACCAATGCTGAGCTTCAGCAATCGCTGCTCCGTGCCGATGATGCATTGAGGGAGCGGTTCGAGCAAAGCTTGCGTGAGAAGCCCGACACAATCAGCAATGGCCAATTTGCTTTACAGTTTTGGTCCGCCCGTATACACCTTTTACGGGCTCATGCAATCGAGCGCAGTCAGATACAGGGTACATACAACGTACTAGCCGAGGTGAAGCCCAAAATTGTCGATGGTGTAACGCGGCTCAACTTGTCGAAAGAGCAAATCCAGCTCATATTCACACAACATCCCCTTGTGAAACAAGTTTACAACGAAGTCGTACCAGGAAAGTTGTCTGAAATGAATTTCTGGTCACGCTTTTTCGTCTCGAAGCTGTTTAAGAAGCTCAAGGGCGAGCGCATGACAGACAACGACAGTACTGATTCTGTCCTCGACAAGTATCTCAACATGGACGAAGAAACGATGCGGCGTAACCAGCTCGCCGAAGCTCACATTCCTCATTTCATGGACCTGGAAGGCAATGAGCAAAATCATAGTCAACGCAAAGGAAACCGTGCCGACTTTGACATGCGGCCAAATGCAATCGAGCGCGTCCCGATCTTGCGCGCGCTGAATAATATGAGTGAAAAGATGATGATGAATGTAGCACCTTCAGATACTGGACTTTTCGCACCAGCTGGTGTGGACGAGGAAACGTTCAACCAAATCCGTTTGCGAGATCTCCAAGACGACGACGAAGAAGATCGTGTTACTCTTCGCATAGCTGACCAGCGTACACTTTTCGGAGCTGGTTCTGGCGGTGACCACGATCAGCATGTTTCAGCAGAAGCACAACTTTACGCAAAAGCAGACCCAACACACGTGCTGTCCTCGCTCTCCATGGACCTATCAAAGCCATTCTCGTTGCAAGATGCAGTCACGACAGCAACATCCGACACTACTTCTGCCGCTATTGCTACGAAACAAATCACATCGCTGGTTGCTCATCGTCGTGCCCTCCTTACCTCCACCTCCGCCACCACAACTCTTACTCCAACAGCACTTCAATCGCTGCTTCTAACTCATAACACTACCACGGAATTCTTACACTACTTCTGGACTCTACTGCAACAACCTTCTTCTGCTGCAACGCGGCGCGATCTACCAAGCTTGCTCACCACGTTGACGAATAGTTTGGCAAGAATAGACGCAGTAGCTAACGAGGCCGAGAAGGAAAGGCAAGGCAAGATTGGCGAGTTGAAGCGTAGGGCCGAAGAATATAGAGCTAGAACAGGCAAGAAGATGAGGCTGACAGAAGACATGATAGGAGTTGGAGGTAAGAGCGAGGTGGAAGGCTTGATGAGTGGTGTCAAGGCTACCATTGCTGTGGCGAAAGAGAAGTGGGAAGCAGCTGTGACCTCTTGATACTGTCCGTGATAGACAGGTTTGAGGGTGCGCAATCACTATAATGAATAATGAGAGATGACCAAATCAAATAGATTCAATTTTTTTGGCATGCATCCAGCTTGAAGCCTTGCAGATGGCAGTCTTGGCATTGGTTTGTTCAGTGCTTCCCGTCCTGCTCCTCCCTGCAGTTTCCATCTTACCCCACCTCCCTACCTTCTTCCGGCGTGTTGAGCAGTCCATATCGGAAACCACCCACGCTGCAACCTCTTCCATCGAATCGTCTTGAATAAAGTCAAATCAATCATCCACTCTGACTCTGACAACAAGCTCATCGACTTTCAGGATTTTCTCTATCAGAATCATCCACCTCGAGATCAGCCTTGTTAAGCGACCTTCATCGTCTTCAAGCCCAAGAATCATCAATCACGCGTACGCTCAAAAGAGGTCAGCAGTTCCGGAGACAAACATCTCTTGATAGAGCTGTCAGATCTGAGCTTACAGTTCACTCATCTGGAAACGAACTCAACAAAGCTCGTGTGCTCTTACGGTTCTTTCTAGACAGGACCAATGCTGCAACCACGAGACCTTGTTACAAAGATTGTTCGCCACAAGACGCGTTTGCAGATGCACAGAGCTTCGACAATGCCAGTTTTGTCGCAATACTTGAACCACCAAATTGTGTCAACATCAACCTCATGTTTCTGGGGAAACATAGATGGAAGATATGTCTGGAGATCGTACCACGAATACTTTACAAGATTGCTCGTATGTGAGCACGAGAATTCGCGAGCTTAGTCCACAATTCCTTTCACGATTACACGCAGTAGTAGCGCTCCAGATAAATTCTTTGCCTGTCGAAACACTGAGATATCGTAATATTCGAGCGCAACCTTGGCAGAGCTATAGCACCACGGATAAGATGAGCAGTAAGATAGGTCATAGGAAAACATGCCAGAAGCTAGACGGATATCGACCGAGCCAAGGAACTGGATTGCTCGTTGTAGCGCTCGTTGTAGCACGCGCTGTCAATGACCAAGTTTATCCTATTTGCCGAAAGATAATAACCGCTTAACTGACGCCTCTATCTAAGGACCACAAGCTCGTGGTGATAAGACCACAGAATCAAAAGGTCCTTCTGCCTCACCTCCTTCTGTTTGGCACCAACAAGACCCTAAGCATGCATGCCTTAGATCGTCTTGGTGCTCACGGGCCGCATCAGAGAGGCAGGTACCCGTACCTCAATTCCGCGGCACTCAGCATCTGGCCGAATCACCCCCACGGGGCAAAGCATCAAAAACCTCAAAACAAGCATTGGTGTATTCAGGCTAAAAAGCATTCCCCAGGAACTTGTCCTTGTGTGCGTCGGGGAAGGTCGCTCATGCATGCTCCCATTAGCCTCCTGGGTGACATTCAGGCAAATGGACAATGGTAGTGTGTGGCCATATATAAGGATGCTGGTTCCTGTCCCTCAGCCTCTGGCTTTCTATGTTGTGTTCTGGTCGTGTGAATCATTACAACAAGCAATAGTAATCATGCTTTACTTGTCTACCTGACAATTGGATCCTCGCCACAACTAAGGCCTCTTGGCAAGACTGGCTGGACACACTGCTATGAATCTAGCTTCCTAACCCCACGCCAATGGTCTGATGACTGGATGGCTTCTCGTTGAAGGACAGAGCCTCATAGACGGTCATACCCGCTTCATCGCTGCTTCAGTCACACTGGATTGGTACGAGGGCATGCTCCAACTATCTACTGATTACAATTACCATGTAGCAACATTACCTCTGAGGACGCTTCCAGGATGTTATACTGTTCTATCCAGGCACGAAGATGGTCTTGAGGCTTGGGCTAGATGATCATCGTCATTACCACCCACCAGAGTAGTACAGACACATCCATGCATGAAGCGCTGGTTACTGCCCAATGGTGCTCTATTTCAGCACACACAACACTATCAAGTGTGACGCGGAACAGGACTCTTTCAGGCATAGCCTTTCGTGCAACTTGTGGATGTCAGTCGACCAGGATACGCTGATGGAGAACATCCTCATCTCAACACTGTACTAAGGAACCAGGCTGCAATCATACAGACTTCTTGTCGCCTTCTTCAATGGACAACACTGGACATCGGAAGACAACTAACATGAGCAAAACCAGAGAGCAAGCTTCGAGTAATCCGCAGCTACATAACCATTAGGAAGAGTCAATGACCATGCTGGCGTGGCTCGAAGAACTAAGGAGCGAGGTCAGGACAGAAAGAAATGAAATGAAGCTACATGTAAGCAGACTACATGTACACCCAGATTGCGTCTCACGTAGAGATTCGATTTTTGCTCCTTCCCTCCACATACGCGCGCCACGTTACCATCGACCTAGCCCCAAGCTTCAGCCTTGGTTATCACTTGTGGAGAGTGCTTCGATACTGCTTTCTCAAACTCAATCGACATGAGCCGGACATCTACCAGCCTTCTGGAAGCAAACGCAAAAGAGACTTCGATACCTTCGTCCTGTTTACTTTCCTCTCGTCCACAGGAGTCTGGAGCGTCCACTCGCACATTCAGTTTTCGAACTCAATCGCAAGCAGAATGTCACTCTGGCCACGAGTTTGTCAAGGAGAGCCAAGATTCATATTCATCGAAGCAGGCAAGATGCGGATTCTGGCTTTGCCGAACGACAAAATTGCAAAATCGGCAAATCTATCCTCGAATTCGGAAGCAATTTCGAGTTCAGCCATTCAGCGCCAAGCAGGTTGGCACTCGCGGCACAACCCCGGTATTGGACGACGACATGGAGGCCATGGAGTCCCCACATGGCGTCCGTTCGGGGTGTCAGATTCTCTTATTCAAAGGTGGGTCGATTTTTATTGATGAACCAGCAATAAGATTTTGACGTCGTATTTGCTAACCACAATATTTGTCCAGAGCAAAAAGATGGAGATGGGATGGACAAACGTGATTTTTCGCTTTGTGAAATCGGACTCGGCACAGGTTGCTGATCGGCCTAGATCAAGCAACAATATGCGTGCTCGGAATACAGAAAGACAGAAAGACAAATCTGAAAACTTGCACACATCTCCAGGTTATGCACGGATACAGTCACTCGGCTTTGTCGCGAGGCGAAAGTAAGCTAAATCTACGCCAGCCGTTTGACGCCGTGTAATCCAACTGCCACCCCGCCACCGAGTTTTCGCTCGGGTGTGACCAACTGAGGATGGCCCAGGCGTGGGCACCAGACTGCACTCCAGTCGTGGGACAAAATAGTGTGGTCATTGATGGATGCTGGTGCAACCGCTCGTGCTTATGCAGTCTGGATCCCTGCATCTGAACTCGTCCGTACCAAGAAATGCACAAAAAGCGTTGCTACCAGAAAAATACTGTGCATTGTACTTTGTGATTTTGTGACTTTGTGATTTCTAGTGAGGGATTTTGCGCCTAGTAGTGGGTGACATGCGCGGAGTATGTCACTCCGTACTTAGTGCGCGGCTGTCACAGCCTGACATAAGCACATCGTGTATGTCGCAGCAACATGTTGTGCTCGATGGGTTTGTGACATAGCTCGTTACCACGCAGAATACGCCTCGTTCCTGTCGTGTGAGCAGAAAGAATCATCGGCTTCGGTCGTCGCCGCCCCGGGATCAAATGAGGAATGCCAATCAAAAGTGGATACCGAGTGACAAGAATACGTGGAAGAGTGGGGTTGTCCTAGTGACAAACTGGGATGCGAGTCAGCGGATGTGACCACGGATCATGTGCAAGCTCTCTCCACAAGCACAGAGACTGCCTCTTCAGTGGGGATTTGGCTTGGAGACCTTGGACTCTAGCCTTCCTGCTGACTATTCGCTGCGCTGGACCAGCTGATCTCTCCCGCCGCCCCACTCCCTCTCAGATCCCCCAGCTTTCCTATATAGTCTCCCCTTGTCCCCTTTGCTTCCTTCGTACTCTTTCTCCTCTGCAGGTCACTCATTCTCCTCTTACAAGCTTTACACTCTTTCTCTCTTCTGCACATATCAGCTAGTCTGCCACAGACCATTACCACACTCACATACAACACACACACAACACACTCTCAAAATGCCTGGCGGTGCAGTCCTCCACGCAACTGACGATGTCAACCGCATCGAAGCCCCAGTCACCTTTAAGGCGTACATGATGTGCGCCTTTGCTGCCTTCGGTGGTATCTTCTTCGGATACGACTCTGGTTACATCAACGGTGTTACTGGTTCCAGCGTCTTCATTCACGAGATCGAGGGTCCCAACATCGATGCCCTCTCTGGTAGCAACGCTTCACTCATCGTCTCTATCTTGTCTGCCGGTACAGTAAGTTCTAGCTCTCTGGTTTAGCCTTCACTATTCATCTCTTGTCTAACCCTTCACGCAGTTCTTCGGTGCCATCATCGCTGGTGATCTTGCAGACTACTTTGGTCGCAAATACACCATTATCGCTGGTTGCATAATCTATGTTATCGGTGTCACAATTCAAATATGCCAGGGTCTTACTTCTGGTCTCGGTCTCATTGTCGCTGGTCGTCTCATTGCTGGTCTCGGTGTTGGTTTCGTCACCTCCATCATCATCTTGTACATGGCCGAGATCTGCCCTCGCAAGGTCCGTGGTACCCTCGTTTCTGGCTACCAATTCTGCATTACCATTGGTCTTCTCCTCGGTGCTTGCGTCAACTACGCTGTCCAGGATCGCACCGACCAAGCCTCATACCGTATCCCAATTGGTATTCAATACGCTTGGGGTGTCATCCTTGCTACCGGTATCTTCTTTCTCCCCGACTCACCTCGCTACTTCGTCAAGAAGGGTCGCGTTGACGATGCTCGCATGGTCCTCGCCCGCCTCCGTGGTCAGCCCGCTGACTCCGAGTACATCGAGGCCGAGCTTGCCGAGATCGTCGCCAACGCCGAGTACGAACGCCAGATGATTCCTTCCACTACCTGGTTCGGCTCATGGGCCAACTGCTTCTCCGGATCCGTCTTCAAGTCCAACTCCAACCTCCGCAAGACCATTCTCGGTACCTCTCTCCAGATGATGCAACAGTGGACCGGTGTCAACTTCATCTTCTACTACTCCACCATCTTCCTCCAGTCTACCGGCGCTATCGGCAACCCCTTCATTATCTCTCTTATCTTCACTCTCGTCAACGTCTGCTCTACTCCCATCTCTTTCTACACTATGGAGCGTGTTGGTCGCCGTCCTCTTCTCCTCTGGGGTGCTCTCGGCATGTTGATCTGCCAGTTCCTCGTTGCCATCATCGGTGTTACTGTCGGATTCAATAAGACCCACAGCATTGGAACTGATGCCTCTGGCAACCCCATCGTCCGCGCCGACAACCTCTCCGCTGTCAACGCCCAGATCGCCTTCATCGCCATCTTCATCTTCTTCTTCGCTTCCACCTGGGGTCCTGGTGCCTGGGTTCTCATCGGCGAGATCTTCCCTCTCCCCATCAGATCTCGTGGTGTTGCTCTTTCCACTGCCTCCAACTGGCTCTGGAACACCATCATCGCTGTGATCACACCTTACATGGTTGGAACCACCGAGGGTAACCTCCGCTCCTCTGTCTTCTTCGTCTGGGGTGGTCTCTGCACCTGCGCGTTCATCTACTCCTACTTCCTCATCCCTGAGACCAAGGGTCTTTCTCTTGAGCAAGTCGACCGCATGATGGAGGAGACCTCTCCCCGTACCTCCTCTAAGTGGGTTCCTCACACCACCTTCGCCAGCGATATGGGCATGAAGAACGGCACCCTTGATGAGCACGTCGTTGCTGATGTCGAGCGCAAGGGTAGCTCTGTTTAAGTTCTCTCTTTGATTGGGCTTGGTGGTCGTCGATGGGTTTCATTGTTTCATTGGTGTAGAAGATAAGACGGGATCTTACTCGACAGAGAAGGTCGTTCTTTATGTTCGTATTGCATTGTGGATATGGTTTAGACAGTGGTTTCTAGCTTGATCATATACAAATTTGTGATACGTTCTTCATAACATGTTCTCTCTCTGATTGCCTCGAGCCTTGGTGCTTGTGTTCTGATTCTACTAACCCCGCTGATTCCATCGACATCATGTCATGATATTTTTACGTACCCTGCTTAAATCCACTACTCCTCCAGACTTACCGCTTCATGCTTGATCATGATGGTAGATTCCAGCTTCTCATGTCGCTGACCCTTGGTAGTCTCCAAAGGCCACGGTGAGCAGGGATGCTTGCGTGTCCAGCGGAAAGTCGCGAATCAGCAGCAGCTCGGATTTGCCGACGGCTTGGTGGGGCTTGGTGACTTGCCCCGCTTTCGATCATGGCGCAAACATACTTTCCATGGTAGACATCGCCGGCTGTTCCCCGCCTCTAGCACATCAAAGTCGATTCTAGGTGGTATACCCCGCTCCTGGGCAACCTCTGCTGAGTCGTCTAGCTTCGATCGAGATGTCATGATTGGCCTCTTCTTCCTCCAAGCTCGCTACTTGCTATACCGGTGATGTGGGACAGTTTTTGCTTCACGGACTGATGATATCCCAGACCTCTCTCCTAGACGTCTGTGTATATAACGAGGTGCTCGCTGTCCTGTGGTGGTAAGAGAATATTCACTAAGCTCCTCAAAGTTGAGCATCAGACCACAAAATGAAAGTCTTCGAATATCAACTTGTCCTCTTCTTGGCAGCAACTCCCTTCACCTCTGCAATTGTCCCTTACTCACAATACATCATCGCACCTTCCTCTCGTACTCTTTACCCTCTCTCAGTCTTTCGCAGCAATGGCACTGTAACCGACCCCGCCAACCTTTTGCAAGGCGCCAAAGGCGCTGCAACGCTGAATAACGTGGCGGATGTGACCTACGACTTTGGCAAGAATATCGAGGGTATTGTATCACTCAATATCGATTCTGCTGCTACTGGGCAGTATGTTGGTGTGACGTTCACGGAGAGCAGCTTGTGGATTAGCACGTTTGGTAGCGATGCAACTGCTGATTCTGGATTGGACGAGCCTTTGTGGTGAGTCTTGTCCACTTTAAGGGTTTTAGTTGTGAACGAACGTGATGCTAACGAGGTTCTAGGTATACTGGCATTGGTCCACACACTGCGGAACCACAACATCGTCGTGGCGTAAGTAAGCAATTTAAACCATGTGCCCTCGATGTACTAACAAACACATAGGCCTTCCGTTACCTGACTCTACAGACCAATGGTACCGGCCCTGTCAGCATCAGCAATTTCTCCGTCCACTTCACTGCATACCCACAAGCCGCCACCGATATCTCTTCTGCCTATCTCGGCTATTTCCACAGTTCTGATGAAGAGCTGAATGCTGTCTGGTATGCTGGAGCGTATACCAATCAGATCTGCCATATTGATCCGGACGCTGGCAACTCGCTTGTGCATCTTGGTAGTGTTCCTACTGCGGACAATGATACGTTCTTGACGACTTGGTGGAATAATTGTGAGTTTGAATAGAGGGGATGACAACGATGATGCTGATCTTGAATAGACACAATTACGAATGGCACTACGGTGTTTGTTGATGGTGCTAAGCGTGATCGGACTGTGTGGCCTGGTTAGTCGAGTTCAACCATCTATAGTGCGCAGGATTAACGTCGATACAGGTGACTACACAGTATCCATGCCAAGCACTTTCGTTGCCACAAACGATCTGAGTGGTGCACGGAACGGCCTTGACTCTCTATTCCAGCTTCAAAATGCTAGTGGTGCTATGCCATATGCTGGAGGTATGTTCACTTCCCATCTTGATGATGCATAATTACCGGAAAAACTGCTAACAACACTTGTACAGTACCTTTCTATCCTGAACTTCAATCCATCATCGGCCCGAGCTTCTGGTCTTTTACATACCACTGTCATGGCTTGACTGATTTGTATCTGTACTATCTCTATACTGGAGATCTAGCATACCTGCAAAAGTACTGGGCTCAAAGCAAGCTTGGGGTGCAGTTCGCGTTGAGCCTTGTTGACAGTACAGGTTTAGCCAAGCTTCCTCCTTCGAACCCAGGTAGGCTACTAGATCCAACTGGTAGAGACGCTATACTAATGACATACTAGACTGGCTCAGAAACTATATGGGAGGTATGTAATGCAATAATCTCAAATTCAGCACACAAGACATATTCTAACAACTCCACTAGGCTACAACATCGAGGTAACTCAAAATAGCATAAGTATGTCTGCCAGAGCACAATTTTGATACTTGACCAGGCGAATTCAATCCTCTACCGTCTCCTAACCCAATACATCTCCCTTGCCACAACCCTCAACGACACCGCCCTAGTCCCCTCATGGCAGAGCTACCAAACCAACATCAAATCCGCCGCAAACGCCATGCTCTGGGACGCCGCCGACGGTCTCTACAACGACAACACCACCACGACTTTCCATCCTCAAGGTCCGTCCTTATCACCCTAACTTACCTCCCTCTGCTTCTTTCTCCCAACCAACCGAGCCATCATGCTAACCAAACATCAAACCCCCAGACGGCAACGTCTTCGCCATCATCTCTGGCGTCGCCGACTACGCCAATCGTTCCGCAATCGTAGCCTCGAACCTGCAAGCCCGCTGGACACAATACGGTCCACCTGCCCCCGAAGCCGGCGCTACCATTTCTCCGTTCATCTCGAGTTTCGAGCTACAAGCGCATTTTGCTGTTGGTCAGCCGCAGAGAAGTATTGATCTTATGAAGTCGATGTGGTTTGGGTGAGTTATTGTTATGTTATGTGTACAACGCTGAGTGAGAAATGGCATGATAGTTAACGATAATGGTGGTGGTACAGCTGGATGATGAACAATCCCGACATGACAAACTCGACATTCGTGGAAGGTTACAACACGAATGGCTCATTGGTCTATCCTGTAAGTTCATAGACCACTGCACACCACCTATTCCCATTCCACCATCCATTCATCCATCAACACCCACCACCCCTCCCCTTTCCCAAAAAAAACTGAAAAAAAAAACTTCAAAACTAACAAACACACCCCAGGCCTACCTCAACAACCCCCGCATCTCCCACGCCCACGGCTGGTCCACCGGCCCCGTCTCCGCCCTCAGCACTCTCGTAACCGGAATCCGTTTCCTCTCCGCCGCCGGACAAACCTGGCTCTTCCGCCCACAAGTCGGTAATACTCTCACATTTGTTAGCGCCGGGTTTCCGTCGAGCTTGGGTATGTTCGAGGCGAGCTATAATGCGACGGATGATGGTGGGTTTGTGTATATGTTCAGTGCGCCGGTCGGAACGAAGGGGAGTGTGAGTGTGCCCGTGCCAGTGGCGTGTGAGGAGGGGATGGGGGTTGCGGTGTTGCAAGAGCAGCAGCAGGGTCTGAGGGGTGGTTGGTGCGGTTGGGGTAAGGGTGGGCTGGCGAGTTGCAAGACTACGATTGTGAATGTTTCTGCTGGTGATGCTGAGGTCGTGGTCGATGGGTTGGAGGGGGGTGAGTACTCGCTTGGTTTCATGTGCGGGAGTAAAGTCGGTGGTAGTGGTGCTGGAGGTGGCAACCATGGATGGCCCAAAGCAGGAACATATCCAGTTGGTTACAAATGGCCCAGTGGCTTCAGCTTTCCTGCACAGTGGGCTCGGGGATCCTTTGGCGGTGGAAAGTGGTAGAACGGTCTCGGTATGCTGATTTACCCATCGATCCTCACGTATGGTAGGCAATCAGGATGGAGTGGTTACTTACTGGTTGTCGAGTCCAGAAACAGAAAAGAACAGTGGAATGTTGAGGAAAGAAAAATTTGACCATACTCATTCTTAGAATACTCGGAGAGAAAGAAACACAATTTACGCATATCTTTACCTCCTCAATCAGGGAAAGAAGTGATTTCATTCTTTGAGCGAAAGAAGTTGAATGGTTGTGACTTCCTCAATTCGGAATATGAATAGGTACAATTTGTTCTTGTTCTGATCGCTCTGCTTCTCTTCTTCGCGGGTTTCCTTTCTACTGCAGTATCCTCTAATATTTCGAAAGAAGCGGCACAGTCGAGCGACCAAGGAACGAAGTAGTTCTAGACTACCAAAATCAAGAAGAACAGCAACAGAAGTAGCAGCATATCCAGCGACATACAGAACAGCAAGAAATTGGCGTGGCAAGAAAATCTCACGATATTCTACCCCTCCCTTACTCACACCAACGCTCACGCTCACACTTGACAAGAGAAAGGAACAATAACCCTTTTTTTGTAAGCAATCAATCCCAAGACTCACGAGCACTGCTTCATTTCTTCTTTTCTCCCATTATGGGATGACTAAGTAAGATCAAGCTATGCTGGTGTGATCGACCTGCTCTGACTTCCCCACGCGGCGCTTCCTTTTTCTCTTCTACTACAGTATCCTGGTATGAGTAGGGTATATAACAATATGAAAGTCAGGCTTCTGAAGCGATGGACACGACAAGAGCATCAACGAGTCGGTGTGACAAGATAGCTAAGTGTAGGTGTGTTAATTAAGAAAGGGGGCGCTTGGAAATAATTGTATGACGCTCGCTCGCTCGCTCTACTAGCTTGACAATGCAGAGAAAGTACGATTTGAGAAGAAACAAGTATGGAGTGAAATCCACATACTGCCTATAGCTTTGGGCCACTCCTTTGCTATCAGTAACTTGTCTTTTGTGGTATCCTACAACTTCTACGTTACAAGCCACTACCCTGAATCATTACGACTGTGCCAACAGAGAATTAGCAGCAGACACGAAGCCCATGCCACCATCCCCGCCCTTTGTGTCCGGATAGACATCTAACGAATAGCAGTTAGTATTTCTCCCTTTGACCAGGAAAACATAAAGACTTACAAAACGCAAGCGCAATGATCATATAAACACCAATACACATCGCACCCTCCAAATAATTACTCCTCCCGTCACCAATCAAATAATTCACAACCAGCACGGAAATGAAGAACACCACGACTTCAAAAGTCTCAAAGCGCAACGTCATGGGACTTCCAATGATCCATCCCAGAATAACAAGGAAAGGCGTGACAAACAAAGCAATCTGCAGACTACTGCCCACAGCTACCCCCAATGCCAGGTTCATCTTATTCTTGTAACTGACGACGACGGCGGTGACGTGCTCAGCAGCGTTGCCGACGATAGGGAGGAGGATCAATCCGATGAACGTCTTGCTGATGTGTGCGCGTTGGACGATGGAGTCGATGCTGTCGACCAGGAATTCGGCGCAGATGGCGACGAGGACGGTGATGATGACTAGAGCGATACCGGCGGCGACGGGGCTGAGGGTGTCGCCTTCTTTGACTTCGCCACTGTTCTCGTTATCTTCGCCGCCTTCGTTCTCGTCTGGTTTGTCTGCTTCTTCGTCGAAGAGATTGGCGTGGGATTTGAGCTGGAAGTAGAGGTAGAGGACGTAGAGGACGAGTAGGATGATACTTGTGCCGCGGGATACGAGAAGGATGTCTGGGTTGGTTAAGCCTGGGCGCTCGCCGTGGGGATCGGCGTCGGCTATAGCTGCGTAGAGTGTTGCTGGGATGATGAGGGAGGCAGATGCGACTGCTAGAAGCTGTTTTCTGTATTAGTCGACGTTCAACTTGGAAGCGCACACTCGTTACTCACAGAAGCCATTGTCTGCGCAACAGTAACATCAAATTCCTGCTCCTGACGTTTGATACCTCCAGCAATAAAACAACATCCCAACACCAACAGAATGTTACTCAAGATACTGCCCAACATACTCGCTTGCACAATTCGAATCTGACCTTGCCTCAACGCAATAATGCTCACAATCAATTCGACAGCATTACCAAACGTGGCATTCAGTAGTCCTCCAATAGTCTGTCCCAGTTTCGCTGCTAACTCTTCTGTCGCAAAAGCCAGTAGTCCTGCCAAAGGTACAATGGCAAGGAAGTTGAGCACAAACACCCATGTGGGATCCCATCCTGTGGCTCCGGCGACGATGCCCAATGGTACAAACACCAAGAAGACATTGGCGTAGTTTGAAACGAGGATTTCGTAGGTTAGGTAGAGGAAGTTGGCTGGGTATGAGATGTATGCGTGGGAGTTGTCGCGGCCGGATATCAGATGGCTTTTGAGGCCATTGGCGGGGGCTTTGATAGTGTTGGCTGCACGCTCGAGGAGAGGGGTTCGTTCGGAGGTGTTGCTGCCGTCCATGTTGGAGGCGGAAGGGAGGCTGTTGGTGCGGGAATCGCGTAGGTCTTTGTGGATCTTGGAACGAAGTTTGTGTGCTGGAGGAGGAGATGAGAATGAGGTGTCAGCTTCATGAAGCAGAGCTTGCCATTAGGAGAGCTAGGGATTGATGAGAGATGGCACGAAGGAGGCTGTGCTTTTTTGTGATGTCTTGGCAATAGGTACGAGGTGTATCGTGGAAGGCGGCAAAGGAAGAGGTAGGAGCTACTCACCCATTGTCTGCTGCAATTGATTCTATACCAATTTGATCTCTGCGTAAGAAACAAACCAAAAAACGCAGACAAGCTTGGACACAAGACAAGAGCACTGCCTTCCTTGGCCAAAAGGCTCAATGAAGGCGCCAAGCTCGCACTAGAAATGACGTTCATGCTGGTAGCACGTGCACATGAACCACACCTGGTAGGGCACGAGTATGCATGGAGACGAGGATCGAGGTGAGGAGACGAGACGAGGGAAGAATGTACAGAGGAATCAACAATCGGTTTGTGGTGGGTGGGCTGTCGGCCTTCCGGTGGAAGACAGCACTTTCTAGACTCTACGCTCCATCATGCTCCTCACAACAGACAGTACTACACAATGTATCTCTACCACTCCTCCTTCCCAGTCACAAACAGAGACTATGCTCTCTCCATTTCCTCAAGATATGTAGGGTATAATGCCAAAGTCCCTCCTCAATATATGCCAATACCCCATAAGAATATGCAAGAATGTCGTTATTCGTAAAAGAAAAGCCCTGCTCAATTACCCAAACCCATCATGACCCAACTCGCTACATTCATGAACACAATCAACGCCCACATTGCGACTGCAAACGTAGATGTGATCCAATGATTCTTCATGTTGACTTGTCGCCGTATTTGTCGTGGAGGTGGTGCTGCTGCCACGTCCTCTGATCCTTCTTCTTGTCCATCTATCGCAGATGCCGTAGCGTCAATAGGCTGCTTGGCTGTGAAATGACCGTCCATTTCCAACCCATTGTCCATAGTAGCCGTGGCAGTGGTGCCTTTCTTCTTCTGTATTTTGTTCTCTTTCACCATCGCATGACCTTGCTCATCCACAACATCATCTACCATCATGAACCGACTCCTCATCGTGAACCATATCAACGGCGCGCTCGTAATCGGCAAGATGACACTCAACGCAACCTGACTACCCTCCAGCGCCCGACTCAACCCTTCCTGGCCCACTGCTCCCGCAATGATAATACTGGGCGTAATACTAATACTCCTTGTGATCAATCTTCTTACCCACGGCTTCACACTCCAATTCAGTTGTCCTTCTGAGACCATTTGTCCGGCAATGGTACATACGATACCGGCGGATGTACCCGACAGGAGCAAGGCGAGTGCGAAGATGGTGGCTGCTGCGGGCGCCAAGGTCGAGGAAAGGAGATGATAGATGCCGAAAAGGTCAGCAGATGATGCTTCTGATGTGCCAGATAGGGAAGCGCCGGCAACTATGAGAATGGCAGAATTGACGAAGAGAGCAAAAGTGAAGAGTGAGATTGTTAGCTCGACGATGGAGTAAGTGAGACAGGACTTGATTGCCGCTAAGCTAGGGCGATAGGTTGGTAAGTTAGATTTGCGCAATGGTGCTGTATGAGAATCCGGAGCGTTCAGACTGGAGGTGGCCGAGGAGGCGGTCGACTCGATAGTGTTCACTGATGTCGTTGAAGCTGAGGTTGGAATCGGTGCAGTGATATTGCCGTGACGAAGGTCGTATTCTTGAAGGCGAGGTTGCACGATCCCACTACCTAGGTACAGTGAATGCGGCATCACGGTCGCGCCGAGGATACCACAAGCTTGGTACAATCTGAGTAGTGTTAGTCTGTATTGTACGAAATATAAGTGAGCATAACTTACCCTTGAGATTGTACAAGCACATCACCTGGAAGGTAACCTCGGAACAGCTCTCTTATGTTTGGCACACTAATGAGTGAAAGCTCGATGCAGAAGCAGACCACTACAGCAAGGACGAGAAGAGCAACAAATAGCTCGAAAATTCGGATACCGCGCATGGTTCCCGATGGACGATAAAATGCTAGGATGATCAGAACATCGACAATTGAGATGGCGCACCCGGCCACAACGGGAATATGAAGAAGCAGGTTTAGCGCAATAGCAGTGCCAATGACCTACAGATGCTGTGTTAGCAGACGAATAATCTCGAACATATGATTAGAATCGTACCTCTGCAATATCTGTAGCAATAATCGCGGCCTCTGCAAAGACATATAGAATGTAGTTGAGCCACGGCGGACAATGTGCCTTACAATTCTCCGCCAGATTCATTCCAGTAACTGAACCGAGCTTGATACTGAGCGACTGAAGAAAGATGGCAATGATGTTGGAGAACAAAACAATGCATAGAAGCTGAAATTTATAGGAGGCTCCCGCTGCAACATCCGTCGCATAATTGCCTATGACTATAGTCAGTATTTGTAAGGCCATAATCTTGCCTAATACAAGACATACCAGGATCGATATAAGCAACAGCGACCATAAAGCCTGGCCCTACAAAACTGCCAAATTTGACGAATGTTCTCCGTAGTGCTCTTGCTCTGTCCACTAGTACTGCTGCACCACTCTTCTTGGCGCCTCTATTGCCTCCAGGAAATCCTTGTGAATGATGTGTTTCCCAATTTCGCAAACTCTCCACATCCTCCTCGACCATTTTCTTCCCGTCCGCTACCTGGCTTCTTCTCCTTGACCTGGCGCGGCCTGCGCCATCAAGATTGCTAAGTTGTACAGATCCTATCCGGTCATCAAGTTGTTGCTCTTCTTGTAATCGGTGGTCTCGCTGTAGTTTTCTATTGGCTAGCCCATTCATATCGCTGTTCTTTTCGAGCGCCAATGGATGGGGGCTTTGGTTATAGTCGCTGTGCTCAAGGACTTCTGGGTCATTTCGCGAGGGGCAGTTCATTGTGTATAGTTGTTTGGATGCGCCACAAAGGCTTGGTGATATGGTTGGAATGTCGCGCAGTATAGGTATTTGGTTGGTGGTCGAGCATGTGGATCCAAGGTAAGAAACGACCAAATCACAGTAACGTGAGAATATGCGAAACACTACTCTTTAGCAATCCAGACTCGAGATCTCAAGTCGTAGTATGTTGGTACTACCGGCCCAAACTCCTATGCCTCAATCCAAGCAGTTTTACAACCCCATGTAGCAGTGGGGGATAGGTATACAAAGAAAAAAAGACGATGCTAACACTAGGAAAGAAAGTCAATATGCTAGGATCGTTGAGAGAACTTGTGGAGGAGACGGAGGGGAGGCCTCGTGTTTGATGTATAGTATGACGGGCGCATTCGCAATCTAGATTTAGGACATTTTCGTCATGCATCTCAGCTCCGTGATCTTCTCGTCTTGGCCTCAGCTCTATTTTTGAGCTACCGAAAGATACCGAGAGGCTCCGTCTGATTCTCGTGCTGCCACTCGTCCATTGCCTTCGTTCAGACGATAATACTGTGAATAAAACATGAACAGAGGCTATCGACGAGAAGGCACTCTTCAAACAACAGACAGGTCGAAGACCGAAACATGGAAGGAAACTCGTGATTCGTCTATTCTACTTAGTCGTCCCAAAACACCACGCTATGCAGGCAATATGCTAGAACATCTTTTATCTACACCTCATCCCTCTCCCTCCTCAGCGTACCTCTTCTCTCCAGTGGTGGTGGATACTGCACTTCCCATACTCGTCTCAAGCCTGTGATTGCCGTATTTCCTCGTCCAAGCCAGAACTCCCACAATTGGTTGACGGTAAGGATGAACATCTCGAAGCTAGATTCATGTGTCGTTAGTACATGGATTCGGCCAATGCTTTTCAAATGATACTTACAGGGTTCTTGGCATATCTAGCCAGCGACTCAAAACCCACTTGGTAGTGTGCCAAATCAACCTCACCTCATACCATGGATCTTCCTCTTCGCTATACTTGTAGTCATTGAAGCCGTCGTCATGAAGAGAAGCAGCGTCTGTTGGTTGCGGATCTTGTAAACCAGGAGCCTCAGCGCCAGGCGTCTGCTCAGCTCCCTCCACTGCTCTGACACTGACAGGCTCCTGCACACTTCGCAATACGCGTGCGACAGGAACACTGCTTTTCTCTGCTTCTTCCACCTTGCCATGCAACATCTCCTCAAACTTGCCGATCGCACTCAAACTATGACTTATCCTATCAAGCGTATTGACCAAAGCAACCAGCTCGGTTCTTCTCAAAGGCGGGTTCTGACTGTTATCTTTCTCGTTGAACTCGAATAGAATCTTCAATGCTGTGCCGTATCCAGCTGTTTGCAGCTTGCCCCATAGCCTACACTTGTCACAGCCTACACAGTCCATTGTTCGACTGACGTTGCGGAAGCGATTTCTAAAGTCTTCCTTCAACCCACTAATAGATGGATCGCGAAACATCAGACTCTCGTCGTAGATGCGCGGACCTCGTGAAATCTGGTCTGCCAAAGCAAGCACTTTCTGTTTCGTCATAGAGTCCTGTTCAGGATCACCAGAGCAATATGTGTATGATGTGAGGGCGTTGCGCACCTTGGCTACAGCACGAAGGACCAGGGCGTAATTAAAGTAAAGGTTGCTGATGCGATCAGGATGTGCATGCAAACGTTCTTCATAGCAGGACAGATTAGGTCCCCATTGACCAGTAGTCTGATTGAGATAGTCGTAGCAAAGATGTGTTGATATCGAGGCGTGCATACCAGAGATGATGCGATAGAATGTACGTTTTTCCAGGCATTCGTCGTCGGCAGATGACGAGTCTTTGAGAACGCTACGTAGATCCTGCACCGCCTGTTGTTGTAGTCCAGCTAATCCAGTAGAGCCCAAGGACGCCTTCGTATCGACGTCGTCTGCCTTTGAGAAGCAATTTTCACCATAAATAGCCTCCCATACTTGGTGAGCACTAGGTCCAGAATAGCCTGTGAATCTTTCTGGGTTGTCTATCAGACTGACATAGTCACCCTTGCCAGCCGAGCTCTCATCTTCAGGAACACAATAGTCCCGCTCGTCGCACTCGTCATCGTATTCCACCACACAACTCTCGCCCACATCTGCACCCAGTTCACCCATTAGTGGCCGCTCTTTTTTCTGTTGCGGCCGTGCCGGATGAGTTGCTTTTGGTCCTTCTAGTTTACCGAGCTCATCTGCCCGCCATATCATCGGGATGTCCTCTTCATTTTCTATTGTGTTTACAGCACACGCTATGTTGCCACATAGGCCCCCTTCATCACTCCAAAAGGGACATACTTTGTCGTATAGATTCAGGCGATAATAGGAGAAGAAATCGGAGTCGTGCGTCAGTGATCGTAGAGTAGGTTGCAGATGTGTATTGAGCTGGTCGAGAGTAGAATATGAGGCACAAGCGTCCGAAACAATGGCGTTAGGATCGACCTAGACTTTTGTATTAGTTGCCATTGATCTTTGGTTTTTCGTCGAGATACCTACCGCGCAAGTCTCAGGCTGTGATGATGCACCTAGAGCAGACTGGGAGTGGACTGTGCCGAAAAGAGTGAAGACCGCAAGGTAGAACCGTCTTGTTGCCGTCCCCATCTTGTGTTACTCTGAAAGAACGTGGCACTGTATGCTGTCAAGTGCGCTGTTGACGACCGCAATTGGTAGAGCAGATATGACGACTTCTATACTTCGAACAATGTGGACTAGATTAAGAACAAAAGGTGGCGACCGTAGTGGCAGTGTTCGTGTTGACAAGTTGCATATAATTTGTAAGTTGACACATGTTTCATCTGATTACAGTAACGGCTTATCGGATAAAATGTAAGTGCTATATTAAAGTGGTGTAATACAAAATTTAGACAGGCCTTCCAATTGACCTTATTCTATGCGACTCCGGTTGGTTTCGTACGCCCTCAAGTTTCCCTCCCTCATGTCTCCTTCTTCTTGCGAATGCTTAGACGCTTCTTCAAGCCATCAGTAATTCCACTGATCGAGCTCTTGCGTGGACCATCATGGTCACGTTCCCAATCAGCATAGCGACCAGGACTTGATTTTGACGAAGAAGCATGCGCGCCGGTAGTTCTTGCTTCACTTGTCGAGCTTGTAGGTTGCTTGTTTCGTTCCATCAGCTCGATATGGTCGCCGTCAATGTTCGGCCTGTCAGAACCATTCTGACGCAAATTCCTCTCAATGGAGTAGGATGGCTCTCCAACACCTTCGGTATCGTCGTCTTTGTAGTCCTGGGAAGTTGAGTTAGCACGATGGAAGCAAGTCACGGCATTCGGTTTTACTTACCACACCTTCCCATCGTCCTAGATTACCGCCTTCGGCAATGTTCATGTTGTCGCCCTCCTCATAGTTGTAACGACGACCAAATTGATCGGTTCTTCCAGGAGCAACCACAGCAGTGTTATCCAGAGGCCTATGTCCTTGCACAGCATCCTTGACAGCTTCCAGGGGTGTGGCTTTCAAAGCCTCTTCATTCGTGTTCTTGACTGCTGCAACGGGACTGCTTGTGAAAGATGTGTTGCGCGCTAATAGCGTGGCATCATAAGGACCTTCGTGATGGTATTTTGGCCCGATAATCTCGTCCAGACGATCTATAGTGTCTGCTCCTGGCAAGTGTCTCTTGCTTAGATGAGGAGCATGGTTGGCCTTTCTCTCTTCTTTCTTGATTGTGTCAAGAGGACGCACGCTTGGGTCGCCAGGAAAGCGTTCGCGCAAAGAACTGCTGCGGCGTGGTCGGCCAGATGGGCCTGATTCACTCAGATCTGCACGGAAGCCCTTGTCGACGCTTCTTCGCTTGCCTGCCGGGTCCTGAAATGGGTTTGTGTCGGCAAAGCGATGGCGCTGAGCACTACCCGAGCTGATATTACGGACATGAGAAGATGCGCCGGATTTTTCTGGTGTGCCAGAGCTGATGTTGCGGACATGCGATGCTGCGCCGGTCTTTTCTGGAGTTCTAGGGCCTCCGGGGCTGCTTTCCCTAACACTCGTATACGGATTCTTTGGAGTTTCGGACGTGCGGCGGAACGGGTTGTTTGAAGAAGATGATGCGCCGGTATTCTGCTGGGATACAGGAGCGTAAGGGCTCTGGTTCGCTTGAAGCGGGAGGTTGACAGGCACGAAAGATGAGTTGAGGCCAGTATCCATATCGGGGGTAGGTTCAGTAAGAGGATCAAGGACCGAAGCCTTTGCTTGTTTCTAGAATATTGTCAGTGTTTCGCATCAGGCGCAGTAATCGCAAGCTCCACGCATACCCAGTTGTCTTTGGTAGACATCTTGTTGTGAGGTTCTACTGTCGTATGCAACCAGAAGTCGGGGATGAGAGAGACAGGAAGAAGGAGATGGGGACAAGATGGGATGAATGGATGGATGAGTGTTGAGATGACGAATGCGCTCATAAAAATAATGTTAAGTTGCCGGCCCTCGCGATTTCGAATAAAGCTTCGAAACGTCATGACGTCCGTTCAGGTTCCTTGCATGTGCCAAGAACTGCAAGTGCAACGTGCGGCGGCCCCGATCTTCGATCTTCAGGAACAAACCTGGAAACAAACATGAAACAGGTCAATATAAACATCGCATGGCACTAGTGGACTATGCCTCCTCTTCCGACGACGAGAGTGAGGTTACAGGCACACCACCAGTTCCAAAGCGTCAACGTATCGGCACAAACACACCAACTTCAGAAATAAAGTCCAACAACCTGCCACCACTACCTTCCAGCTTCCATGACCTCTACGCAACCTCCGTTCGCACAAGTACCGGTGACAATCCAGCGTTGCATGGTGGCCGCAAAAGAACCACGCCTCATGTTGCAGGAAACTGGCCTTCTCATGTCTATCTAGAATGTGTGTGCTGGTCTTGCTCCTCCGTCCTAGCTGCTATCAAGTGACCTCTTGCTTACTTTTCCTTGAGGGTATCCTACATCAACAGAAGTCGACACGATCACTACTCTTCTTTCATCAGTGAGCTCATTGCAAGCACCAGACTCGGAGCATCTTCCCAAGTTGCATAACTCATTGACCAGCGAGCTTGGTGCTGCACTGTCACTGCACATCAGTCTGTCTGCTTCTCTGAGCCTGAGCACGGCGCAGAAAGACGACTTTCTGGAGGTCTTATCAAATGCATTCGAGAACTTACACCGGGTCAGTATCTCGTTCTATTAGATGATATAGTGGCATACTGAGGCCGTATAGGTAAGTTCGTTCGAGGTCAGCTTAGGCGATCTACTATGGGCACCCAACCGAGATCGAAGTCGGTGGTTTCTGGTCCTGAAAACCCAGAAACAGGATGAACTTAAACTGCTGCTAGACCGCTGTAATAAGATTTGTGAGCAGCAAAAGCTACCGACTTTGTACGAGCACGGAAGTAAAGGTATCAAGGCAGCGAGCGCAGAACCACTGAAGCAGCTCTCTACTCTTTCGGGACCGAAAGACGACCTCTCCGACTGCTTCCATTTTAGCATTGGATGGCAGCTTGAGGAACCTAACGATAGGCAGCTGAGCTTCAAAGGAATAGATTGCGCGTCGCTTGAAGCTGTGAAGAACATTAGGGTGAAGATTGATTCGGTAAAAGTGAAGATAGGAAACACCATAAACTCTGTACCATTACAGCGAAGTATACTCGGAAATAGAAGCATTCTGAGCTGAGAGTAAGTATGAATGCAAATTGCTCATTGGCATCTTGATCTGAATTGAAGCACATATACAGTAGAACATGATCAAAAACTCTCACCACAGTGACCAGACAGGCGACGTCCTTGTTACCTGTCCTGTCGTGGTTTCTCTACCCTGCTTTTCCTCTCCGTTAATCATGAAGATGTCCGCAAGACGCCAGCAGGATATGACCATAGTATCTCGTGAACCCATCTAAATCATGACGAGGCTCGTCTTCTCCATCATGAACCACATCTGAAAACTGCGTTTTCAGGATTAACGTTGATCAGGTAAAACCGCCGTATTGTCCCATCCATGGCTCAGCCCTATTCTGTCAGGAATCTCGGTCTTTTCAGTCGTGTTTCATCCTCGTTCCAGTCTTCTCAATTGTGTTTCGTCCTCCTCGATTCCAGTGTGTGCTCTATCAATATCGATCATCATTGACCAGCTACGAAATTCCTTGAACGTCTTGATCGCAAGTGTCAGCTTCAGACTCCCACAAGTGCTGCATATCTTGCCAGTCATGTCCAAGCAGCTCAAGCCCATACGTACTTGAATAAGAGAATATGCGGTTCCGGCTCATGTACCTCGTAGTGTTCCCAACCAAGACTCTGTGTGATGCCCAGAGCCCTCCACTCATCCTCCCAGAGTAGTTTTAGTGTTCCTCGTGCATCGAAGTAATCTCGTGGAATGACTTTGAGCATGTTTTTCGGTAGCTGGACATGGCGGTATTCGTACTCATCGTCGTTGTATCTGTTGAATGAGAAATAGCAAGTCAGCCCTCTGTCCTAGGTATTCTTCGAGCATGTCTGTCACGCCTTTGCCTTCGATTTGATCGAGTCTGAAAGTGTATCGAGGTCTTGAACGGGTATCTTCAGTCGTACCTTGCCGAGTAGTGGATCATATCAACGAATTCGTCGAGCTTTTGTTTTTCTTTATCGGTCAATGGGCGCGGCACACTGTTTCGCCGGGTCATGTCTATGTCTGACATTGTCGAATGTGATGATGTTGATCTGTTTACCGAGCTTGTCGCGTGAGTTGTAGTGGCGGGATGTCGTGATCGAGGCTGTATAGGGTACCGATAGGATTGATAGCGAAGGCGGCTCGTGCAGAGAGGACGACTTGAGACGGGAGCAAATGAGAGAGATGTCCGAGATTGTTTATTCCAAAGTAGATGTAAGGAAATCGAGATTGGGCGATCACGATCACGTGACTCTTTGCCCCTTTGTGCTTCAGATCTGTTTGATGTCAAGCGGTCTTGAAATACAACACAACACAATCAACTCGAGCTATCAACTACTCTCAACTGAGAAAGCTACTGTCGCAGTCTAATCTAGTCTTTGGTGTACACTCCCTCTCTGTGAAGGATCTAGAGTATACAATGGCAAGAATCCAGTGCTACAGGTATCCATGTGCAGTGCTTGTTTGGCTCTTCATCTTGCTATTGTTTCAGATTGCCATTGTCAACCGAGCCTATTGACGACCGTTGCTACTCGTCCCTGATTGCTTGCGAAATGTGCATAGTGATGGCTCCCTTCACACCATCCTCTATCCTTCGCTCTTCCACGTTTGACAGCTCATCCTATTTATTTACTGCCATCTCTCCCATTTACTCGTCCTTCTTGCACTTTCCGGCATGCCAATCAATTACTCCAGAAAGATGACTTCATCAAAAGCAAAGACTTCTGCTGAATGGCGAATGGCTCTTTTACAAGTCAAACATCAGTACCTGACACGCCAGTACAAGGAATGCTCGACAACCTGTACTGACTTGCTAGCTCAAAATGATGTGAGTGTATTACCTCAATTCCTTAAAATTTGTCCAAAAAATGACATTGAATCAGCTCCATGAAGTTCAGTCACTGTTTCTTCACTTCTACCTCGCAAGTTGCCACGAATTGATTGCGCAGCCAATGCAAAGTCTGTCCCCAGCGAAACTGGCAAATCTCTATGATGCGAAACACCACTTTGAGCTTGCCCTGACCATCCTCGATCACGTCCGGTCGCACAAGCGTTCATCATCAGCTTCTCATGGCGCGACCAGTGATTTCACTTCTTCGTCAGAACCAGCAAGCTCCCCTCAGACTCCTGCCAGTCCTCCCAAAGGTAGGTCTGACCAGAAATTTTCTAAGGATCAACCAACTCATCTGATCACGACAGCACTTTCCGCTCGCAAGCAAGAGAACAAGGAGCCAACTTTGGACGACAACGATCATAAAGAAAACAAGGACCAGCTCGTTGACATCTCCCCGGCTCAATGGTTAGCAGGGTCTCCCACTTCAACCCCCAAGGACGATCCTTTCACAACACCAAAGCGCCAAAACACCAAGAGCAAAACTCCCAGTCCAACAGTACGCCTAGGTCATCCGGTCTTTGTCTCGGCTATGCGCTGCAACCGCCTGGCAGGAGAACTTATAGAGCTCGTGACTGGAAATATCGCGTGGATCGAAATCGCCATCGACAATGGTGTCCAAGCTCATCAACGTCGTATTGATATTTCTAGCCTTGACGAAGAGGTAGACAAGGAAGAAAAGGCGAAACAGAAGAAGGAGTTTATTAGGACCAGAAAGGCTGAGGGCTGGAAGAGGAACCGATTTGATGCTAGGAGGACACAAGCGCTGTGTAAGGTGGCGTTGGAAGAGCTGTGACATGGGCTAAGCAGGTCTGACTGGGTAGGAGATGGAACGTCAAGCGAAAGGTATTCATGAAATTAATGATAGCTTCGTTGACGACATGGAGAATCTCTTGTGCTAGGATTGACGTAATGTGTGTTGCTACCATCGTCTTTGTCATGCTGAGTGTGAGGAGGTGGGTGGGAAAGCAGGTTGGCTGTGCATGCTTAATGGTGGTGGGCGAAAGGCGGCTTCGTTATTGGTTCATCGAGAAGCCGTATGCTAAGTGAAGACAAAGTGAGATCTCGGATGGCGAAGAGAATTGATTCAAGATGATGGAGTCGCGACTTGTGTCCGCAGGAGAAGCTGAAGGCCTGATCCACGATAGCAAGGCAATAATGGGTAGAGGACAATAAGAAGGAGAAGAGGGTGGTCATCACGTTGCGTGCCGATTATCACTTCGCACATAGCGAAACACTTTCTTGGTCATTCACATCATGCTCGAGACCACAGGGATATGACCATTGACAATACAGAAAGTCTGTTGGTCTTGTCCAATGTAATACAAGCGAAATTCGCCACACCTCGGCAAGGTCTGCGTACTCCGCTTCTGTGCTCGGTTCAGTCAACAGCAACACACTATCAAGCATACATCTTTGACCTGTAACTCGTTGTGTCATCTACCAAGTCTTCATATTCGCCAATCTTTCTGCCCACTTGTCACCATCAACCACACCTCTCACTTGTGAACTCATCTGCACATCCCATCCCATCTTGAACCCCTCATCATCCCCACCATGTCATCAGCCCAAGCAGACGTCACCCTCCACTCCTTCCCAACCATCTTCTCCCTCTCCGGCAAAATCGCCGTCGTCACAGGTGGTTCTCGCGGCCTAGGTCTCCACGCCGCATCCGGCCTAATCCAAGCCGGCTGCAAGAAAGTCTTCATTACCTCCCGCAAAGCACAAGCTTGCGAGGAAGCTTGTGCTGCGTTGAATGCGCTTCCAAATCCTGAAGGTTGGGAAGAGCCGAGAGCGGTGAGTGTGCCTGCTGATATTGGAAGGGATGTGAAGGAGATTGAGAGGTTGGTTGAGGAGGTGGCGAAGGTGGTGGATAGAGTTGATATTTTGTTTGCGAATGCGGGCGCTACTTGTAAGTGTTTGTTTTGAATATTCGTCATTGTAGGACTGCTGGGGTTGTGAATTTAAGAGCTTGCGAGCTGTTCGGGAAAGGTAAGATAGGCAAAGCTTAGTAAGTGCTGGAAAACGAGGTACGAGGAGTATGATAGGATTGTAACTAAGAAGAGCAGAGTGAAGCTGTAAAAGTCTTGTAACACTACCGGTACATTTCATCTGTATACTGATCTCTACCATCCTCAATATAGGGGGCGCACCATTCGAAGAACACACCGACAAAAGCTGGGATCGCGTAATGGACCTCAACGTCAAAAGTGTCTTTTTCTGTGTCCAAAAGTAAATCCTCCTCACCTCCTCTCATCCCATTCTAATCCTCCTCGTCTCGCAAAACTAACAACAACACAGGTTCCTACCCCTACTCACAGCCCATGCTTCCAAGACCGATCCGTCCCGTGTCATCACCACTGCATCTGTTGCTGGCATTGGTATCGGTACTACCGGTCAACAGTCAACTCCTTCATACAGTGCCTCCAAAGCTGCTGTTATCCATTTGACCAAGAACTTGGCGGTTGAGCTTGGACCTAAGAATATCAGGTTTAATGCTATCGCACCTGGTTTCTACGTTACTAGAATGGTGAGTTTGTCATGCCTTATTGTGAAGAAGTGCGCATTTGGAAGAACGACGATCGAAGGAAGGCAAAGAGGAGGATGCCATAGGTTGAATACCTGTTAGATGCTTTCTGGCCTTTGTCATGTCACAGTCGTGGGAGTTCCACATCTTTAATACAGCGTGTCCGCTGGATCATCAGGATCCTACATACAAAAATGATAGATGAGCTAACCAAAATAATGCACTCTTTAGGCAAGCGGTCTGATCGACAAACTGGGCGGAGTTGATGAAATGGCCAAATCGACACCAACACAGCGTCTTGGAGAGCCAGAAGTAAGTGCCACCTTGTCGCGTTTGCTCGTCGATACCCAGCTGACATGCACGTTCTAGGATATTGCTGGTATAGTCGTTTTCCTTGCTTCCCGAGCAGCAGGTCATGTTAATGGAGGTATGTGCCCTTACGTTCTTTTACTCGCATGAGAATGCTGGAAGCTGGGAGGTGGTGACCACCCCCTATTTATTGTCTCAGGCGGCCTCTTGCTTTCTTGCCGCGCTTTCCTCAACTTTCTTCTCGCCTGATTCCGCGTTTGCACGCAATCATTCATCCCTATACACACCTTAATGCTAACATCATTTTTCCAGCAACAATTATAACCGACGGCGGTAAAGTATGGGGCCAGTCACGACTATGAAAGGGGAAAAGACTTGCTAGATAGGGATATTGCAACTACCATTGACACCTCTATTCATGTATTCCAGAGGCTAGCGCATGATAATAACCACACCTTCGAACATGTCTTACTCCATTGAATATGAACAATGCTCATTGTACCTCGAAGATCCGAAACATGCCCACGATAAGACGAATAGTCGCGCAACCACTGCTCGTACGCAAGAATAGAGCAAGGATGCATTAGGAATAGCATCAAGATAATGTGCGAGCTTGTCAAGTTGGCCCCCAAGCATAAGAAGCCCAAATCGGTGCAAGTTGGTGCGGAACATTGTGACAGGGTTCAGATGAGTAAGAGAATCAAGCATGTCAGCGCAAGAGTGTACTGTACAAACAGTGGAAGGAACGCGGAAAGCGTGAAACCACGACGTACGATGCGAAGGCGAGTATGGATATTGCGATTGAGGTACTCCATATTTAGGCTGTTGCGAGCCGCAATGCTTCGAGCTTAGCCTTGCTCTTGGCGCTGGACATAGGTCTTCACTGTTGTGACTCTCTTCACTACTCGCAGTATAAGGTACTTGCACATCAGCGTCAACTGCATCGTGGAATCATACATACCATCCCGATCTTATCGTCGTCAAAATGCTGCCACCAAGCGCGAGCAAGCAGAATGTTCGACCTTCGACGTATAGCCGGACCTCGTCTGCTGGTCCGTCCAGCTACGAACTGCTAAACCCTCAAGATAGTAGTCACCACACTGGCAGCCCTGATTTGACAGAAGGACTCTTCGACGACAAGCCCAGTGCCTGGACGAGATGTACTCCATACATTGCTATGCTCTTGCAAATCACAGTTATCTCGTTCCTGATACTTGTCATACCGCTGACTATTTGGTTACCGTTCACAACGACTGCACGCCGACTTCTGTACACCACAGGTGTTGCCATACTGGCAAGTGTGATATCATCCTTTGTCACGTCTCGTATTCTCTGGCTACAGGATCTCCTGCAGGGACACCGTTCCATGTCGCAGCGCGTGCATCGAGCCCAGACTCTTCTTCTCGTTGGCTCCTTTCAGCATCAGCTGAAGAACATTGAGATAACGCTGGCATTGCTCCTCTTTGGTTTGATGACATCAGCGATCATTGGCGCATTGACTCCTACGAGTGCAGGTAGGCTTGTACCTTCCTGGAGTGCATTATATACTGGACTTGAGTACTATCCGGATAACGGTGTCTACCCGATAGGGGTTACGACTTGCTGGACGTACGACCCAGCACAGGGCGGCTATTGATGGCAGCTGGACGATTCATCTTTTCTAGGGGTCAACCCTAGTGCTACAGATCAGGCGTGTCCTAACCGAGTGTACGATCGTGTTTTGCTAGACTGGAAGACCTTGACACAGGTTGAGGCTGGCCAGGCTCAGTCTGGACAGGGCTACTATCCGGCTTCTGGACAGTGCGCTTCAACAGTGCGTGGCGGTATAGCCTGCAGTGCTCTTGGATCGTTGATCAATGTTGGAGCATGCGACTTGCTTGCCACGTTCCAGTGCATTGAGACATTGCAGAAGGACTTAGCCGTAACTGCGTGTCTGCCCGTCTTCACCAGCAACCCAATCACTTGTAGTTACGCTGGCGTCAGTGCTGTATATGATGGCTATACAGTGAAGTCTATCGTCTCAAGCTCATGCTCGATCAGTACCGTCGTCGCTCCGACGACTGGCATGGCCTTCCATCCTATCGACAACAACTCTTCCTTGATTGGAGTTTGTACCTCTGACCGCCCAGTCGGCGAAGCAACTGTACTGTTTGCCGACTACTTACTAAACACTCGTCTGGTCCAACTCTTCGACCCAAGTTTGATCTCGCTAGGAGACTCTGCGATAGAATGCAACATCAGTGTGAACGCGCAACACATATCATTTCAGAAAGTCACACTACTTCGGGACATCTTTTTTCCAGGAGTCACTGACCGATACGGCTACTACATCAACGGCACTGGCGAAACTTGCGATCCAGCTCCTGCAGTCAGCAAGTTGAGCTCCATATTCAGTCTGGATGCAAGTAATGGGCAGCCATTCGAGAGGCTGACGAACCAGTCTCAAGCACTGACCGACCGCTCGTTGGCAGCTGCTGTTTTCTCAATTACGAAGCATCTCGAAAACTCGATCGAGGCAGCCGTTGTCGCGGCTGAGGACTCGCTATTGACATACAATAAAACTACTGGGCGAATTGAACAGATCTCGTTTGTACCAGCATTTCCAGGCTCGACGAACTCTCTAGAAGACTACCTTGGTGTTACGTGAGTCGGCACCGAAGTACTTACTATGTCGAGTACCTAGCTACTCAGACCTACGCATACAGGCTCGCCACGTACGTCGGTTATCACTGGGGAGCGGTGGCTGTGTCCAGTGCCGCCAAGGTTACTCCCAATATGCCAGTGTACCGAATGGATATTACTATGCCTTATGATCGCATCGGCTCCGGGTCGTGGTGGACAGTGCTTTATATCTTGCCTGCAGCCCTCTCGGTAGGCGCACTGATGAGACTGATATGGTTATGTCGATGGACGAAGGGATGTGTTGGGTTGTACAGCCGACGTCTATAATTGTGACTGTAAAGCTGGAGGTCGAAGAGGAGGACAGAAATAGTGAACTCAGCTGGAGGAGATCTCCGGGTTTGATATCGCACGTGTCGAGGAGGACACTATCCGCCATGATCGTGATGTCAGTGACTGTCCTCTGAGAGACCGTAAAGGGTATTGATGCTTTGGTACTTTGGAGGATGATGAGCACTGGTCGACATCACGTGACGACGCGTCATGGTTTCAGATTCAAACGCCACTGTTTCACATTTAACTCTGATCCACATCTCTTGCTATAGTCACTTGGGTCTCACACTAATACCAGGCACTATCCTCTTGCTCTTCCTCTTTCCCCTACAAAATATTGCATTCTCTGTCCTTGGGTACTAACTGTTGGTCTTGGAAAACATCAGAAAGATATATCGATATTCGACATGACGCGCAATAAGACACGACCATTCGTCAACACCGAACGTCTACGCGTCGTTACTGCTGTATTTGTCGAGTGTATCCACCGAATCGCTTAAGCGTGCAAGATCATTAGTCTCCCATCGTGAGCATTTCGGCCTAGCATGCCGCTGAACACAAGATCAAGGGCAGCCTCGACGGCAACGCCCCTCCTGGCCGGACTCGAGGCAGCCCACGAACTTAGACAGAAATGTGGCACCCTAGCACAGTCGTATGGTCTTTTCGCGCGATTGCCTTTTGAGATACGGCTAAGAATCTGGAGACTGCTCCTACTTTTACCTCTAAACACCAATTCACCGGAACCTCAGTTGATCAGGGTATATGAGGATGGAGACCCAGATTTTATTCCATTTCCCGAAAATGATGAGCCAGGATTGGACGCGTTAATCGAAGACGAGGAGATCGAGGTTATCGTACCTACTCGTGAATACAATCTCAGCTGGACCATATTGCTAGCAAGCAGAGCAATTTACTAAGAAACCTCGGATGTGTTTTACCGCGAAAATCTATTCTTCCGGCTACACATACAAAGCTTGGAGAAGAATGATGCCTTCAACCTGGCAGGGCATCTGCTAGCACTAGGTAATCTTCATGAAATCATGGGCACGCCAGGGATCGTCGCTGCCAGCAAAATGCACGCCATAGACGTTCACGGCGTTCGAGTAACATTATGGTTCCTTTGTCCGAACTTGGGGGAATCGACCTTATCACAGTCATGATTTCGATGACCTTCATCGATTCAGTGGTGGCATGCCTACACTCGATGATGGTTTTCGGCTAGAGAAGTGACCACTTCGGTGATTACCACAAATTGGTTCTCCGAGTCAAAAACAAGTACATGATGTCAGAGCAAACAGTATACGACACCTATCTAGCGCCGTTCCGTGGCTTGTATGGCTTCCGTAATGCCAAGATTATTGGTATGAAGCGTACCGATGCTGTGAAAGAAGCACGAATACATGTTCTATAGAGCCCTGTATTTGAGCATGTACACCGAACAGGACATGCATAAATGGAGAGCGCAGAACCCGCAGCTCTTCTACTCAACCCCACAGAACTTGGCGTCGGACTTAATCCCGGGAGATTTCCAAAACATCGACCAGAACATTTGTGTCTCTGCCATCTGTTCCGGCCTGGACCTTCCCATTGGACTCGAACTTTTATCCCAAGCTGTTACTACCTCAACATCTGCCGATTTGTTTTGTGAGCCTCTTGCTCTCGACCTTGAGTAAAAACTCAGCTCCTGGCTGGTTGGGGCGCGCTCCCATGAAGATGACATGGTCGAAGGCACGAATAAGACGGAGTCGGTGCTTCGAAGACGTTTGGCGTTTGTTGTGTAAGTTTGGTTGTGACGAGCGATACTCTGAAGTCAAAAAGGCGGTAAAACACGTTTTTATTGCTTGTCCGAACCTCCTGTGGATCTAGCTTGCCTACTACGCGCGCGCGTGAGGCAGAACTGAGCGAGCGAGATGCAACAATAATAGATGATAGTGGTTGATGATGATGAACAAACTAGGAGTATCGAAAGCCACGGCAACCTTAGTGCGTAATCGGCTAGGCCTTCTGTATCAGGCAACCATCCACGTCAAAAAGAGGCTGAATCAACAACAAAACATCACCTGCGCGTTAACATCGCCAGAAGGCTCCATCACCGCACGATGTCTGTCACACCACCAGCTTCATCGAGCGAATGAACCTAATTGTCCTCTTGTCTCACATTGTCCTCTTGTCTCACATATGCTCATAAGGAGGGTATCATAAGGAGAGTATCATAAGGAGAGTATCATTGTCGGAGCAATAACATTTCGTTCAATACCACTGCGGCAATCCACACATCGCTTTCAAAGTTATATCCTAAACTTCATCATCTGTAAGTCCTATATCTATCGCATTTGCAACGTCCGTTTGGTCCTGTCGCAATCCGAGAAGGCTCTTTCCACTGACAAACCACACACAGACTCTTTCTCATTCCAAAAGAACAACAACAACGCCGCACTTCCCACACTGCAGTTTCCGAGATCAACTATATCTCACACCTCACATCGGAAGTCTACTCACAAGTCAGCACGCGTTACACTACTCACCAACAACTCAACCAAGATGTCATCTTCATCTTCGAGCAATGAAGATTACCTCACGCAGTACTATGAAGCGAGAGATCTTTTCTATAAGAACCAATTCGAGGAGTGTGAACAAGAGCTAGATCGGCTCCTCCTTCAACCTAACCTACCAGAGACTCTTGTAGCGAGATTGCCCAACTGACGCTATACACTGTTTAGTGCAAACCCTACTGATATGGAAGACTGGTACTGAAGCTTTTCGCGCCAGTGGCCGATGATGAAGACGTATGATTATAGCACAAGAGTGATAGTAAATGGGAGATACTGTTTCGGGATTGCAAGTGGAACTTACTGGTATGCCTACGAGCTGGGAACGATGAGAGGTCGGAGACCCACCATAGACGAGAATAATGAGAACGGGGACCGAATCAAGGCTTGCCTGTGGGTCCAGATGAACTGATGAGGGACCAGGCCGACTTCGTCTTTGCCAAATGCATTCCAAACACAGGCGTATATGAAGTTTCCGTGCCTACTGAGAATTGTGAAGAGTGACGTATTACCGTATGTCTTTGTGGATCTGTTTGCGCATTTGGCCGAGTAAAGGCTGTCACTTCAACTCTGATTGATACGTAGTTCTCAATACAATGGCTGAGTCAAAACACTGGCAGTTTCTTGGACCATCTTGATGCTCTTCCTAATCTATCTCTGCTCTATTTCTGCATACGAGCCATGATCTTGTCATGGGCATGTTTCAGGTCTTTGAGGTAAAATGAGCATTATTCGTATTCAATGCAGTAGGACATATTCGGATCTTCGCCTAGCCTTTGACCATGCCATGGGATCACGCCTCGACCAACAGTGAGCTGAATGAGGGGATACCAGACCTGAGAGGAACGAACGAGCAAAATAAATTGACGGATATCGAGGTAACAAAGGCTTAGGATAAGGGTTCGACTACGACAGGAAAGAATAACATAGGTGTTTCAGTCGAGGCACATATAGGACAGATAGGCAGGATTAGCAAGGTCATAAGTGGTTACTGGTGTTTCGTGACTTTGTTCAACGACGATGAATCAACAAGCAGTGGCTCGACGGTTAGTCACGCCATCAGCAACGCCACGAAGGTAGTTGCGCCGACAGGTGCGTCAAAACCAGAGGTATTATACAACACTATCTAGGCGTTTCATCTCGTTGATGATGAAAGGTTTTCCTGCAGATTATATATTGTGTCAGACCACAGATCAATGCCAGAGTCATCAACCTTAATCTATGAGCTTTGTCGCCAGAATAATGGGCACAATCTATCTGCTTGCGGCAGCACCTGCTTCCACATGATTCACCACCAGATATGACTTCAGACTAGGGTTCATACTTCTATCGTTTGTGTTAACCTCCGGTCGCCTCTAGGGTGACTAGGGGAAAAGGTGTACAGCATGTAGTCAAGCAAGTATGGTGACGTTCAAATCTTCAGGAGCATTGCCGCAGTCTCTGAGCTATACTCGACTTTTTGTATCAGACAATCCGGTAACGTCTTCAAGCTTCGTTCTGACATGATTGTCATATTTTTACGTTAGTATCACATACATTCCTGCAAGTACAGTCCACATCCAGCTCTTTGCTTACTGCCATCTAGTGCCTTACGTTGAACTCATATTTATCACCTCTGTCCAGATAGACGACCTTATCATCAAGCCCAGCTTGACTTATAGCCTTCTTGAAATCTGACAATGGCGACAAGAAGACATCGTAATCACTACAAGCACATATTAGTCTCCATAGCTCTCAAACTCAGACGAAGATGCAACTTGGTCAAAGCCTGCTTCAACAAATACATACTCGTAGTGGATGGGAATAGTCACATCCGGGTTGATCAACCTGACAAGCTCGATTCCTTGCTTATCATCCATAGTCACCATCAGAAGTGGCAATGACGGTCCAGGAATAGTCGTGCCACCAAGGTGGATCAGCATGAGATCAATGGGCTTGTCGGCGTGAGTGTAGCGCTTTGGTATCTCGGCAAGCTCGTCGATGAGAAGAGTGTCGCCGGAGATGTAGATGCTGGTAGAAGGTGAGTATACTAATACCGCTGCTTGGAAAGGTCCAGTAGTAACATACCGATAGCCACATTGAAAGTCATCATCTGCTGGGCCTCCACGGCCAAGCTCAAGCATCCAGCCGTTCGTTGGTGGTACCTAAATCATGACTGTCAGCACCCAAGCAACACAGGTCCCAGAGCTTCTCTACACTTACCGCACCCAATATATCATTAGCCTTACTCAACATCCCACTAGGAACATGCTTCCCAGGCATGCCCGTCACCTTCAACCTCACTCCGTCCTTGCCTTCCACATCCACTAAAGCACTATCCCAGAAATCCAACGCCGTGATATTGCCAAATGCCTCACCATTCGCTTTCGTCTCCTCGCCTAAATGATGCTTGGCATGCGGTGTGGTGATGATGGGTAGATCGCGACGAAGTGACTCTTCGACTTTCTCATCAAAGTGATCGGCATGGTAATGCGAGAGTAGAACTGCGTCGATGCGTGGCAGATCGTGTAAGTCAACTGCTGGGTTGGTCACGCGTGTGCCGGTTACGCCGGGACCGAGATGTACGTGATCTCCTGCGTGGAGGAAGTTGGGGTCGGTCATGATGCGGACACCGGCCCATTCTCTAGTGATCAGAAGTCAGTTTGAGAACTGCACGAGCAAAGCTAAGCTTCACTAAGGCATTGACATGATGACACCAAAGCAGAGCACGAATGGCATAAACGGAAATTTGTTTCTCATCTTGTAGATATCTTTGAGCACATTAACTATCAGGACAGGTCGCAGCGAGACTTACAGGATAGTGGTGGCAGTGCCCACGAAGAATAGACTGGCATTGCCGCTACCAACAGGAGCTCCGTTGTTCGGTTTCACCTTGATCTGCTTGGCTTCTGGCAAAGACGTTGCTGCTGGGGCACCTTGCTGAGGAGCATCTCGTGTAGCCGGGAGGGCATTTGAGGGATGGAGGGTGATGTGTTGAAGGGTCGTCATTTTGGATTATTGCACGAACATGGAAGTTGAGTCGTGTATCAAGAAGTCATCCCGAATGATTGTTTCATTTTTGGGCGGGGTCATGACGCTTCATGCGGACGTTGCTCCGTCGAGTACTTCTGTTGGCTAATAGCTAATATGTGAAACACTGCTGTGTCTTTTCTTAGATCAGTCTCACTATAACAGGTAACGGAAAAGCAAGCACAAGCTAGCCAAGCTGGGGCGTGCGTTTTCGTGACGATATGCCATTACATCGTCACTAGGTCATCATGAGTTGTCGTCAATGTCCCCATACCCAAACGCCCTATCCATGCTATGCTTAGGAGCTGAAGATAGCTGCACATCATCCAATGTCGTGTCTTCTTCGGCGTAGGTGTTGTTGTTGATGAGTTAAATCAGTCCCATTCTAGGTATTGCCATGCAAGACCACATTCGTGCCCATACCATTCCGATTCTAGGGAACCAGCCCATTCAGAATTGGTCCAAAGTCATGCTCATACTGACATCAGTAGCCTCCACCATCCTTGTAAACTCCTCAAAGTTGATCTTGCCGTCACCGTCTTGATCAGCTTCCATGATTGTCTTGTCTACAATCTGCTGCAACTGTCCGTCCTTCAAATTGCTGCCCACCATCATCTTAAGCACGATGAACAACTCTCCGTTTGAGATGAAGCCGTCGCGGTCGATGTCGTAAACTTTGAAGGCGAATCGCAGCTTCTCCTCTTTATTGCCCTTGGACGAGAATGCGGATAGTCCAGAGATGAACTCACGGAAGTCGACACTACCTGAGCCGTCGTCGTCGAATATGGCAATCATACTGGACATGTCAATCAATTGCCCTTGTGAACGAAACATCTAGGTGATTAACCATACCGTGATGCAAGTGGGTTAGAAGAAACTTGTGGTAAGGACAGGAATTCATCGCGCTCGATTGTGCCAGAGTTGTCCTATAAGAGACTGTCCTTAGCCCGAGCGCTTCAAGAAGTGTTCTTTCTCTTTCTGCCATGACATACTCTGTCCAGTTTCATGAATCGTTTCCGTAGTCTGTCAATCTCTTCTCTGTCGACTGTATTGTTGTTGGCACGTTAGAACATGCTGCGGCTCTCGTTTTCCACCACAGAGAGTCTGAGTAACTAACAATTCGATCCTTGAGCAATTTGTGCCATCATCTGAGGGTCTGGGTTTGTTCCTGTGAAGCGCGGTCGGTGTGTGAGGGATCCTGATCGCGATCTTGCGTGTCCTCCAGTAGGTGATTGTGACATTATGACGGTGGTGACTGGTGGCGAGGAGGAAGATTCGAACTATACGGTGCTTCGATGAGAGGGTATGCCACGTGTTTTGTCGGTCGAGAAGGTGTGGTGATGCTTGATGCGAACCTACCTACAGGGAAGGAGCGAAGGAGGAAGCGGGGCATCGGTTGTGACTACCCTGTCGAAACTACAGGTCAAGCTGATTTCAACTCAGCATTCTTGATACAACCTTCATCCTCATACCACATCATGGAAGACCTACCCAACGAGCTGGCGTCTACGCTACAGAGCGCCCACATTATTTCGCATCCTGATGTCTCATATGACTTAAACCCATCAATGGCAGCGTCTAAGAAGACACCGGTCAACTTCAGACCCCAATCATCCCGGCGAAGGACCTCAGAGTCCTTGAGCCGGTCCTCGCAGATTCCACTCTCTGTTCTCGAACCGCCACCTCGCCGTCAGAATCTGCCTCCTTTACCTGACATGCGTTTCGAGCAGTCGTACCTCGCCCGCATAAAGCCTTACTCAGAACCTGCTGATGGAGGGCCACCAAACTATCTCATGATAACCTGGATCACGGTCCTGGATCAAGTGCTCATGCCATTGTCTCAAGGTGTCATGTGGAACCTGCTCTTACACGGATGGAGAGTATTCAATACGGCGACCAGGTTTCAGGGTCAAGGAGTTGGAGCTAAGATTAGGAGGTGGTGGTGGAGGACGAACAATTGGAAGATTCCTCCCGTGCAGCAACAAAAGAAGATGGCGGAGGACGTCAAGGAGTTCTTTGTCGACGAGTTTGGAGCAGCTGGACCTGATTGACTATGAAGGAGTACTGGCGTAATCTGCTAACCATCTGTAAATTACTGCTCATCAAGCTCTGTTGGCCACTAAAAATCACAGACTAGCACAAGAGATGGGTACGGCAGAAGACAATGTTACGGGTATAAGTGATCCGAGTACAGAAAAGTGCTCACTAGGCGTGTGCTCCGGGTACTCTGAGATCCTCCAAGATTGCTTCACTGAACATCTTGTCACAATTACCCAAATCACCCGTCTTCATGGATTCCAACGATAACAAGTTCAATGCGGAATCAGCTCGACTGCATGCACGATACCGACCACCGAAGCATTTCCAATGGCCTACCTAGTTGGGCACAAGATTCCGTAGAGGAGATATGGCTCAAAGCGACCAAGCTATCAAGCTATCAAGCTGTTGCTTGCCATTTCGTTCAGAGTCCAACAGCAACAAGAAAAAACTGATCTGCCACCAACTATCGACCTTCCTCTCGGCTACACCACCGACCAGGTACTAAACCGCCAACATACAAATCTCTGGCTGAGCTTTGGGCATGTGCCAGCACCAAGAGCAGGTATACGATGGTTGTGAGTTATTATTAGGCTCCAATTACCCTTGCCTGGTCAAGGCTACAGCACGAGCGGCTCAAAAGAGTATGCTTTGCCTCAAAGTCCACGAACTTGGCCAGTCCTGGCTATTCACTTGGCTATGCCGCCATGGGTTAAATTAACACGAGATCACGGACTGTATGCCGCGCCGGCCCACGCCTCTCGAGGAAGGAAATGGTTGTCGTAGTAGCCATTCTCGTAAAGTCTCCGATCTAGATTGTGCCTCCACTCATGTCGACATACTGGAAAGAGAGCTTTCGATTAGTGGCTTAGTCTTGTACAATAGGAAGAATCATAGCGCATAGCTAGCATCATCATGACAGAAGAGTCCTTCACTTCGTCTAAGATGTGTCACTACTAGTACCGTGAAACAAATCGATATCGCCGCCTGTTTTCTCTGTGTTCACCAATGCCCCGCTGTAACGCTTGTGGAGTCCGACGTTATTAGCGCCGAAAAGGTTAATTACACTACACCTTAACCTCACCTCACCTCCTCCTACTCTCGTATGATATTTCGCGCCTCGAGAATGGAGCCTGTAATCGCTATGCTCGCTATCAGATCGCGCATATCTTCGTGCCTCTCTGATACCGGCGCTTGGTCGTATGCAAAACGCAGAAGTTGGCACGCACCATTGTATACACGCTACATCAGATCCACCTCTCATCTTCGACTCCCTCCGCTCCAATTGCTTGTGTGGCCCTCCTGATATGCTTTCGAGAAGCGCGCTCGGAGACAAGACAAACACATGTGCCGCCGTCCTGCAACGGGACAGGCCCTAATAGGTAGGTCGATGCTTCAGGCACGCATCTCAATATCTGTGACATATACAACTGTCCAGCGCTTACTCGCGGCGGTCAGCACTGGCTGCGTCAACGAGTGGTGTGATACCGTAGATCTCTTTGCACCTATGGAGTAGTTCTCAGCAACTCATCAGGTACCATGTCGGAAATATTGATCGATACCCCGCGTCTTGCGGAGATTTATACTATGGAACTTCACCTTGATACGAATGTTGATGGATACGGTCTTTGCAACCGTTGGTTTGTTTGCTTTCGTATCAAGCCGCGATGGTTATTGGTTTCAATTGCTGGCGCGGGTATAGTGGCGACCGTGCTTCACATCCACATCACGTTCTGCCAGCTGTTTTGCTTCTTGTCTTTTCTACTCGTGCTCAGCTGTGACGAGTTTCTTGTGCTGTCGCACCTTTTGTTCTATAACACCTTCCGTTCCAAAACTTGTTCGCTGGCGACGATCAATCACCACTCTTTTCACATTGTCATATCACCACTCACATACTCCTCCCTTGGGAGTCAACTCCAAGATGCCCCTCGTTCTCACATGGCTGTGCCTGGTGCTCAGTATTGTAAACATCCACGTCAACGCAGAACCGCTCGAAAGAAGGCAGAAGAACGGAGCGCGGCAGAAGATTGCCATTATAGCGCAAACATACACGACTTCGACTGTGTCGAAGTCGTGCGCGGTATCAACGGTAAGTCCTGCGCCTGCTAACTTAATCTGTAATCAGCAGGGACAGGTCTCTGAAGATGCTGGTTTCATCTCCTCCTCGCCCGCCGGGCTGTCTATGGATGACTGCATTTCGCAATGTCTCTCCAGCTCAGACTGTCACACCTTTTCTTACGAGCCTTCCAAGAAGATATGCCATTTTTATAGTGGATCGATCAAGTCGCGTGGGTTCAAACAAGGCAACACTGGTCTTTTATGGTCAAATGAAAACTGTTACAAAGACAAGTGCGCGACTACAACAATCTACAGCACATACACTACATCAGGACTCGGCGCTCCAGCGCACCAAGCAGCTGCCACTTCCATTGAAAAATCTTCCGCGACCACCAAGGCAGACACGCCGTCATCCGTTCATTCATCACACACATCTTCTACATTCCCAGCATCTTCAGTCGCGGCCGGTTCCTCGACTAAGATCAACGAAGCTGTGCCAAAGTCATCAGCTGGCTCAGCAAGTAGTAAACCCGGCAATAAGGCGCAAGCCTCTGTGAATAGTAAAGGGACAGTACAAAACAATGCTTCTCAGGGTTCCAGCGTTGCATCCTCAGCTTCAGTCGCTACTCCATCAGGAAGAGGAGGCGCAAGTAATTCTGGTGTCGCGGTGGGTTCTAGCTCCAACGCAGCTTCGCCTTCTGCTGTAACTCCAACCGGAAGAGGAGGCTCCAGCCCGTCTAGCATTGTAGCTGCTTCAAGCTCGAGCGCAGCGTCACCTTCCGAAGTAACACCAACGGGAAGGGGAGGCGCTAACCCGTCTACCGCTGTGTTAGCACAGAGCTCAATTTCAAGTGCAGCAGCTCCTTCTAGCGTAACTCCCACAGGACGGGTGGGCTCTAACCCGTCTAGCGTTGCTCCAGTGCAGAGCCCAAGCTCAAGCTCAAGCACAGCAGCGCCTTCTAGCGTAACTCCAACAGGAAGAGTGGGCTCTAACCCGTCTAGCGTTGCTGCAGTGCAGAGCCCAAGCTCAGGTGCAGTAGCTCCTTCAAGCGTAACTCCTACAGGAAGAACTGGAGCTAGTGTCAACCCTTCCGGCGCAGGCGCTCAAGCGTCTGGTGCTTCCACTAACACTCTTAACAACTCACCTTCCTCGTCACAGATTCCTCCTCCATCGTCTACCATACACTCCTCGTCACAGATTTCTCCCACCTCGATCGCAGCACCTCCCTCATCTGCTGCTTCCCTTTCATCCTCGTCACCACAGTCTTCTATCTCTAACAGCAATAGCAACACAAATGTCAGCCCGTCCAAGCCTGGAACAAGGACAACCACACCATCTTCTTCAGCGTCATTGAGCACACCGTCTGGACGAGTTTCGGCTTCTTCAGCAACCAATGTTGCAACCAACAATGCAGGTGCCGTCATTTCTTCCGGTTCAGGCTCCAGTACTACCACGTTGATCACACCATCTGGACGTCCTATGCCTTCTGCTTCGTCTTCCGAAGATGTTCAAAGCTCAAGCGCAACAACCATGATGACACCATCTGGACGTCCTATGCCTTCTGCTGCTTCTTCAGTCTCATCTGCTGATGGAGTATCAGCACCTTCCAGCTCTACAGTAACCAGTAGTATTTCCTCTGTGGTCTCAGCCTCATCAAATGTTGCAACTTCAAGTGCGAGTGTGATTACCACAGCATCGACTACTCCGTCAGCTCGACCCCAGGCATCTGACCCCTCTTTGGTTCCAACATCTGAAGCGGCGACATCGCCAGCTACATCTAGTGTGTCATCGACTACGATGATGACGCCCTCCGGACGTCCTATCCCTTCTGCTGCCTCGTCCTCGTCTGAGTCAAGCGCGTCTATGGTGACACCGTCTGGACGTCCTATCCCTTCTGCTGCTTCATCATCCTCCGAACCCAGCGCGTCTATGATAACGCCCTCTGGCCGTCCCGGCGCGTCTTCGGCGCCATCTTCTCAAAGTAGCAGCCAGGTTATTGTCTCTACCGTCTCTGACGTTGCTTCGAGTGCGACTACGAGCACAAGGGAGCAGTCGAACAGCTCTGGCGCACCTGCCTCTTCCGTTCCCTCTTCTATTGCCTCCCCAGCATCAACCTCCACAGTCAACACAGCTGTAACGTCCGCTTCTGGACGTCCTGTATTCTCTGCCTCATCAGTCAGCTCGGTTGACTCCTCAGTTGGTTCCGCTGCGTCCTCCAGCACAGTCATCATGACGCCTTCCGGACGGCCTGTGCCTTCCGCCTCGTCTGCCAGCGCAGAAAGCACCGCAATCTTTTCAAGTGTTGCTTCCAGCACAAGCACAGCCATCATGACACCTTCTGGACGTCCTGTACCGTCTGCTTCCTCTGTCTCTTCTGCTGATAAAGATAGCTCTTCAGTGGCTTCTGGAGCACCCTCCAGCAGCACCAGCGCATCCATCATGACTCCGTCTGGACGACCCGAAGCCCCCGCGTCTTCTGCTAGCTCGGATGCATCGGCTGTTCCCACGGTGTCGTCTAGCACAAGCACATCCGTTATGACGCCCTCGGCGCGTCCTGTAGTCTCTGCTCTTGATACATCTGCTACATCCGAGGCCTCTGCATCTACTGCACCCGTCTCTTTGCAGGTGTCTTCCTCAGCTGTTGCTTCGTCTGTCAGTGCTAGCACTAGCATTCATTCTAATTTCGCTTCCGCGTCGACTGGTGGTGCAAGCTCTGCTTCTTTGTCTAGCGCTAGTGTGAGCTCTGCTCTTCCGTCTAGCGCAATTTCAAGCTCTGCTACCTCATTTGGTGCAGGTGCAAGCTCTGTACAAACTCCAGGTGGAAGCTCTGCAGCCCGATCCAGCGGAAGTGTGAGTTCTGCACTGCCTTCCGGTGAAAGCTCTATTGCATCTTCTAGTGCCAACACTGCTATAATGACTCCCTCTGGACGCCCTGTTGTATCTGATCCATCTTCGGCCTTATCTGCCGGATCATCTTCCGTCTCATCAAGCTCAACAGTTGCAGGCTCATCGGTTGCAGCTTCATTCTCGTCTTCGTCAATTGCAGGATCCCCTTCGGCCAGCGCTAGCTCCGTCGTCATGACGCCATCTGGACGTCCTGTAACATCTGCGTCATCTTCTACCTCATCGGCTGCAGGATCATCAGTCGCAGCTTCATCCTCGTCTCTGCCAGTTACCGACTCTTCTTCGGCCAGTACCAGCTCTGTAGTCATGACACCATCTGGACGTCCTGTAACATCTGCGTCATCTTCGGTCTCATCAGCTGTAGATTCATCAGTCGCAGCTTCATCATCGTCTTTGCCAGTTGCCGAATCCTCTTCGTCTGGCGCCACCTCCGCCGTCATGACACCTAGTGGACGTCCAGTCACATCTGCGTCATCTTCGGTATCATCTGCGGTGCTATCTTCGGTGTCATCGACTTCAGGCTCATTGTCATCAGCTTCCTCCGTCGGGGAGTCTTCTACTGCTAGCGTCAGCACTGCCGTTATGACCCCGTCTGGACGTCCTGTTACTCCTGTGTCCAGCTCAACCTCATCTACTATAACACCTTCGTCGCCTGGTTCAGCCTCTTCTTCAGTTGTAGCATCGTCAACAGTGACCTCTGCTTCTTCCGCCAGAATCAGCTCGACAAGCTCTGTAGCGGATGCTGTCTCTTCCACTTCTGTCGGTACTGTTGGTAGCTCAGTAGGCATTTCAACCTCTAGCTCAAGCGCAGGTCTTGTATCTCCACAGTCCAGCTCGTCCACTGTGTCTAGTTCGAGTGGGGCAGCGTCTACAGTACAGTCAAGCTCGAATGGTGTGCCTTCTGGTCGACCTCAGGCGTCTGCGAAGAATACGCCTCAGAGCAGTAGCAGCTCAAATGCACCCACTGCTAGCGGTGCTCAGTCTAGCTCCAGTGTAATCTTGCAGCAGACTTCCTCGAGCTCTGTTGTCTCTAGTGCTGTCGTATCTCCTTCAAGCAGTATCGCGTCCCTCTCATCTAGCAGCTCTAGTGTAGTCCTGCAACAGACTTCCTCGAGCTCTGTTGTCTCTAGTGCTGTCGTATCTCCTTCAAGCAGTATCGCGCCCCTCTCATCTAGCAGCTCTAGTATAATTTCGCAACAGACTTCCTCGAGCTCCATTGTCTCCGTTGGCGTCGTATCTTCTTCGAGCAGCATCGCGTCCCTCTCATCTAGCAGCTCTAGTGTAGTCCTGCAACAGACTTCCTCGAGCTCCGTTGTCCCGGTTGGCGTCGCATCTTCATCAAGCAGCATTGCACGCGTTTCAACTAGCAGCTCTAGTGCCCAGCTTAGCTCGAGCTCCTCTGGCATAGGCTCTGTGTCATCGTCGCTCGCTATCTCCGCCACGTCATCTACTGAATCCTCAAGCAGCAGCGCTCTGGGCGTTCCTGCTGGGCGATCAACAACCAGAACTGGGACCTACACTAGATCAAGGACAGGTTCGCAATCTAGCTCTGGCACAGTCTCTGATACCATTGTGGCTCCATCTTCGTCTTCTCAGGCTGGTTCCACTTCCAGCACCGGATCATCAATGTCCCCTATCCCCAGCTCTTCGATTTCGGCTATTTCTAGAAGCAGCTCTGTCACACAGTCGAACCAGGCATCCTCAGCCATTTCTTCCAGCTCAATTGCAAGCACATCATCGTCTGTACTGGATGTGTCCAGCGATTCGAGCCTGTCGACAAGCTCTCCGTCACTGGCTCTTTCGACTAGCAGCTCGTCCTCAGTAGTTGCAGCAATTTCAGCCAGCTCATCACTGGTTACAGCAATTTCATCGAGCAGCTCATCATCCATTGCAGCAAGTTCATCGAGCAGCTCGTCATCTATTACACCAAGTTCATCGAGCAGCTCGTTATCTATTGCACTAAGTTCATCGAGCAGCTCGTCATCTATTGCACTCAGTTCATCGAGCAGCTCGTCATCGTTTGCAGCAGGTTCATCAAGCAGCTCGTCATCTGTTGCACCAAGTTCATCCAGCAGCACATCATCGATTGCAGCAGGTTCATCAAGCAGCTCGTCATCTGTTGCACCAAGTTCATCCAGCAGCACATCATCCATTGCAATAAGCTCGTCGAGCAGTTCCCTATCTCTCGTCGCGGCTTCTACCAGTAGCAGTGCAGTCCCATCATCATCTTCGGCAACTACAATCAGCTCATCCAGCCAGACTACATCGTCTTCGTCCGCGAGCACAGCCGGTAGCTCATCCAGCTCGAGCACTAATTCTTCTATGCCGGTTGCCAACTCGAGCAGCTCATCATCCGTTGCAGTAGCCTCGAGCCCTTCGAGCCAAGGAGCCTCCCTTGGTTCTAGCTCCAGTGTACCCCTACAAGCTGCTTCAAATTCAAGCTCCAGCTTTGCCTTGACTAACACTTCAGTCGCAGTTCCGGTCACCAGCTCTAGCTCGATGGGTGCCACCACAGCATCTTCAGTCATCTCTACTGCCATCAACAACGTCTCTGGAAATGCGATAAACAGTTCTACCTCCTTCATAGGTGCTTCTTCAGTCGAAGCTACAAGCAGTGCATCAGACGCTGCTTCAAGTGTTTCAAGCTCGAGCTCCCTTGGAAGTGTCAGCTCAACTTCAACTACAGACAGTGTTGGGTCGTCTGCTCCAGTTACTTCATCCAATTCTTCAGCTATTATATCTAGTTCGTTGACTGCTAGCTCAAGCCCAACTTCAAGCTCGGACAGTACCACATCTGCAATTTCGATCACTGCTACTGATGCTTCAACTATCACCTCATCCTCCTCGAGTTCGGCGTTCTATGAGAGTTGGTACTCTTCAGCTTCTTCATATTTTTACGGCACAACCTCTAGTATGACAGTGGACGCAACCACTACAACATCTGATGCAATTAGTACCTCATCCTCCATGCCAGCTCCACCGTTTGCGATGAACACCACCTCCAGCTCGAACGCAGCCAACTCCACGTTCGTTACTTCGTCCTCAACTTACCAAGCCGTGGCTAACACCACTGATGATAGTCGTAGTGCAATGCGCTCTACCAGAATCACCAACCAGGCCAACGCAGGAACTTCTGGAACCAGTACTTTCACTCTCTCATCTTCAACTGCCACTCCACTTTACACTATGACCAACACCACGAGCGGCGAATCTGCAAGCTTCAGCTATGTGGTATCCCAGCCCACAGCTGGAATGTCTAGTGCGTACATGTCTGGAAGCACCAACGTGGTCGTTATGCCTGTTGGGAATTATTCGGCTACCTCTTCTCAGGCACAAACCCTGGTAGCCCTAAACAGTACAACCACTGCAATGGACGCTTCTTCAACATACAGCAACGCAACCATGACTGCAATGCCTGAAACTGGTTCGACTGGTAGCAATTTCGGTTCAGGCGCTTCTAGTGGCTTTGGCTTGCCTTCGGATACTTCCTCAGTCGTCTACCAGAACTCAAGCACTTCCGTTGACCAAGCAATGTCGAGTGATATTGTTACCTCTGCAGGTACAGCTGCTTCTCAAGGCTTTAGCACGCCAATGACTATGGCAACCGATGCAGTATACGCTAATAGTACCGTACCTGGTGTCTCTTCCACGACATCAGCTAGCACAGACACCAGTGCTTCGTCCTCTATCGCCTACCAGAACTCAAGCACTTCTGCAGATCAAACAATGTCGAGCACTGTTGTCATATCTGGTACAGCTGCATCTCAAGGTTTCAGTACAACTATGACTGCAGCTACTGATGCAGTATACGTTAATAGTACTGTACCTGGTGTATCTTCCACAGAATCAGCTGCCACAGGCACGGGTGCTTCTTCTGGTATCATGCCAAGTGCCACAACAGATGCTGTATACACTAACAGCACGTCCACACTGGCCGATGGATCTTCTACGGTCGATGCCACAGCCACCCCTGCCAATGGCACCATGCAGCTCACTACACAGGCTCCATCATCGGGCACTTCCATCCCTTTTGCCTCAAGCAACAGCACTGGGCTTTTCGCAAATGCAACATCTTCTGAAGCCAGCCCGAGTATCAGCTCCGCACCGTCAGCTGGTACTGCTCTACCGACTAGTGAAAGCAACTCTACTGGCATCTTCCAGAATATGACCACTTCAGGAAGTAGCAGTCAAGCTTCTACTGGTTTCCCTACACCCAGTCCTAATGTTGACGCTGTATTCTTGAACTCATCTTCATCTTCTGTCTCCTCTTCAACAGTCTCAAGTGCCGGAACTGTCTACACGACCATCACAAGAGGCAGCAACTACACTTCTACCACACTGGCCTTTGCCAATGGGACCCAATCTGGTACCGTGGCTGCGGTAGTGCCTGAGTCCACGACCACGGTAACAACATTCATTGCCACAAACTCTACACCTTACACTTCTACCGTATGGGCTTCGGAAACCGAACAAGGCACCGTTATCGTCGCTCAAAACTCCGCTGGATACGTGACTCTTACTAGCACTTACGGTGCAGTAGACACCACATCCACTGTGATGAGCGCAAGTGATGCAAGTTCTGGAACTGTTGTTGTCTACCAAGCTGAAGCTACGGATACCACTACAAGCTGGCTGGCTACTAACCAGACCGCGTACACGACCACAGTTCCCGCCAACAATACTGCACATGGTACCGTGATCGTCGGGCAGGCCTCAGCTGGTTACACAACTATCACCAGCACTTTCGGCCCTTCAGCTGCTACCACTACGGTACAGACTGCGACGGACGGAAGCCATGGAACCGTGGTTGTATACGAAGCTGAAGCTACGGATACCACTACAAGCTGGCTGGCTCCTAACCAAACCGCGTATACAACTACAGTTGCCGCCAACAATACTGCACATGGTACTGTCATCGTTGGACAGGCCTCAGCTGGTTATACGACTATTACTAGCACTTTTGGTCCCACATCCGCTACGACTACAGTACAGACTGCGACAGATGGGAGCTCTGGGACGGTCGTGGCTTACGTCCCTGAGCCGACTGACACGACAACCACTTACATTGGCCACAATGGTACTGCATACACCTCAACCGTTTTGGCTAACGGAACAGCTCACGGCACTATCGTCCAAGGCAAACCGAGCGCAGGTTATGTCTACAGTACCTTCAGCTCAGGCGGCTCGGCATTCACCACAACGGTGGCTACTGCTTCGGACGATCAAACGGGCACAGTCAACTTTATCTCCGCCATGGGTACCACGACTTACACAACATATGTACCTACTGATTCACCAGCTTATACCTCTACCGTGAGCGCCTCTGATTTCGCATCCGGGACGGTTATCGATGGGGTTCCGTCAGCTGGATGGCAGACAACAAGCTACACATCCGGCAATTCTGCCTTTACAACTACGACTGCTGTTGCTACGAACAACCAGACGGGATATGTCGAGGTTGTCTCTGCTATGGGTACGACTACGTATACCACATATATCCCCTCGACTGCCTCTCCGTACACCTCGACAGTTGAGGCGAGTGGCTTTGTGTCTGGGAGCGTCATCGACGGCGTTCAGTCAGCTGGATACCAAAGCACCACAATCAGATATGGCAACCAAAGTTCAACCACGACTCTGACGCAACCTTCAGATTCAGTCTCAGGGACAGTCGAATATGTCGAGCCTCAAGGCACTCAGACAAGCACTACCTGGATTCCGTCCACCGAATCTGCGTATACCTCGACCATTCAGGCCGATGGTACTACATCTGGCACATATGTTGTTGGTTCGCCAAGTGCAGGATACGTTTACGTGACTAAGACTTATGGCCCTACTTCTGCCACCAACACCCTTGATACACCCTACCAAAGCAGCTCCGGAACCATTGAAGTCATTGAGCCTGAACCGACTGATACTTCTACTGTATGGCTCCCGCCGTCATCGTCAGGATACACATCAAGCTATGCTGCTTCTGGCACATCACATGGACAGGTCTTGGTCGGCACAGCTTCTGCTGGATACACTACAACCACAGCCTGGACCTCAGCAGGTGCACAAGCT
>Ga0160429_1000101_pt1 | contig 109168 bp, 84 predicted proteins | sample SolpanmetagenomR_FD_108199 | JGI IMG/M metagenome (GOLD analysis project Ga0160429, IMG submission 108199) | Solar panel surface microbial communities from Lawrence Berkeley National Laboratory, California, USA - R | ecosystem: Engineered > Built environment > Solar panel > Unclassified ...
GAAGTCGGGCACGGTGAGCCTGGTGGCAGGCCGGCGCTACTACGTGGAGGTGCTGCACAAGGAAGGTGACGGCGGCGACTTCGTATCCGTGGGCTGGACCCTGCCTGACGGCACGGCCGAGCTCCCCATCGCTGGTAGCCGTCTCATGCCATTTGTGGCGGGCAGCAGCCTGGTCAAAACAGCAACTGCCAGCGCCACGGCCTTGGTAGCGGGCGCTAAGGCCGAGAGCGGTGCTACCCTCTTGACTGACAATCTGCTGGATGTGTATCCTAATCCTTTCACCAACCAAACAACGGTGGAATTCACCTTGCTGGCAGCGGGCCCAGCTAAGCTGTCCGTTTACGACACGCGCAACCAGCTTGTGCAGCTCGTCTACAACGGCCAGGCCGAGGCCGGCGTGCGCAAGCAATTCACGCTCGCTGGTGCCGGCCTACCCCCCGGCGTCTATTTACTTCAGCTAGTGACGGGTAGCAACGTCATCACCAAAAAGCTGCTGCGCGCCGACTAATCGCGCCAACTCCAACGAAAAAGGCCCCGTTTCCAAATTTGGAAACGGGGCCTTTTTGCTCTATTTACAAGCGGCTAGGCTAAGTCAATTCGTTGTAAGGAATGATGACGAAGCGTTGTTTTTGATAAACCAACGCCAGCGAAGCGATGCCATCCTGCTGCCAATCGGCCACCAAGGGCATTCCCTGCCGAATTAAAACCTTGATTATCTCCGGAATTTCGCTCAGGAGCGACTCCGTCATGTGCTGCAACGTTGCCTCTTCTTGGGCTATTTCTTCGGTAGCCTCGTGCAGGCGGCGCTCATGCGCGCTGGCTGCCAACACATTGGCTACTGTTAGGGTGCGCTGCCCCGGCGCTAGCGGCACCGGATTGTGCGCCAGAGCCTCCGTCAGTTTTTCTTGTAGGTAAGATAATTTCCGTTGCGTATACACTACACCGTGCATGTGGCGGGCAAGCTGTTCTTGGTCCATAAGGAGGGGGTAGGGCTGCCCAAAATCGTGAGGCATGCTATGCGGAGCGCTGCTACGGCCGGAGGGCGTGCGACGCAACTGTAGCTGCTACTGGTCCCATGCCGCCATGTGCTGCATAAAAAGCCTTGATAGCAGTTTCCAGCCCCATCCGGTCATGCAAGTCAATGACTGCAAATATGTCTTGCGCCAGCGGCGCGTCTAGCGCGCTAAGCCGGCAGCTAGCTACACCTCGCGGATGCTCGATAAAAAGCCGGGCACCATCGCGGGCTTCGTGGTCAAATAGGTAGTGCCACTGCTGGCTAAAGCTGGTCTGGCTCAGGCGCAAGGCCTGGCGGATAGGGGCAAAGCCAAGGCTTCGCAGGTAGGTGTCGGTCATGATAGCAGGGACAGTTGTCCTTTGCCATCTTTTACGAATAATCTTATTACTACGTTATTATCCTGCTTTAAATCAATTTATTAATTTTATTAGATTGAGGAATTATCGTATAAGAAGAGCGTAGAGAGCTCGTGCTGCTACCCACATGCAGTAGCCTGGCTCATTTTTAAGCACCGCAGGGGGGTAGGCAGCCCGGGTGTCAGGTGCCCGCTGGCGCCCGCTGGCTCCGGCCCACTTACCCGGCCAGCCGCGGCAAAATCGGAGACCTTTGCCTTACTTTGCCGCTCACCCTTCCTGGTTCTAATGGCTAAATCTGCTGCGTCTGCCCCGGCTACCTTACCCACCAAGCCCACCGCTCGCCCCAAAGTGGCCCGCGCCAAAACGGCCGCGGCGAAGCCCCCAGTTGTGGAAGAGTTGCCGCCCGACCGGCTCAACCTCATCGCCCAGGGGCTACGCGAAAAATCGAGCGCCAAGCAGGCTATTTTTCGGGCTACGCAGGCGGCGTTCACGCTGCTGCGCCAGGTATCGCAGCAACTGTGCCTCGAACTGACGCAGAAAGTAACCGCCGACACTGATGCCAGTGTAAAGATTGAATGCCAGCCGATTAACGAGATGGAGTTTCACATTCGCTTTTCCGGCGACTTGCTAGTCTTCATCATGCACTCTAACATCGTTACGTTTCCCGACGACTCTAGGCTGCTGAACACGCCCTACGTAGAGGCCGATTTTCGGCGGCGCTTTTCGGGCACATCATGGCTTACAACTTTATGGCCGATAGCATCCGTTACCAGCGCCTAAACGACCCTGGCTACTTGTTAGGTCGTTTGCTCATCAACATCGACAGCCATTATTTTCTAGAAGGCGTGAAGCAGCTCGAACTGCCTGACCACGACATGAGCGCCAGCACTGTCACGGCCGAGTCGTTGCGTCTGTTCGTCGAAAGCGCTATGATTGCGGCCGTCAATAACGACCTCATTGCCCCGCCACTCGACGATATTCAGAAAATAAATGTCAAGCAAAAGCTCGAAAACCAGCAAGTTAGCCGTGGTAGTAAAGTCGGCTTCAGCTTCTCGCACCAGCAGCATTTATAGACTTTGGATTCAGCCAAATTTTTAGGCTGATTTCTAGCTTCCAATCAAAAAGGCGGCCCATCTGGGTCGCCTTTTTGATTGGAAGCTAGTTATAACAAGCGAAACTTCAGCTTGTGTATTGATTACAAAATCCGGCTGAATCTATAGTTCAGACACTGGCGCCGTAGCCCACGCGCTGCCGCACCTTGGCCAATACACCCGCGCCGTATTCCTGCGCCCGCCTCGCCCCGATAGCCAACTGTGCGTCAATCTCGGGCAAGTTGTTCATGTAAAAAGTAAATAGTTCACGCTCAGTCGAGAAGCGTTGCAGAATCAGCTCGTAAAGCGCCTGTTTGGCGTGGCCGTAGCCGTAGCCACCGGCCTCGTAACGCTGGCGCATATCGGCCGTTTCGGTGGGGGTAGCCAGCAGCGAGTAGAGCTTGAATGTGGTGTCAGTGTCGGGGTTTTTGGGCTCCTCGAGAGCTGTACTGCTCGAAACGATGGTCTTGATGGTTTTCAACAGCTCTTTTTCGGGAGCAAACACGTCAATGATATTGCCGTAGCTTTTGCTCATCTTCGCGCCATCGGTACCAGGGATGGTCATTAGCTCGGTATCAACGCGGGCCTGCGGCTCTACCAGCGTATCGCCGTAGCGGCTGTTGAAGGCGTGAGCAATGTCGCGGGCTATTTCGAGGTGCTGAATCTGGTCTTTGCCCACGGGCACCACTTCGGCGTCGTAGAGCAAAATGTCAGCCGCCATCAGCACTGGGTACGTAAAGAGACCGGCGTTCACGTCCGAAAGCTTGTCGCTCTTATCCTTGAAGCTATGTGCGTTAGCCAGCATGGGGTAGGGCGTGAAACATGACAGATACCAAGTTAGCTCCGTTACCTGCGGCACGTCCGACTGCCGGTAAAACAGGTTTTTTTCGGTATCGAAGCCGCAGGCCAGCCAGGCCGCCGCTACGGCGTAGGTGTTGGCGCGCAGCAGCGCGGGGTCACGCACGGTTGTAAGTGAGTGCAAATCGGCAATGAAATATAGCGACTCATTGGCTGGGTTTTTCGACAGCTCGATGGCGGGTAGGATGGCGCCAAGTAGGTTGCCGAGGTGCGGCCGGCCGGTGCTTTGGATCCCAGTAAGAATGCGAGACATGGAAAATACTTAATTAATCGACCCCAAAAGGTGATATTGGTTTGGGTCTAACGAAAGGCTGATTAACGTTAAGCGCATGGATGAGAGCAGGCAATTCATCAAGGCCAACGGCACCATCATTCAGCAGCGTTAGCAAATCAGAACGCTTAGCTAAGTAAGGAGTTAAAAGGTCACGAAAACGCTTGCCTTTCCCTGTATAGGCGCTTACAGGAATAGTAACGGCAGTATCTTGAGAAGCTTCCTGTAATAGGTATGCGGTGAGACTGCTAGCCATGCCGGGCGCCCCCACTGTGTAAGCATAGCGCATGATAGAAATTGCTCCACTATCAAGTAATTCAACAAAAACCTTTTCTTGTTGAACCCGGCTACCAAAACCAACTTTAGTGCGAAACCCCTGTGCGGTAGTGTAGCGCCGGGAACCAATACGAATACTATATACTTCGTCAGGGCTGTAACGAACAGTTTTCCCCTGACCGTCTTTTGCCACTAGTTCTTTGGCGAATAGTTTGATTTTGGCTGGATAAGAAATCAATCTATTATCAGCTAATACATAGCTGCCAACCTCTATACCTGTCCCAAATAAGCCGGCATTAGATTGCGCATTAGCCATTAATGTAGCAGCGTAAAATAGGATACTCGTTAGTACTTTTTCTCTCATAACAAGAGTGATAGAACTTTTATACGCTGTTATTAATAAAGGCTTCTTCTTGCAGCTCGGCTGTTTCGGCCGGCCCTAAATAGCGGTCAATAGCATAATGTGCTAAGTAGAGCAGAGGTGTGAGCAAGATAGCTGCGGCAAATTTGTACCAATAATTAAACCGAGCTACTTCAAATACCTGCGTCAGCGACCAATTGCCGAATACATAAAACGCCACATACAGCACCACGAAGCTGTCGACGAGCTGCGAAACGAGTGTTGAGCCCGTAGCCCGCAGCCAGATAAACTGGCTGCCTGTGACGCGCCGAAACAGCTGAAACACGCTTGCATCTAGCACCTGCCCGATGATAAAGGCCACCAACGAGCCGACAATAATGCCTAGCCCTTGCCGAAAAATACTCTGGTAGGCAAACTCTATGTTGAAGGGCCGGCCCTGCGCGTCCGTCTTGTTCAGGTCGAGCCAAAAGTCGGCGGGCGCTAGCTTGGTAGTGCCCAGAATAACTAGGAAGGCGTACAGAATAAGCCCCACCGTGAGAAAGGTGATGCGCAGCACACCTTTGCGCCCAAAGTACTCATTAATAACATCGGTGGTGATGAACACCACTGGCCATACCAGCACCCCAGCCGTGAGGTTGCCGCTGAGCCCGAAGGTCTTTTCAACCGAGAAAATCTTCACGCCTATAATCTCGGCCAGCAGCGCATTCACCAGAAATATGCCGCTGAGTACAAGGTAAAGCTGCTGCTTTTTGTGAGCGTGGGTAGCCATTTGGTAGCTGGTAGCTACCAGCGGAAGGTTGGTAGCTTATAGGCAATTGCCAGTAGGATAAAGAAAATCGGTCTGCTAGGGAGCTACACGCTAACCACCAAGCCTTCGGTAGCCAATTCCGTCCACTGAAAAACATCCTGAGCTTCCTGCAAATGCGCATCTAGCTGCTTGTAGCGCGACGAAAAATGCCCAATGAGCAGGCGGTGCGCATCGGCGGCGCGGGCCAATTCGGCCGCCTGTCGGGCAGTGCTGTGAAACGTGGTGGCCGCTCGCTCGCGCAGGTCATCCAGGAAGGTCGCTTCGTGGTACAGGAGGTCTACGCCCCGCACTAGTTCGGCCAAGTCGGGCTGATACACAGTATCGGAGCAGAAAGCGTAGCGGCGCGGCCACGCGGCCGGTACCGACACATCGGCGTGTACTACTGCGGGCCGGTTGGCAGCGGGGTCGGCGGGCAGGTCGTGGCCCTGGGCTAGCTGGCTTAGCTCGGTAGGTGTGAGGTCGGGGGGTAGGAGCTCCTTCACTAAGTTGGCCCGCCGAGGCTGCTCCTCAAATAGGTAGCCTGCGCACGGCACGCGGTGGCGCATGGGCAGCGACCACACCCGCACCAGCGCGTCTTCATACACCACTGCGTGCGCCTCGGTATCGATGGGCACAAACGTGATGGTAAAGCTGGGCTGCATCCGCGAGTGCAGAGCCTGGGTGGTGAGCACCATTTCCAAACCAGGCGGCCCTACCACCACGAGTGGCTCTTGGCGACCTTGCAAGCTTAGCGTGCTCAGCAGCCCAAACAGCCCGAAGTAGTGGTCACCATGCAGGTGAGAAATAAAAATGACCCGCAGTGAGCTGAGGCGGCGGCGGTGCTCCAGCAGCCGCAGCTGGGTGCCTTCGCCGCAGTCGACGAGGTAGCGGCCCTCGCCCACGGCCAGTAGTTGTGCGGTGGGGTGGCGGCCCACCATAGGAGTAGCCGAGCCGCTGCCCAGTATCTGAAGCTCGAATAGCATTATCAGCTGCTAGCTAGTAGCTGTTAGCTTTCTCGTAAGCGCTAACAGATGATGAAAAAAGCAGCCGTTAGATGCCCATACCAGCTTTTGCCTAACTGGCAAAAACTAGTAGCTGGCAGCTAACGGCTAACAGACCATTAAAAAACTATTCCTTGTCTGTCAGGTCGCGCTCAATGGCGTGCAAAAAAATGCGGTCGATACCTTCCTCCACCGTGGGCAGGATGTGCAGCACCGACTCCAGCTTGCTGATGGTAATGAGCTTGAGCACGTGGTCTTGTAGGCCGGTGAGCACCAGCAGGCCGCCCGTCGAGTTGCAGAGCCGGTTGGCAATAAGGATACTGCTGAGCCCCGACGAATCGGTGTATTTTACGTTTTGTAGGTCGAGTATCAGGTTGTTGCTACCCTCCGCGTTGAGCTTAACAAACTCCGATTTCAGGTCAGGCGCAACGGTGGTATCGAGCTTCTTTTCATCAATCGTGATGACGGTATAGCTCTCTTTCTTATCAATGGAGTACTTCATAAAGCCGCGGCGGGAGATGGAGAATTAAGTGCTGGGGGGCGAAGGTAGCGATAAAACGGAGAACCGGAAATGAGCGCTTGCCTTAAGCTTATCCTTAACTACTTGACCTATATCAATAGTTGCGCTCAGGGAGCTGCTGCTGTTTCTGGTCCCCCAAAGGTAAGCGTAGCCCACGTACTAAGCCACTCGGCACGGGTAGCTAGGGATGCTGAGGCGGCCTCTATGCGCACCGTAGCCAGTAGGTAGGGGCCGGCATCGGGCAGGCGCAGTAGCAGCCTTCCCTGCGCATTGGTATACGTAGTGAAGTGCGTCGTAGCCGGTGGGTTTAGCAGCGGGGTGCGCTTGCCGCCGATCGGGGGGGTAGGGTGCCACACCTGCACTTGGGCCCCAGCCACCGGCAGCCCCTGGCTCAGCACGCGTACCGTAAGGGCGGCGCCGGGGCGCAGGCGATAGGGGTTTTGCTCAGGCACCAACTCTAGCGGCAGCTTTAGCACACGGCGGAAGGTCGTGTCGGCGGCCGCGGGGGGTAGGGCCGGGCCGTGGGTAGCCAGCACCAGGGCCTTGGCGCAGCGGCGGTAGGCCTCGCGGCCAGGCTTGGTGGCGCTTTCGTCAGCTTCCTGGCGCTGGCGCAGGGCCAGGCCCAAGCCTTCGGCGCGCAGGTAGGCCGTAAACTGCGCGGCCGGCAGTTCCACAAACGCGAGCTGGCTCGTGAGGGCAACCACGTGCGTGCCTGGCGTGGGGCAGCGCAGTGCCGGCGCTACCGAGTCGGCAAGTAGTGCGGGGCGCAAGTCGGCCGAGTCGAGGGGGGTAGGGCCCAGGCGCACGAAGCGCTCCACCCGGCGCAAGGGCCGCGCCCAGTTGGTGCCTACAAAGCCTGCGCCCACCAGCAGGCGCAGCGGCACGGTGGCCCCCACCGCTACCCGAAAGCTGGCCGGCTGCAGCCAAAACTCGCGAGCCAGGGTTGCGGCTGGCAGCAAAAGCAGAAGCAGCAATTTGCGCATAGCAACGTATTCAGAAAGTTACTGCAGAAGTGCGCAGCAGGAAAAGCACGAAGGTGTGCCGAGACAAAAACAGCGCTCGGCAAGCCACTGGTTTTGTCTCGGCACACCTTCGTGCTTTTCCCGAACGGCTTCTACTGCCGCTCCAGCGCCAGCGCGTAGGCGCGGTCGTAGTACACGCGTAGGTTCTTCCAGTCGAAAATGTCGGCGGAGCTTTCGACGCGGTTGCGCTGGCTGATGCGCTCGCGGCGGCTCAGCAGCACAAAGTCCCAGAGCATATTGGTAAGTTCCTCGGCGGTTTGGTCGAAGCTGCGCTCCTGGCGGCGCACCACAAAAATGCCTTTGTCCTCGTGCTCGGCCACGTTTTTCTGAACGTAGTCGCCAAAGCCTGATAGGTCGGAGGTGATAGCCGGCACGCCGCGGGCCACGCACTCGAGCGGGGTATAACCCCAGGGCTCATAGTAGCTCGGAAACACGCCCATGTGGCAGCCCCGCACAAACTGCCCGTAGTCCATGCCAAAGAGCGGCGAAGTAGTGCTCACAAAATCAGGGTGATACACAATCTTCACGCGGTCGTGCTGGTTGTTTACCAGGTTGGCGCGGCGCACAAAGTTCAGGATATCGTCGTCCTGGTCATTCACTAAATTGTGCGTGATAACGGAAGGTAGGGCCGAGGTTTTCCAGCTTTGCAGGCCACGGCGGTAGCGCAGCTTCCAGTAGTCGTCTACCATGCTGTCGAGGTCGGGCAGGCGGTGGTCCTGGCTAGCGGCGGCGGCATAAAACAGCCGCTCGCCCACCTGCTCCTCGATAGCGCGGCAGGTTTGGCGTACTTCCTCTAGCTGGGCGCGGCTTTGCAGCACCAGCGGGTTGATGCTGGTATAAGGCCGTTTGGTGATGAAAAACATCACCACTTGGCCCTCCAGCCCACTTTGCTGCAGGCGGTGGTTGAGGCGCGCCAGGGCTTCGAGCGTCAAGTCGAAACCCTTGTTGTGGTACTCGTAGCGGCCCGAGGTAAAGAGATAAATCGTCTGGTCGAGGTCGAAGGAATAGCTCTGAAAGAAGTGCGCCATCACAAACTCGTGGATTTTATCCTTGTAGAGCTTGTGCAGGTTTTGAAACTCGTGCAGGGCCACAAAGCGCTCAATGTTGAGGCCGTTGGGCAGTACCGCGTCCGGAATCCTATCTAGCAAGTAGATGCATTCGCGCACCGTCAGCTCGCTCACCGTGGTAAACACGTGGCTGCCGTGGGCAGCGGCGCGCTCCATGCTCACGGCGGGCTCGATGTTGAAGTGCCGCGCTTGGGTGCGCCAGTCCACCAGCATCAGGTGGTCATAAAACTCGGGGTCATTCATGGCCAGGTAGCGGCCCAGCAGCGTGGCGTGCGTCGTAAACACGAGGTGTATCGGCACCTGGCGGCGGCGCAATTCTGGAATCGCTACCCCCGTCATCCACTCATGAAAATGCCCTACTACCTTCCACTGGCCCACCGTTTGGCGCGCCACGGTTTCCATAAACAGCGTAGCCAAGTGCCCAAACGCGATAACCTGGTGCAGCAAGTCGTCGTTGTCGGGCGCCGGAATCTGGTGGTCGCGCCACAGGTCGCTCTTTAGCGTCGCCAGCTCGTCGTATTTCTGAAACGGGTTGATAAGCACCGCGCGCGGCCGGCCCGTTACGAGCCACACCCCAATGCAAATGTCCATGCCCTGGGCGCGTAGCGTGCGCACAGCCGTGGCGTAGGGGTCGTTCATGCCCGCCAACTGGTCGTCGTCGTAGCTCTCAAATTCGCCCTGCGCCTGCTGCGGAAAGTAAGGCCCCAGCAGGCAGTAGCGCCCGCCCCAGGCCGGCATAGTAGCCGGCACCTTCGAGCGAATAACCGTGTAGATACCACCTACCTGGTTGCATACCTCCCAGGCTACTTCGATGAGTAAGGAATCGGGAAATAAGGCTTCGGGCGCGGAAGAATGGGGCTGCATAGGCGAAGGAAGGGGGGTAGGAATCAGGGGCGAAAGGTAAGCTGCCCCGCGCCTAGTTGGCGGCTTAAACGGGTCGGGCACGTACTTTTCTCTGAAAACAATACGTTTGCCGCCGTGCTTTAGGCTGACGCATTCCAATCCTTTCTATGTCTGACCTCACCAACGTGCTGCCCGTCGAGCAGCCCATCCTGCCGCAGCTCACGCAGCGCCGCAGCCCCCGTGCCTACACTAGCCAGCCCGTGCCGGCCGAGGCGCTGCACCAGCTTTTTGCGGCGGCCGGTTCGGCGGCCTCGTGCTTTGGCGAGCAGCCCTGGCGCTTTGTAGTGGGCAACAAAGCCACTAGCCCCGAGGCGTTTGACAAAATTTTAGGCACGCTAGCGCCCTTCAACCAAACGTGGGTGAAGGCTGCGCCGGTACTGGCTATCAGCATCGCCAAAACCACTTTCTCGCACGACAATAACCCCAACGCCTGGGCTACCCACGATGTGGGCCAAGCCGTAGCTACGCTGGCCATTCAGGCCGTCGAGCTGGGCCTGCAAATTCACCAGATGGCGGGCTTCTCGCAAGATGGCGCCCGCGCGGCTTTCAACATCCCCAACGGCTACCAGCCCGTGGCCGTGTTCACCATCGGCTACCCCGCCGCCGCCGATGCAGTGCCCAACGACCTGCGCGAGCGCGAACTAGCGCCCCGCACCCGCAAGCCACTGGCCGAGTTTGTCTTCGAAGGCGCCTGGCCTACCCTGGCCGAAGAGCGCTACGACCAGGCCCCGGTGTAAGTATAAGAAAGTAAGTAAAAGAGAGGGGGTAGGAAAAGACGTCGAACCGACGTTTTTTCCTACCCCCTCTCTTTTACTTAAGAAATGCAAAGGAATGAACCCCAGCCTAACCGCGCGACAGAATTACTACTGCGTACGGGGCCAGTGCAAAGCTGCCGTGCTGCGGGTAGCCGTCGTACTCACCATCTTCAGCCTGGGTGCCAAAGCATGGGAAGTTCTGGAAGTCAGCATCGTAGCCGGCCCAGTCGGAGTTGAAGCGGATGTTCCACTCGCCCTCGCTAGGCAGGCCGATAGTGTAGTCCGTGTGGGCTACGTTGGCAAAGTTGGCAATGATGATGGTCGCATCTTCGGGGCGGCCATCCCAGCGCGCGAAGGCAATGACCTTTTCCTCGTTGTTGACGTGGAACACGCGGCAGCCCTGGCCACGTAGCCCGGGCGTAGTGCCACGCAAGTCGCGTCGCAGCGCAATCAGGTCGCGGTAGAGCTGCGTGAGGCCAGCGTGTGCCTCGGCCCAGCTCCACTCCAGCGGCTCGGTGTCGTTGAACGAACCGGGCGCCAGAAACTCTTGGCCCTGAAAAAGCATCGGAATGCCAGGCGTGGTAAGCACGAGGCCCGCGCCGAGCACCATGCGCTTTTTCGCAAAGTAGTCTTCTACGTTGCCGGGCGCGATTTCTTCGGGCAGGCGGCTTTTGCCGTTGGCTACTTCGTCGTGGCTTTCGGTATAAATAACGCGCTGAAAAGCATCGCCATTATACGCCGTGCAAATAGCGTGGCTCACGGCGTGCATGTCGCGGTCGCGGTCTTCCATCTGGGTCAGCGCCTCGTGCACGGGGTAGATAAACGAGGCCGACCACTGGGCCGAAAAGCCTTCGCCACCGTTCTCGGTAGGCGCCGTAATGGCGGGGTTCGAGCGCAAGTCCTCCGCGATGGTGATTTTCCAGGGCTGGCGCGACTTGATTTCCTCGTTCACCCAGCGCATCAGCGTCCAGCCATCGGGCAGGTCGGCGCCAGGGTCTTCTTCGCCTTTTACATTGCGAATGAAGGCGATAGCATCCATACGCAGGCCATCGCAGTGGTAGTCTTCAAGCCACATCAGGGCGTTGTCGCGAATGTAGCGGCGCACCTCGGGGCGGCCGTAGTCGGGGCGGTTGTGGCCCCAGGGCGTTTCGGCGCGCCAGTCGTTGTAGAAGTAGATGCCGCCGCCGTCGTTTTCCTGCCAGCCGTCAAACTGCCACAAATCCAGGTCGCCAGGGCCAAAGTGGTTGTACACCACGTCCAGAATCACGGCAATGTCGTGCTCGTGCGCAGCCTTTACCAATTCGCGGAAGGCCTCGGCTCCACCGTAGTCGCTTTCAAGCGCGAAAGGGTTCGACGGATTGTAGCCCCACGAATACGCGCCCGGAAACTCGGTGGCCGGCATAATCTCAATGCAGTTGATGCCCAGGCTTTGCAGGTAGCCGAGGCGCTCTATCACGTCGCGGAAGGTGCCGGGGTGGCCTGCCTCCTTGGCGTTGAACGTGCCGATGTGCAGCTCGTAGATAATAAGGTCGTTCCAGGCGGGCATCTGGAAGTTGTCGTCTCCCCAGTCAAAGTCCAGCGTATCAAACACCAGCGAGTGGCCGGCCGAATTAGTCACGGCGCGCGCATAGGGGTCGTTGCGGGTCAATTCGCCCGCTGGAGTAGTGAGAGCAAACTTGTAGCCAGCGCCCGCTTTTACGCCAGGCAGGTCGGCAGCCCAGTTGCCATCACCTTCGGCTTGTAGCGGGTGCGCCTTGGCATCCCAATCGTTGAAAGTGCCGATAACCGACACTGCACTGGCCGCTGGAGCCCATACCCGAAACGTGGTGCCGTCGGGGTGGGGTAGGGCACCAAACCCGTCGCGCACCGGAGCGGCCACGGAAATCGGTTTGGGTTGAGCGGATTTGGAGGGGGTAGGGATAGCAGCTTTTTTAGCAGCAGGCTTAGACTTAGGTAAGGTCGAGGTAGGCATAAATAGAAGCCGGCGCGCAGGGCTTCTATGGCGAGCCCAACTGGCGCGACCAGCGAATGATGCCCCCTCTTACGTGGCTAATCAGATTAGGATATACTGCCCAGCTTGGTGGGTAGGCGAGCCGCCAGCGCGGGGAACGAATAAGCTCGGCTATCACGTTGGGTGACAATTCTTACAGGCTCGGCCCAACTGCGCCTGGTTGTTTCCTGCTTTTCTGCGCACTACTTATGACCTTGGCTTTACATCCTGATGTCTTTAGTTTATTTTATGAGCCAGGCAGCAATATTTTGCGCGGCCGCTGGCCTGGCTTGGTGCCGCTAGCTCAGTTGCCAGCCTGCTACGAGGCTATGCTAACTGCCGCGCAAATGCAGGGCAACTGCCACTTTTGGCTGCTCGATATGCGGCCGCGCAACTGGCATTCGGCCGAGTTTGCGCACTGGTTTACTACAGCGTTTGTAGCGCGCGCTGTAGCTACGCTGGGCCAGCCGCTCTTCATAGCCTACCTAGTTGCCGATGAGCAGCAAGTGCCCGTCGAGTCGGCCGCCACCGAGGATATGCTGCGGCAAGCTGCCACCGTCAATTGCTACCCCTTCTATTTCCGAAACGAAGCGGCGGCGCTGTCGTGGCTACACGACCAGCAGGCCGCCGACCAACCTGCCGTATACGGCAACCAGCGCCGTGCTACAGCCGCGCGCTAGTCGGCTCCCCTTTGGCGCACTTGCGGGCAACTTGAGTGCCGGGTTTGGTGTTTTAACACTGCTACCTTCCCAAGCTTGCGTTTACATGCCCCGTCCTCGCCCCATCGTTTTTGGTTTGTATGCGTGGTCGCCCGACTACGGCTACCGCTACCTGCACCCCGCCAATCGCCGTTCATTTGAGCTGCTAGAGCCTGTGGGTAAAGTGTTTGAAAAAGTAAGTGACCTCGATGACGACTCCGATTGGATAACGCTGCGCTACGACGAGCAGCAGTTTTTGGTGCGCGGCGAGCTGTTTAAAGAGCTGTACAACAAGCCGCCTTTTGGCTTCGGCGACTCGGTCGAGGAAGTACGCCCTACCCCTGGCCAGCCAGGCCATAGTGGGCTGATTTCAGATATTTTTTGGAGCGAAAGCCGCGACCGCGCCACCTTCCAGCTAGTCGAGCGCAAGCGCAAGCTGCCCCGCATTTTCGAGCCCGAAGAACTGCGCAAGGCTGAGTAGCAGGTATGCTTGCTGCGCGGCCTAATGTAGGCTGCAATGGCAATCGTGCGCACCTTTGCCCCGATGCCTACCCCCCCCTGTTCGCTCAATAACGCCCCGAGTACTAGTCCCCAACTGCTCCCCGACACTGGCGATTACCTTACGTGGAGCCAGCTCACGGTGGCGCAGGTGCGGCAGCAGTCGCGCCTGGTAGCCAGCCGCAGCGTGCAGCCACTCAAAATCATTAATCCTGCCGCGCCAGCCGGTTCCGCCTGCCACGCCGTGCTGGCCAGCTACGGCGGCGGCCTAGTAGCCGGCGACAGCATCCGCCTCCGTGTGCGTTGCGAGGCGGGTAGCCGGCTGTTGCTAAGCACTCAGGCTAATACACGCATATTCAAGTCGATAGATGGCCAGCAAGCCCAGCAAATCACCGAGGGCCACGTAGTTGAAAATGCTTTGGCCGTGGTGCTGCCCGACCCCCTGGTGCCCCAAGCTGCTAGTCGTTACCGCCAGGTTCAGCACTGGCACTTGGCCGACACAGCCACCCTGCTACTAGCCGACTGGTGGCACGCTGGCCGCACCGACTTAGGCGAAAAATTCGCCTTCACCACCTTCGCTACCGAGCTGCGCGTGACTGTAGCTGGCCGCCTCACGCTGCTCGACCGCTTCGCTCTGCGCCCTGAAGAGCATTTGGCAACCTCGCAGGCTACGTTTGGGCCGTACCAGTCGGCGCTATCGCTCTATCTAGTGGGGCCGCCGACCGGCGCGCAGTTCCGGCAGTTGGCCATGGCTCTGCGCCAGCTGCCGCCAGTTGGCCAAACCGAACTGCACGCCAGCCTGGCCGGCCGGCCCTACGTGGTAGCCGTGACTCAGGCCCGCGACAATGTGCTGCTAGTGCGTGCCCTAGGAATGTCGCGCCGCGATTTGGAGCCGGTGTATCAAGCAGTAGCTGCCGCGCTGTCTGTTGATAATATGTTAGGGTTTAATTTGTTGCAGCGAAAATATTAAAGTAGCGTAGGGGCTAGGGGGTATAAAGGCACGGCAGTTGATAGTGGTGTTAACCTTAGCGCTAGTTGTCGCGTTAGCCTCATTTTTAATTTTCTATGAAGCACATCTTCCCGTTATTGCTGGCTGGTTCGCTGAGCGTAACCGCTTATTGCCCGGCCGTGGCCCAACGGGCCGAGTCGCCCTACCACACGCGCTTTGCCGTCGACGCGCCTATTATTGCTGGCGAACTGGCCGTGAGCGCCTTTGGCCTCCATCGCTCGATGCAGCGTGATGGCATCAACAACACCGAGCTAGCCAGGCTCAACAAGAACGATGTGCCCCGGTTCGACCGCTTTTCGGCCGGCTACTACAGCGAAAGTGCCCAGACGGCCAGCGACTTGCTCTGCTACCCCACGCTGGTTATCGCCCCTGGTCTACTAGCCCTGAGCCCCGCCATCCGCAGCCACTACGGGCAAACGCTGGCCCTTTACGTGCAAACCGTGCTGGCTGCCGACGCGCTATTCACCACGTCCATCGGCAATATTCCGCGCTACCGCCCTTTTCTCTACGGCACCGAGGGCGGCGACCTGCGCAACGGCCGCATCCAGACCAACGCATTCTTCGCGGGGCATACGGCGCACACGGCTGCCGCTACCTTCTTCGCGGCCAAGGTTTTCCACGACTACAACCCCGACTCGCCGGCCCAGCCCTACGTGTGGGGCGCCGCCGCTGCTGTGCCGGCCGCCGTAGCGTATTGCCGCATCCGGGCCGGCAAGCATTTCCTCTCCGACAACATTGTGGGCTACGCTGTGGGCGCCACTATGGGCGTAGTGGTGCCGCAGCTGCACAAGGTAGCCAGCCGCCGCGGCATCTCGCTGTCGCCACTGCAAGGCGTGAATGTGAACGGGTATTCGTATAGCGGATTGCTACTGCGCAAGCAGTTGTGAGGGCCACTATCTATTTAGCACTCGTTTACAAACACTGCTGTTAACTTGTTGTGACCAAAGAAATGGAAGTTTTCTTATCTAACTTGAGGGGGTAGTAGCTATTGGGTGTCAAACAGAAAGGCCCTGCGGTAAGCACCGCAGGGCCTTTCTGTTTATCAAAAGTTAACGGTCTTACCCAAACATCCCCACCGCGTTCTTGCTCGGCAGGTTGGTCTTGCCCATCAAATACATATCAATCTGTCGCGCGGCCTCGCGGCCTTCCGAAATAGCCCATACGATGAGTGACTGACCACGGCGCATGTCGCCGGCCGCAAATACGCCGGGTACGCTGGTGTGGTAAGTACTTTCGGGAGCGTGCACGTTGCCGCGCGGGTCGAGGCCCACGGCGAGCTGCTCGATCAGGCCCGCGTTGGCGGGGCCGGTGAAGCCCAGGGCCAGCAGCACCAGCTGGCACGGGATTTCGCGGTCAGAGCCGGGCACTTCCTCGAAGCGAATGCGGCGGCCCATATCGTCGGTTTCCCAGGTTACGTCGCTCACGAGCAGCGCGCGTACGTCGCCGTTTTCGTCGCCTAGGAAGGCCTTGGTATTCACGCCCCAGTAGCGCTGGCAGCCCTCTTCGTGCGAGCTGCTGGTGCGGAATACGGTGGGGTAGAGCGGCCAGGGCGTATGCGCGGGGCGCTCCTCTCCGGGCTGGTGCATCATGGCAAACTGCGCTACCGACTTGGCCTGCTGGCGGTTGGCAGTACCCACGCAGTCGGAGCCCGTATCGCCGCTGCCGATAACTACTACGTCGAGGCCATCGGCCAGAATGTGCTCGCTATCCACGGGTGTGTCGCTCACACGGCGATTTTGCTGCGTGAGGTACTCCATGGCGTAGTGAATGCCTTTCAGGTCGCGGCCGGGTAGGGGCAGCTCGCGCGGGGCCGAGGCGCCGCCCGCCAGCACCACTGCGTCGAAGGCGCGGCGCAGCTCGTCGGCCGAGATGTCGCGGCCGATTTCCACATTGTAGCGGAAGGTCACGCCGGCGTCTTCGAGCAGCTTAATGCGACGCTCAATCACCCATTTTTCCAGCTTGAAATCGGGTATGCCGTAGCGCATGAGGCCGCCGGCGTGCGGGTCGCGCTCAAACACCGTGACGGTGTGGCCCGCCTCGGCGAGCTGCGCCGCCACGGCCATGCCAGCCGGGCCAGAGCCGACTACAGCCACCGTTTTGCCAGTTTTAAGCACCGGCGCGGTGGGCTGCACATAGCCTTTCTCGAAGGCGATTTCGATGATGTGCTTCTCGATTTCCTCACTGGCCACCGGCGCGCTGTGGATGCTCAACACGCAGGCCGACTCGCACGGCGCGGGGCAGATGCGACCCGTAAACTCAGGAAAGTTGTTGGTGGCCGAGAGGATGTCGTAGGCCTCGCGCCAATCCTGCCGATACACCGCCTCGTTGAACTCGGGGATGATATTGCCCAGCGGGCAGCCCGAATGACAGAAGGGTACGCCGCAGTTCATGCAGCGGGCAGCCTGGTGGTGCAGTTCCTGTTCGGGGTAGAGGCCGATGAATTCTTGGTAGTGGGAAACGCGCTCGGTCGGGGCCGCTTTGGGCGGCGCGGTGCGCGGGTATTCTTTGAAGCCAGTGATATTGCCCATTATAAATTAAGTAGCTGTTTTCCAATTAAAAACTCAACAAGGTTCGGCTCAGGAGGCGTGGCCCTCGCCCCTAGGCCCACTTGGAAGAGAGCCTAGGGGCGAAGTGCCTGCGGAGGCGGTCAATCGATGCTACCCCACCTTCACCGCTTTCTCCAGCACCCGCTTATACTCCAGCGGGAATACCTTCACGAAGCGCCCGGCTTCCTCCTCCCAGTTGCCTAGTAGGAAATTAGCCAAATGGCTGCCCGTCAGCTCGTGGTGCTGCTGAAGTAACTTTTGAATCTCGGCTTCGTCGGTTTCGGTGAGGCCTTCGAGCGCTACCATATCGGGGTTGCAATTCACTGGAAACTGGCCCTCGGGATCGTATACCCAGGCCAGGCCGCCGCTCATGCCGGCCGCGAAATTGCGGCCCGTGCGGCCCAGCACCAGCACCCGCCCACCCGTCATGTACTCGCAACCGTGGTCGCCTACCCCCTCCACGACGGCCGTAGCGCCCGAGTTGCGCACCGCGAAGCGCTCGCCCGCTTTGCCGCGCACGTAGAGCTCGCCCGAAGTCGCGCCGTAGAGCGCCACGTTGCCGATGAGGATGTTGTTTTCGGGAATAAACGTGCTAGCGGCAGGCGGAAAGATGGCCAGCCGTGCCCCGCTCAGGCCTTTTCCTACGTAGTCGTTAGCTTCGCCTTCTAGCTTAAAGGTCAGACCTTTAGATGAAAATGCGCCGAAGCTCTGGCCGGCCGAGCCAGTGAACTTGTAGCGGATGGTATCGTTGGGCAGGCCGGCGGCGTGGTAGCGCTTGGCAATCTCGTTGGAAAGCAGCGTGCCGATGGTGCGGTCAGTATTCTTTACATCGAATTCAGCTGTTACAGCTTCTTGGCGCTCCAGCGCGGGTTGAGCGTGTTCGAGCAGTTTCCAATCGAGCACGTCGGCGATGCCGTGGTCCTGGCTTTCGCTGTTGTAGAGCGTGCCGCCCGAGATATTGGGAGCTGGGTGGAGCACCGCGTCGAGGTCGATAAGCTTGGCTTTCCAGTGGCCCGCCTCGGGGTTCACTTTCAGGAATTCGCTGCGGCCCACCATCTCGTTGAGGGTGCGGAAGCCCAGCTCGGCCATGATTTCGCGCAACTCCTCGGCCAAGAAGCGGAAGAGGTTGACGATGTGCTCCGGCTTGCCGCTGAACAGCTTACGCAGCTCGGGGTCTTGCGTCGCCACGCCCACCGGGCAGGTATTGAGGTGGCACTTGCGCATCATGATGCAGCCGCCTGCGATGAGCGCCGCCGTAGCTACGCCAAATTCTTCGGCACCTAAGAGGGCCGCTACGGCAAGGTCGCGGCCGGTTTTGAGCTGGCCATCGGCTTGCAGCACCACGCGGCTGCGGAGCTGGTTGCGCAGCAGCGTCTGGTGCGCTTCGGCGAGGCCTAGCTCCCAGGGCAGGCCGGCGTGGCGGATGCTGCTGAGTGGCGAGGCGCCCGTGCCGCCGTCGTAACCCGAGATGAGAATCACGTCGGCGTGCGCCTTGGCCACGCCCGCCGCGATGGTGCCTACCCCCGCCTTGCTCACCAATTTCACGTTAATGCGGGCAGCGCGGTTGGCGTTTTTGAGGTCGAAAATCAGCTGCGCTAAGTCCTCGATAGAGTAAATATCGTGGTGCGGCGGGGGCGAAATCAAACCCACGCCGGGTGTGGCGTGGCGCACCTTGGCAATCCAAGCATCTACTTTGTGGCCAGGGAGTTGGCCGCCTTCGCCAGGCTTGGCGCCCTGGGCCATCTTGATTTGCAGCTCGTCGGCGTTGGTCAGGTAGTGCGCCGTCACGCCGAAGCGGGCCGAGGCGATTTGCTTGATGGCCGAGCGCATTGAGTCGCCGTTTTCCAGGTGCTCGTAGCGTAGCGGGTCTTCGCCGCCCTCGCCGGTGTTGCTCTTGCCACCGATGCGGTTCATGGCGATGGCCAGCGTGCTGTGCGCCTCGTGCGAAATCGAGCCGAACGACATGGCGCCCGTGGCAAAGCGCTTCATGATGCCCTCAATGGGCTCCACTTCTTCGAGCGCGATGCTGGGCCGGTGCTTGGCAAAGCCGAGCAAACCACGGATGGTGAACAACTGGTTGGGGTGCTCGTTGAGCAGCTTGGCGTACTTCTTATAGGTGTCGTACTTGCCGGTGCGCGTGGCGTGTTGCAGCAAGTGAACCGTCTCTGGGTCAAACATGTGCGCCTCGCCCTTACGGCGCCACTGGTACACGCCGCCCGTGTCGAGCAGTTCGGGACCCACGGTGCTTTCCTGCTTGAAGCCGTGCGAGTGCTTGTAAAGCGTCTCCTTGGCAATTTCATCCAGCCCTAGACCCTGAATCCGGGTCACGGCGCCGTTGAAATACAGGTCTACTACGCTCTGGTTGAGGCCCAGAATCTCGAATACCTGCGCGCCATGATAGCTCTGCAAGGTCGAGATTCCCATCTTCGAGAAAATCTTCAGCAGTCCGTCGCACACCGCCTTGATGTAGTTGTAAGCCAACTTTTCGGCGGGTAAGTCGGCGCCCAGCAGCCCGGCCGCGTGGCGCGTCTGAATGGTGGCCAGCGCCAGATATGGGTTGATGGCCGTGGCCCCAAACGACAGCAGACAGGCAAAATGATGCACCTCCCATACGTCGCCGGCTTCTACCACGAGGCCCACCGAGCCGCGCATGCCCTTCTTAATCAAGTGGTGATGCACCGCCGACACCGCCAGCAGCGACGGAATGGGCGCGTGCTCCGAGTCCATAGCTCGGTCGGAGAGAATCAGCACTTCAAAGCCGTCATCTACTGCATCCTGAGCGTAACGGCATAGCCGTTCCACACCGCGCTGCAAGGCACCAGGCTTGCCGTCGGCCTTAAAATACGTCTGCAAGGTCTTGGCCTGGAACGAGCCGGTGTCGATGCTGCGCAGCTTTTCGAGTTCGCGGTTGCTGAGGATGGGCTGCTTGGCGGCCACGCAGTGGCAGTGCTTAGGGTCCTCATCCAGGATGTTGCCGTTGTTGCCGATAAATGTGGCCAGGCTCATCACTAGCCGTTCGCGGATGGGGTCGATAGGTGGGTTAGTCACCTGCGCGAAGAACTGCTTGAAGTAGCTGCTCAAGTGTTGCGGCTGGTCGGAAAGCACGGCCAGCGGTACGTCCACGCCCATCGAGCCGATGGGTTCTTTAGCATCCAGCGCCATGGGGGCGATGATGGTTTCGAGGTCCTCGCGGGTATAACCGAAGGTCTGCTGGTACTTCATCACGGCCTCCGCCCCGAGGTCGGTGAACGCCAGGCGCGGCTCGGGCAAATCGGCCATCTGAATCTGGTAGTTCTCCAGCCAGGTTCCATAGGGCTGTTTCCCAGCGGCTTCGGCCTTAATCTCGCGGTCGGTGAGGATGCGGCCAGCGGCCATATCCACCACGAACATCTTGCCCGGCTGCAAGCGACCCTTTTTGATAATGCTCTCTGGGGTGAGGGGTAGGGTGCCCGCTTCGGAGGCCACGAGTACGCGACCGTCGTTGGTGATGGCGTAGCGCAGCGGGCGCAGGCCGTTGCGGTCGAGCATGGCCCCGACTAGGTTGCCATCGGTAAAATTAAGGGCGGCCGGGCCATCCCAGGGGGCCATAAAGGTGGCGTGAAACTCGTAGAACGCCTTTTTGAGCGGGTCCATCTGCTCGTTGCCGTCCCAGGCTTCGGGCACTAGCATCATCAGCACGTGGGGCAGCGAGCGGCCGCAATGCGTGAGCAGCTCCACGATGTTATCGAGGCACGCCGAGTCCGACTGGCCCGCGTCAATCACGGGCAGCAGTATCTCCATTTCCTCGGCCGAGAAGTAGGGCGAGGTATAAGTAGGTAGGCCGGCGTAAAACCAGTTTAGGTTGCCGCGCAGGGTGTTAATCTCGCCATTATGAGCCAGGTAGCGGAATGGCTGAGCCAGCCGCCACGAGGGCATGGTGTTAGTCGAAAAGCGCGAATGCACCAGCCCAAACGCCGAGGTCACGCGCTCATCGCTGAGGTCGGGGTAGTACATGCCCACCTGAAACGTCGTCAGCTGGCCTTTGTAGACAATGGTGCGGCACGAGAGCGAAGCGAAGTAAAACGCCTCCATCGCGGCCGGCAACTGCTCTTTCAACAGCTTGATAATCAGCCGGCGCAATACGTAAAGCTTGCGGTCAAAATCGGCTTCAGTGACTGCCCCAGCGGGCCGGCCCAAAAACAGTTGCTCAATAGCCGGCTCGGCCGAAAGGGCAGTCACGCCGATGCCCTCCGTGCGCACCGGCACCGGCCGGTAGCCCAGTACCGGAATACCGAGGTGCGCCGCTGCCTCGGCAATGATGGCACGGGTGCCTTCGCGCAGCTTTTCCTTCTTCGGAAAAAACACCATGCCCACGCCGTAGCCGCCCGGTTCGGGCAGCCGAATGCCGTGCTTCACGCACTCCTCCAGCAAAAACCAGTGCGGCAGCTGAATGAGCACGCCCGCGCCGTCGCCCGAGTCGGAGTCGCAGCCGCAGGCCCCGCGGTGTTCCATGTTGGCAAGCATGGTGAGGGCATCGGCCACAATCTGGTGGCTCTTGCGTCCGTCGATGTACGTGATGAATCCCGTGCCGCACGCATCGTGCTCAAACTCGGGCCGGTAAAGGGTGGGCATGGTCATTTCTAGTAATAGTGAGGTAATTAGCGATTGAGCAGACTGTAGCGCGGACTGCCAGTCCGCGAGTACCAGGCGTATCAGTTCGCGGACTAAAAGTCCGTGCTACTTCCTGGCTAGACACAGCTTCGCAGCGCTGGCCCCAAGCTGCTTTCGAAAAACAGCGAGGCTAGTGCCGAAAATCGGCATCCGTGATGGGCGGGGAGGGGAGAGAAGGGCAAGAGCTAAACCACCAGCGACTCCGAAAAACTTAGTTTTCGCTGGGGTCTTCGCTTTTTTGGGAGCGAAGCAAGAGTGCAGGGTGCGCCGGCTGTGGGTCAACTGGCGCACCCCATTATCGCCGGTCTTCTCGGACGGCGGCCAGCGCAAGCGCCTTGGCCGTGTGCAGATGGTCGATAATTGCGTCTAAGTTAAAGCCATCTGTAGCACGGGCAAATACAAATGGCCCATCACCGCGCATTTTTTTTGAATCACGCTCCATTACGCCTAGGTCGGCTTTGACCAACGGGGCCAGGTCGATCTTATTAATAACCAATAAATCGGCCTGCGTAATATCTGGCCCACCCTTGCGCGGAATCTTGTCGCCGCCCGATACATCGATGACGTAAATCGAGTAATCGACCAGCTCGCGGCTGAAGTGCGCGGCTAGGTTGTCGCCGCCGCTTTCCACAAATAGGTAATCAATCTGATTATCAAACTTGTGCATGAGGCTTTCGAGCGCGTCCATGTTCAGCGAAATGTCTTCGCGAATGGCGGCGTGGGGGCAGCCACCCGTTTCGACACCCACAATGCGGTCAGCGGTGAGGGCGCTCTCGCGAATGAGAAACTCAGCATCCTCGCGGGTGAAAATGTCGTTGGTGACGACCCCTAGCCGGTAGTCATCGCGCAGGTTTTCGCATAACGCCTTTAGTAAGGCCGTTTTACCAGTGCCTACCGGCCCGCCAATGCCCACCGTAAAAGCCCGCTTACGGAAGTTGCGGTAGGGCGGCAGGCGCCGGGTTTCGCGCTCGGCAAAGTCGCCGGGCGACTCCAGTACCTCGTGGCTATGGCCGTGGAGCAAGAGGGCGAGTTTATCGACGAAAGCCATGTTGAAGTAGCGTGGACTCTGCGAGTCCGCGAGTAGAAACGAGTGCTAAAACGCACGGACTCGCAGAGTCCACGTTATAGGTTAATTCTGGAAGAGTCGCGAGTAAATGTCGTCGTGTAGTATTTGAGCTACATCGAGTAATAAAGTGCAACGAGTTGCCTCGGTGTAGGGCCGAATATCGGCGGCATCCAGCAAATTCTCAAAAATTTCGTAAAAATCGTGTTGCAGCAGGTGCCCCGCCATTGGCCCGATAAAGCCCAGGCGGATGGCCGCACTCAGTTGGTCGCGCAGGGCTAGGTGCAGGTAAGTAGCTTGAATATCAGCCAGGGCGAAGCCAACTTTGCCCAGACTTAGGCCAAACAACGGCACAAAATGCGCGGGCAACTGCTGTTGCGCCAGTTCCTGGCCCAGCTCAGTTAGCCCCGCTTCGGGGTAAAAGGTGGCCAGCAGCTTCAGCCAGTTTTTGCCCTGTGTGAGGCTGGCCTGGTACAGCGCGGGCGTGAGCAGCTGGGCATCGTACTCGGTAAAGAGGCTGGCTAGCTCTGCCTCAGCCAGGTGCGCGGCCGAGGTAATAAACGGCAGCTCAAAGCCAACTGCTTGCTGAAGAAAGGAATAGAGGTAGGCCCGAAACTCCGTTTCGGTGCGTACCAAGCCGAAGGTGAGGCTGCTCTCCAGCCCATAGGAGTAGGCAAAAGAGCCGGTGGGCAGGGCCGAATCGGCGAGATGAAGCAGGCGAGCGAGGTGAGGCATAGCAAAACAGTCGGCCCGCAAGCTACGGCGCTGGCCCCTCTAGCTAGAAGTAGTGCGGACTTTGTAGTCCGCGTTTGCGTCCGTAGGGGTGCTTTATTAATACCAAACGCGGACTGCCAAGTCCGCGCTACTACCAAGTCGTCTGACTAGCCCACGGGTAAGCTCGTCCTTAACGCTTTGCGGGTGGCGGGCGTACGCCGGGAAGTATTCATCAAATTTCCTGTTTCGCATGGCTGTTTCTGTTGACCCTGCCCGTACCTCCGGCGCTACTGAGTCTAGTTGGTTTCCGACGGCCCCCGCCCGGCCTACCTTCCCATCGCTCACCGAAAACACCACGGCCGATGTGGTGGTGGTAGGTGCTGGCATCGCGGGCCTCACCACGGCGTATTTGCTGGGAAAGGCCGGTAAAAAAGTAGTGGTGCTGGAAGACGGCGAAATAGCCAGCGGCGAAAGTGGCCGCACCACCGCCCACCTCTCCAACGCCCTCGACGACCGCTACACGACCCTAGCCCAGCTTTTTGGGGAAGATGGTGCCCGGCTAGCTGCTAAAAGCCACGGCGCTGCCATCGACCAGATTGAGCAGATTGCGAAAGACGAGCAGATTGCCTGCGATTTCACCCGCCTCGATGGATACCTGTTCCTGCCCAAAAATGGCACCCACCAGGAGTTGCAAGAAGAGCTTGAAGCCGCCCACCGCGCCGGCCTCGGCGGCGTAGAGTGGCTGCCCGACTCAGGCACAACCGGCTTCAAAACGGGCGAGTGCCTGCGCTTCCCTAACCAAGGTCAGTTTCACATTCTCAAGTACCTCAATGGCCTAGCCAAGGCCATCACGGCGCAGGGAAGCCGCATTTTCACCAATACGCACGCCACGGAAGTGAGCGGCGGCAAGGAGGCAAGTGTGACTACCACCGAGGGCTTCGGGGTGCAGGCTCAGGCCGTGGTTATTGCCACTAATTCGCCCTTCAACGACCGGGTAGTGACGCATACCAAGCAGGGCCCTTACCGCACCTACGTGGTAACCGCGCGGGTGCCCAAAGGCTCGGTGGCCACGGCGCTCTACTGGGATACGGCTGACCCTTACCACTATATCCGCCTTCAAACGGTAGCGGATGCCGATTATGACTTGCTCATCGTGGGCGGCGAAGACCACAAAGTGGGCCACGACGACCCCGAGGAGCGGCTAGCCTGCCTGGAGGAATGGACGCGCACGCGCTTCCCCCAGCTCACGGGTATCGACTACCGTTGGTCGGGCCAAGTGCTGGAGCCTAGCGACGGCCTGGCCTACATTGGCCGCAATCCGCTGGATTCCGAGAATGTGTACATCATCACCGGCGACTCGGGCCACGGCATGACCCACGGCACACTAGGTGGCATGATAATCCGCGACCTCATTCTGGACCAAGTTAACCCCTGGGCCGACCTCTACGACCCCGGCCGCGTAACGCTGAAGCCGGAGTCGCTCAAGGAGTTTGCCCGCGAAAACGCCTTAGTGGTTGCCGACTACACCGAACTGCTGACCGGTGGTGACGTAGCCTCGGCCGACGAAATAAAGCCCGGAACCGGCGCCGTGTTGCGCCAAGGCCTCACCAAAGTAGCGGTCTATAAAGACCCCCAGGGCCAAGTGCACGAGTGTTCAGCCATTTGCCCCCACCTGGGCTGCGTAGTGCACTGGAACGACCTGGAAACCAGTTGGGATTGCCCCTGCCACGGCTCTCGCTTCGATGCCTATGGCCACCTGTTGGCTGGCCCCGCCAACTCCGATTTGGCCCCAAAGTAATCCGTAAAGGTTTAAGAAAAAGCGTCAGGCTCAGCTGACGTCTGTTTGTCGAAGTATCCCCACTAAATTACACCCTAGCGGTGTGGTAGAAGTACTTTGGCAAGCGGACGTCAGCTGAGCCTGACGTTCTTTATAGGCTTTTGCTAGACCCTAAAACAGATTGTACAGCTGCGCCAGCGGCAGCGTCTGCGCCGGCTCACACGTCAGGTGCACGCCATCGGCTATCACCCGGTACGTCTCGGGGTCTACCGAAATATTAGGTAAGTAGTCGTTTAGCGCCATATCCTTCTTAGCTACCGTGCGGCAGCCCTTCACCGCTACCACACGCTTGCTCAGGCTATACTCGGAAGAAACTTTCTCTACCGAAGCACCTGACACAAACACCACCGAACAATACCCTACTCCCCCGCCAAACGCCCCAAACATGGGCCTCGAAAACGAGGGCTGCGGCGTCGGAATGGAGGCATTTGGGTCGCCCATCTGGGCCTGCACGATGACGCCGCCCTTGATAATCATCTCCGGCCGCGAGCCGAACAGGGCGGGTTTCCAGAGCACCAAGTCGGCCAGCTTGCCGATTTCGACCGAGCCGATTTCGTCGGCCATGCCGTGGGCGCGGGCGGGGTTGATGGTGTACTTGGCCACGTAGCGGCGGGCGCGGAAATTGTCGTTCGGGCGCTTCGCGTCGGCATCCTGGGGTAGGGGGCCGCGCTGCTGGCGCATCTTGTGGGCCGTTTGCCAGGTGCGGGTGATGACCTCGCCCACCCGGCCCATGGCCTGCGAGTCGCTGCTGATGATGCTCAGCGCGCCCATGTCGTGCAGAATGTCTTCGGCGGCAATGGTTTCGGGGCGAATGCGGCTCTCGGCAAAGGCCACGTCCTCGGGGATGTTCTTGTCGAGGTGGTGGCACACGAGCAGCATGTCGAGGTGCTCGTCGATGGTGTTCACCGTAAACGGCCGCGTGGGGTTAGTGCTCGACGGAATGACGTTGGGCTCGCCGCAAATCTTGATGATGTCGGGCGCGTGCCCGCCGCCCGCGCCCTCCGTGTGGTACGAGTGGATGGTGCGTCCCTTGAAGGCCGCCACCGAGTTTTCGACGAAGCCACTCTCGTTGAGTGTATCGGTGTGGATGCACACCTGCACGTCGTACTTGTCGGCGATAGTCAGGCAGTTATCAATCGTGGCGGGGGTAGTGCCCCAGTCCTCGTGCAACTTGAAGCCCAGCGCCCCGGCCTCTACCTGCTCGGCTAGTCCCTCGGGCTTCGAAGAGTTGCCCTTGCCCAAAAACCCGAAGTTCATGGGGAAGGAATCGGTGGCCTTGAGCATCATTTCAAGGTAGAACGCGCCCGGCGTGCAGGTGGTGGCCGTGGTGCCAGCGGCCGGACCGGTACCGCCGCCCACCATCGTGGTCACGCCAGAGGCCAGCGCCTCGGTTATCTGCTGCGGGCAAATAAAGTGGATGTGGCAGTCGATGCCGCCCGCCGTGAGGATGTGACCCTCGCCGGCCACCACTTCGGTCGTCACGCCCACCACTAGGCGCGGGTCCACGCCGGGCATGATGTGCGGGTTGCCCGCCTTACCAATGCCCACGATGCGCCCACCCTTAATGCCGATATCGGCCTTGTACACGCCGGTGTAGTCGAGCAACAACGCGTTGGTAATCAGCAGGTCGAGCGCCTCGGTCTGCCCGATGCCGGCCGCCTGCCCCATGCCATCGCGCAGGGTTTTGCCCCCGCCAAACTTGCATTCCTCACCGTACACGCAGTAGTCGCGCTCGACCTCAATCAGCAAGTCGGTATCACCGAGGCACACCCGGTCGCCCACGGTCGGGCCATACATAGCGGCATACGCCTGCCGAGAAAGGGGTAGGGACATGAGTTCAGGGGGGAATTTATTGTGTTTATTTACTCCTTAAACTACTCTGCTAAATGCGTCTTGTCTTGACTCTAATCTGCCTGCTCTTAATTATTAATTGCTCTTGCAACTCGTATGAAAACAACATTTGCAAGAATCAATTACAAGTAGTTGAAAAGCTGCGCGGAAGTGCGTTTTATAGGAGGGGCAATTCTAATCTTTTATTCTTTTATGCGTCTCAAAACGGTAAAACGAACGAGTACTTCTTCGATATAGGCAGTGGAAAACTCACGTTAAAACGTCACAGCTTGGAATACCAAGAAGTTGGTGCTAGAGTCAACACTATCTCTTATGTGTCGAAGCTTATGAAGGAACTCGACTCACTTGAAATTAAGGAATATGATGGTCGGCCTGATGGCTTAGGAACGCTCCTCAAAATGCATATGAAAAACGATGATTGGGTGACTTTTGCAGAAGACTCAAGCCATATCACATATCCAGCGACGTTACAATATCTTAGAAAGACAAAAAGCTTCTGTAAAAACTGGTATAGAAACAGTTACTAAAGCTTCCCCAACGCCTGCTGCTTGCCGGCCTCATCGAGCGGGCCATCAATCCAGCCGTTGCCGCCATACACGCGGCGCTCGCCGGCCAGCGCTACTAGCTGCACGCGCTTGCGCTCGCCCGGCTCGAAGCGCACCGCTGTGCCGGCCGGGATGTTGAGCCGGAAACCAAAGGCTGCCGCCCGGTCGAAGTCCAGACCCGCGTTGGTTTCGAAGAAAGGGTAGTGCGAGCCCACCTGTACCGGCCGGTCGCCCCGATTGAGCACTTCTAGCTCGATAACAGGGCGGTTGTCGTTCAGGATAATGTCGCCGTCGGCCAGCAGGTACTCGCCTGGCACAGCGGCGGGCACCGGCGCAGCGGCTGGGGCCGTGCGGCTTAGGCCGCTGCCGTAAAGCGCCAATTCGGGCGAGCCGTGCTCGCGGCAAATGGGTTGGTGCACGGTCACGAGCTTGGTGCCGTCGGGGAAGGTGCCTTCTACCTGCACCTCGTGCAGCAGGTCGGCCACGCCCTCTAGCACGTCGGCCAGGCCCAGTAGCTGCTTGCCCTTGTCCATGAGCGTTGCCACCGATTCGCCGTCGCGGATAAACTCAAGTAGCTGGGTGGCGAGCAGGGCGGCGGCCTCGGGGTAGTTGAGGCGCAGGCCGCGGGCGTAGCGCTTCTGGGCCACTACACCGGCCTGATGGAGCACAAGCTTATCAAGGTCTTGGGAGCGAGGTGCATAGTAATAGGGGAGGTGCGAGCCGCTAAAGTAGGGGTAGGGACTTGCACTGCCAAGCTAGCGGCGCGAACGAAGCGCCTACCCCCAAGCCTTTCTTAAAGGGGAGGGGGTGGGCGTTCGTTGAAAGTCACACGTGCGTCCAGACGATCCAGCCGCCGTAGCCGATGCTTAGCGACGACGACAGTACCACCGCACTGGCCCGCAGCCGGCGCCCAGCCCGCATACGCAGCGTGAAGGGAATGCGCATGAGCCCCACCGCCGCTAGCATCCCTAACACCGAGCCGAGGCCGAAGAGCAGGATATAAGCGATGGCACCGGCTGGGCGCGGAATAGCGCTTAGCACCGCCAGCACCAGGGCCCCGCTGCCAGCTAGCCCATGCACCAGCCCCACGGTGTAGGCAAAGCCCGCCTGCCGCTGCGGTTTCTGAAACGATTGGTACGAGTTTTTGTCAAGCAAACGGCTGATGCCTAAGCCAATGAGCATAACGCCTACCGCCGCCTCGAAATAGCCCGAGTGTAGCCAAGTGGCGCGGCTAAAAATTATAATCGACCCGAATAATACCAGCATAGTGGTGTGCCCCAGGCCCCAAAATAACCCATCGCGCAAGGCCGGCCCTAGGCGGTCGTGGCGCGTCACGAGGGTACTCACGGCCAGCAAGTGGTCGGGCTCGAACGCGTGGCCCATGCCTACCACGGCCGCGAATAGGAGGGGTAGGAGGGTGTGCATAACGAGTTTTACTAAGCCAGTAGGGGCAGCTACACCGCCCGAATCATCCAAATCTGGCAGCCAAAATGGCCGCTATTACCCAAAGCTTCTGGCAAATAGGTGAAGCCCAACCGCTCGTAGAGCGGAATGGCCTGGGTCAGCTCGTCAGTAGTTTCGAGGTAGATGTGGGCGTAGCCAGCGGCGCGGGCGGCGGCAAGGCACTGATTAATGAGCGCCTTGCCTACCCCCCTTCCGCGGGCAGCGGGGAGTAAATAAAGCTTTACCAACTCGACCGTGTCGGCTGGCAGATTTTCGGTCGGAAAGATGCCGCCGCCGCCCAAGATTTCCCCATCCGCTTCGGCCACGAAGTAGGCGCTGCGGGGGGTATTCTGAAACAGCTCGGGCAAGTGGTCGGTGGCCGTGTCGTAATAGGCAGTGCAGGGCTTGGCTGCCCCAAACTCGGTGAGCGTGGCGCGGATGACGCGAGCTAACGCCGTTGCATCGTCGGGCGCGATGGGGCGGATATTGATTTCTGAATTCATATAATGGGCTAGCGTGCCCTAACGCCTCACTCTACCCCCTGCTCTCCGGGAAACGGAAGCCGGCCACAACCGGACGTAGCCTGCCAAAAAGCTTGCTTTTCTGAGAGGGGTAGGGCACTAGTATAATAGGTTATTTCAGCAACTCATGCAGCACCGTCTGCATCGAAAACGTGCGGTTGCCGGCTTCCTGAATGATGAGCGAGCCCGGCGCATCGAGCACGGCGTCAGATACTTCTACATTGCGGCGCACGGGTAGGCAATGCAGAAATTTGGCGTCGTCGGTCAGGCGCATGTGCTCGGGCGTGAGCATCCAGCTCGGGTCGTTGCTTAGCATCTGGCCATAATCGCGGTAGCTGCTCCAGTTTTTGGCCTGCACGTAGTCGGCGCCTTCGAGGGCCTTGCGCTGGTCATATTCGATGGTGGCGCCCTTTGTGAATTTAGGGTCCAGCTCGTAGCCGTGCGGGTGGGTGATGACAAAATCGACCCAGTCGATTTCCGAAAACCAGTCGCAGAACGAGTTGGGTACGCACTGGGGCAGCGCACGCACGTGCGGTGCCCAGGTCAGCACCACTTTCACGCGCTCCTTTTTCTTGGTTTCGGCCACCGTAATGAGGTCGGCAAACGACTGCAAGGGGTGCAGCGTAGCGCTTTCCAGGCTGATAACTGGTACCGTGGCGTATTGCAGAATCTTGCTCATTACCTCCTCGCTGTAGTCGGCTTCCTTGTCCTTCAGCGTGGGGAAGGTGCGGACGCCCAGCACGTCGCAATACTGGCTCATCACCGCGATGGCATCCTTAATGTGCTCCTGCGTCGAACCGTTCATCACGGCCCCATCGGCCATTTCCAGCGTCCACGAGTCGGTGCCGGCATTCAGCACCCATACCTGTGCGCCAAGGTTATAAGCCGCCTTCAGGCTGCTCAGACGGGTGCGCAAGCTAGGGTTGAAAAATATCAAGCCCACAGTTTTATTCTTACCAACGTGCTGATAGCCGAAGGGATTTTTCTTAATTTCTAGTGCTTGGTTGAGAAGTGCTTGGTAGTCGCCTGCATCAGCGAAAGAAAGGAAGTTTTTCATCCTGCAAAATTGGCTCGCAAAAGCGGCAATCAATCAGAGCAGCAGCCAACGCAGTTCGGTAATCACCGCAGCTAGTCCGATAGACAATTTGACAGCCTGAAGCTCCTGCTAATAACGCGCTCAGGCATAGATAAAAATCAATCTTTGACAAAGGCACTCGTAAGCGGCTTCACCTTCATTTTTATCGATTCGCTTGCTTCTCGTGAAACACCTGCCTACCCTCTTACTTCTGCTAGCTCCCGCCCTAGCCCAAGCGCAAATCACCGATGCCAGCATCGTAAAACCCAGCACCCATGCCATTACTGGCGGCTTAAGCTACACCAGCAACCAGCAGCACCACCGAACTAACTAGCAGCTCGACCTAGGCCGACTACAATGTCAGCCAGTTTTATATCACGCTTAGCATTGGGTATTGCGCGGCCAACAACACGCCCGTAGGTATCAAGCCTAAGTTACTCGGTAGGTAGCGCCCAATGCCGTCACTACTACCGTCGTGGGCCCCGTGCGCCTCGCCCTCGACGGCAGTAAGGTGCTGCGCCTGGGTGGTTTCGTAGGTTACACCAAGATGTTTGCCGACAACTTCGGCACGCTCAACGGCGGCTACCAAAATGTGTGCTGCCAAGACTAATCAACCACCAATCCCTACTGTCCGCCGACACCAAAGGCGCGGGCTACTAGGCGGCCCTCACACCTGGCATTTCTTACTGGCTCGTGCGTGCCTTTAGGATAAGTCTACTATAGGAAGCCTCAATTTCAGCCCTATCAATCACGAATATCCTACCGATTTGGGCTCTACGCTCACTAATTATGACCGTTACACCAACGACTTCGGCGCCAGCTTCGGCCCGAACCAATTTGTGCTCAGCACCGCGTATTTCATAGGCCGCCCCGAGTAATTAGATTTTAGCATGCACTTAAAAGCCCTGCTTGTATCAACAGGCAGGGCTTTTATTATTTACTATAAAGCAGCATTACATCGCCTTATATTCATTCCAGCTTTTGATCTTTAAATCCTTCATTTCCAGAGTGCAGAAGGCTTGGATAAACGCCTTCGCTAGTCGCGCGTTGGTCAGCAGCGGGATGCCAAAATCCACGGCGGTGCGGCGGATTTTGTAGTCATTGTCCAGCTCGCCTTTCGACAGGTTTTTGGGAATATTAATGACCAGGTCAATTTTCTTCTCCTTCAAATACGTCAGCACGTTGGGCTCCACGTGGTCGTCGGGCCAGAAGAGGAGGCTACTAGGCACGTTGTTTTCAGCGAAGAAACGGTGCGTGCCCTGGGTAGCGTAAATCTGGTAGCCTTTTTTTACGAGCAGCTCGGTGGCCGAGAGCAGGGCCAATTTCGACTTAATGGGGCCGCCGGAAATGAGTACCGATTTCTGCGGGATTTTGTAGCCCATGCTCAACATTGATTTCAGCAGCGCCTCTTCGGCGGTGTCGCCCAGGCAGCCGACTTCGCCGGTGCTCACCATATCTACGCGCAGCACCGGGTCGGCGCCGGGCAGGCGGGTAAAGGAGAACTGCGGGGCCTTCACGCCCACAAAGGGTAGGTCATAGACTCGCTCGCTCTCATCACGCTCCACTTTCTTACCCAATAGGATTTGCGTGGCCTTTTGGATGAGGTTGTTGCCCGAGATTTTCGACACGAAGGGGTAACTGCGCGAGGCGCGCACGTTGCACTCAATTACGCGGATGACGCCGTTTTTTTCCAGGAACTGAATGTTGAACGGGCCACTGATTTCGTAGCGCTTGGCAATCTTCTCGGCAATGATTTTGAGCTTACGAATGGTGCCCACGTACACCCGTTGGGGCGGGTAGTACATCGTCGCGTCGCCAGAATGCACGCCAGCAAACTCGACGTGCTCAGAAATGGCGTAGCTTATGATTTCGCCGTGGTCAGCCACCGCATCTAGCTCTATTTCCTTGGCTTCCTGGATGAATTCGGACACCACCACCGGGTATTCGGCGCTGACCTCGGCGGCCGTTTTTAGGAATTCTTCCAGCTCGAAATTGTTGGAAACCACGTTCATAGCTGCGCCAGATAGCACGTAGCTCGGCCGGATGAGCACCGGAAAACCGACTTCCTGCACAAACTCCTGCATGGCTCCGAGCGAGGTCAGCTCTTTCCAGCGCGGCTGGGCAATGCCCAGTTCGTCCATAATGCTGCTGAACTTGTGGCGGTTTTCGGCCTCGTCGATGCGGGCGGCCGAAGTGCCTAGGATAGGCGCGTGGGCTTCTTCGAGGCGGGTAGCGAGGTTGTTGGGAATCTGGCCGCCGGTGCTCAGAATCACGCCACCGGGCTGCTCAAAATCCAAAATGTCCATCACCCGCTCGAAGCTCAACTCCTCGAAATACAGCCGGTCGCTGACGTCGTAGTCGGTCGAAACGGTTTCGGGGTTGTAGTTGATAATGATGGTTTTGTAGCCCTCGGCCGCCGCCGTTTGCACGGCCTGCACGCCACACCAGTCAAACTCCACCGACGAGCCGATGCGATATACGCCCGAGCCTAGCACCACCACTGACTTCGCGGTTTCGCGCGTCAGGTCGTTTTCAGTGCCGTGGTAGGTGGTGTAGAGGTAGTTGGTTTTGGCCGGGAATTCGGCCGCCAGCGTGTCAATCTGCTTCACTACGGGTAGCACGCCCAGGGCCTTGCGGCGGGCGCGCACCAGCAGCTCGTCGGCCTTCACGTCGCCCTCGCCCAGCAACTTTACGGCAATTTGCTGGTCAGAGAAACCGGCTTTCTTGACGTCGCGCAATAGCTTGGTTTCCAGACCATCCACGCCTGTATTGCGGCGAGCGGCAAGCTGGTTGCTCAGCTCAAAAATGCCGTAGAGGCGCTGCAAAAACCAGTGGTCAATCTTGGTCAATTCGTGCACCTGCTCCAGCGTGTAGCCGGCCTCAAAAGCGCTATTGATAGCGAAGATGCGTTCCTCGTTTGGCTCGCTCAGGAGCTGGTCGATGGCGGCGTTATCCAGCTCGTCTTCGGGCCGATTGGCCACGAAGCCACGCTTGCCGGTGTCCAGCATCCGCAGGCCTTTTTGGATGGCTTCCTCGAAGGATTTGCCGATGGCCATTACCTCGCCCACGCTCTTCATAGCGCTGCCAATCTGGCGGTTAACGCCTGCGAATTTGCCCAAGTCCCAACGCGGTAGCTTCACCACTACATAGTCGAGCGCCGGCTCAAAGAAGGCCGAAGTGGTCTGCGTTACGCTGTTTTTTAGCTCGGCCAGCGAGTAGCCTAGGCTTAGCTTGGCGGCCACGAAAGCCAGCGGGTAGCCCGTGGCCTTGGACGCCAAGGCCGAGGAGCGCGACAGGCGCGCATTCACCTCAATCACGCGGTAATCTTCGGAAACGGGGTCCAGCGCATACTGAATGTTACACTCGCCCACGATGCCTAGGTGCCGAATGGTCTGGATGCCGATGCTGCGCAGCTTGTGGTACTCGCGGTTGCTTAGTGTCTGCGACGGGGCCACCACGATGCTCTCGCCAGTGTGAATGCCAATGGGGTCGAAGTTCTCCATGTTGCAGACCGTGATGCAGTTATCATAAGCATCGCGCACCACTTCGTACTCCACTTCCTTCCAGCCCTTCAACGATTCTTCTACCAGAATCTGGTCGGAAGTGGTGAAGGATTTTTGGGCCAGTGTCCGCAGTTCGTCCATGTTATTGGCGAAGCCGCTGCCCAAGCCACCCAGTGCAAACGCCGCTCGCACAATGATGGGAAAACCGATTTTCTCGGCCGCCGCCAACGCGTCGTCCATCGTCGTCACGGCTACGCTGCGGGCCGAGAGCACGCCAATCTGCTCCAGCTTCTCCTTGAAAATATCCCGGTCCTCGGTGTCGATGATGCTCTGTACGGGCGTGCCCAGCACCTTCACGTTATACTTCTCAAACACGCCGGCGCGGTACAGCGCCACGGCGCAGTTCAGCGCTGTTTGGCCGCCAAAGGCCACCAGAATGCCATCGGGCTGCTCCTTTTTGATGACTTCCTCTACGAAGTAGGGCGTCACGGGCAGGAAGTACACGTCGTCGGCAATGTTGTCCGACGTCTGCACGGTGGCAATGTTGGGGTTGATGAGGATGGTACGAATGCCTTCCTCCTTCAGCGCCTTGAGGGCTTGCGAGCCGGAATAATCGAACTCCCCGGCCTCGCCGATTTTGAGGGCGCCGGAACCGAGGATGAGAACTTTATTGGGTTTGTTCATGTGCGTAACCTCACCCCCGGCCCCCGCTCCGTAGGTAGAGGGTGAGCCAGGTGATTTGTGGGCTTATTTTTAAAGCTTAAGAGTAGATTTCTTCCCCATCGGGGAGGGGTAGGGATGGGGTTAGCGTTGCTTATACTCCGCTACCGCTTTCAAAAAATCATCAAACAGAAACTCCGTGTCCTGGGGACCGCCGGCAGCTTCGGGGTGAAACTGGGTGGAAAAGAATGGCTTGGTTTTGTGCTTGATGCCTTCGCAGGTGCCGTCGTTCAGGTTCTCGAACAGCATGTTCCACTCGGCGGGTAGGGTAGCAGTGTCGACCGCGAAGCCGTGGTTTTGGCTGGTGATGTAGCAGTGCTGGGTGCCGGTGAGCTTCACGGGCTGGTTGTGGCTGCGGTGGCCGTATTTCAACTTGAAGGTGTCGCCGCCCGCGGCCAAGCCCATGAGCTGACTACCCAGGCAGATGCCGAATATTGGCTTGTCCTGTTGCAGGGCTGTGTGCAGGTGCTGGATGGTGGGGGCGCACATTTTGGGGTCGCCAGGACCGTTGCTCAGGAATAGTCCGTCGTAATCCAGAGTAGTGAAATCGTAGTCCCAGGGCACCCGAATCAACTCCACGTCGCGCTCTAGGAAGCAGCGGATGATGTTGGTTTTGGTGCCACAGTCTACAAGCACTATTTTGTGCTGGCCGCTACCATAGTGCTGCACGCCGGCCGGGCTCACTTGAGCCACCAGGTTGTCGAGGTTTGGGTCGTGCAGGGGCACGTCCGTTTCGGCCACTATTTTGCCCAGCATGGCGCCTTTCTCACGCAGCTTCTTGGTGAGCATGCGAGTATCGACGCCGAAGATGCCGGGGATGTTATACTCCTTGAGCCAGTCGCCGAGGCTTTTGGCGGCATTCCAGTGGCTGTGCTCCTCGGAGTAGTAGTTCACCACCAGCCCGGCAATGTGAATCTTATCCGACTCGAAAATCTTGGAAATCGACTCGTATAAGTCCTCGCCAGGCACGCCGTAGTTGCCCACCATTGGATAGGTGAGCACCAGAATCTGACCAGCGAAGGATGGGTCGGTGAGGTTTTCGGGGTAGCCAGTCATGGCCGTGCTAAACACCACTTCGCCCGCCGCGGAGGTGAACGCGCCAAAGGATTCGCCCTGGATTTCAGTGCCGTCTTCGAGAACTAGTTTTACTACTTGGGACATCTAAGTTGTTGCTGTTTTAGAGACGCAAAGTTATTAAGTCTTCATCGTTGCAGACTATGTTAATATGCGTCGTTCTGGTATAGGCTGATAAACGAAGAGACGCAAAATATTGCGTCTCTACATTCTCCTAATCCAGTGCCGAGGCTTGTTGAATGACTTCTACTGACTGCTCAGTCAGGGCATACAGTGCCTGTAAAAACCGGTCAATTTCGGCCTTGGTGATATTGAGTGGTGGCAGCAGCCGCAGCACCGTGGGGTCCGAGGCGTTGCCCACGAAAATGTGGAATTCTGACAGCAGCTTGTCGCGAATTTCCTTGATGGGGAAGTCGTATTTGATGCCCACCATCAGGCCGCGGCCCCGAATTTCTTTGGCCCCGGCGTGGGCGAGCAGCTCGGTGCGGAGGTAGTCGCCCATCTCGGTCGCGTGGGCCAGCAAATGCTCACCCTCCATAACTTCGAGTACAGCCAGCGCAGCAGCGCAAGCCAAGTGGTTACCGCCGAAGGTGGTGCCCAACAGGCCGTAAGATGCCTTGTATTCGGGTGCAATGAGGATGCCGCCGATGGGGAAACCGTTGCCCATGCCCTTGGCTACCGAGATAATGTCGGGCCGAATGCCCGCGTGCTGGTGCGCGAAAAACTTGCCGCTGCGGCCGTAGCCGCTCTGCACTTCGTCGGCAATCAGCAACGCGCCGTACTGCTTGCTTAGCGCAGCTAGTCCTTGCAAAAATTCATCGGAAGGCATGATAATGCCGCCTACCCCCTGAATTGGCTCGATAATTACGGCGCACACGTCGCCGGCTTGCAGAGCTGTTTCCACGGCCGCCAGGTCGTAGGCCAGGAAGCTGACGGCGTGGCCCGCATTGAAAGGAGCCACAATTTTGGCGTTATCCGTGGCGGCTACCGCACCCGAGGTGCGGCCGTGAAACGCACCCTTGAAGGCGAGCACGCGGGTTTTGCCAGTGTGGAACGACGCCAGTTTCAGCGCATTCTCGTTGGCCTCGGCCCCCGAGCTGCACAAGAATAGCGTGTACTCGTCGTAGCCCGATACCTGGCCCAACTTCGTGGCTAGCTCGCGCTGAATCGGAATCTGCACCGAGTTGGAGTAGAAGCCGATGTTTTGCAGCTGCTCGGTGAGGCGCTGCACGTAGTGCGGGTGGCTGTGTCCAATGGAAATAACGGCGTGGCCGCCGTAGAAATCCAGGTATTCCTGGCCCTTATCGTCCCAGAGTTTGGCCCCCAATGCCCGCACCGGCGTGATATTTACCAGCGGATAAACGTCGAATAAATTCATGGCTAAAAGAAAGAAGCTTTGCTTTGCAGGCCCATCGTTTCCGGTAGCCCAAACAGCAGGTTCATATTCTGTATGGCTTGGCCCGACGCGCCTTTCAGCAAGTTATCCAAGGCCGCAGTAATTAATAGCTGGTTGCCGTGCTTCTCCACGTGCAGCAGACATTTGTTAGTGTTAACTACCTGTTTCAGATGAATTTCCTTCTCCGAATCCACCGTAAACGGCGCGTCCTGATAATAATCTGAGTACAGCTTTTGTACTGCTGGTATTAAAAGTTCGCAAGTAGTATAAACCGACGCGAAGATACCGCGGGTGAAATTGCCTCGATAGGGAATGAAGTTAATCGGCTGCTCGAAGCTTGGCTGCAAGCCCACCAGCGTTTCGCCAATTTCACCCAAGTGCTGGTGCGTGAAAGCTTTATAAATGGATACGTTGCCCGTGCGCCAGGTGTAGCCGGTCGTTTCGACCAGGCCCCGGCCTGCGCCTGTCGAGCCCGTAATGGCCGACACGTGCACCGCTTCTTTTAAGTGTCCGGCCGCTGCCAGCGGCAACAGCGCTAGTTGAATGGCCGAGGCAAAACAGCCCGGGTTGGCAATGCTATCGGCTGTGCGGATTTGCTCGCGGTTAGCTTCCGGCAGGCCGTACACAAAGTGGCGGCCGGCTACGTCGCGGTCGGCCGCCAGACGAAAATCATTGCTCAGGTCAATTACTTTCGTGGAGGGGGGTAGGGCCGTTTTTAGCAGCCACTCGCGGGAGTTGCCGTGGCCGAGGCACAGGAAAACCACATCCTCATCGCCGTGCAGTTCGCTGGCAAAAGTGAGGTCGGTGTCGCCCAGTAGGTCGTCGTGCACCGAGTGCAGCGGCTGCCCGGCCTGCGTCGAGCTTATGACCGCTCCGATTTCTACCTGCGGGTGGTGCAGCAGCAGCCGCACCAATTCGCCGGCCGTGTAGCCGGCCCCGCCCACGATGCCCGCTTTAACCAACTTGCTCATCGTTCAGGCTAGCGTGGATTTTCAGCTGGTTGCCGAAGATTTTGATGAAGCCGCGCGCGTCGCGCGAATCCCAGGCGTTGTTCTCCTCACCATAGGTCGCCACCTTCGACTGCATCATGTCGTATTTCGATTCAATGCCCAGCAGCTCAAAGTGGTAGGGACGCAGCTCCACGAACACCGTACCCGTTACGCGTTCCTGCGACGACACCAAGAAGGCCTCAAAATCGCGCATGGCCGGGTCGAGGTATTGCGCCTCGTGCAGCAGCGTGCCGTACCAAGTCGCCACCGGCTCCTTATGCAGCTGCTGCCAGCGCGAGAGCGTGTGCTTCTCCAGCAAGTGGTGCGCTTTGATGAGCAGCAGCGCCGCCGGTGCCTCAAAGCCTACACGGCCCTTAATGCCCAGAATAGTGTCGCCCACGTGCGTATCGCGGCCGATGGCGTAGGCCCCAGCCAGTTCATTCACCTGCTGAATAAGTGACACAGCGTCCATGCGCTGGCCGTTCAGGGCTACTGGCTCGCCTTTCTCGAAGGTGATTTCCAGCTGGCTGGGCTCCGTCTTGGAGAGTTGGGTGGGGTAGGCACTTTCGGGCAATGCCTGGCGCGAAGTTAGCGTTTCGACGCCGCCCACACTGGTGCCCCAAATCCCCCGGTTGATGGAGTATTTAGCCTTTTCCCAGCTCATCTCGAAGCCCTGATCCTGCAAATACTGAATCTCGGCTTGGCGCGACAGCTTCTGGTCGCGGATGGGCGTAATAATCTCGGTATCAGGCGAAATAACGGCGAAGGCCACGTCGAAGCGCACTTGGTCGTTGCCGGCCCCGGTGCTGCCATGCACGATGTACTCGGCGTTTTCGCGCTTGGCATACTCAGCAATGGCGAGCGCCTGAAACATGCGCTCGGCGCTCACGCTCAGCGGGTAAGTGTCGTTTTTCAACACGTTGCCAAACAGCAAGTAGCGTAGGCAATCGTGGTAAAAGCGCTCAGTGATGTCGATTACCTCGTGCTTCACCGAGCCAAGCTCGTAGGCGCGCTTTTCGATAGCAACCAACTCTTCGGCCGAAAAACCGCCCGAGTTCACAATAACGGTGTGCACTTCCAAGTCGTGCTCACGCACGAGGTTCACCACGCAGTACGACGTATCGAGGCCGCCGCTGTACGCTACAATTGCCTTTTTCTTCATGGTCTGTAAAACGAAGGGATACTTCGTTAATCATTGTTAAGCAGTAGAATAAATAAGCCTGATGCCAAACGGAGTGTCACTCCGTTTTACAGTTTATGCTTCCTCCTCGGGTGCGGGCAGCGGCGAGGTGATGTCTTCGAAGACCATGCCCGTGCACAAGCACATTTTGCGCTCGTTTTCCATCAGAATGCCGAAGTTTTTGCAGCTCTTGCAGCCTTTCCAGAAGTCCTCGCTGGTAGTTAACTCTGAGAACGTCACTGGCTTGTAGCCCAGGTCGCTGTTGATTTTCATCACCGCCAGGCTGGTGGTGATACCGAAAATCTTAGCATTCGGGTACTTAGTGCGCGAAAGCCGAAACACCGCCCGCTTGATGGCGCGGCCTAGGCCGTGCTTGCGCAGCTCAGTATTGACTACAAGGCCCGAATTGGCCACAAACTTGCCACTCTCGAAGGTTTCGATATAGCAAAAACCCGCCAACTCGTCGTCTACAAACGCAATTACAGCGTTGCCTTGCAGCATTTTAGACTTCACGTACTCCGGCTCGCGTTTAGCGATGCCGGTGCCGCGCTGCTTGGCCGATTCGATGTACCATTGACACAGCAAGTCCGCGTACTGCGCGTCTGCTGCTGTCGCAACCCGTATTGTCATTTATGTAAGGAGGAAAGACTTAGGAAAGAGACGCAGTTTACCGGCCCTCGCACCACGCGAGTTAGGGCAGAAAACCCGAAATCTATCGGTAAGTAGCTGAGCGCGTTAGCGGTGGCCCAGCGTAGCTGGCTCGCAGCCAGCACCCGGCGGTTGAAGCCGGCTAGGGTCGTCGCAGCAAGGCACTAACCAGTGGGCGCACGCTTTCGCCACCCATCAGGGCTAGGGCAGAAAGCTGAAAAGTGGCGCGAACCAAGTAAGTCATTGCAATAAAACAGCCAGGGGGCCAGCCAATGAGCTAGCAAACTAGGGGCCATAATGAAGTCGCAAAGGTAAAAGTTCCTACTTTTGCCCGCAACAGAAAAAGCGTTTTTTTTCGCCGCTGGAGTAGGGGTAGGCGATGAACAAATTATGAACAAGCCACAGGTAACTATTTATAAAATTGGGGGTGGCATCATTGACGATGCTGCTGAGCTGACCAAATTTCTGGCCTTATTGTCTCAGGCCGACGGCCCCCGCATTCTAGTGCACGGCGGCGGCAAGGGCGCCAGCACAATGATGCGCGAACTAGGGATAGAGCCCCAACTTGTCAACGGCCGCCGCATCACCGATGCCGCCACGCTCGACATTGTAACGATGTTTTACGCCGGTAAAACCAATAAACAAGTAGTGGCAGAATTGCAAAAGCTGGGCGTAAATGCGCTTGGTCTGAGCGGGGCCGATGGCAACGTAATTCAGGGCAGCAAGCGCCCGGTACAGGATATCGACTACGGCTTTGTGGGAGACCTCACGCCGGCTAGCGTCGATAACGCGTTGCTAAAAAGCTTGTTAGAATCTGGTATGACGCCGGTGCTGTGTCCTATTATCCACGATGGGCAGGGCCAACTATTAAATACCAACGCCGATACCATTGCTTCAGCCGTAGCCGTGGCGCTAGCCATTGAGTACAACGTGACGCTACATTATTGCTTCGAGAAAAATGGTGTGCTACGCGACGTGGCCGACGATAATTCAGTAATTCCTGAAATTAATTCGGCTACCTACGCCGAATTAAAGCAGCAAGGAATTATTGCCGATGGCATGCTCCCAAAACTCGAAAATGCTTTTTCGGCCCTCAATCAAGGGGTAGCAAAAGTAGTTATTGGCCACGCACTGCAACTTAATTCTGATTTACGGACGGTGCTATGTCTGAATTAATTGCGCAGCTGAGCGATGATGCGATTGAATTATTAAAGCAATTAATTCGAACGCCTTCCTTCTCTCGGGAAGAAGCTGGAACGGCTGATATTCTGATGGATTTCTTGGTGCAGCACAGTATCCCAGCGCAGCGCCAGGGAAATAATGTGTGGACGGTGAGCCGCGATTTCGACGCGCAGAAACCCACCATTTTATTAAACTCGCACCACGATACGGTGAAGCCGGGCGTGGCCTGGACGTATCCACCTTTTGACGCGGTGTTGGAAGGTGATAAGTTAACGGGTTTGGGTAGCAACGATGCAGGCGCATCGGCCGTGAGTCTGCTGGCTGCGTTTCGGTATTTCTATCAGCGAAATACAGCATTTAATTTAATCTGCGCTATCACAGCAGAGGAGGAAATATCGGGCGCTAACGGCATTAAGAGCATTCTACCCGAATTAGGCAAAATTGATTTGGGCATTGTGGGTGAACCTACCGGAATGCACGCTGCCGTAGCCGAAAAAGGTTTGCTGGTACTTGATGGCGTAGCCCGCGGCCGCACTGGGCACGCCGCCCGTGACGAAGGTGATAATGCGCTTTATAAAGCGCTGGACGATATTAATTGGCTGCGTACTTATCAATTTCCGCAGGTGTCGGATTTACTCGGTCCGGTGAAAATGACAGTGACGCAAATAAGCGCCGGTACTCAGCACAACGTAGTGCCCGACGAGTGTCATTATGTGGTGGATATTCGGACCAACGAGTGCTACTCAAATGAGAAAATAGTAGCCATGGTACGTGCCCACGTGCAGGCCGAAATCACACCACGTTCCACGCATTTGCAGTCGTCGGGATTAGGCTTGGAACACCCGATTGTACGGCAGGCGGTGGCAATGGGTAAGCATACCTACGGCTCACCCACGCTCTCTGACCAAGCGCTTATGCGGTTTGATACTTTAAAAATGGGGCCAGGCGACAGCGCCCGCTCGCACGCGCCGGACGAGTATATTTTGCTAAGTGAAGTCCGTGGCGGAATCGCAGACTATATTAAATTACTGACTGATTTTAATCTGTAAAAATGGAGTGACACTTCATTTTACATGACTGTTGAATAGTATGAAAATCTGGGAAAAAGGCTTCTCCGTTAACGATAAAATTGAGCAGTTCACGGTGGGGCAGGATCGTGAACTGGACATGTACCTAGCGCAGTTTGATATGCAAGCCTCCAAGGCGCAGGCGAGGATGCTAGCGAGCATTGGCTTGATTTCTAACGAAGAAGGAAGCCAACTGCTGGCAGGCCTGGATGAGTTGCTTGCGCAGGTTGAAAACGGCACATTCGTCATCGAGCCAGAATTTGAAGATGTACACTCTAAAATTGAATATTATCTGACCGATAAATTCGGCGATGCGGGTAAGAAAATTCACACAGCCCGCTCGCGCAACGACCAGGTTTTGACGGCGATTCAATTATTTATTAAAGACTATACCGAAAAAATCGGCGCAAAAATTCTGGAATTAGCCGATTTATTAATTCGGCAGGGTGAGAAATATAAAAACGACTTGCTGCCGGGCTACACGCATTTTCAGGCGGCTATGCCGAGCAGTTTTGGGCTGTGGTTTGGGGCGTATGCCGAGCATCTAGTGCTGGATATGAGCTTGCTGGAAGCTGCGCACACGGTGGCCGACCACAACCCGCTGGGTTCGGGCGCGGGCTTTGGCAGCAGCTTCGGTATCGACCGCGAGCAGACGACGCGTGCTATGGGTTTTGGCAACGTAGCCATCAGTGCAGTGGGCGCACAAATGCTGCGTGGCAAAACGGAGAAGACGTTGGCTTTTGCTATTGCGGGCGTGGCGGGCACGCTGAGTAAATTGGCCTACGACTTGGTACTGTATAACAGCCAAGATTTGGGGTTTGTGAAGCTTCCTAAGGAATTCACGACGGGCTCCAGCATCATGCCGCACAAGAAAAACCCCGCTGTATTTGAATTGGTGCGGGCGCATTGCAACCGGTTGCAAGCCTTGCCGAATGATATTATTCTTACCATCAATAATCTGCCCAGTGGCTACCATCGCGATTTCCAGATTTTGAAGGAAATATTATTTCGGCCGATGACGCAGTTTGCCAATATTCTGGATATTCTGCTTTTTGCTGTACCGGTGCTCGAAGTGGTACCGGGCGTGATTGACCAACCCAAATACGACGCTATTTTCTCGGTCGAAAATATCAATCAGCTCATTCAAAGCGGGGTGCCGTTTCGGGATGCGTACAAGCAAGTGGGGCAGGCCGTGGACGCGGGCACTTATGTCCCACATAAAGAATTTGCTACCACGCACCTAGGTAGTGTGCACCGGCCAGGTTTAGGTGAGCTAAGTGCCCGCGTGCAGCAGGTGCGCGCGCGTTTACCCTGGATTAGCAGCTTTTCGGAAGGGTAGGGGGTAGGAAGCTAGCAGGCCACGGCGTAGCTTAGCCGCCAAACTGCTGCTACTTTCTCCCAGAATCCTTATGAAAATCACGAAGCTGCTCGTCGCTAACCGCGGCGAAATAGCCATTCGCGTATTCCGCGCCGCCACCGAGCTGGGTATTTCCACGGTCGGTATCTATACCTTCGAGGACCGCAACTCGCTGCACCGCTACAAGGCCGACGAGGCCTACCAGATTGGCAAAGATGACGAGCCGCTGCTGCCTTACCTTGATATTGAGGCGATTATAAAGGTGGCGAAGGAGAATGGGGCGCAGGCCATTCACCCCGGCTACGGGTTTCTGAGCGAGAATGCTACCCTGGCCCGGCGCTGCCGCGAAGAAAACATCATCTTCGTAGGGCCGCGCCCTGAGGTGATGGAAGCCCTCGGCGACAAGGTGGCGGCCAAGGAGGTGGCACTCACGTGCGAGGTGCCGCTCATTGAGAGCAGCGAGGCCGACTTAGTCGATATCGACGTGGCCCTGACCGAGGCGCACCGCATCGGCTACCCCGTGATGTTGAAAGCTGCCTCGGGTGGAGGGGGTAGGGGCATGCGCGTAATTCGGGACGACGAGCAGCTGCAAAAAGGCTTCTTCGAGGCTCGCAACGAGGCGCAAAATGCCTTTGGCGACGACACGGTATTCCTCGAAAAATTTGTGGAGCGGCCCAAGCACATCGAGGTGCAGCTAGTAGGTGACCAGCACGGCCACCTCACGCACCTCTACGAGCGCGACTGCTCGGTGCAGCGCCGCTTCCAGAAAGTGGTGGAAGTAGCGCCGGCCGTAGACCTGACGGATTCGCTGCGCACGCGCCTCTATGAGTACGCGCTGAAAATCGGCAAGGCCGTGGGCTATGACAACGTGGGCACCGTGGAATTCTTGGTAAACCCCGAGCTAGACCGCATTTATTTTATTGAAGTCAATCCCCGCATTCAGGTCGAGCACACGGTGACCGAGATGATAACGGGCGTCGATTTAATCAAGACCCAGATTTACATCGCCTCTGGCTACCCCCTCGAGTCGCCCGAAATCGGGCTGGGGCCTGAGGTGGTGGTGCCGCGCATGGGCGTGGCCGTGCAGTGCCGCATTACTACGGAAGATGCCACCAACGATTTTAAGCCCGACTACGGTACCATTGTGGCGTATCGCTCGGCGGGCGGCTTCGGTATCCGGCTCGACCAAGGGTCTGTTTACCAAGGCGCTATTATCTCGCCGTTTTTTGATTCGCTGCTGGTGAAGGTGTCGGCGCACGCACCCACGCTGGCCGGCGCGGCCCAAAAAATGCTGCGTACGCTGGACGAGTTTCGGGTGCGCGGGGTGAAAACCAACATGCAGTTTCTGCAGAATATCGTGCGCAGCCCGGAGTTTCAGGCGGGGCACGCTACGGTCGATTTCATTAAGGATAACCCGGAGTTGCTGCAGTTCAGGACCCGGCTCGACCGAGCCACGCGCCTGCTGCACTACATTGGCGAGGTGGTGGTAAATGGCAACCCCGACGTAGAAGGCCGCGTGGACGAGCGCCGCCAGCCGCGCCGCGTGCCGCTGCCCCAGGCCGACCTAACCCTACCCCCCCCCGCCGGCACCAAACAGAAGCTGCAAGAGCTTGGCCCCGAAAAATTCAGCGAATGGCTGCGCGCCGAGCCGCTCATTCACTACACCGACACTACGCTGCGCGACGCCCACCAAAGCCTGCTGGCTACCCGCATGCGCACCATCGACATGCTGAAGGTAGCCGGGCGCTACGCCCAGCAGCACCCCCAAACGTTCTCGCTCGAAGTGTGGGGCGGGGCCACGTTTGACGTGGCGCTGCGCTTTTTGCACGAAGACCCGTGGGCGCGCCTGAGCCGGCTGCGCGAGGCGGTGCCGAATATTTTGCTGCAAATGCTGATTCGGGGGGCCAACGGTGTGGGCTACAAGGCCTACCCTGACAACCTGACCGAACGATTTGTGGCCGAGGCGGGCGCGAAGGGCGTGGATGTTTTCCGCATTTTCGACTCGTTGAACTGGATGAAGGGCATGGAGTCCTGCATCAACTTTGTGCGCCAGCAAACGACTGGCTTGGCCGAGGGCAGCATCTGCTACACCGGCGACATCCTGGACCCCAGCCGGCCCAAGTACAATCTCCAGTACTACCTGACCCTGGCCAAGCAGCTCGAAGACGCGGGCGCGCACATCTTGTGTATCAAGGACATGGCGGGCCTGCTGAAGCCCTACGCGGCGGCCGAGCTGATTCCGGCGCTGCGCGAGACGGTGAAGCTGCCCATTCACCTGCACACCCACGACACGAGCAGCCTGCAGGCCGCTACCTACCTCAAGGCCGTGGAGGCGGGCGTGAACGTGATTGACGTGGCGCTGGGCGGCCTTTCAGGCCTTACCTCGCAGCCTAACTTCAACTCGGCGGTAGAAATGCTGCGCCACTCGCCACGCCACCGCGAGTTCAACCAGCAAAGCCTCAACGAGTTTAGCGACTACTGGGAAGCCTTGCGCGAGCAGTACTACCCATTTGAATCGGGCCTGCTGGCGGGCACGGCCGAAGTGTATGAGCACGAGATTCCGGGCGGGCAATATTCTAACCTGCGGCCCCAGGCAGCGGCGCTGGGTTTGCTCGACAAATTTGAGGAAGTGAAGCACCGCTTTGCCGACGCCAACCAGCTGCTGGGCGACATCCCGAAGGTGACGCCTTCGTCGAAGGTGGTCGGCGACCTGGCCTTGTTTATGGTTTCCAATAAGCTGACGCCCGAGGAAGTGGTGAGCCGCGGCGAAAGTCTGAGCTTTCCGGAGTCGGTGCGCGAGCTGCTGCGCGGCGATATCGGCCAGCCGCTGGGTGGCTGGCCCGCCGACGTGCAAAAGGCGGTGCTCAAGGACGAAAAACCCTTCACCGACCGGCCCAACGAACACTTGGCGCCTATCGATTTTGACAAGGAGTGGGCCGCGTTTCAGGAAAGCCATCCCTACGCGCAATTCACTGACTTGCTTTCTAGCTTGCTCTACCCCAAGGTATTTGCCGATTACTGGAAGTTGCGGCAAGACTACGGCGACATGAGCCGTATTCAAACGCCGGTGTTCTTTTTTGGCTTAAAAGAGGGCGAGGAAACCATCATTGAGATTGCGCGCGGCAAGTCGATTATTATCCGCCTGCAGTCTATCGGCCCGGTGAATGAGGAAGGTATGCGCACCGTCTTCTTCGCCCTCAACGGCCAGACGCGCAACCTGGAAGTGCGCGACAAGCACGTGGAAGTGACAACCGTGCACAATGCCAAAGCCGACCGCGCCAACCCCAAGCAAATTGCCGCGCCCCTGCAAGGCATGCTGAGCAAGGTGCTGGTGGAAGCTGGCCAGCAGGTAGCGCGCAACGCGCCGCTATTCGTCATCGAAGCCATGAAGATGGAAACTACCATCACTGCCCCCGACGACCTTACGGTAGGCGCCATAGCCCTGAGCGAAGGAGCGCGGGTGCAGGCCGACGATTTGGTGCTGACGGTGGAGTAGGCCAGGAATAATTAACTGCTCAGGCTTATGTCATTCAGGTTCAACTAAACGTGTTTACCATGATGTCTAACTTCTTTTTTACGCTGGTAGCCTGCGGTATTGGCGCTAGCCTACCCCTGTTGAGCCATGCGCAGGGCTCGGAGCTAGCCCGCGACCGAAACAGCAATTTCAATAACGGGTACGCTCTACCCCCCTCTGAGGCCAATACGTTGCAGGGTAGCCCTTACTTGCTGCCAGCGTGGTCGGCGGGCACGGTGCAACTGAATGCTGCCGAAAAGTCGATTGCAACGCCGCTGAAATACGATGTGTACCGGCAAGAGCTGCGGGTGCGCAGGCCGCAGGGCGACTCGGTAATTGTGCCGCTTATTAAAGTGCGCGAGTTTAACCTATCGGCCAACGACCCGGCGCAACGATTTTTGTGCTACCCGGCCGCTACCCTACCCGCCGATGTGGGAGGCGGCTGCGGGCAAGCACTCTACGATGGCCCGCACGCGCAACTGCTAAAATTTGTGCGCAAAGAAGCAGTGCGCAAAGCGGTAGAAAACGGTGGCTATGTGTCAAACAACACGACCATGGTACTCGACGAGCAAACTCGTTACTACCTGCGCTGGCCCGGTGATGGGCATTTTACTCCCCTCAAGCTCAAACGCGCTAGCCTAGAGCAAGCCCTGGCCGGCCAGCCCGCCGCGCTAGCTGCCCTGAAGGCGCGCAAAGGCAGCCTCAGCTCCGAAGCTGACTTGGCAGCGGCCGTAGCAGCCGTGGACCCCGTACTCACTACTCCTACTAAATAGCTTGAAAACAAATATGTTAGCTCGATATAAATCAATGGTGCAGCTGCTAGTGGTGGGGGGGCTGGCCGCGGCCAGCTGCCCAGCCGCGGCGCAGCGCGTGAAGCAGTCCACGGTCCAGCGCGTGCTCACGACCCTGGCGGCCGACGACATGCAGGGCCGCGCTACTGGCCAGCCCGGCAGTGTGAAAGCCGCTGAGTTTCTGGCCGCTGAGTTCAAGCGTATTGGCTTGCAGCCGCTGCCAGGTGCCACGGGCTTTATGCAGGAGTTTCCGGCGTATGAGTCGGCGCTGGCTGGGGCGCAGGCTACGCTTAATGGGGTGGTGCTGCCGGCCGACCACGTATTTGCGCGCACCACCCAGCCTACTCTCAACTGGACTGAGCAAGATGACGTGCGTGTGCTGATAATTGGGCCAACTGATAAGTTGCAGGCGCACTTTCGGGACATATTCCGGCCCGATAAGAATTTGCTGGTCTTGATTGACCCCGCTCAGGAGGTGGCGTTTCGGTCGCTGGTCAGCCAGTTTAGTAAGCCGCAACTGCGGGCCGAGTCGGCGGGCAGCACCTACTCCAGCGTGTGGCTGCTGGCAAGCGCTGCGCCTACCCCCCTCACGTACCGCGTAGCGGTCACTACCATCACTAAAACCCTTACGCTGCGCAACGTAGTGGGCTACCTACCAGGCCGCGACTCGGCCCACGCGGCTGAGCAGGTTGTTTTTTCGGGTCACTACGACCACTTAGGCATTATCAAGCCTGCCGTGAATGGCGACTCTATTGCCAATGGTGCCGACGATGACGCTAGCGGTACCACGGCGGTAGTAGCGCTAGCGCAGTACTTTAAAAAGCAGCGCAAAAATGCCCGCTCGTTACTCTTTGTGGCCTTCACGGCGGAGGAAATCGGAGGCTTCGGAGCGCGTTATTTTTCGCAGCAGCTAGACCCAAAGAACATTGCGGCCATGTTCAACATCGAGATGATTGGCAAGCCGGCCAAGTTTGGGCCTAACACAGCATTTATTACGGGCTACGAAAAGTCGGATTTCGGGAAGCTGCTGCAGGCCAACTTACAGGGTACAAAGTTCAAGTTTGAACCCGACCCCTATCCCGAGCAAAACCTGTTTTACCGCTCCGATAATGCCACGCTGGCGCGCCTGGGAGTGCCGGCCCACACCATTAGCACCGACCAGATTCCGACCGATAAGCTTTATCACAGCGTTGATGACGAAGTGAGCAGCCTCGACGTAGCCAATATGACAGCCGTGATTCAGGCCATTGCGCGCAGCGCAGGAGGCATTGTGACGGGCCAGCAAACGCCGACCCGCGTAGCTCTCGAAAAGTAGCGACTAGCGTGGGTGCACGGCCTCAAACTGAGCCAGCGGCTCGCCTGTGCGCTCCGAGTTGCCGTAGAGCATCAGCGAATTGCCGACAATGCGGTAGGCACGGGTGGCTTCGAGGGCCTGGCCTAGGCGCTGCTCTGTGGTAAGCGAGGGGCAAGCCATGCGCGTGCTCAAGAGCGGCGCGAATTGCAGCTCGCCATCGTTTTCCACTGGCTTAAGACCTCCTCTGAAGCGGTTGCAGCCACCCGAGCCCTCGGCCGTACCGGCCGCGCTAATGAATAAAAACGGCTCCTGTCCTTCTGGGAAGGTATCGGTTAGGGGCTGGCTTGATACCTGGCGCAGTACCCAGCGCGTGTCGCGTAGCGTAGCATCGGGGGTCATGTTGGTAACGGGCGGCGTGGTGTTGCCGCGGTCGGTGGGCCGCTGGCAGGCAGCTCCTACCAGAATCAGGCAGGGTAGAAGAAAGGCTGAAAGGCGCATGAAAAAAGCCAGAAAAAAAGCCGGCCCGCAACTATACGTCACGAGCCGGCTCAAAGTAGCAAAATAGGTTGTCGCCGGCAATTTTTTTTCTAGCTGGAAAGGCTGTTTATTGCTAGTAATCAGTGAGATAAAATGCTTGCGTAATATTGGCAATATAGTGCTTGGCTATTGCCCGCCATTGCCACCTACCCGCAAGCCCAACCCCAGGCCCACGGTGGTAGCGCCGGCGCTCACGCCGCCCAGCACCCGGCCCACGGTGGCATCGAGGCGCAGGCCGGTCCAGGGGCGGTAGTAGAGGCCGGCCGTAGCGCCGCTCGTCAGGTTGGCGCGGCCGCGGCCGTAGGCTTCCACAAAGTAGCCAGCCTGGTTGGTGATGGGCGCCGTGAGGGCCACCGACCCGATGTACTGCCCAGCGATTTCGCCGTTGAAAATATCGGCCAGCGTGATGCCCGACTGCATAAAGCCGAAGTTGCCCGCCAGGGCAGCGCGGTGGCCCAGCTGCTGGCTCACGAGCAAGCGCCCACTGGGAGCCCAGGTGCTGCGGCGCAGGCCGTTTTGGCCGGTGTTGGGCAGGGCTGCTTCGGCCAGCAGCGCCACCTGAAAGCGACTAGCCCGGTCGGGCGTCAGCATGAGCTTGGTGCCCACCGTGAGCGGCGCCCAGCCTGCCGAGTCGGTGCGTGGCGCGGGGTTTTCGAGCCGGGTAGCCAGGGCGGCAGGCGTGCCAAATACGTAGGGCTGCGTCACGCGCAGCTCCATGCTGTTGAAAAAGCCGATGCGGAGCGTGGTAGTTTGGCCGCTTATCCCTACCCCCCCGTTGGGGGCCAAGCGTTGCCAACCGGTTTCGAGCTGAAACTCGCCTGGCCGCAGCACGCCCGTGTTAATGGTTTGGCCGGGGCGGTCGGGCCGGATGTGCTGTACAAAGGGCGCGGTTGCATTGTCGTTATTTTCTTCCGGCGTGTTTTGGGCTAGGGCAGGGGTGAGGCAGCCAGTGAGGAGGGCCGCCAGCACCAGCGGGGTGGTCTTGCGCATATCCTGACCCGACGCGCAACCCGCCGCGATAGTTCAACGTAATCCGCGGCTTTGGCGGCTAAACAAGCCAAAAAGAGGGGGTAGGGTCGCCCGACTACCGGCGATTCCGTACCCCCTCTCACGGGCTTAACTTTCTGCTAAAGAGCCAGCCCGGACTGCTGGCTCTTTAGCTAACTATTACAGACTACTTGGCGGCCTGAATGGCCTGCACGGCCGCCGCGGCCGTAGCCTGGTTTTGGGCAGCGTGCGCACCGGTTTGGGCCGCCGCGCCTTTTTGCAGGGCTTCCACCATGCGCTTGTCGAAGCCATAAGCACGGAGCTGGGGTTGCACGGCCAGCTTCTGGATGCGGTCTACATCTTCGCCGAAGGCCGTGGGGTCGTCGAGGCGGCCCAGCATCTGCACCATCGGCGTGATGAGGCCATAGCGGCTGCGACCAGTGGCGGCGTCGTAGGTAGTGCGGATGTAATTCCACTGCGCGGGGCCACCGTGCGCGGCGTATACGCCCGTCACGGCTTGGGCCAGGTGCGGCTCCTGTTCCAGCGTCTGGGCGCGGGCCAGTGCCTGGGGCGCGTCAATTTCGCCCAGCGCCTGCAAGCTCGCACCCTGAATGCCGTATGACTGGCTGCTGAGCGCGGTGGTCAGGGTTTTGGCGTCTTTCTTATCTTTCAGTTCGCCCAGGGCCAGCAGGGCGGTGGCGCGTACGTGGGTGTCTTTTTCGGTGCTGGCCAGCCGGCGTAGGATAGGAGCGGCGGCTTTGGCCACGGCCTTATCCTCGAGCTTCAGGCCCTGAATGGCCGCGATGCGCAGCCCATAAAACTTGTCTTGTAGCGCGGCCAGCACCACGGCGCGGGCGGCGGGGCTGCTGGTTTGCTGGGCCACGGCGGCCTCCAGCGCCTCGCGGCGGTCCACATACAGCGGGGCGTGGGCGTACTGGTACGCTGACTCCGCCAGCGGCTTGTTGTCCGTTTTTTGCCACAGCATAAACTTCTCGGCGTCCACGTTCACCAGCTCGGGCCGGGCGGCCAGCGGCATGGTGAAGGTCTGGGTGGCCTCGGTCATGGTTACGCGCTGGCGCTGGGGCTTGCCATTCACGTAGTAGTCGATGGCCAGCCGCAACCGAAACGTGGTGCCCGGCTGCGTCTGCTTGATGGTCACGCTTTGGGTTTTGCTGGCCGCATCCCAGCCGTAGTCGATGCTCACCACCGGGTGGCCGCTGCCGTAGTACCACTGGTTGTAGAACCAGTTCAGGTCCTGGCCCGACACGGCTTCCATAGCCAGGCGCATTTGATGGGCTTCGCCGTTGCCAAACTTATTGTCGGTGAGATATTTCTGCAAGCCAGCGAAGAAAATATCGTCGCCAAGGTAGGTGCGCAGCATCTGCACAATGGCGCCGCCCTTCTGGTAGCTCACCAGGTCAAACACGTCCTCGCGCTCGTTGTAGTGAAAGCGCACCAGGTTTTTGGCCGCGTCGCGCGGGCTGGCTAGGTAAGCCAAGCGGTAGCGGTAATTGTGGGCGTCGGCGGCATCCTGGCCGTACTTGTGTTCGGCGTAGAGGGCTTCCGAAAAGTCGGCCATCGACTCGTTCACCGTGATGTTGGACCACGACTCGGCCGTGACGTAGTCGCCAAACCACTGGTGAAACAGCTCGTGCGCAATCACCGACTCGCTGCTGTATTCGCGGTCCAGCAGCTCGCGGTCCGTCATCTGCACCTGCTCGCCGTGGAGCGTGGCGCTGGTGTTTTCCATGGCGCCGCTCACGTAGTCGCGGGCCACGATTTGGGCATATTTATTCCACGGAAACTCGACGCCCAGCCGGGTCGAGAAAAACTCCAGCATGTCGGGCGTATTGCCAAAAATCTGCTTGGCAAAGGGCGCGTACTTCGGCTCCAGGTAGTAGTTAACTTCCTTATTGCGCCAGGTATCCTTATAGATTTTAAAGTCGCCCACCGCCATCATAAACAGGTAGGGCGCGTGGGGCAGGTCCATTTTCCAGGTATCGGTGCGCAGGCCGGGGCCGGCGGGCGTCTGGCTCACCAGCTTGCCGTTGGAGAGCGTCACGTACTTGGCGGGCACGGTCATCGCAATTTCCTCGGTCGTCTTCTGATTGGGCCGGTCGATGGTCGGAAACCAGGCCGACGAGCTTTGCGTCTCGCCCTGCGTCCAGATTTGCACCGGCTTGCCCTTCACCGTGCTGTCGGGGTTGATGAAATACAGGCCTTTGGCATCGGTAATAGCCTGCGAGCCTTTTACTTGCAGCTCATTGGGCTTGGCCGTGTACTCGATATATACCATGTACTCTTGGCCCGGCTTCATGAGGCGGCCCAGGTTGATACGCAGGTTATTTTTATCCGAATAATCGAACTTGAGTGGCTGCTGGGCAGTGCCGTTCATCAGGGCCACGGTCTTGATATCCATGCCCTGGGCATCGAGCCGCAGCGTGTCGGTGGCGTAGGCGTGGGGCTTCAGCGTTACCCATTCCTGCCCGTAGAGGTAGCGCTTGGCGTAGTCGAAGCGCACCGCTAGCTTGGTGTGCACCAGGTCGTTGGTTTTGGTAGCCGAGGGCTGGTAGGGGGCGTTGGGGGCGGCCGTGGGGGTAGTAGGGGCCTGGGCCTGGGCCACCACGGCCAGCAGTAGGCAGCCTGGCAGCAGCGCAGCAGAAAGAAGCTTCATTCAAAAAACTTAAAGGGCGAAGAGGGGGTAGGGAAGGGCGCAAAGACGCCGCTTCCCGCGCAAAGTTGCTACGTGCCGCGCCCAAACCCAGTGCGCCCGCGGCAGTAAGGGCCGCCCCTTAAGCATTTCTAAGTACGGGCGCCGATTGCCAGGCACCTTTTGCAGGAGCGAGGGGGGTAGGGCTGCCGTATTTGCCGCCCGGAGCTCAAGGTGGCCCGCCGCGCCCGCCGCGCTGGCAGCCTTGGCACCCTACCCCCGCCATTGTGGCAGAAAAACGGGGCTGGTACGGCCCTTGTAACAAGGCCTGCAGCGGCCCGTAGCTGCTGTTCCAACCAAGACACCCCTCCTCTTTTAATCTTATCACCCACCAGTATTATGGGCAAAATCATCGGTATTGACTTGGGCACCACCAACTCGTGCGTCGCTGTAATGGAAGGCAACGAGCCGGTTGTAATCCCCAACTCCGAAGGCCGCCGCACGACCCCTTCGATTGTCGCTTTTCTCGACAATGGCAAGGGCGAGCGCAAGGTAGGCGACCCGGCTAAGCGCCAGGCCGTTACCAACCCTAAGAACACGATTGCCAGCATCAAGCGCTTCATGGGCCGCCAGTTCTCCGAGGTTTCGGCCGAGAGCAAGTACGTAGCCTACGACCTGACGCCCGGTGCTAACAGCACGATTGCCGTAAAAATCGGTGACCGCAACTACACGCCGCAAGAAATTTCGGCCATGGTGCTTCAGAAAATGAAGCAGACGGCTGAAGACTACCTGGGTCAGCCCGTAACCGAAGCCGTTATTACGGTGCCGGCTTACTTCAACGACGCCCAGCGCCAGGCTACTAAAGAAGCCGGTGCTATCGCGGGCCTCGATGTGAAGCGCATCATCAACGAGCCGACGGCGGCTGCTCTGGCCTACGGCCTCGACAAGAAGCACAAGGACCAGAAGATCGCCGTGTATGATCTCGGTGGCGGCACGTTCGATATCTCTATCCTGGAGCTCGGCGACGGTGTGTTTGAAGTACTGAGCACCAACGGTGACACCCACTTGGGCGGCGACGACTTCGACCAAGTTATCATCGACTTCCTGGCCGACCAGTTTAAGAGCGAAAACGAAGGCCTCGACCTGCGCAACGACCCGATGGCTCTCCAGCGCCTGAAGGAAGCCGCTGAGAAAGCTAAAATCGAGCTATCTAGCTCAAACGAGACCGAAATCAACCTGCCCTACATCACGGCTACTGGTAGCGGCCCTAAGCACTTGGTAGTAAAGCTGAGCCGTGCTAAGTTTGAGCAGCTGAGCGACAGCCTGGTGCGCCGCTCGATGGAGCCTTGTAAGAAGGCCCTGTCGGACGCTGGCCTCTCGGCTTCGCAGGTAGACGAAGTCATCCTCGTGGGTGGCTCGACGCGCATTCCGCGCATCCAGGAAGAAGTAGAGAAGTTCTTTGGCAAGAAGCCTTCGAAGGGTGTGAACCCCGACGAGGTAGTTGCCATTGGTGCTGCCATCCAGGGCGGCGTGCTCACCGGTGAGGTGAAGGACGTGCTGCTGCTCGACGTAACCCCACTTTCGCTGGGCATCGAGACGATGGGCGGCGTGATGACCAAGCTCATCGAGTCGAACACGACCATCCCGACCAAAAAGTCGGAAACCTTCTCGACCGCTTCGGACTCGCAGCCTTCGGTAGAAATCCACGTGCTGCAAGGCGAGCGCCCGCTGGCCAGCCAGAACCGCACCATCGGCAAGTTTCACCTTGACAGCATTCCGCCCGCACCCCGCGGCGTACCGCAAATTGAGGTGACGTTCGACATCGATGCCAACGGCATTCTGAACGTGACGGCCAAAGACAAAGGCACTGGCAAAGAGCAGAAAATCCGCATCGAAGCCAGCAGCGGCCTCAGCGACGCCGACATCGAGCGGATGCGTACCGAGGCTACGGCCAACGCAGAAGCCGACAAAGCTGAAGCCGAGCGCATCAAGAAAATGAACGACGCTGACTCGCTCATCTTCCAGACCGAAAAGCAGTTGAAGGAGTTTGGCGACAAGCTGAGCGGCGGCAACAAAACGGCCGTGGAAGGCGCTCTCGCCGACCTCAAGCAAGCCCACGCAAGCAAAGACGTCAACGGCGTTGAGGCTGGCGTAGCTGCCCTCAACAAGGCCTGGGAAGCTGCTTCGCAAGAGATGTACGCTGCCGCAGGCGCCCAAGGTGGCCAGCCCGGCGACCAGGGTTTCCCTGGGGCCGATGGTCAGAACGGCCAGCCGCAGGGCCAGCCCGCCGGCGACCACGTCACCGACGTCGACTACGAAGAAGTAGACGGCAAATAAGCTGCTCCGTAGAGTACCCGTTTAAAAAAGGCCGGCAGCGCAAGCTGCCGGCCTTTTTTATGGCCTTGCCTGGAGGTAAGCTGGTCCTTACGCTTTTTTAAGGCAAGCAAGGGGGGTAGGGCTTGTAGTAGTATAAGGTAATAATTTTGCCGTATTATCGATTTGTAAATTACTGATTATTAGTAGGAAATGGTACGCAAGCCAGAGTGCGATTTGCTCGTTAGTAGTCTAGTCTTTCGAGGGGCCTTTGCAGCATTTTAAGCAAAAATTTCCGGTAACTACCGGGAACAGCAAGGTCTTTGCTACTGTCCATTTTTATTTTATCGCCTTGCCAACCCAATGCGCACAGGCACCACGTAGGTCAGGCCATGCGCAATTTTAGGCTCTTTATTCGTCGCTTGCTGTTGCTGGGGCCCACCACGGGGCTACTGCTCACGAGCTGCACCTTGCGCGAAACCCGCCAGGAAAGCATTCCGAACGTGCCGCCCAAGTTGGACGTGCGAGCGGTGGAGCAGGCTAGCCTGGGCACCCTCGACGTACTAGCCCTGCGCACCCCGGCCGACGTAGACCTACCCCGTCGCAACCAGCTCATAGCGGGCTACGTGAATAAGGACCTGCCGCTGAAAATGCGCCTGCAGCTCAACGCCTACAACCCCAACCTGGAGCCTGCCACCATCACCGGCCTCGACTACACCGTGCTGGTCGATGGCAAGGAGCTGGGCGCCGGGCGGCTGCCACTGGCCCTAGAGCTACCTCCCCGCGACTCGGTGCGCCTACCCCTGGCCTTCGAATTTAATACCTATAAGCTGCTCGGCAATGATGCACTGCCGGCACTGCGCAACTTTGCGCTGGGCTTTGGCGACCTGCACCGCCAGCGCGTGGCGCTGCGGCTGCACCCGCTGGTGCGCAATGCCCGCGGCCGCCTCAGCATCCGCATTGGGGCGTTGCCGCTGCCGGTAGCCACCCAAGCCAAGCCGGGTAAGTCGCTGCCGGCCAGTGCCGAAACCGACGTGCGGCGCAAGCCCACGCGGCCAGCTCCGCAGACATTATAGCTGCTGGCTATCCAGCTAGTCATGGTCATTAAAAAACCCTACCCTCTTGCTGGTCTGGCAAAGGGGTAGGTTTTTTAGTAAAAGCCAGTTAGGGGGTTTCGGTGGCGGCTTCCTGAATCTTTTCGCGGGCTTCGAGGCGGTCTTCGGCGTCGGGAGTCTCTAGCTCGGCTTCCTGGGCTTGCCAGCCCTGGGGCTCGTAGCTGAGGCGAATGAAGATGGGGTAGTGGTCGGAGCCGATGTGCGGCAGCCGCTCAATGCGCTGCAAGCGAAAGTGCGCCGAGTGAAACACGTGGTCGAGGGGCCAGCGCAGCAGCTTGTAGTCGGCATGAAACGTGGGCAGCAGGCCGCGGCCCACGCGCGGGTCGAGGAGCCGCGCCAGCCGCCGAAACAGCTCGGAAGTGTGCGACCAAGCTACGTCGTTGAGGTCGCCAGCCACAATGGTGGGGCCATCGTGCGCCTGAATGGCGCGGCCCACCAACAGCAACTCGGCATCGCGCCGGGTGCTCGTTTTCGACTCCTGGGGCGCGGGCGGCTTGGGGTGTACAAAATGCAGGTTGGCCTCGATGCCGCTAGGCAGCCGCACCCGTCCGTGAAACGACGGGATGCCGGGATCTAGAATAAACTTTATTTCCTTTTCGAGTAGGGGTAGGCGCGAAAAAACCAGCATGCCGTAGGTGTTGGGCAGCGGCGCGTGGCAGGTATGGGGGTAGTCGTTGGTGAGGCTTTTCAGCTGGCTCAGCCACCACTCGTCGGTTTCGACGGCCAGCACAATGTCGGGCTGACGCTCGCGGATGACGCCCAGGCAGCGCGAGGCATCGCGGTTGTACATCAGCACGTTGGTCACGAGCAAGCTGATGTGGTTGGGGTCGTCGGGGCGGCGCTGGCTGTCTTGCACCTGCTTGCGGTGCCAGGTCGTGTAGGGCCAAATGCGCGTGGCCTGGTAGAGCACAGCGGCACCCAACGCCAGCAGTACAGCCGGCGCATGCGCCAGCCACAGCCGGTTGCCGGGCAAGGACAATAAAAGCAAGCTAAGTAGCAAGCCCGCCACAATTTGGAGGCGGGGAAAATCGCATACCCGAATCCACCAGGCAGTTTGGCGAAGCAAAGGGAGCAGCGTGGCCAGTAGCCCCGCGCCGCCTAGCAGCAGCCCCAGGCCGTGAAGTAAAAAGTAAAAGGTGGGCACGCGGTAAGAAGAAGCGGTGGGCAAATAAGGCCGTAAAGATGATAAGCGGCGGATGAAGTTGGGCGCAGCGGCCCGGCTAGCCAGCCTTCAATTACCCGGCCAATACCTTTGCAGCATGGAAGTTCTGATTCTCACCTTCACCACGCTCTTCTCCGTCGTCAACCCGTTTGGGGCCATGCCGGTATTTCTGACCCTGACGGATAGCGACAGCAACGCCGAGCGCACGGCCACGGCCCTGCGCTCTTGCCTCTATATGGTGGCAATTTTGTCGGTGGCGTTTTTTGGGGGGCAGTATATTCTCAACTTTTTTGGCATCAACATCCAGCACCTGCGCATTGCGGGCGGCATCCTGCTCATGCGCTCGGCCTTCGACCTGCTGACGCCGGGCGCCAACCGCGACCGCGTGGGCCCGGCCGCTCTGGAGGAAAGTATGCAGAAAGACGATATCAGCTTCACGCCGCTGGCCATGCCCATGCTCTCGGGGCCAGGCTCGATGGCGCTGTGCATTGGCTTCATCCGGCCCTCGGTAGCCGATAAGGTTTTCACGGTGCTGGGTTTTGGGCTGGTAGCGGCGGCAGCGTTTCTCATCCTGGTGTCGTCGCTGCGGCTCACGCGCTTTCTGGGGCGGCCGGGCATGGCGGCGCTGGCCCGCATCATGGGTTTCCTCACGCTGGCCATCGGCGTCAATTTCTTCGTGACGGCCGTGAAGGCGCTGTTTCACATAGCGGAGTAAGCTAACGCATTAGTAAATCAGCCCTTTGTCCTTACGAGCGCAGCGCGGCTATCGCCCCCACACGAAATGTTAGGGTATCGGGCGGGGGCGATAGCTGCGCTGCACTCGTAAGGACAAAGGGGAAAGGCTACTCCACCACTACACGCTTGCCCGCGGTGCGGCCAAACTTAGTGGGGAAATAAATCAGTTCAGCCCGGGCCGGATTTAGCGTGTAGCTGCCCGATACCGAGGCTGCAAAGCCACCCGAAACGTGTGCCTACCCACCGGCAGCCGGTCGATAAAAATGCCTGCTTGGTGCTTGAGGTACTCGCGGTGCACCTCGCCGTAGGTGGTCGGGGCCGGGTCGCCGTACGAGCAGCCAGCCGGGATAGGTACCTCCAGCAGCACGTAGCGCGCCTCGGCTTTTACGTCTACGGTCACGATTAACTCGGCGGGCTTGCCGGCGGGTAGGGCAACGCGGCTGCCCGCCTGGCCCGCCAGCGTAGTCGTAACGGTGAAGGGCTTGGCCACTGCCGAGGGGGTAGGGTTCCAGCGCGTCTGGTAGGCGGTGGCGTACACGGGCAGGCCGCCCTGCTTGCGCAGTGTGAGCGGCCCGGTGCCCGCGGGCAGCGCCAGCACCAGCGGAAACTGCGTAACGGGGCCCGCCGGCAACGCCGGGCTGCCCGCCAGCTGCACCAGCGCCGCCGCGCCGCCCGTGCCTGGCACCAGCAAGTCGGGGCCGATGGTAGCCAGGATTTGAGCTGTTTCGTAGGTGCTGCCCCAATAGCCGCCCCCCCGCAAGCCCAGCAAAAACGTGCGGATGCGCGCCAACTCGGCCACGTGCCCTCCCTGCTGCCGCAAAAGCTTGTAGGCCAAAAGCGTAGCGCCTACCCGGCCCGACAGCAGGTAGCGGTAGTACGTGCCACCGCGTAGGGTATCGGCGTAGTACACGCCGCCCAGCTCGGTGCGCTGGCGGTAGCGCCGTAGCGTATCGAGCTGGTACGACAAGCCCAGCTGCTGGCGCAGTTCTGCCAAGGCCAGGTAGCGGTCGAGGGCTGGGCGGCGTGGGGCCGCTGCCTCTACACGCCGCAGGTAAGTGCCGTAGGGCGCCGCGGCGCCGAGGTCGTGCAGCAGCTTCAGCAGGCGAATCTGGTCGTCGTCGGTGGCAAAGTAGCCGGCGTAGCGGTGGGTAGCGGTGGGGGCGCTCAGGCTTTCGTCGAGCTCATGCAGCAGGTAGGCGGTTAGTGGCTGGCGGTCGAGCTTGGTGGTGTAGCCGAGCTTCTCGGCAGCCAGCAGGGCCTCTACCACGTGCACAGTGGCCCAGGCGCTAACGTCGGAGGTAGGCCAGGTGCCCCAGATGCCCGCTGGCTGGTGGCGGCCCGCAAGGAGCTTATTAATGAGAAAGTTAATCACCTTCTGGCCTTTAAACGGCACACCCTGCTGATGCCGAATGCGCTGCTCCAGCAGCAGCCCCAGCAGCCGCGAGGCCACTTGCTCGTTGCAGAGGTAGGCGTACTGTTGCAGGTGCTGAATTTCGGATAGCAGCGTGGGCAGCGCGTCGCTTTCCACACGCACTGTGGCTGGGCCCAGGCTGGGGTCGAGGGGTAGGGCCAAGGTCGTGTCGGCGGCGGTAAGCACGGCGTAGGTGCCCACGCGCTCGCGGGTGCCCACCGGCAGCACCGGCAGGCTGCGCTGCTCGCCATCAGCATAGCCGCTGGCTTGCTCCAGGCCAAAGGCAAGCTGCACCGAGTCGGCCGCCGCGGGGGCCGTCACGCTGAGCGTATCAATAACTGCCGAGCCCACACGCCGGGCCTGGCGGCGCACCACCTGCCCACCCACCCGGAAAGTGGTGGTTAGCTGCGCCGTGTCGGGCTGGTAGTTCAACGCTTTGCCCAGCACCTGCACCCGGTCGCCGGCCACCAAAAAGCGCGGCACCGACAGCGTGGCCAGCAGCGACTTAAACGCCCGCAGCCGCCCGGTGCTGCCGCCTACCCGCCCGTGGTTGTCAGAAGCCAACACAAAGGTGTCCCAGCTCGTCACGTCGTCGGGCAGCACCACGCTCGTGCGGGCGCGGCCTTGGGCGTCGGTGAGGAGGGTAGGGCGCCACCACGCGTGGTCGCTGAAGTGGCGGCGCAACGCCAGGCGCGCATCGGGGCCCGGCTGGTCGGCGGTGGGCCCCACAGGCCGGCCGCCCACCGTGGCGCCGCTTTTCAGGGTTAGCATAATGACGCCGTTGCTGGCGCGCGTGCCGTACAGGCCCATCGCCGCTGGGCCTTGCAGCGTTTTTATTTCCAGAATATCAGCTGGCGCAATATCGGCTAGGTTGCCGTTGAAAGGCAGCCCATTCACGAGGTAGAGCGGTGCCGCGCTCAGCGCTGCCGACGACGCACCCCGAATCATGACCGAAGTGCTCGTGCCAGTTATAAACACGCCCGCCGCCCGGCCTTGCAGCACCTGGCTCACGCTGCCCGCCAGGTTTTGGCGGGTCATGGTGCCGTAGCCCGTCACCACTACCTCCGACAGTTGCTTGACGTCGGCCACAAGCACGACTTCAAAGGAGCGGTTGTAGTCAATGGCGCGCTCCTGCGTGACGTAGCCCACGAAAGAAAACGTAAGGGCCTGCGCCGTGGGTGGCACCCGCAGCACAAAGCTGCCATCGGCGGCCGTCGAGGTACCCACGGTTGTGCCGCGCACCAGCACCGTCACGCCCGGTAGGCCTTCCTCCGAGTCGTGGTCGAGCACGCGGCCGCGTAGCGGTAGCCAGCCGGGCTGCGGCTGCGCAGGCTGCGATACTTGAATTTCGCGGCGCTCAGGTGGCACCACTTTGGCACTTGCCAGCGGCCGCGCCAGCCGCCATACTAGCTGGTTGAGGCGGTGGCTGAGTGCGCCGGCCGGCCGGCGGTCGGCGGGGCACAACTGATAATAGGTCTGGCCATTGGCCTCGATCACAGTAAGCTCTGGCGGGGCCAGGCAGGTACTATCGGCCAGCAGCACAACCGCTTGGTAGCGGCCGGGAGGTAGGGCGTGTAGCACGCTCAGCCCCACCTGCAAGCGCCGAAACCGAGGTTGGTCGGGCCGGGTCAGCAGCGTGTAGAGCGGTGCGGGCAAATTATCTGGCTGCCGGAGGGGGGGTAGGGGGCGGCGCAGTTCCAGCCGGCCCTGGCCGGTGGGCGTCTGGCGGGGGTTGTCGAGCAGCGGCATTGGCGCCTGGCGCGGCTGGCCAGGTTCGCGGTACGATGCCGACGACCGGAACGGCCCGTGCGAAAAGTCGCGCTCGGTATAAGCAAAGTCGCCGAGCGGCAGCCTTGCTGGCAGGCCCGCGCCACTAAGCAGCCCTAGCTGGCTGGGGTCGAGGCAGGTCAGCTTCACCACGCCAGGGCTGAACTCGTACTTATACAGCGGCTCGAACAAAAACTTGCGCCGCTGCCCATTTTCGCGGTAGCGCAGCAAGATGGAGTCGGGCCGAAACGGGCCGGCTAGCCATAGCCCGCCCGCGTAGGTGTGATAGTCGAGCGGCCGCAGCTGCGGACCCTGGCGCACGGTGGCGGGGTAGTTGCTGGCCACCGCTAGCACCGTGCGGCGCAGCGTCAGCAGTTCGCTGGGCAGCAGTGTACGCGGGCGCTTTTCCACCGTTAGCTCGGCGCAGGGCTGGTTCACATCCAGGCTAAGGGTGAGCTTGTGCAAGTGCCGCAGGTACACATCGCGCAGCGTAATAAGCTGGCTCGGCGTGCGCACGCTCAAGGTGTGGTGGCCGCTATCGGCTAGTGCGGTGTACGGCTGGTTTTGGTTAATGTCGTGTATATAAGCCGGTTCACCGTCTATATACACCGCAATTGGGGCCTGCACCCGGCCCGAATCCACCACAAACACCGCCACCTGTGTGAGCCCACCCGGCGCCGGCCGGTATTCATAAAACGCCCCGCTTTCTGGGTACAGAAAGTGATAAAATTGCAGCGAGTCGAGCCCCAACTGCGTGCGCCACGCCGGCCAGTCGAGCTTGCGCGAAGCCGGCTGCTCCTCAAAATCCGTGTTCAGTTGAAAGCGCCGGCGCGCCAGTCGTCCCGGTACCGGTCGCGCTCGGCTGGGCAGCGCCGGTAGCGCGGCGCGGCCAAACTTGCTGGTGTAGGCGTAGGATGTGAGGTCGGCACCGGGCACGGGCCGGCCCGCCTCATCTGTCACCGTGAAACCCAGTTGCAGGCGCTGGCCGGGGTAGGCCACTGCGGGCTGGTCGGTGGCAATGGTGAGCTGCGGCCCCGGCGCGCCTACCGTGTACTCGGCCGTGCGGCGCTCGCCGCCCCAGTCGTAGTGCAGCGATACGTGCCAGGCCGACGGGCTAGTGTCCTTGATAGTTAATTCATAGCCAGTACTATAGCCTCGATATTTTAAGTCGTTACCCCGGTACACGTAGTACCAAAATGGCAGGCGGTGCGGGTTGTCTACGGCCAGTCGTAGCGAGTCGTGGCGGTCTGAGCGCAGTAGCAAGCCGGCATTATCCTCTTCTAAAAATAAGCGCTCGACGCGCCCTGCCCGGTCGCGCAGCTCGTAGTTATCTGCCTGAAAATCGAGGGGTAGGGCTAGCGGCAGCTGTACCCAGCGGTGTTGGTAGGCGCTGTCGCCGGGCGCGTTGTCGGCCAATTCTACCCGCAGTCGGGCGCGGTGCGGCCGGCTCACGCCCAGCGAGTCGAAGCGCAGGCGCACCGAGTCGGCCCCCAGTTCCAGCACCAGCCGGCCAGGGTCGCGCCGGTAAGGCAGGCCGATGGTTTCGACGTGCCGCTCGTTGTCCGACGTCAAAAACGTGGCCTGCACCGAGTAACTCAAATCCACGTCGGGGAAAATGCGGGGCGGCAGGTTCACCCGTGTTTCGCCCAGCGGGTCCAGCGCCTGGGCGTGGGTCCAGAGCGTATCCGGTACGAAAAGCTGGCGCGTGGGCAGCAGCCCCGGCGCGGCAGCAGGCAGCACCGCCAGCCGCACCCGCGCATCGGGCAGGTTCAGCTCATTGGCGTCGCTTCCTCGCAAAAACACCGCTTGTGGCTGGCCGCGCCAGGGCTGCTTGGCCAGCAGCCGCAGGGCGTAGTGGTCGTTCTTCAGCTCATAGTCCTCAAACTGAAAGCTACCCTCGGCCACCATCCGCTCGTGGCGATCTTTCAGGTACAGGTCGGCTCGCGTGTCCACGCGCAAACCTAGCGTGTCGGTGAAGGGTAGGCTGAACTCGTAGGAGCCGGGGCGCACGGGGCGCAGCGTGGCCAGGCGCTTGCGCTTGCCCAAGCCCCCGCCGCCTAGCCACAGCACTAGGGGCTGGGTGGCGGGCCGGCCGCTACCGCGCCGCAGCACGCGGGCCTTCAGGCGCAGGGTGTCGCCGGTGGGCCGGTAGCGCGGCTGGCTAATAGCCAAGTAGCTAAGCCACTGCGTACTATTTTCGCGCTGATTGTGGCGCTGCTCGCGCAGGTCTTCGCTAAACGGCGAGCGCACCAGCCCCACCAGCCCGGTCGATGCCTGCGAGGCGTGCCGCAAGTCGTGCGCCGTACGCCACACGGGGCCCGTGAGGTAGCCCAGCGGCCGCCCAAACAGCACGCGGCGGCCGGTGCGCAGGGCCCAGCCGCCGCGCAGATTAGCCGCCGGCTGCGCCAGCGGGTGAAAAGTGGTGCGCCCGCCAACTGTCACGGCCACCAGGCCGGGCCGGGCACCGCGGGCGCGGCGGTAAGTGCGCGTGGCGGGGTCGTAGCGCAGCGGCCGGCCGGCCACCGCCACCCGCGCATCGGCCAGCAGGCGGCCCAGCGAGTCGCGCACCGTTAGGCTCAGGTCGCTTTGGTTGTCAACCACTTCCACGGTGCGGCTGGTTTCGGCTCGTAGCCAGTACACCAGCGTAGGCCCCTCGGTGTGGGCTACCAGGTAGTAGCCCAGCGGCAGGCGGCGCGGCGTGGGCTTGTCGGTCAAAAACGAATCGACCGGCACCGTAAAAAAGTCGGGCCGGGCCGCCCGCAGCCCGTGTGCATACAGGCGCTGGGCCTGGGCTGTAGTCAGCCGAAAAACCTTGGTGAGGTAGCTACTCTGGCGGGCTTTGGCAAGCTGCTGCTGCGCGAGCACGGGCAAGGCCAGCCAACATAAAAGCAGGGCAAGTACGAGTTGGTACATAAGCGGGGGGGTAGGGATTGGCTACCTGATGCCGCCGCTGGTTTTTTTGCACAAGCTTTCAGAAGTGACACGCAAAAAGGCACGTCCTGCCGAGCTTGCTGAGGCAGCTCGGCAGGACGTGCCTTTCTCAGCGTTTGCTACTTACGGGTTAGTCGACCACAGCCCGGCTTCCTTGATGAAGATGCGCCGGTTAAGCTTTAATTGCGAGAGAATAAACTCAGCAATATCCTCCGGCTGCATCACCTTATCGGGGTTACCATCCGTGAGGTTGTTGTTGATGGCCAGCTCGGTAGCTACGGTGCTTGGCGTGAGGGCCGATACCCGGATATTGTGCTTGCGCACTTCCTGCATCAGCGCCTCGCTCAGGCCCATCACCGCAAATTTGGAGGCGCTGTAGGCGCTGCTGCCCGCCGCGGCGCGCAGCCCCGACGTCGACGAAATATTAATAATATCGCCCGTTTGGCGCTCAATCATGGCTGGCAGGGCGGCGCGCGTCACGTAGTACACGCCCAATAAATTTACTCGAATAATGTGCTCCCAGTCGGCCACGGGCATGTCCAGAAACTTGGCAAACGTGCCGATGCCGGCGTTGTTTATCAGGATGTCGAGCGGGCCCAGTTCGCCCGTGATGTGGGCCACGGCGGCGTTCACGGCGGCTTCGTCGGCCACATCGGCGGCGGCCACGCTGGTTTTCACACCCAGCTTTTGCAGCTCAGCGGCTACTTCGGCTAGTTGGTCGGCTGAGCGGGCCAGCAGGCCTACGTGCACGCCTTCGGCGGCCAGGGCCAGGGCCACGGCCTTGCCAATGCCTTTGCCTGCGCCCGTCACGAGGGCAACTTTTCCAGTTAATTTTTCCATGGTGAAAGAACAGATGGTGGGGTAAAACACCCCAGCCTTAACCGGCGCCGGGGGGTAGAAGTTGGCTGGCTCGGTGCCGTGCTCGCGCTCCGGTGGGCCGCTGGCTTTACGAAAACAAGCCTAGCATCTCCATTTCCCAGTAAGCCAGGCCCAGCAGCAACAGGGTGTAGGCCCCCGCCACGGCCAGCAGGGCTGCGCCGCCCAGCTGGGACCTGAGCTGCGTGCTGCGCACCAAGTCGAGGCCAAGTTGCCACAGCCAGATGCCCACTGCCACGAGCAGCGCTACCAGCGCCAACAGGCTGACCAAGCTGAAATAATCGAGCTTCCCGTTTTGAATAAGCGCAATGCGGAAAAGCAAAACAGCGGGACACAACATGGCAAGCGAGCAGGAACGAAGGAGGGTAAAAGTAAGCGCCGCGCCCCACCGGCCCCCGTGCGCGGCGGCTGGCGGCACAACTACCAGGGGCCGCCCTACGTCTCTACGCGCATGAAAGCTATTGTTATTACCCGCCCCGGCGGCCCCGAAGTACTGCAGTTGCAAGAGCGTCCCCGGCCCGTGCCCGCCGCCCACGAAGTGCTGGTGCGTGTGCGCGCCGTCGGCCTCAACCGCTCCGACCTGGGCCTGCGCGAAGGCAAATACGGCGGCGCCCCGGTGGCTGGCGTGGTGCCCGGCCTGGAGGTAGCCGGCGAAGTAGTAGAAGTCGGCGCTTCGGCCCCACGCTGGGGGGTAGGCGACCAGGTGTGCGCCCTGCTCACCGACGGCGCCTACGCCGAATACGCGGTCATCGACGCCCGCCACTGCCTGCCGGTGCCCGCCGGCTGGTCGCTCGAAGAGGCCGCCAGCCTCCCCGAAACCACCTTCACAGTGTGGTCCAACGTGTTTCAAATGGCTGCCCTGCAGCCTGGCGAAACGGTGCTGGTACACGGGGGTAGCAGCGGCATCGGCCTCACGCTCATTCAAGTAGCTACGGCGCTGGGGAGCCGGGTGCTGGCCACCGCCGGCTCGGCCAGCAAGTGCCGCGACTGCGAGAAATTCGGCGCCGTGCGCTGCGTCAACTACAAGGAAGAAGACTTCGAGCAGGCATTCAAAGGCGAGCCAATCAACGTCATCCTCGACATGGTGGGCGGCGACTATACCGCCAAAAACCTGCGCCTGCTCGCTCCCGACGGCCGCCTCCAGTACATCAACACCATGCAGGGCGCCAAGGTCGAGCTCAACCTGCTCGATATCATGACCAAGCGCCTGCACCTCAGCGGCAGCATGCTGCGCCCGCGCTCGGCCGACTTCAAGGCCGCGCTGGCCGCCGAGGTCGAAAAGCACGTGTGGCCGCTGGCCGCCAGCGGCCAGCTCAAGCCCGTCATCTACAAAACCTTCCCGCTAGCCGAGGCCGCCAAAGCCCAAGAGCTCATGGCCAGCAGCGAGCACATTGGCAAAATCTTGCTGGTAAATGAGGGGTAGGGAAGTAGGGAGATAGGCTAAAAAGGAACGTCATTCTAAGCTTGCCGAGGAATCTCGCCCGCGCCGTTTGAGTACTACTCAACGATGCGAGCAAAATTCCTTGGCAAGCTCGGAATGACGTTCCTTTTTGGCCTTGTCTTCTAATGCTACTTCAGCACCTGTGCGGCGTGCTCCTTGGTATCGGGCCGCTTGATAACCTTCTCGATCAAGCCATTGGCATCAATCAGGAAGGTAGTGCGCACAGTGCCCCAGTAGGTTTTGCCGTAGTTTTTCTTTTCCTGCCACACGCCGTAGGCGTTCACAATAGCCTTGTCGGCATCAGCAATGAGCGGGAAATTCAAGTCGTATTTCGCTGCGAACTTGCCGTGCGAAGCCGCGTCGTCGGTGCTCACACCCACCACCTTGATGCCCTGTGCAGCGAGCTGGCTCTCATTGTCGCGCAGGTTGCAAGCCTGGGCGGTGCAGCCGGGCGTGTCGTCCTTAGGGTAGAAGTAGAGCGCCACGCGCTGCCCGCGCAAGCTGCTCAGCGCAAACGGGTTGCCGTGCTGGTCGGGCGCAGTGAAATCGGGGGCCGGGGTGCCGGGTTCTAGCAGCATGTCGTTGAAGTTCAGAAGAAGTGATGAATTGAATCGTTGCGGAGGGGGTAGGCTGTGGAAAAGAAGTCATTCCTCGGCAAGCTGGGAATGACGTTCCTTTCTAGACCAATCAGAGCTTTAGCGGAATAACGCGCTCATTGCCAACCTGGTCCGTCAGGCGTAGCTCGGCCGCACCGCGCAGGGGTGGCCCCAGCGTCTCGCCGGCCACCGTGAAGAGGGTAGCATTCTTATACTCGTAGCGCAGCAGCCGAAAGCGCCCACCAATGAGTAGCTTATACGACGCCAGGCCCGCCATATCGTCGCCCACCCGAAAGGTGAGCTGCCCGCCCGCGCGGTTCAGCAGCTGGGCCGTGGGCGCCTTGGTGTCGGTGTAGAGCCGGAACTGGCCAAACTGTTTGAGGTTGGTCGAGAGCTGGGTGCTGTCCGCGTTCCAGACGCCGCCCGCGTAGGCCCGCCCGCCATTGGCCGACACGCTGTAGATGGCCGTGTGCCGCCGGTCGGTGGGTAGGGTGGTGGGCTTCAGCGTGAGGCGCAGGGGCAGGTAGAGCGGCACCAGCGGCGAGCCGATAATCCAGCTTTCGGGCGCAGTGGGGCCAGCCGCCGCCCGGTGCTGGGTGCTTAGGTAAAGCGCCGAAAACAGCGTTTGCGGCCCAAAAACCAGGTTAGCATAAGGCGTGGCGTAGCTCGTTTCCTGGTTGGCAGGTATCATCACCTGGCGGTCGAAAGCCAGCCGGGCACCGCCCAGCAGCAGCGAATCGGGTAGGCCAGCGCGCAGGTCGTAGAGGTAGGTCGTGGCCGCGCCTACCGAGTAGCTGGGGCGCAGTGCCAGCTGCCGGCCGCCGCGCCGCAGCAGCAAGTGCTGCGGCTGGCCAGCAGTGTCGGTAGGGGCATTGAGCGCGGTGGCGCGTAGCAGGTTGCGGCTAATATCGTAGCTAAGCTTGGGCCGGGCAGTAGGGGTAGGGGCTGCGCCCGGCAGCTTGGCTTAGTCGGCGGGCTGGGTGCCACGCAGCACCAGGCGGGCGGTGGCTTTGTTGTCGTAGGCATCAGCCAGTTCAAAATCGACGGTATAAACCTGGCCGGCCTGCACGTCGAGCTTGCCCTGGCCCAGGCCGGGCGGGGTATAGAAGGGTAGGTCGTTGCCTTCCTCCACCCACAGCTTTTGCAGCATACGACCAGCGGTGCGGGCGTAGGCATAGTCCACGAAGTTGTTGACTTGCCGGGTGCCGCTCGGAAACGGCACCGCGTCGATAATGTGCTGGTAATGCGGCTGGCCGTTCACGCGCACCGTCACGCGCTGGATGCCGTTCTTGTTCCAGGCCCCATCAAACCTATCGAAGCCCTGCAGCAGCAGCCCCACCGGCCCAAAGCAGCTGAGGGTATCGGGCCACACGGTGGCCGCGCCCGGCGCCGGTTGCAGCCGCGGCACCAGCAGCGCCCGCTCGAAGCGCCCGCGCACCCGCGCCCCAATGGCCAGTGGCTCCACGGCCAGCGCCTGTATGGTAGGGCCAGTGTGGTCCTGCACCTCCGCAAAGCCACCCCACTGCAAGGGGTTTAGTTGGCGGTCTTGGGCATCGCGCACTTCCCAGTGCACGTGCGGGCCGGCCGAGCCGCCGGTGTTGCCGCTCAGCGCCACTTCTTCGCCGCGCCGCACCGGAAAGCGGCCTTTGTCAAAAAACAGCTCCAGCTCGTAGGTCTGCTTGGCGTACTGCTGGCGCAGCAGCTCGGCCCCCACGGCCCCCTCAAACTTGTTGAGGTGGCCGTATACGGTCGTTAGGCCATTGGGGTGGGTGATGTAGAGCACGTTGCCGTAGCCGAAAGCCGACTGCTTGAGGCGCGAGATGTAGCCATCGGCCGAGGCGTGCACGGGCTTGTTGACCCCGCCGCCAGTCTTGATGTCGAGGCCCCCGTGGAAGTGGTTGGGCCGCAGCTCGCCCATGCTGGCCGCCAAAAAACCCGGTTGCCCCGGCGCAATCGGAAATAGGAAATAGCCCGGCGGTACCGCCACTTTGCCCGCCGCCGCCGCCGGCTTGATGGGGCCGCTCACCCGGCGCGTTGTGGTGTCGTCCTGGCCATCGTCTTGGCCGTGGCCGCTGGTAGCCAGCAGCAGCAAGCCGCCGAGCGCCGGCAGCGACAGCCAGCGCACTAATTTGATAGTCAACAAAATAAACTAAATTTATTCGAATAGAAAAGGCAGTGCGCGCTTCACCCGCCACCCACGCCGCTTACTGCACAGAATCTTTCCCAGAAAAGAAGCCACGGCAGCGCGGCCCCAAAGCGTTTGGTTTTCTTCTTCCTAAAAACAGGGGTAGGGGCCGGGCTAAACGCTAGCAGCAGCAGTTAGCGCACGGGCACTTCCAAGATTTTTTCGTCTTCTAGGTAGCCCACTAGCTCGTCGCCGGGCTGCACCGGGCCCACGCCGGCAGGCGTACCCGTGAAAATGAGGTCGCCCTGCTTAAGGGTAATGTACTGCGACACAAAGGCGATAATCTTAGCAAACGGGTGCAGCATCAGCCCCGAGTTGCCCTGCTGGCGGACCTCGCCATTCACTTCCAGCTTGAAGTTGATGTTGGCAAAATCAGCAAAATCGGCCACCGGCTTGAAGGTAGGCGAGATGGGCGCCGAGCCGTCGAAGGCCTTAGCCAATTCCCAAGGCAGGCCTTTTTTCTTGAGCTCACTTTGCAAGTCACGGGCCGTGAAGTCGATGCCCAGGCCAATGGCGTCGAAGTACGTATGGGCAAATTTTTCTTCAATGTGGCGGCCATTTTTGCACACACGCAACACTAGCTCTAGCTCGTGGTGCACGTCTTTCGAAAAGTCGGGCACAAAAAATGGTTGCCCACGCTGCACCAACGCAGTTCGGGCTTCAGGAAAATGACGGGGGCGGCGGGCGTTTCGTTGTGCAGCTCCGCAATGTGGTCGGCGTAATTGCGCCCGATGCAAATAATCTTCATGAACAGGAATATCGGAAAAGCGAGGGGGTAGGGGAGGGGTAGGGCCAGCGCGGTAGCTACCTCCGCCGCCGCAAAGTAAACATTTCCCCCGCCCGGTTGCGTATAGCACCCCGTGCTCGGCCCCCCAAACAGCGCCTGGCGCGGCCACTTCGCCTTTGCCGATTTCCTACCCTCAGCCGTCTTCTCCCATGCTTAAGAAATTCTTGCTTGCCTCTAGTCTACTACTTGCCGCCGGCTGCACCACGGTGCCCATCACGGGCCGCCGCCAGCTCAGCTTGGTATCGGATAGTGAGATGAATACGCTGGCCATCACCCAGTATAAGCAAACCTTAAGCACAGCCAAGCTCTCCACTAATGCCGCCGAGGTGGCTATGGTGCGGCGCGTAGGCGAGCGCATTGCCGCCGCCGTGCAGCAGTATTTCAAGCAGCAGGGCCAGTCGGCCGCGCTTGAAGGCTACCAGTGGGAATTTAACCTCATCGACGACCCTAAAACGGTGAATGCTTGGTGCATGCCCGGCGGCAAAGTGGCTGTGTACTCGGGCATCCTACCCATCACGCAGAACGAGAATGGTCTGGCTGTGGTAATGGGCCACGAAATTTCGCACGCCGTGGCTAAGCACGGCGCCGAGCGCATGAGCGACCAATTGGTAGCGCAGGTGGGCGGCGCGGCATTATCTACCGCGCTTTCGCAAAATCCAACCGTCACGCAGAGTATTTTCAAGCAAGCCGTGGGCATGGGTGCGCAGGCAGGCACGCAGGTAGGGCTACTTGCCTTCGGCCGCCGCCAAGAAAGTGAGGCCGACCACCTGGGCTTGATTTTCATGGCTATCGCCGGCTATGACCCCAGCGGCGCTGTGCCGATTTGGGAGCGCATGGCCGCGCAGAGCCAGGGCGGCACGCCCGAGTTTCTGTCTGACCACCCCGCCGATGCCACCCGCATTGCCGATATTAAGAGCCTCCTGCCCGAGGCCCTGAAATACTATAAGCCGCGCTAACTCAGGGCGCTTAGGCACAATAGATGATGTGCGCAGAGCTAACTGGTTATCAGCTTGTCGCTTAACCTGACAGGTTGCACTTCGGAATTTATAAATTTATACTAAGTTGCAATGAATGCCCTGTCCCGTTTATTTGGTTTGCTGCTGCTAGGTATGCTGAGTGGTTTGCTGCTACTTACCTCGTGCGAGACTACCCGCACCCGCGAAAGCAGTAGCCCCGCTAACCAGGCCCAGCGCATGAGTGAGGCCGCTGGCACGGGCCTGTCGGGCGCGGTGAGTAGCCGCCAAATTATGCGGCTCGACAACAAGGGGACAGTGAAATATAAACTGTCGCAGTCGGTGCTGGCGGCCGCACTCATCCGGCAGTTTCACGATGGCACCGTTATCGACCGGGTACAGGTGCGCAAGGCGCCTGGTAGCGAGGTCAGTAGCCCCGTGTACTACCTTATCGGGCTGGGCCACAACAACGGCGGCTACCGCGCCATTGCCCTACCCCTGCGCGGCACCGACGATAGTACCTACTACCTCACGCCTAAGGCCAGCCGCTACGTCATTTCGGGCGTGGGCTGCCCTAGCTGTTACTTCGATTTTGAAAACGGCCACATCATCGGCACTACTTGCGACGACAACTCGGGTGGTAGTAGCTGTAGCCTCGAAGTGCTGCAAGAAAATGAAGTATTCAAAAGTGCTGCCCTAAAGCCTACCAAATGAGCCGCGCTGCTAAATGGGCCTTGCGCCTGAGTCTCGCCGCCCTCGCTGTGCTACTAGCCAACGACAGTGGCCGCCCTACCCCCCGGCCCCGACCCAAAAAATAGTTGCGGCTACAACACGCTGATTGAGTAGGTTTTGGGTTGGCACACCTTCGTTGAGGTAGGAGCAAAACTTGACGCTTGCGCCAGTTGCCCAAGTTAGAACTGACGACCGCAATCATGGCAAGCAGGAGGCCGCCTCCCTACAGTTGCGCAAACTACGCAGCTGTGGGGAGGCGGCCTCTCTTAAGTTGGTACTTCTTGCTGGTTCAGAGCGTTTTGCTATGCTACCACCTCGGCCGCTAGTGCCGCCAGGTCCAGCCCGTCGAAGGTACCAGAGGTCATCAGCAGCAAGTTAGTATCGGCCCACTGCTGCGCGTGCAGAAAATCAGCCAGTGCCTTGCTATCTGTGAAAACGTGCAGGTCGGGCCGGGCAAAAGCTGCCGCCACGGCTTCGGGCGCTAGGGGGGGTAGGCGCTTGTGCTCCAGCACGTGGGGGTTGAAATACACCACCGCCACGTCGGGCGCGTCGAAGCAGTGCGCATACTGCGGCAAAAACGCCGGGTTGAGCGAGCTAAAGGTGTGCAGCTCCAGGCAAGCCACCAGCTGCCGCTGCGGAAACTGGTTTTTGAGGGCCGCCGCCGTGGCGCGCAGCTTGCTGGGTGCGTGGGCAAAGTCTTTGTACACCACCGACGTAGCGCCGGCCTGCACCAGCTCTAGGCGCCGGGCCGCGCCCTTGAAGGTAGCCACGGCCTTATAAAAATCCTTGCCTTTGATGCCCAGCTGCTTGCACACCTCCTTAGCCGCCGAAATATTACGCAGGTTGTGCTCGCCAAATACCTCGATGGGTACCTCCTCGTCTTTTTTAGTAATCAAAAACGTGCGCCCGTTGCGGATAACGTTTTCGTGCGGGCCATAGCCCACATAGGTCACGTCGGGGCTGGTGGGCACAGCCACAAGCTGGGTTTGCTCGTCGTCGCGGTCGTAGATGAGCACGCCAGCCTTGGGCGTTTGGCGGGCAAAAATCTCGAACTGCTGGCGGTAGATTTCCTCAGTCGGAAACACGTTGATGTGGTCCCAGCTGATGCCCGAAATCACCCCAATGTGGTGCTGGTACAGGTGGAACTTGGGCCGCCGGTCTACTGGCGACGACAAGTACTCATCACCCTCGATAATGATAATCGGTGCGTCGTCAGTTAGTTGCACCATCAAGTCGAATCCCGCTAGCTGCGCGCCCACCGCGTAGTCAAACTTGCGCCCGTGAAACCGCAGCACGTGCAGAATCAACGCCGTGATGCTTGTCTTGCCGTGCGAGCCGCCAATCACCACGCGCTGCTTGTCCTTGCTGGCCTCGTAGATGTACTCGGGGAACGAATAGATTTTAAGCCCCAGCTGCTGTGCGCGGGCCAGCTCGGGGTTGTCGGGGCGGGCGTGCATACCCACAATCACGGCCGTGAGGTCGGGTGTCACACGGGCCGCATCCCAGCCCTCGGTGGGGGGTAGGAGGCCCGCGGCGGCCAGCCGCGAGCGGGCCGGCTCAAAAATCTCGTCGTCCGAGCCCGTCACATGCGCGCCCCGCCGGGCCAGCGCCAGCGCCAAATTGTGCATGATGCTGCCGCCCACGGCAATCAGGTGAATGTTTTCCAAGTGTCTGGCTACTAAATGCTTGTTGCGAAAGAAAGACTGAGCCAACGTGTCCCAGCCTGGCTGCTCACCCGCCCGGCGCCCGCGGCTAAGCCGCCCGCTGCCAGCCGGTTGCAGGCCGCGAAAGTACGGCCGGGCCCCCGCACCGGCGGAGCGCGCCGCTCAAAACAAATGGCTACCCCCAGCTTTCATTTCGGGCACTTTTAAGTTAGCTTTGTTAGTTCAGGCCCTCCCGGGCCGGGCCGCTTTTAGCGAAGTGGTCCTCGCGCTGCTTCCGTCTTTTGCCCCTGCCTACCCCCCTCTGAATGAACGACCGTATGGACGACCGCCTCAAGCAATCTGCGGCCCGCGCCGCCTCCGCCTTTCAGGGTGGCCGCGGCCCGCGAATGCCCGTGCCTACGTCGCCCACCGGCAAGCTGCCGCCCCAGCGCCTCGAGATGGAAGCCGCCGTGCTCGGCGCCCTCATGCTGGAGAAAGACGCGCTTACCACGGTAGTTGATATCCTGAAAGCACACAGCTTTTATAAAGATGGCCACCAGCGCATCTACAAGGCTATCAGCAACTTGTTTGATAAGTCGGAACCCATCGACCAGCTCACCGTGGTGCAGGAGCTGCGCGAAATGGGCGAGTTGGAGGCTGCCGGAGGGGTAGGCTACGTGGCTGGCCTCACGATGCAAATCAACTCGGCAGCCAACATCGAGGCCCACGCCCGCGTGATTCTGGAGGCGGCCATCAAGCGCGAGCTTATTCGCACCGCTACCGACATTCTGCGCGACGCCTACGAGGAAACCACTGATGTATTTGAGCTGCTCGACGCCACCGAGAAAAATATCTTCCAGGTGTCGGAAGACAACATGCGCAAGGGGGTCGATTCGATGCAGGATTTGATGGTGAAGGCCATCAAGGAGCTTGAAGAGAAGAAGCACCAGAAGGACGGCATCACCGGCGTGCCTACCGGTTTCTCGGCCCTCGACCGCGTCACGAGTGGCTGGCAACCTTCTGATCTCGTGATTATTGCGGCGCGGCCGGGCATGGGTAAAACTGCATTTGTAGTGTCGGCCATGCGCAACGCGGCGGTCGATTTTAAAAAGCCGGTGGCCATTTTCTCGCTTGAAATGTCGTCGCTGCAGCTCGTCAATCGTCTGATTTCGGCCGAAGCGGAGCTGGATTCGGAGAAAATCAAGAAGGGCAACCTCGCCGATTACGAATGGGCGCAGCTCAACCACAAGATTTCGGCGCTCTCCTCGGCCCCAATTTTTATCGACGACACGCCCGCGCTTAGTATTCGGGAGCTGCGGGCCAAGTGCCGCCGTCTCAAGTCGCAGCACGATATTCAGCTCATCATCATCGACTACTTGCAGCTGATGAGTGGGGGCGAGGCCGGTCGGCCGGGCGGCAACCGCGAGCAGGAAATTGCCAGCATCTCGCGGGCGCTCAAAGGCATTGCCAAGGAGCTAAACATCCCGGTTATTGCCCTGTCGCAGCTCTCGCGCTCGGTCGAAACCCGCGGCGGCGACAAAAAGCCCCAGCTCAGTGACCTGCGTGAATCGGGCTCTATCGAGCAGGATGCTGACATGGTTATCTTCCTGTACCGCCCAGAGTACTATAAGATTACCGAAGATGAGATGGGCAATCCTACCCAGGGCATGGGCGAGGTAATTATTGCCAAGCACCGAAATGGTTCGCTCGAAACAGTGCAGCTTAAGTTCATCGGCCGCTTCACCAAGTTTGCTGACCTCGACGGCTTCGATGGGGGTAGCGACGCGGGTGGCTTTGGCGGCGCGCCGGCCTTTACATCCAACGCTTTCCCGACCAGCAACTTTGACTCGGAGCCGGCCAGCGGGCCCGCGCCGGGCGGCGGCTTTGCACCGAATACCATTCGCCTGGGCTCGCGCATGAACGACGCGCCGCCTTCGCCGGTACCCTTCCCTAAAGGCAACAGCTTTGGCGAGGAGCCGCCGTTTTAAGCCGCTTATTTCTTAGAATAAGAACGTCATGCTGCGCTTGCCGAAGCATCTCTACCACGCCGCGAGGCATTCGTTCAGCGAAGTGGTAGAGATGCTTCGGCAAGTGCAGCATGACGTTCTTTTATGTGCGTTTCTTTCTATACCATGCTGCCTGCTGACCCCGCTTATACCCTACCCCTCCTGTGCGCGGCATCTTTGCTAGCTGGTCTTATCGACGGTATGGTGGGCGGCGGGGGCCTCATTCAGCTGCCAGCGTTGTTGCTGCTGTTGCCCAAGGTGCCAGTGCCTACGGTGCTGGGTACGGGCAAGGTGGCTAGCCTAGCGGGCACTTCGGCGTCGGCCTTGCGCTACTTAAAGGGGCTGAGTGGCGTGGCTATCAACTGGCGTACAGTGGCGGTAGCGGCGGTGGTGGCGGGCTGCTTTGCGTTGCTGGGCGCCCGAGCCGTGAGCGGCCTCAACAAGGAACTGGTGAAGCCGCTGGTGCTGGCGTTACTGGTACTAATGGCCGCTTATACCTTCTGGCGCAAAGACTTTGGCAGCTTGCACGCGCCGCGCTTGCACGGTAGTCGTGAGCTGTGGACGGGGGTAGGGCTGGGGGCAGCCATCGGGTTTTACGACGGTTTTTTTGGGCCGGGCACGGGGAGCCTGCTGCTGTTTGCGTTCGTGGGGCTGTTCGGCTACGATTTTCTAGCAGCCTCGGCCTCCGCCAAGGTGGTGAACATTGCCACTAATATTACAGGCCTGGCTTATTTCGTTGTGACCGGGCAGGTGCTGTATTACTATGCTCTGCCCATGGCAGCCTGCAATGTGCTGGGCTCCACGCTGGGCGCGCGGTTAGCGCTGAGCCGCGGTACGAGCTTCGTGCGGGTGCTGTTTTTGGGCGTGGTGAGCGTATTTATTCTTAAGCTAGGCTGGGAGGTGTGGCAGCCGCTACGCTAGCGCAGTGGGCAGTCAGTATAGAGTAGCTGTAAAGCACAATGGCATTCCATTTGGAATCTGCGTGAGAATAAGAGGCTGTTCCGTTTTACAACGAGCTAACCCGAATAGCTTGTTAAAGCGATAGGTTATAGAAGCCTAGTACTAGTTCTGCTGTAGCCTGTTTCCAAACCAACTGTTCTTACTATTTATAGTCGGGTAAGAAGGCGTTGTCGAACAGCTTGGTCCGGTTGCGGCCATCGAGGTCACAAGTCCACACCTGCGGCGAAGCGATGTCGTCGTTCGAGCGGTTAACGAAGATAAGCTGGTAGCCGGTGGGCGAATAGTGCGGGGTAAGGTCGTTGGTACCCGTTGCCTTGGCGGTGCCGCTGGTAGTACTGCTCACATCGAATAGCAGTGAGCCATCCAGCTTTTGGGTGAAGATGTGGGCATCTAGTTGGCGGCCGCCCGCATCGTTGAAACCGGCCACGTCGCGGGTATAGACTACGGTAGTGCCATCCACGCTAAAACTGGGCGAGTCGAGGCGGCCGGGGAGGTTGCCCACTAACAGCACGGGGCTGGTGCCATTCACGTTGTAGAGGTACAGCTCGGCATTGTTGGGCAGCGAGCCGATAGTTTGTACCACTAGGCGGCCGCCATTCTGGGCTGTCCAGTCGCACTCACGGAAGTGCCGGCCAGCGGGCGCCGTTGCTAGCAGTACTAGGCCCGTTCCGTCGCGGTTGATGCGGTATAGCTGGTCGTAGTGGGCATAAATGAGCTGCGCTCCATCGGGCGACCAGCAGTAGCCAATACCCGCGTTACTGTATCCTTCTACTGCCAGCATAGTTATCTGCCGCTGGTTTGAACCGTCGCGGTTCATCGTGTAGAGCTGAAACTGCCCGCTGGCGTTCGACGAATAGGCTATCAGGTCGCGGGTAGGACTAAGCTGGGGTGCAGTTTCGACGGTAATGGCGCTAGTAAGGCGCACCGCGGCAGTACCCGTGGCATCCGATGAATAGATATCGGTATTGCCGCCCACTACACGGGCAAACAGGTAGCGGTTGTCGGGCAGGCCCACGGTCTGAAAACTCCAGACTGGACCGCGGGCGGCCGTTCCGGCCGCGTTGTGCACCATTACCTGCCAGTAGTAGATGGTGTTGTAGCGCAGGCCGGTTGCCTGCACCGTAGTGTCTTTTGAAGCCGTGAGCAGCTGGCGCTGGTTGAGATTGTTGCTCTCATAAAGCACCACGTCGTACTTAAGCGAGTCGCTGGTGAGGGCCCCGGCGGCCGGGTGCCAAGCTAGCTTTAGGGTAGTAGGCTGGCCGGTAGCCCCTGGGGTAGGTGTGGGCCGGGTGGCCGCGCCAGGCGCGGGCGCGGCCGCAGCCTTATTGAGCAGCAGCACCACCGACTGGGTTTGGCCATTGCTGAGGGTAGCGCTGCCGGTGGTGGCATCGTAGCCCGCCTTGCGGGCGGCCACACTTAGGGTGCCTGCTGGCACCTGCGTGATGGTGAGCTGGCCTTTGGCATCGGTGACGTACGAGCCAGTGGCGGGGGGAGTGCTCACGGCCACGTTGGCTACTGGCTGGCTGGTGCTGCCATCGAGCACAGTTACGGTTAGGGTACCGTAGTAAGCGGGCTCTACCAGGGTAGGCTCGCAGGCGGCCAGGCCCAGCAGGCAGAAAAGGATAAACAAGACACCGCGGGGGCAGCGCCACCGAACGAGTGAGGCGAGAAGCATGGAGCCGAAAAAAATAGCAGCTTAGGTTAGCGAGCCGGCACCTGCACGGCCGAGTCTTGGGCCACGGTGTGGCCAGCCAGGTCAAGCACCCGCAGGTATACCCGGTAGGTGTCCTGCACCGAGGCATTCACGCGGGTATGCGACAGCGCCACGTCCTGTGCCGGGGCCACGTCAAACTCGCCGCGTTGGGTATTCTGCGAGTGGCCGCTGCTGCTTTCGCGCTGCATCGATAGCTCGTAGCGGTAGCGCGCCGAGGTAGCTAGCAAGCTGGTGCAGTGGCCCGTGATGGACAGATAGCCATCTTGCTGCTGCAGTTCGAGGTGGGCGCGGCAGGGCGAAGGGGTAGCAGCGACACTGGGCCAGGCCGCCAGTAGTAGTAGCCAAGGGTTCATAGCAAAAAGGCGTAAAGGGTGGGAAAGAGATTAGTAATTCAGGATCAAAGAGTTAGCCAAATAGCTGAAGCCGGAAGTATGAAAGGCCAAGCTGCCGGGGCAGCTGGCCTTTCCAATACCAGATTCCTGCTTGTCTATCCGCCGGCTAAGGCTTGATTTTGCCTTGCTCGATAGTGAGGTTAATCCCGCTGCCGCGCATCTCCACGGTGTAGCCAGGGGTAGCCTGAGAAGTAGTTTCTACCTGTTTCAGGCTATTGCCGCTGCCATACTGGTTGATGGTGTATGCCTGCTTATTTTGGCGAATTTCGCTGTCTACCTGATTGTTGCTGCCTTCTTGGTAGATGTTCAGCCCGCTCTGGTTACCGACTAGCTGGCCGGTCAGGCGGTTGTTGTCGCCGCGCTGCGTAAGAGCCGAGCTGTTGCCCTGGCCCTGCTGCGTCAAGTCGGCCTGGTTGCCGTTGCCATACTGCTGCACGGTGGCTACGTTGCTGCCCCCGGCTTGCACTAGGCCTAGCGCGTTGGCCGCGCCCACTTGCTCCACGTAGGCTTGGTTGCTGGCCCCTGAGAGGCTTTGCTGGTCGATGCGGGCCGTGTTGCCCGCGCCGTTTTGCAGCAGGGTAGCCGCATTTTGCAGCGTAGATAGCGCGGGTGCCCCGGTGGGCAGGCGCTCCAGGCCCACATCTTCAGCCAGCCGCTGCTCGGTGGTGGCCGCCTCACTAGCGGGGCGCTGCTGCGCCTGGGCCGCCGTGCTGCCGAGCAGCGCCGCGGTGAGCACCAAAAGGTAGGTTCTGGCCATATAAGAGGGTAAAAAAAGCGGTGGCTAATACCCAAATGACCAGGTTCTAAAACGCCCAGTTGAGCATTCTAGAACCTGGCACTTGCGGCGTATTTACTAACTACCGTTTCCCTGGCGCTTAGTGCTGGGTTACGATGGCCGTGTTGGCATTGCCGCTCTGGTTGGAGTAGGCAGCAGATGCTACGTTCGACTGCGTCATGCTAGAGTAGTTGTTGTTGTTCGACTGCTGTTGCTCGGCATAGTTATTCGAGCTACGCTGGGTGATGCTAGCATCGTTGCTAAAGCCAGATTGGTTTTGCAGCGCGTAGTTATTGCTGCCCGCTGAACCCACTGACTGCTCAATAAGAGCTGTATGATAGCTACCAGTCTGGGTCTGCATAGCAGTATTATTCGAGCCGGGGTCACCTTGGTGAATAGAGGCGGATTGTGAGTTACCGCTTTGTGTCTGCTTAGCGTAGCTGTTAGCCGACTCCTGGTCAATCTGAGCAACTTGGTAATAACCACTTTGGGCCTGCTCAGCACGGTTGCCCGAGCCACTATTAGTGGACTGAGCTTTAGTTTGTCGGATGAGGGCCGAGTTGCTATCGCCGAAGCCATTGCCAGCATCTACACTCTGCGTCTGAATAGCCCGGTTGCCAGTAGTACCAGCCCCCTGCAACACAATAGCGGTGTTATAACCGCCACTGCTTTGCGTCTGGTCAGACTGGCTATTCGAACCAGCCTGAGTAGTCTTTACGTAGTTGCGACTACCTGTCCCAGTAGCGTTGCTATAGAAGATATTGCTTAGGCTCTGAGTTTGAGTAGCCGTATTCCTGTTGCCGGTCTGCTCCATCACTGCTGAACTGCCGCCTCCATTGGTTGAGCTACGGCCGTCTCTCTGGTCTACTGTACCAACGTTATTGCTGCCAGTCTGACTAATGTAAGAGTCTTGGCTGTAAGAAGCGTAGCTCGGATTATAGCTACCCACAGAAGCTCCGTCAACAACAGGATTAGCGCTATTAGAATTAGTGGGAGTTCTAGGAGTAGCTGGTCCGTTTGGTTTAACCTGATTGGTGGGGCCCTGAGCGTAGGCCGAGCCGGCCATTAGCATCGTCGCGGCGGCGAGTAGTAGGTGTTGGTTAAGTTTTTTCATGTTGGTAGGGGGGTAGGGTAAAAAGTGGGAAATAGGGGGTTTGGGTTGTTGCTCTTTCCGGAAGAACAGGTCAAAAGTAGTAGTTGAAATAATGACATTAAAAGCTTTAAAAGTTAAATAAGTAAAAACAGGTATAAATACGTATTTGGTTGCTTTGAAAAATTCTATAAATTAGTTAAAAATGTGATTATCAAAGTTTTATATTTAATGCGCGTGCTCCTGGGCGTTGCCCCAGGTAAAGTGCTACCCCGGCGCGGGCGCCCCAGTAGTAATCGTTGTAGCGGCCGCTCACTACACCGTCCAGCTCGTCGTTCAGGTAGTAGTGGTTGTCTACTTGCAGGCTCAGGCCCAGGCGGGGGGTAAGCAGGTACTCGGCCCCTATGCCGGCCAGCAGGTGGGGTAGGATGCGACTGTTGTCGGTGCGGAAGGTGCGCACGGTAGCGCCTGCGCCGGCCAGCACGTAGGGCGTAAAGCGGTCGCGCGGGAGCAGGCGCAGCAGCAGTCCGCCCTCGGCATAGGCGTAGGCATTATTGAAGAAGCTGCGGCCGGGGCCAGCGGCGAGGCGTAGCTGGCCCACGTTGGCAAACAGGCTAGCCGCTTCACCGAGGCCCACGCGCAGGGTAGCCTCGGCCCCCAGCGTGGGGTAGGGCTGGGCGTAGTCGCCCTGGTACTGCACGGCGGCCCCGGCTAGGCCCAGCGCAAAGGGGGCGCGGCGTGGCACTTGCTCGCGGCCCAGCACATCGATGTTCAGGTTCTCCGTTTTCTCGCGCAGGTAGGTGGCGCGGGCCGGGCCGTGCAGCTCGGCCGAGTCGCGGGGTAGCCACAGGTGATCTTCAAGCCCTTCGTATACCAAAGCCTGCACCGATTTTTCGATGGCGTCCTTCACGGCCATTTCGCTGGGCTCGTTGTAGGTGAAGCCAGTTTCAGCTTCGAGCAGGCGTTTGAAATCGACGAACTGAAACAGGTTGGCATCTATCTGCTGCGAGAGGATAGTTTTGGAGGTGTACACGGTTTTGAGCACCTTGCCCGTGTTGGTGCTCACGGCCCGCAGGTACACCGTCACGCGATCTTGCCGGTACTGGCCCGAGGCGCCGGCCCCAAAGTAGCGCAGCCCCGCCCCGCCGGTAATGATGTTGGCATCGTAGGAGATGATGCCGCCCTCCAGAATGACGCCCACGAAGAGCAGCGAGGGTAGGTTGGGTTGCTTCTGGCCGGTTTGCTCGGTGTATTCCTGGCGGGTACTGCGGATAATCTTACGCTCATTGAGCAGATTACCCAGGTTCTCGCGCTCGATGGGCTCAAACCACTTCGAGTCTTCCAGCGCCCGAATGAGCACTGTGGTCGCGCCCTGCGTCACGGCCGTCGAGAAACTCGCCCCGTTGGCCTGGGGCTTGTACTGGCCGGTCTGGTCGCGAAATTTGTATACGGCTACCACCGTTTTGCGCAGAGGCGCGGGCAGCTCGCCCCACTGCGCGGGCGTGCGCAACTCGGCTCCCAGGCGGGCAGGCGCAGGGGCTAGGGGGTGTTGGTAGAGGTAAGGAGCGCAGGCGCTCAGGCTCAGCAAGAGCCCGGCCGCCAGGGGGCGTGCAAGGGAAGTAAACATAACGCGGGAGCTAGCAGCGACTGGAGAATAGGAAAGCCGAAGCCCGGAGCCACCGATTAAGGTGGACCGGCGCTACAGCATGGCAAAAGCCGCTGCTACAACCCGTTAGGAATAGTTATCGTGGTTTGGTTGCCGGTGCCGGAGTCCGTCACGGTAATGACGACCCCCCCGGTGCTCTGCGCCACCTGGACTTGGTAGGCCCCCACCGTGTACGTGCCAGGCTTAATGGCCCCTTGCCCAAACTGCGAGGTGATAAGTCGGCTGGTGAGCTGACTCAGTACCTGCTGATTAAGGTTAGCCGAAAATTGAGCCAGCGGGTCCGTAGCAGGAGTAGCGCTGGTGCTCACAGGGTCTTGAATGCGGTTTTGGGCCGTTGCCGAAGCCTGTAGCCACGCATAATTAAAGGTGTTGCCCCCAAAGGCGGGGTTTATGGGCTCATACACAAATTTTTGTGCACGGGCGGGTTGTACCCCAGCGGCCAAGGCCGCTAGTAGCGCAAGCGTAAAAAGCTGTTTCATAGAAAGAAGGGTGGGAGTGGCGTAGTTCGGCCGAAAGTAGCGCCTTCGGTAACCTAGGTAATCAGTAAACTTCGAGCGGGGTGCGGTGGCCAGCCTCCAGCTGGCGACTGACGTTTTGGGCTTCAATTAAGTAGCCCTTCGCAATTTCTACAGCTTGACTTACCAGTTCTTCTTGCTGGTCGAACCGGGTAGGTAGTGGAGTTTCTATCAGCTCCTGGTCATTGACTGTGAGCACCAGCAGCGAGCTATTGCCCCGGCCAGGGCGCTCGCCAATGAGCACCGTAAACTCGGAACTGCCGGGTGGGGCCTCAAAAGCGCCGTAAAACAGGTCGTAGAAGTCGTGGCCTATCTTCGAGATGGCTTGGTCGAGCACCAGGCCCTCGGCCTCGGCGGCTAGGCGCACAGGCCGTCGGCCAGCCGAGTCGGCGCGCAGTAGCAGGCGCAGGGCTTCTTCAAGCTTAGCTGGGGGTAGGGGCTTAGCCGAGGGCGTTACCAGTACCTTGGGGGCCACGCCGGCACTAGGTACTGGCTGGGGGCGGGCAGCCGCCCGCGGCCGCGCCTGGGCCCAGGCGGTGCTCGTAGCAGCTGCCAGGCCAGCCACCGTTAGCCAGAGCCACTTGCGCGGCGCTTGTCTAGCAAAATGGGGCCAAGAGCAGCGACTGAAAACCATACGAAATACGGAACTAAATCGAGAGGATTATTGCCGAAAACCTGCGCAAACTTAGTGTTTTTTCAAAGCTTCTAGTATCTTTTTTCGAGGAAAAATAAGCTTTTTTTGTTGTATTGAAAATGTTCAATATCAGACCTTTAAAAAGTTTAAAGCTGCACGTATAAATACCTGGGTTAACCCAGGTATTTATACGTGCAGCCGTCTACCTGTCCTTGGCGCAGCCTACTACAGCCGGAAGCTCAGCGCAGCCGAGTAAGTGCGCGGCGCGATGGGATTGATGCTGTTATCGTCGTGCACGTTATAGCTCAGTTCGTTTAGTAGGTTAGCCAGCCGGGCGCGTAGCGTGAAGCGCTGATAGTTGTAGGCTACGTTGGCGTCGAAGAGCAAGTAGTTGGGTAGGGCAATGAGCTGGAAGGGCTCGGGGCTGGCGGCCGTCCAGGGCAGGCCGGTGCTGGGGTTTACGAGGCGGTTGTTGCGGCCCGCCAGGCGGTCGCCTACGTAGTAGCCCGTGGCGCCAATCGACAAGCCTTTCAGCACGCCTAGGCTACTAACGTTGCTGAAGCTGTAGTACACGCTCAGGTTGGCGGTGTGGGCGGGGTTGTAGCGCAGGCGGCTGCCGCTGGCGTAGAGGGTGCTATTAGTATAGGCCGTCTGGTTGTAGCTATAGCCCGCCAGCACCGACCAGCCCAGGTAGGGCTTGCTCTGCACATCTACTTCGAGGCCCTTGCTCGTGACCTCGCCGGCCAGCTCCTGGGCGGTGGGCACGTTGCGGTTGTAGTTGGGCGCGGTAGGCAGGATGGTCTGCGTCTGGTTACTGTTCACGATGCGGTAAAGCGTGACATTGGCCGCCAGCGCGCCGTCGAATAGGTCGTTTTTCACGCCTACCTCGTACTGGTCAATCAGCGACGGCGGTAGGTTGGTGTTGTTGGCATCGATGCCCGTGTTGGGGCTGAACGAGTTGGAGTAGGAGCCAAATACGGCTGTGCTTTTAAACGGCTGGTACACCAGGCCCAGGCGCGGCGAAAACGCCTGGTCGTAGCGGCGGTTTTCCTTCACGGTGGCCGTTACCGCGCTTTTGGCGTCGGGCGCGGCGTAGGTATACACGTCGCTGGGCGTTTCCTGGTAGCTCCAGCGCAGGCCAGCCAATAGCTTGAGGTCGGGCAGCAGGCTCACCAAATCCTGGGTGTAGAAGCCGGCGCGGCGCGTGTTGCCTAGCGTGCGGGTGGCCAGGTTGAGGCCGTCGTAGCCGCTCACTGCGCCCCGGGGCTTGCCCGGCTGGCGACTGGTATTCAAGATGTTAAGTGAGTCGTAGGCCTGGCTGGCATAGGCCAGCGCGTTGGTGTTGTACTGGTCGGCGTCGGCCCCTACCAGCAGCACGTGGCTCAGGCTGCCGGTGCGAAACTGGCCCGTGAGGTCCAGCTCGGCCAGGTAGTAATTTTCGGCCGTGGCGGTGCGCTGCAGGCTGCGGCCCCAGTTGCCGCGCAGGCTGGCCTTGGTGGCGCCATTGAGGATGCTGGTAGGCCGGGCGGCGCTCCGTAGCTCATTATCGTAGCGCTGAAAGCCGCCGATGGCCCGCACCGACCACGTATCGCTGAGGCGGCTGTTGAGGGTGGCCGTGGCGCTGGTTTGCTGCGTGGCGTTCAGCGCATCCGAGGTATTGAGGAAGCGCGAGCGCGACTCCTGAATCTGGTAGTCAATGGCGCCGATGCCGAAGTCGGGCGTGCGGCGGTCGCGCAGGTAGTCGCCCTCCAGCAGCAGCGTCGTCTTGGCGCTCAGGTTGAAGAGCACCGACGGATTGACGTAGAACCGGTTTGACTTTACCTGGTCGCGGTAGCTGTCGGCCCGCTCAAATGAGCCATTGAGCCGGAACGCCACTTGGTTGCTGCTCCCTACCCCCCCGTATACGTCAAAGGTTGGCTTTACTAGCCCAAAGCTACCCACCCGCAGCCCCACCGAGCCGCCGCGCGCAAACTGTGGCTTCTTCGTTACGAGGTTGAGCACGCCGCCCGCCGCCACGTTGCCGTAGAGGATGGCCGCGCTGCCTTTCAGCACTTCCAGCCGCTCCAACGAGCTGATTTCGGGCAAGATAGCGTTGTTGTAGCGCACGCCGTTTTTAAACGTGTTGTTGCTGGTGTAGGCGAAGCCGCGGCTGGATATTTCTTCCTGCGTGCCGCCCGTAGCGCCCGATACGTATACGCCGGGCGTGTTCACCAGCACATCGCTCAGGCGCAACACCTGCTGCTGCTCCAGCACCTCACGCTCTACCGTGAGGCTAGCCTGTGGCACGTCGAGCGGGGCCACCGGCAGCTTGCCCACCGTGCCGGGGCGCTGGTTGAGGGTTTTGTTGCCGGTCACAGTCACTTCGTCGAGCTGCCGATTGCCGCGCACCAGTGTGAGGGTAGGGGCCGTAATGGCCTGGCCCGCTACTACTTCTATTGTTACCTCCTGCGCCGAGTAGCCCAGGCCCGTGAAGGTGAGCACCTGCCAGCCGGCCGGCGCGTCGAGCCGGAAGTTGCCGGCCGCGTCGGGCGTAGTGCCGTGCGTAGTCCCGCGCACCAGCACTGCCACGCGGTCGGCCGGCTGGCCATCGGCCAGCGCCACCCGGCCCACAATGGTGCCCAGGCGGTGGTGCGGGGCGTGGGCCGGGCGGATTTCCTGGTGAGCCGGGGCTTGGGCCTGGCCCAGCAGCGGCAAGGCAACACTCGTGAGCAGAACAGCAGAGAAGAGGTGAGGCATGGGCTTATTTAGAATCGTTCAACGCAGTGCAAAGGTGGGGTTGAATTTAGAATGGTTCCAAATAGGCGGTAAAGATATTCTGAGCTAACTTTGTTTTTGGAAACTATAAATGAGTTAGTAGGTTATAAATCAAGAGTTTAGAAACAAAAAAAGGACCTGATTGCAGGTCCTTTTTTATTTAGAATGCGGCTGGCTCTACTTAAGCTAGCAAGGCTTCCGCTGCCATTACCGCGCCGGCTGGTGCCAACTCAAACGCCTCTGCCAGCAACTCGTAGGAGCGCAAGCGGTCGGCCAGGTCGGCGGTGATGGTTACGATGGCCAACTCGTCTACTTCGTAGGCCGCCGCAATGCGCAGCAGGTGCGGGCGCAGCTGCGCAGGCGTGCCGCTCACTACGCGGCCTTTATGGTAAGCCAGCCGAGCCTGCTCCTCGGGGCTGAAAACGTAAGCGGCCGTTTCAGCGGCGCTGGGGTAGGGGCCGCGCACGCCCTGCTCGAAGCGCAGCAGCTGGATAAACGTGGCCTTGGCTAGGGCGCTGGCTTTCTCTTCCGTATCGGCGCAGAGCACAAACAGCGCCACGTTGGCCTGGGGCGCGAGCAACTCGGGCGAGGGCCGAAACTGCTGCCGGTAGGTGTGCACCGCCGCCGGCCCGCCGCTGGGGTTGATGAACTGCGCAAACGAAAAGGCCATGCCTAGCTGCGCCGCAAAGTGCCCGCTCTGCCCGCTGCTGCTGAGCAGCCACAGGGCCGGCTGGGTATCGATGACCGGAATGGCCTGCACCCGCTCGTGAATGGTTTCGGGCGTGCGCTCGCCGCGCAGGTAGGCCTGCAAGTCCACCAGCTGCTCCAGAAAAGCCTCTTCCGCAAATTTGTTGCTCGGGTTGAGGGCGTAGGCCGTGAGGCGGTCGGCCCCCGGTGCGCGGCCCATACCCAGGTCGATGCGGCCGGGGTGCAAGGCTTCCAGCAGCTTGAAGTTCTCTGCCACTTTGAGGGCCGAATAGTGGGGTAGCATCACGCCGCCCGAGCCCAGCCGGATGCGCTGGGTGTGGGCGCCCAGGTGGGCCAGCAGTACCTCGGGGGCCGGGCCGGCCAGGGTGGCCGTGTTGTGGTGCTCGCTCACCCAATAGCGGTGGTAGCCAAGGCGGTCGGCCAGCTGCGCGAGCTGCGTAGTTTCGAGTAGGGCCTGGCGGGCGGTGGCGCCGGGCCGCACCGGCGATTGGTCGAGCACGCTTAGGCGCAGGGAGGGGGTAGGAGGCATGAGGCAGGGGCGAGGTTCGGGTTTGGGGGCGGCGCTCGGCAGGTGGCGCGGGCGCACCATCCCGGCGCGCAAGCCCGGAAGCGCAGAAAACATCGGCCTCTACCGGCTTGTTCCTGGCTGCAACTCCTTTTCCCTACCCCCTCTTTATATGAGCAATTCTAATTCGCTGGTCCTGAACGTGGCCGACGGCACCCAGGCGCACGCCTACGTGGCCCAGCCCCAGGGCGTGACCAGCGCCCCCGGCATCATCCTCTTTCAGGAAGCCTTCGGCGTAAATGGCCATATTCGTAACGTAGCCGACCGCCTGGCCGCCGCGGGCTATGTGGTGGTGGCGCCCGAGCTGTTTCACCGCACCGCCGAGCCGGGCCTGGAAATCGGCTACGACAATTTTGCCGCCGCCATGCCGCACTACGGCGCCATCACGCCCGAGGGCCTGCAGCAAGACGCGCGGGCGGCCTACGACTGGCTGCAAAGCCAGCCCAACGTACAGCAGGATAAAATCGGCGCCATCGGCTTTTGCCTGGGCGGCCAGGTGGCCTTTGTGGCCAATGCTGCGCTGCCGCTGCAAGCCGCCGTGTCGTACTACGGGGGCGGCACGCACACCCGCACGGCAATGGCGAAGGACCTGCACGCGCCGCACCTGTTTTTCTGGGGTGGCCTCGATGCCCACATCTCGGCCGACCAAATTAAGCAGGTAACCGACGCGGTAGATGCGGCTGGCAAGCCCTACATCAACACCGTCATTTCGTACGCCGACCACGGCTTCAACTGCGACGAGCGCCCGAGCTATAATAAGGATGCCGCTGCCGAAGCCTGGGCCAGCACGCTAGCTTTCTTTCAGCAAAAGCTGGGCGCGTAGCTGCTTAGTACTTGACTAGCAAGCGGCTGGCTGGGAGGGCCTCCTGGCCAGCCGCTTGTTTGGGTAAGGGGGGTAGGGGCCGGGCGCAACCTTTCGGGGCCCAAACGCATACAGGCTAGTATGAAACCAACCTCCCGCACTACTTCCTGGCTTTGGGCCGCCGGCTTTGGCGTGGCCGCCCTGGCTACTACCGTTTGGCGCAACCGCCGGGGTTCGTACAACCTTACGGGGCGCACCGTGCTCATTACCGGCGGCTCGCGCGGATTGGGCTTGGTGCTGGCCCGCCTGGCCGTGGCCGAGGGCGCGCGCGTAGCCATTTGCGCCCGCGACGAGCAGGAACTGGCCCGCGCCCGCCAAGACCTGCTCACCTACGGCGGCGCGGGCAGCAGCGTGCTCGCCTTTGCCCGCGACCTCACCGACGCTGCCGAGGTGCGCAGCTTGGTGGCCGAGGTCGAAAAGGAACTGGGAGGCATCGACGTGCTGGTCAATAATGCCGGTATCATCATCGGCGGACCGCTCGAAAACATGGACGCCCGCGACTTTGAAGACGCCATGAACACGCACTTCTGGGCGCCGTTTCACGCTATGCAGGCAGTGCTGCCGGGCATGCGGCTGCGTGGCGAGGGGCGCATCATCAATATTTCGTCGCTGGGTGGTAAGGTAGCCATTCCGCACCTCACGGCCTACAGCGCCAGCAAGTTTGCGCTGGTGGGCTTGTCCGAAGGCTTCCGGGCCGAGTTGAGCCAGTACGGTATCTACGTCACCACGGTGTGCCCCGGCCTGCTGCGCACTGGCAGCGCTCAAAACGCCGACGTGAAAGGCCAGCACGAAAAAGAGTACGCTTGGTTCAGCATTGCCGACGCGCTGCCCGGCTTCACGATGAGCGCCGAGCAAGCCGCCCGCCGCATCTGGAATGCCGTGCGGCGTGGCGATGGTGAATTGATTTTGTCGATACCCGCCAAGCTGCTGGCTACTTTTCACGGCATTGCGCCTGGCACTACCGTCGATGTGCTGGCCTGGGTAAACCGCGCCCTACCCGCCACCGGCGAGAGCGCCGCCGCCAACGAACGCCGCAAGGGCTACGAAAGCGAAACGCCGCTCACGCGCTCGTTCCTCACCAAGCTCAACCGCGACGAAGCGGCCCGCAACAACGAGAATTAGCACGGAGCTGCTGATAGATAAAGAACGTCATGCTGAGCTTGTCGAAGCATCTCTACCACGCCGTTTGAATTACTAACCCAACGGCGCAGTAGAGATGCTTCACTGCGTTCAGCATGACGTTCTCTTTGGTGCCCTACCCCCTACGGTGTGAGCAAAGCCGCCAATTGACGTAGCGTAATCTCGGCCGACTTGGCGTTATAGCGGTAATTGACGAGCCGGTAGCCGGCGTCCTCAAAGCTTTGCTGCGCAATGCGCACATCGACCAGCGTTGAGAGGCCCGCGTCGAGGAGCATTTGCACCAGCTTAAGCAGTTGGCGGGCAGTGGTGTAGCTCTGCTCGGCGGTAGTGACTAGGGTGAGCTGCTTCTCATACGACTCCCAGGCTTTGAGCGCATTCAGGCGGTAGTTGCGTTGCAGGGCGTTGCGCTGTAGCTCGGTGGTGCGGGTGTTGAGGCGGGCAATATCAACCAGCTTTTTGTTGACGCCACCCGAGTAAATGGGCACCGATAGCCCCAGGCCCGCATAGGGCCCGTAGCTCTGGTTGAAGAGCGTGTTGCCCACCGCGTTCTGGCTGCGCGCAAAGTTGGTGCCCGCATTCAGGCCAAAGGAGGGGTAGCGATTGGCGCGGGCCTCGCGCTCCAGCAGCTCATTCACGCGCACCTGGCGCTCGGCGGCCAGCAGGTCGGGGTTTTTATCGAGCGAACCTTGCAACTCAGCCCAGCTCAGCGAGCGGTCCACCGGAATGGTGTCTTCTACGGCCACGGCTTGGTCGAGGTCCAGGGTCAGGGCGCGCAGCAAATCGGCGGTGGCCTGCTGGGCGGCTAGCACCTGCTGCTGCTGCGTGAGCAGCTGCGCATTGAGGTCGAGCTGGGCCTGAAACTTATCGGCATTATTGGCCAGGCCCACCGCCTGCCGTGCCTCGATGAGGCGCAGCTTCTGGCGCGACACCTCCACCGAGGCCTCTAGCGTGCGGATGTAGCGCTGCTGCTGCACTACGGCGTAGTACTTCAGGCTCACATCGGCCAGCACGTTCTGCACCGTTGAGTTAAGCTGAAGCTTACTGATTTGGGCCAGCTCATCCAGGCGCTTGCGCGTAGCCACCACCCGGCCACCGTTGTAGAGCAGGTAGCTGCCGGCCAGCCCCACGTTGTACTGCGTCGAGCGGGCGCCGGTAGCGGCGCGTGGGTCGCCGGTATTGAACTGCTGCCGGGTGTTGTTGACGATGACGTTGTTGCTGGCATTGAGCGCCACGTTGGGCAGCGCGCCCGCAAAGCCTGCGTTGTTTTGCAGCTCCTGCACCTCCACGTTGGTCTGGCTGATTTGAATGTCGAGGCTGTTTTTGAGCGCCGTGGTCAGGGCATCATGCAGCGTCAGCACGGGGCCGGGGGTAGGGCCTGCCGGCGAGCGCGCCGTGGTGGCCGGGGCCGTTTGGGCCAGGCTGCCCAGGCTCGCCGATACTAGCAGAATGCTGATAAACAAGGACTTCATAATAATCAAAAACAACCGGTTGTCCTACTTCGCTGGTGCCTGAGCCGCAAGGCATCTCGCGTGTAGACGTCCGCTATCGTGAAGGCGAATCGAACGAAATACCTGCCAGCTTAGACACTAGTGGAGCAGAACGTTCTTTAGGAATAAGAGGGAACTAGGCCACTACTTCGGCTGGCTCGTGCACTGCCACCGCTTCGCCGCCGGCCGCCACGGGCTGGTGCTCTTTGGCAATAAACGTGTAAATGGCCGGAATCACCAATAGCGTGAGAATGAGCGAGAATAGAATGCCGCCCACGATAACCGTGCCCAGCGGCTTGCGGCTGGTGCTGGCTGCGCCCAGGCTCATGGCAATGGGTAGGGCGCCGAGCGCGGTGGCCAGCGACGTCATCAGGATGGGGCGCAGGCGCTGCTGGGCGGCCAGCTGCACGGCCTCGCGCAGGGGTAGGCCGGTGTCGCGCTGGTGGTTGGCAAACTCCACGATGAGGATGCCGTTTTTGGTTACTAGACCAATGAGCATAATCATCCCGATTTGCGAGAAGATATTCAGCGTTTGCCCAAACGCCCACAGGCTGAGCAGGGCGCCGGCCAGCGCCAGCGGCACCGTGAGCAAGATGGTGAGCGGGTCGCGGAAGCTCTCAAACTGCGCCGCCAGCAGCAAATAAATCAGCACCAGAGCCAGCACGAAGGCAAAAGCCGTGTTACCCGAGCTTTCGGCAAAGTCGCGCGACGAGCCTGTGAGAGCTGTCTGGAACACGTCGGGGTCCAGCACTTTATCGGCGATGGCCTGCATGGCGCGCACGCCGTCGCCCACAGTTTTGCCCTCGGCCAGCTGCGCCGAGATGGTGGCCGCCTTAAAGCGGTTAAAGTGGTAAAGCGTGGCCGGGTTGGAGTTTTCGGTCTGGTGCACCACCGCCGACAGCGGAATGCTCTCGCCCCGGCTGTTGGTCACGTAAAGGCGGCTGATGTCGTTGGGCGCACTGCGGGCACCGCGGTCTACCTGCCCGATAACCTGGTACTGCCGGCCATCGCGCAGAAAGTAAGCCATACGCCGACCGCCAAAGGCACCCTGCACGGCAGCGGCCACGTCTTGCGTGGTCAGACCAAGGTCCCTGATTTTGAGGCGGTCAAACGTGAGCTGCACCTCGGGCTTGTTGAACTTGAGGTTGGCGTCCACGTTCTGAAACGTGGGGTCTTGCTGGGCGGCGGCCAAGAACTTGGGCAGCGCCTCCCGAATATGGTCGAGGTCGGTGGTTTGGAGCACAAACTGCACCGGCACGCTGCTTTTGGCGCCCGAGCCCACGGCAATGGTTTGCTCCTGCACCACAAAGATGCGGGCGTCGTTGAAGCGCTTGGTGTTGCGGGTCAGGTACTTGGCTATCTGCTCCTGGGTGCGCTGGCGCTGGTCGGCTGGCACTAGGCCGGCGCGCACCTGCGCCGTGTTGACGCTGCCGCCGGCCGGCGCGCGCGAAAACACAAACTCGTTTTCGGGCACCGAGTCACTCACGAACGCCGCTACCTGGTCGCTGATTTTTTCCATCGCCCCGAAGCTCGTGCCCTCCGGTCCACTTAGAACCAGGCGCACGCTGCTACGGTCTTCAATCGGCGCCAGCTCGGTCGGAATGCCTTTGCCAATGAAGTAGATGAGGCCTGCGCAGGCCGCCACCACCACCCAGGCCAGCGCGCGCACCCGCAAAAACTTGCCCACGATGCGCCCGTACCAGTTTTCCATGCCCTTGAAGAAGGGCTCGGTGCGGTCGTAAAGCTTGCCGTGGCCGCTGCCTTCCTTGTTGGTGTTTTTGCGGTGCAGCACCACGTTGAGCACCGGCGTAATGGTGAGCGACACGAAGGCCGAAATCAGCACTGCACCGGCCACTACCACCCCAAACTCGCGGAACAACCGCCCGGTAAATCCTTCTAGGAAAATGACGGGTAGGAACACCACCGCCAGCGTGAGCGAGGTGGCGATAACGGCGAAGAATATCTCCTTGCTGCCCTCACGTGCCGCGTCCTTGATGTTCATGCCCTCTTCGAGCTTGCGGAAGATGTTCTCCGTCACCACAATGCCATCGTCTACCACCAGGCCAGTGGCCAGCACGATGCCCAGCAGCGTGAGGATATTGATGGTGAAGCCCGCCAGGTACATCACGAAAAACGTGGCAATCAGCGAAATCGGAATGTCGATGAGTGGGCGCAGCGCCGTGAGCCAGTTGCGGAAAAAGAAGAAGATAACGAGCACTACCAGCCCGAAGGAAATTGCCAGCGTTTCCATCACCTCATCAATTGAGTTGCGCACAATCTTGGTGTTGTCCACAATCACCCGCATCTCGATGTCGGCCTTGTTTTCCTTCTGCACCTCGGCCAGGCGCTTGTTGAACTCGTCGGCAATCTGCACGTAGTTGGAGCCCGGCTGGGGCACCACGGCTAGGCCCACGGCGTAGGCGCCGTTGAGCTTCCAGCTCTGCTCGTAGTTTTCGGGAGCCAGCACGATGCGCGCCACGTCGCCAAGGCGCACGATGCCACCCTTGCCTTCACGCAAAATAAGGTTGCGAAACTGCTCCTCTGTCGAGAAACGGGCCATGGTGCGGATGGTCAGCTCGGTGTTGCCGCCGTAGATTTTGCCCACCGGCACCTCCACGTTTTCGGCGTTCAGGGCCTGCTGCACATTGGTGAACGACACCTGGTAGGCGTCCATTTTCGCAGGGTCGAGCCACAAGCGCATGGCGTAGCGCTGCTGCCCAAAGATGTTGATGGCTGATACCCCGTCGATGGTCTGGAAGCGCTGCTGCAAGTTATTCTCAGCAAAGTCGCTGAGCTCCATCAGGCTTTTGGTGCGGCTCTGCACGGCCAAAATGAGGATGTTGTCGGAGTTGGCATCCGACTTCGACACCACCGGCGGCGCGTCAATGTCCTGCGGCAGCGAGCGCACACCCTGGCCCACCTTGTCGCGCACGTCGGAGGCCGCAGCCTCCAAATCGACGCCCAGGTTGAACTCGACTGTGATGTTGCTCGACCCCAGCGACGAGCTGCTGGTGATGGACTTGATGCCCGGAATGCCGTTTATCTGCTTTTCGAGCGGCTCCGTTATCTGGTTCTCAATCACGTCGGCGTTGGCGCCCGTGTACGAGGTGTTTACGCTGATAATGGGCGGGTCGATGGCCGGGTAGTCGCGTAGGGCCAGAAACGAAAACCCTACCCCCCCAAACAGGAGCAGCAGCAGGTTGAAAACCGTGGCGAGCACGGGCCGCTTCAAAGAGAGTTCGGAGATGTTCACCGGAATAAAGTATGGAGTAAAAACTGGTTGTCATTGCGAGTGTAGCGAAGCACTCGCACCCAAACGATGCCCGCGCTTGTCGTTCGTCTGTCGTTCAGCTGCGAGTGCTTCGCTACGCTCGCAATGACAGGCGGACTATTGCTGCTTTGCCTTCGCCTTGCGCACCTTCACCGGCTTGCCGGGTTGGGTAAATAAGACGCCATTGGTTACGACCGAGTCGCCGGCCGCTAGGCCGCTGACGATGGCAATTTGGTCGTTTTGGCGGTCGCCGGTGCGCACATTCTGCAACACGGCTTTGCCCTGTTTTACGAGCACTACCTGGTCCGATTTGTCGCCCGGTAGCAGGGCGTTGGTGGGTAGCAGCACACTGCGGCGGGCCGCGCCGATGGCTACGCTCACCCGGGCAAAGGCGCCGGGGCTGGCCTGCGCGCCGGCCGGCAGCTGGGCGCGCACGGTCAGGTTGCGGGTGGTTTGGTTTACCTGGCTTTCCTGGGCTACCACCGTGGCGGGGTAGCGGCGCGGCGGGGTGCCGGCCAGCTGCACCGTCACTACTGAGCCGGGCCGCACCACGCTGCCATTGGCTTCGGGCAGCGTAAAATCGACCTTGAGCTTGGTATCGGCCTGTAGGGTAGCGATGATGGTGGCGGGCGTGACGTAGGCGCCGGGGCTCACCTGGCGCAGGCCCAGCACGCCCGTGAAGGGCGCCCGAATAACCGTTTTAGCAATCATGGCCTGGCTATACGCCGCGTCGGCCTGGTAGCTGCGCACCTGGCTCACGGCCAGGTCGTAGTCGGCTTGGTTCACGCCCTGCACTTTCAGCAGCTTCTCCAGCCGGTCTTGCGACAGGCGCGACACCTGCAGCTGCGCGCGGGTTTTTTGCAGCGTGGCTTGCAGGTCGGCGTCGTTGATGCGGGCAATAACGGTGCCCTTGCTCACGCGGCGGCCTTCCTGCACATTGAGGAAAGTGAGGCGGCCGTTTACCTCGGGGTGCAGCTCCACGTAGTCGTTGGCCACCACCGCGCCGTTGGCCTCCAGCGAGTCGGTTACGGCCGTGGGGCGGGCCACCAGCACATCGACCAGGGCGGGGCCGGTATTCTTTTTACCACCCTTGCCTTCGTTGGCCGAGTCGGTTTTGGCGTGGCAGCCGGCCAGCAGGGTCAGCGCGGTGCTGGCGATGAGGAGTGGGGCCGCAGAAAAAAAACGCATACGTGGAAGAAGGTGATACGCAGCGGCCCGCGCGGCTAAGCGCCGGGTGGCCGGGTAGGGGGCAAGCAACAGGGAGCACAAAGGTCGGGTTCAATGCGCGCGCGCAATGACGCACCGCCCCAGCCTGGGGTTGCGCCGCGTGCCCCGTATTTTTAACCCATGAAGAAGCCTGCTGCCCCATCGCTCCCTACCCCCCCCACCGAGCGCAACTATTTTGCCGATGTGCATGAGGTGGTGCGCTTGGTGCCGCCGGGCCGCATCACGAGCTACGGCGCCATTGCGCACTACCTGGGCGCCCGGCACGGCTCGCGGGCCGTGGGCTACGCGCTTATGGCCGCCAACCTCGACGCCGCTACCCACCAAAAAGATGCGCCCGTGCCCGCCCACCGCGTCGTCAACCGGCTGGGGCAGCTCACGGGGCGCCACCACTTTCCTACCCCCACCGCCATGCAGGAGCGCCTCGAAGCCGAAGGCGTGCGCGTGGAAGACGATGTGGTGGTCGAGTTTAAGCAGCGCTACTGGGACCCGGCCGTGGAGCTGGGGTAGAGTGGCTTGGTAGCAAAAGCAAAAAGGCTGCTAGCAACTCAGTTGCCAGCAGCCTCCGAGCAGGCGTAGCTAGTGCGTATTACTTTTTCACCTGCAAGGGAGTTGAGGAGATGTGTAGGTAGCTGACTTTCCAGTCATTTTTACTGTCTTTGCGAACTATCATCAGAGTGGAACCGGCATCAATCCCGCCCTGCTTGTTTTTGGCCGAAGGCAATTTATCTTGGGAGTAAAAGCCAGAGTAGTAGACCATATTGGCATCACCACTCTTGGCTAGTGGCGTATAGTGAAAATTGCTGACCTTACCTTTCGAAAAGGCTGTGGCGACCGAGTTTTTGCCGTTCAGCTGCTGTTTCGGAGTGGTACCTAAAACCACTACATCGTCTGCTAGCAGGGTTCTGACCTTAGCAGACTCCCTCTTCATAAGCGCCTCCATAAACTGCTCGCCAACGGTGGTAGACGCCATCCCAGTGGTAGGAGCAGTAGACGCGGCCGGCGGCGTGCTCGCGTTGCTGGAGCAAGCGCCTAGCAGCGTAGCCAGCGCTGGGAGGAGTAGGGAGTTTCTCATACTTGGAAAAGGAAGAGGGGATTATAAATAACCAGCAATCAACAAGGTGAGCTGTTATGAGAAGATGACTGTATAAGCTAGGTAGAACCGCCTAGATAGCCGTGCTATTTGCCTCTGCACGCTGAAAGCGCACTAAAAAAGCTGCTGGGCAACACGCTCCCAGCAGCTTTTCACAGCTAAAAATGTGCTCATTACTTATTCGCCTTGAGCGGCTCTTGGGCTATGTGCACGTAGGTAAACTGCCAGGTGGCCCCTTCCTTGTGGGCTACGCTCATAAAAGATCCGCGGCCCGAGGCGCCTTTCGGGTAGGTAGCCGTTGGCTTGAAGTCGTAGGTATAATAGCCCGTGGAGTAGCCCATCGTGGCGTCGCTACCCATTTGCAGGGGCGTGAATTTCAAATTGCTGTCGCTGCTGAATGACCGCTTCAACCAGTACGTACTAAGCGAATCCTGGCCGCTCAACACCGGCGACACGTTGACGAGCAGCCGCGCATTCTTGGCTAGGCAGGCGGTGGCTTTGGCCACATCTTGTTGCTGCATGGCCTCGCCGAACTGTTGCACTAAGGCGGCCATAGTAGCCGGCCCGGCCGCCGCACGGAGAGGAGCAGTAGGCACGCGGGGGTTACCAGCGCCGAACGCCAGCAGCGTTGCCAAAGCCAGGAGGGGTAGAGAGTTTTGCATGAGGGACGAGAGAAGAGGGAGGTAAAATCTAGAATGATGCCTGTGAAAGCCGCACTAAAAAAGCTGCTGGAAAACGGACTTCCAGCAGCTCTTTATCACTTGGCAAATGGCCATTATTGATTGACCTTGATGGGGTCTTCGGCCAGGTGGATATAGGTAAACTGCCAGATGCCTCCCTCCTTGCGAGCTGCTATCATGTAGGAGCCGCGTCCGGTAGCGCCTTTGGGGAGATTAGCCATCGGCTTTACGTCGTAGGTATAATAGCCAGTACCGTAACCCGTTGTGGCGTCGCTGCTCGTCTGCAGGGGCGTAGGTTTTAGATTGCTCGTGCTGCTGAAAGACCGCTTCAGCCAGTACGTGCTCACCGAATCCCGGCCGCTCACCACCGGTGCCCCGTTGGCTAAGTACCGCACATTTTTTGAAAGGCAGGCAGTGGCTTTCACCATATCATGCTCTTGCATGGCTTCGGTCCATTGTTGCGTTAAAGCGGCTATGGTAGTCGGCCCGGCCACAACGGGGCGGGGAGCGGTGGGCACGCGGGGGGTATCAGCGCCGAATGCCGGCAGCGTAACCAAAGCTAGAAGTGGTAAGGAAGTTTTCATGAATAAAGAGAAGGGTAAAGTGTGCAGCAAACTTAGCACGTAACCAAGAGGTTAGTGCATTTGACAAAGTGCTTAATCCATAAAACAGGTAGAAATACCTGCTTTTGCCCGCGCCGCTTACTAGTTGCGTTCGGCGCGGCATGCACTTGGGTTTAAGCTCTACGGTAGTGGTGGCCGCGCAGCCGCTACTGCCACCCGTCAACTACCCAAGGCAAGCAGCTGCGCGGTAGTACCCCAGCGCCAGGCTGCCACCCGCGCGCCCGTGGCTACCGCCTCTAAGAAGTTGGCGGCAAATTGCCGTTGCGGAGGGGGTAGGACTTTAGCGGCCGGGGTGGGGCTCATCCCCTGATGCCAGCTGCGAGCTAGGCCGCCTGTGCCAGGTGGCACTCCTTGTACTTCTTGCCCGAGCCGCAGGGGCAGGGCGAATTGCGGCCCAGTACCTGCTTTTTGGCGCGCAGCTGCCGCAGCCACTGGCGTGGGTCGAGGTGGCTGCCGTGGGCCGTTAGGGTTTGCCCGGGGTGCTGGTGCAGGGCCTGGGCAAGCAGGTCGAACAGCTCGGGGTGGTTTTCTTTTAGCTTCTCGGGGCGCTCGAAGAAATACTCGTTCACCACCGCAAAAAACTCGGCCTCGTTGGTGCCCGCGTAGGGGTCGATGTCGGAATGGCCGGCCCGAATGGCGGCCAACTCGCGCTGCATCACGGCGGCCCAGGCTGGGCGCAACGCGGGGGGGAGACCGGCGCCCGGAATGCCATCGATTTGCCCGTCGGCTTCGTCTACGAGGTGCGCAAACTCGTGCACGCCCACATTTCGCTTGTCCTCGGCATCGGCGAAGCCCTGCACCAGCGCGGCGCGGCTCAGGCGCATGTACTGGCTGGTTTGGAAGCGCTGCACCGAGCCCAGCAGCGTGCCTTGCAAGGATTGCACCTCCTGGTCGGGGCGGGTTTCGAGCTGCCAGGCATCGGGCACAATCAGCACCTCGTGCAGGGTCGGGTATTCCCAACCCGGAAAGCCAAAAACCGGGATGACGGCCGCCGCTGCCGTGAGCACCCGCGTGAGGTCATCAACCTCGGTTTGGATGCCGGTGAGGCGCGTGCGAGCCAAAAAGAGCTGCATGGCCTGCTCAAAACGCGTTTTATCGGCGTCGGCAAGGCCATCGTAAAACGCCACGTTTTCGGTGAGCAGCGTGCGCCAGGCGGGGGCAAAAGGAGTGGCGAGTGCGGCACGGCGGCGGCGCTGGTCGGCGGTGAGGTAGCGGTAAAAAACCAGCAGCAGGGCCAGTAATGCAGCCCCGGCCAGCAAATAGGAAAGCGACATGGCCAGGTTAACGGTGGGCCTGGCTCAGTGGTTATGGCCCCGGCCGGGGGTAGGGCCGTGGGGGTAGGTTTGGCCCTAGCCAGCTGCGGCGCGCCGGCGCCAAGCGCGCGGTTTGCCGTTTCATGCGCAAATTTGTGCCGCAACTACTTCCTTTTGTCTTTCCCCTGCCTGCCCCGATGAACGCCGCCGACCTGAACGCCGCCCTGCTGGCCCTGATTGAAAAGAAAGCCGAGCTGCATACGCTCACCTACGACGATGCCCGCTACGACGACGTAGAGGAATCGCTGCACGATCTCGAAGACGACTTTAACGACGACTACGGCGCCGACCTGGAAGAAGCGTTGGAGAAGGTGCACCTCGACCTCAAGTCGGATACCGACGTGCTGCTGCCTACCGCCTACCTGCCCGCCACCAACACTCCCCAAAAGGAGGACGGCGTATGGGTTGATTCGGAGAAGTACCCCGGCCGCGTGCGCCTCGTGCTGCGTGCCAACCCGCCCCGCTTTATCCTCACCACCAGCAAATGCCAGGAGCACGAGCTCTGGAAAGCCTAAGCGCAGGAGGACAAAGTCGATTAAAGACTAAAAAAGAACGTCATACTCAGCTTGTCGAAGCGTTTCTACCACGCCGTTGGATTACTGTCCTAACGGTGTGGTAGAAATGCTTCAACAAGCTGGGTATGGCGTTCTTTCTTAATTCTCACGATTTTTCTTGCACCCTCTCGAAAGCTGCTCGGCACTACTGCTGACCAATGGCTAGCGCACGCTCAGGCGGAGCGTTTGGCCCTCGGCCTGCACCAGGTACAAGCCTGTGGGTAGGCTGAGTGGCGTGTTGCCGCTGGCATCGGCCGTGGCTGTAGCTACCAGCTGGCCTAGGCTATTGAGCACCCGCACAGCCGTGCTCGCCGCGGTGCCGCTGAGCGTGGCCGCGCCTGCCGTGGGGTTGGGGTAGAGCGCGAGCACGCCCGCCGCGCCGCTCACCCACCGCACGGGCGAGTAGGTAGTGGTACCGTTGAGGTCGGCCTGGGCCAGGCGATAGTAGGTGGCCGCGCTTTCGCTCACAACCAGGTTGTAAGTGTGGGCCAGCGTACTCGTGCCTTTGCCAGCTACAAAACCCACACGCTCGAAGGTGCTACCATCGTACGATTTTTCGACGCCGAAGCCGGCGTTGTGCAGCTCGTTGGCGGTGGTCCAACTCAGGCTCACGGTGGTAGCGCTGGTGCGCCGGGCCGCGAAGGCGACCAGCTGCACGGGTAGGGGCTGGGCGTTGCGGTCGTAGCGCAGGCTCTGCGTAGTGGTGACGTCGCCGAGCTGGCCGGCTATGTTGCTACCCGTCGAAAAAAAACTGGCTCCCACGCTAGTGCGCGCCAGTGAGTGGCTGCCGCCACCGCTCACGGCTAGCCAAGTTGTGCCCAGTGTTGCCTCCTGCGTAGGAATAAGCCGTTGGACAGTGGAGCTTTCGCCCAGCTGGCCGTTGGTATTGAGACCCCAGGACCAGAGCGTGCCATTGGCGCGCCGGCCCACGCCGTGGCTGGCCCCGGCCGCTAACTGCGTCCAGGCAGCATTGCTGCCCGCGAGGGGGGGAGGGGTGGCAGTGGTTGCAGTAGTACCGGTGCCGAGCTGCCCGCTTTCGTTGGCGCCCCAGGCCCAGGGGCTGCCATCGGCCCGCAAGCCTAAGCTGAAGCTTGTGCCGCCCGTAGCGGCTACCCAATTGGTGGCTGTGTCTACTTGCGTGGGGCTAGTTTGAGCGGCGGTGGTGCCGGCGCCCAGCTGGCCATCGGTATTCAGGCCCCAAGCCCAAAGGGTGCCGTCGGCGCGCACAGCCAGGCTGTGGGCTGTGCCCGCCGCCACGCTACGCCAAGTGGCCGCTGGGTCTACTTGCGTGGGGCTAAGCTGGGTAGCGGTGGTGCCGGTGCCGAGCTGGCCATCGGCATTCAAGCCCCAGGCCCAAAGGGTGCCGTCGGCGCGCACCGCCAGGCTGTGGTTGGCCCCGGCCCCAACCTGCTGCCACAGCTGGCCGGCGCCTATCTGCACGGGGCTGGTTTGGGCGGCGGTGGTGCCGGTGCCGAGTTGGCCGCTGGTGTTCAGGCCCCAGGCCCAGAGGGTACCGTCGGCGCGCAGGGCCAGGCTGTGGGCCGTGCCGCTGGCCGCCACCTGCACCCAGTCTTTGGCTTCGCCAATGGGGGTAGGGCTGTTGCGCGCGGTGGTAGTGCCATCGCCCAGCTGGCCATTATCATTGAGCCCCCAGGCCACGAGCTGGCCCGCAGGAGTGATGCCCAGGCTATGCTGGCCGCCGGCGGCTACGCTACGGGTAGGCAGCCCGGCCACACCGGGCACACGTGCGGGCCTGCTGTGCGGGATAGTAGTGCCGTCGCCGAGCTGGCCGTCGTTGTTATAGCCCCAAGCCCAGGCCGAGCCATCGGCTTGCAAAGCCAGGTTGTAGTAGTTGTTGAGGCTCACGCTTACCCAGTTAGTGGCGTTGCCCACGCGCAAGGGGGTAGGGCTAGCCGTAGTAGTGCCGTCGCCCAGCTGGCCGTCGCCGTTGTTGCCCCAGGCCCAGAGCGTGCCATCAGCGGCAATGGCCGCACTATTCTGAAAATTAGCTGCCACCTGGCGCCAGAGACGGTCGGGGGCTACCTGCTCGGGCACTGGCTGCGACGTGGCCGTGCCGTCGCCGAGCTGGCCAAAGTCGTTGTTGCCCCAGGCCCAGAGCGTGCCCGTCGTTTGCAGCGCCAGCGAGTGCACGCCTTTGGCTACCACGCTGCGCCAGTTGGTGCCCGTACCAATTTGTCCGGGCTCGCTGGCATCGTCGGTCGTGCCGTTACCTAGTTGGCCGTAGCCGTTGTTGCCCCAGGCCCAGAGCGTGCCATCGGCGCGCAGGGCCAGGGTATGGTAGTCGCCAGCTGTCACCTGTAGCCAGTTGGTGGCATTGCCCACTTGGTGGGGGGTAGTGCTATAGCTAGCAGCAGAGCCGTCGCCGAGCTGGCCGTTGCTATTGTCGCCCCAGGCCCAAAGGGTGCCATCGGCGCGCACCGCCAGGCTGTAGGCGTAGCCCGCTGCTACCTGTTTCCAGTCGGTGCCGGTGCCGACTTGCGTGGGCGTACTGGCGTCGTCGGTGGTGCCAGTGCCCAGCTGGCCGTAGTAGTTGTCGCCCCAGGCCCAGAGCGTGCCATCGGCGCGCAGGGCCAGGGTGTGGATGCCTCCCGCTGCCACCTGGGCGTAGCTAGCTCCCGAGCCCGGCTGACTAGCGCTGGCGCGCTGCATAGTAGTACCATCACCGAGCTGCCCCGAACTATTGTTGCCCCAAGTGCGCAAGGTGCCATCGGCGGCCAGCAGCACGCAGTGGCTGCCACCTGCGCTCACCGTGCCTGGCAGAATCTGCGCCACCAGCGTTGTTGGGAGTAGTACTATTGATAGTTGAAATAGGCTTGTCCTTAAATAATTATAAAGCAGTTTTTTCAAAATAAGTATAATAAATTCGATAAAAACTAAAATAATAGATTTTTTGCCTAAAAACAGGTTCCGTAAAGCTAGCCTATTAATTTAAATTATACAAATCTATTATAGCAATCAGTCGAATGGTAAACGTTACCTAAATGCGTCTATATGCCCACCACGCGTTTGCTGTACCTGGAGTGAACGCTGTTCAACCTAGCGCTAACGTTCCTCTTGCGTTAGGGCAAATGGCTAGTGCGCCTAGTAACCCGCGACTCTGCCTCGCTGCTGGGCCAAAGGCCTGTTTAGCCAACTGCCTAGGCTAGCCGCAGGCGTTACGAACCGTGCTAAAAGCCAGAAATAAAAGGGGGGTAGGCCGCCGTGCCGCACGAAGCGAAACACAGCAACCTACCCCTTTGGTATTTGCACAAGTGTCCAGGGCGGCTTTGCGCCGTTAATAATTCGGTTCGGCGCGCTACCACTGGCCGCACAGCTAGGGTGGCCAGTGGTAGCGCGCCAAGTATATGCTCGAGTATTAAGCGGCTATAGCAGCGGGCCTAGAAAGAGCTAGGTGTGCGCCCACTATCGCTTCTTCTAGCGAGTGAAAATGCGCGGTGCGCAACAGGTATGGAACACCCGCCGCGCTGGTGCCGTGGGTATAGCGCTGGGTGGCGAGTGGGCCAAAACGGGCAGGCTGCACCAAGCTCAACTCGCGTAGGCCCGCAGCGGCGGCGCGGGGCGTAAACTCGGCCAGCAGCCAGTCTTGCGCCTGAACTGGAATAGCTTCGAGGTGGTGCACATCGCTAACCCAGCCCCAGGGATGGTCGGGCGAAGACCGGGTTTCAAAATAGCACAGGGCTAATTCCTGCAGGGCAATAAATTCGGCGGCGTTGGTAAAGGCCCGCCACTGGGTGATGACGCATGGCACGCTGGGTTCGGCCTGCACAAGGCCGTAAGGACGAGTAAGTAATGTAGTAGAAGCCATAGGAAGAAAGAGCAAGGGTACCGCCGTTAGCAAGAATACTTCCAAAAAAATCTCTACTACCTCATCAGGAAGTAATTATCGTTGCAAAGACAAACAAATTTCATGTATGTTACAAAGCGCATTTTTGGCTTTGCCAACTCCCAATGTACGAAGAAAAGATGGGGCTAGGACTGGGCATACACATAATTTAACAGTGCGGCCACCACCACCCCGCCCAGTAACAGCCAAGGACGTAAACGCCACACGGGCAGCAGCTTGACAAATTCTGTCAAACTGCTGCCCGTGCAGGGGGGTAGGGCGCGCGGCTACACTAAGTCGCTCAGTTCGAGCCAGCGTTCGCCTTTGGCGTCGAGGTCTTTGTCCACGGCTTGCAGGCGGGCGGGCCAGGCAATTAGGTCCTGGCGCGAGCCCTGGCCGGTGGCCAGGTTGGCCACGAGTTGCTCCTTCTCTTTTTCGAGGGCCGCGATGTCCTTCTCCAGCTGCTCAAATTCCTTCTTCTCCGCAAACGAAGCACGGCGCTTGGGCGCTTGGGCCGTGGGAGGGGGGGTAGGGGCAGGCGTGGCGGCCGCTACCTTGGCGGCAGCACGGGCCACTTTAGCCGCCTTCTCTTCCTCTTCTAGCGCGGCTTCGGTTTCGCGCTCGGCTAGGTAGTCGCGGTAGTCGGTGTAGTTGCCGGGGAAGTTGAGCACGGCTCCGCCCGGCTCCAGCACAAACAGGTGCTCGGCTAGGTTATCCAAGAAGTAGCGGTCGTGGCTCACAATAAGCAAGCAACCCGAAAAATTCAGCAGGAAGTCTTCCAGAATATTGAGCGTGCCCAGGTCCAAGTCGTTGGTCGGCTCGTCCAAAATCAGGAAGTTTGGGTTCTTCACCAGTACGCGCAACAGCTGCAAGCGCCGCTTTTCGCCGCCGCTGAGCTTGCTCACCAGCGTGTACTGCTGCGCCGGCGGAAACAGGAACAGCGTCAAGAACTGGCTGGCCGTGAGCACGTCGCCGTTGGCGAGCTCTACTACCTCGGCCACTTCCTTCACGATGTCAGTCACACGCTGGGTAGGGTCAAATTCTAGCTCGGTCTGGGTGTAGTAGCCGAACACGGTGGTCTGGCCCACGTCCACGGTGCCACTGTCGGGCTGCAGCTTGCCAGTCAGCATGTTAAGCAGCGTAGACTTGCCCGCGCCATTCGGCCCTACCAAGCCGATGCGGTCTTTTTTCTTGAAGACGTAGCTGAAATCGTCTAGCACCACCTTGTCGCCAAACTTCTTGTTGAGGTGGTCGGCCTCAATAATTTTGCCACCCTGGCGGGTAGTCTTCACGCTCAGCTCTAGCTGCTGCTTGCTGAGGTTGGTGCTAGCCTTTTCCTTGGTGATGTAGAAGGCGTCGATGCGAGCTTTTTGCTTGGTGCCGCGGGCCTGGGGCATGCGGCGCATCCACTCCAATTCCTTGCGGAAGAGGTTGCGGGCCTTCTCTACCTCAGTGGCTTCGCGCAGTTCGCGGTCGGCCTTTTTCTCCACGAAGTAGGAGTAATTGCCCTGGTAGCGGTACATCACGCCCTTGTCGAGTTCCACGATTTCGTTGGCCACTTTGTCCAGGAAGTACCGGTCGTGGGTCACCATCAGCAAGGTGAGGCTGGGCGAGTTCAGCCGGTTTTCGAGCCACTCGATGGTGGCTAGGTCCAAGTGGTTGGTGGGCTCGTCAAGCAGCAGTACGTCAGGCTCTTCGATGAGCACGCGGGCTAGGGCCACGCGCTTGCGCTGCCCGCCCGAGAGCTTGCTCACGTTGCGCGTCAGCAGCTCGCCCAAGATGCCAAGCTTGCCCAAGATTTGCTGCACCTGCGACTCGTAGTCCCAGGCGTTGAGGTTGTCCATGCGCTCCATCACGCGCTGCAGGTCGTCAGGGTCGTGGTTGGGGTCGTTCACCACGTGCTCGTAGTCCTTCACGGCGCGCAGCGTATCGTTCTGGCTGGCGAAGATGGTTTCTTCCACCGTCAGGCTTTCATCGAACACGGGCTGCTGGCCCAGGTAGGTCACGCGCATGCCCTGGCGGCGCGTCACGAGGCCAGTATCGGGGTTTTCGAGGCCGGCGAGCACGCGCATGAGCGTGGTTTTGCCGGTGCCATTGATGCCCACAAAGGCGATGCGCTGCCCCTGCTGCAAGCCAAAGTTGAGGTTCTGAAACAGCCAGCGGTCGGCGTAATTCTTCGAGATATTCTCGGCGGATAGCAAATTCATAAGTCTTGCAAAGGTACGGCGGGGGTAGGGCGCCGGCAGGCAGCCGCGGCTAGATGCAGGCAATAAGTACTGTGAAAAAGATAAAGCAGTCTCAGCTAGCTGCACACTGCTGAGTGTGTCGCATACATTTAGGGGCTTTTTACTCTCCTAACTTTCTCATGCTAAGAAAACTACTTCTGTTCCTGCTGCTGGCTACGGCGGCCGGTAGGCTAGCCCATGCCCAGCGACCCAGCCACACCATCAGTAGCCTGCCCGAGCTAACCGATTCTATCCGGCGCGTGATGGCCAAGGAGCACATTCCGGGCTTGCTGCTGGTGCTGGCCACCCGCGACTCGGTGCTATACGCCGGTGGCCTGGGCGAGGCTAATGTGGCCACCCACCAGCCCGTGACTGCCCACACGCTGTTTCGCATCGGCTCGATCACCAAAAGCTTTGTTGTGCTGGGCCTGCTGCAGCTCATCGAGCAGGGCAAGCTGCACCTCAACGACGAGGTACGCAAAATCGCCCCCGAAATCCCTATCGATAACCCGTGGGGGGCCACCAACCCGGTGCGCGTGGTGAACTTGCTGGAGCATACCGCCGGCTTCGACGATATGCACCTGAACCACGTCTATAATACTACCGCTACCGACCAGCGGGGCATGGCTGGTGTGGCGGTGTTCCGGCCCGAGTTGCGCTGCCGCTGGCGCCCCGGCGAGCGCATGTCGTATTCTAACCCCGGCTACGAGGTAGCCGGCTACTTGCTCGAAAAGTTTGGTGGCCAGCCCTACGAGCAGTACTTAACTCAGCACCTGCTGCGGCCCCTAGGCATGCCCGATGCCACGGCCAGCTTGCGGCTGGCTGGCAATTTGCAGCTCTCCCAGGGGTATGCGTATGAAGAGGGCCACTACCGTTCCCTACCCCCCCTGGCTATCTATGCCGGTCCTGCTGGTTCGATGAGCGCTTCGGCAGCCGATATGGCTGCGTGGGTGCAGTTCTTTCTGCGCGATTTCACTACCCCCGGCGGCGTGGCGCTGCTGTCGCCGAGCAGCCTGCACGAAATGGAAACCGAACATAGCTCACTAGCCGCCCGTGCGGGCCTGGGTGGCAGCTATGGCCTAGCCAACGCCGCCATGACGACCAGGGGCAAGGCCCTGTTTCGGGGCCATAATGGTGGCATCGGTGGGTTTACCTCGTCCTTCGCCTATTGCAAAGAGCTGGGACTTGGCTATGCCCTGTCTAATAATAGCGGTCAATCCCTGACCAGTATTGAGAAAATGGTGCGGCAGTTTCTACTGCGTCGGGCCCCCGCGCTGCCCGTTCCGCCGCTCGTGCGGCTGGATGCCGCCGCCGTGGCCCCCTATCTGGGTCATTACGAGAATGCTGCGCCGCGCCAACAAATGGCGGGTTTCGGCGAGCGCTTCTTAGGTGGCTTCAGCGTGGCGCGGCATGGGGAAGTGCTCGTATTGCAGCCCCTTTCGGGGGCAGCCGATACCCTGCTGCCCATGGGGCCGCTTCTGTTTCGGCAGCGCGCTCAACTGCTGCCCAGCGCTGTATTCACCCACGACCAAGATGGTCGCCGCGTATTTATCTCGTCTCATAGCTACGCCATCGAAACCGGTTTTTGGTGGTGGCTGCCGCCTACCTTACTGGCTCTTAGTGTGCTGCTAGTGGCCACGACCAGCCTAGCGGGGCTGGTTTGGCTACTATATGCCCTGCGTCGGCGCCTACCCCCGGCCCAGGTGCTGCCTCGGCTGCTGCCGCTGTTGGCCACGCTGGCCTTGGTCGCTACAGTGTGGGCGCTGACAAGCGCTGTCACCGTCAGCATGGAGCACGTGGGCCACTTCAGCGCGGCAACGGTGCTGCTGTTCATCGGGCCGCTGGCTTTCACGGTGTGCGCGCTGGCAGGGCTAGGGCTACTGCTGTATCGGTTTCGGCAGTTTCGCAGCCGCCTGGTGGCCTGGTACCTGCTGCTGACCTACGGTGGACTGGGCTTTTTGGTAGCAGTGCTGGGCACCTACGGCTGGCTAGGAATGCGGCTATGGAGCGTTTAGCGGTTTGGGTAGCTAGCAATCTTACTACCCCCCTCTAAATCGCGAATTGCTATAGAAAAAGCCCGGCCGAAATATTCGGCCGGGCTTTTTGCTGGGAAGCTTTAGGAGCAACTATTTATTTCAGCTTAGCCAAGCTCGCTTTGATGCGCTTGAAGGCCTCGGCCAGCTTCTCATCGGCGGCGGCGGTGCTGAAACGCATGCAGTCAGGTGCGCCAAATGAGTCGCCGCCCACCGACGACACGTGTGCGTCGTTGAGCAGGTACAGCGCCAGGTCGCCCGAGTCGTTGATAACCGTGCCCTCGGGCGTGGTGCGGCCGAAGAAGGCCGACACGTTGGGGAACACGTAGAAGGCGCCTTCGGGGGTAGGCGTGACCATACCCGGAATGTCTTTGGCTAGTTCTAGCACAAGGTCGCGGCGGCGGTGGTAGGCGGTCACCATCTCGTCGGCCGAAGCCCTACCCCCCTGCAACGCAGCAAGTCCGGCGCGCTGCGCGATGGAGCAAGTGCCCGACGTAATCTGGCCCTGCAGCTTATCGCAGGCCGCGGCAATGTCTTGGCGGGCCGCCATGTAGCCCAGGCGCCAGCCCGTCATGGCATAGCCTTTCGAAAAGCCATTGACGGTGATAACCTGGTCTTTTACGGCGTCGAACTGCGCTAGGCTCACGTGCTCGCCAGTGAAGTTGATGTATTCGTAAATCTCGTCGGCCAGGGCAAAAATGCCGGGGTGTTGCACCAGCACGTCGGCAATCGCGCTCAGCTCGGCGCGGCTGAATACGGCCCCGGTGGGGTTGCAGGGCGA